>Ga0137409_10006087_pt1 | contig 12534 bp, 5 predicted proteins | sample CZODoug1_16funga_FD_122059 | JGI IMG/M metagenome (GOLD analysis project Ga0137409, IMG submission 122059) | Vadose zone soil fungal communities from Angelo Coast Range Reserve, California, USA - CZODoug1_16fungal (Hybrid Assembly) | ecosystem: Environmental > Terrestrial > Soil > Vadose zone...
GGGTTCGGAAGACCGAAATTGGCTCTGTTGGTGATATTAAAAAATTCGGCCCGAAATAGCACGCGCGTCGTTTCCGTGATGGGCGTGGTCTTAAACACCGAGAAATCGAACTCCGCGAGACCCGGCCCGTCTAACACTCCGCGGCCCACGTTTCCCCAGGTTCCTGCCGTGGGAAGGCTGAAGGCTTTCGGGTCGTACCATTGGTCAACGGTACGAAGCATCACAGCTCCTTGAAAGTTGGGATTCCAATTGGGACGGTCTGGACTGAATTGGTTGCCATTGCCGGACTGATTGGACCCAACCAGAGGGGTGAAAGGAAAGCCGCTCAAGAGGGTCACGATGCCATTAAACTGCCAGCCACCGGCAAGCTTGTCAGGCATGCCATTCAACCCGTTCAAGAAGCGCTTGCCGCGGCCGAGCGGCAATTCGTAACTGAAGTTTCCACTGCCCTGATGGCGGAAGTCCAGGGCGGAGCGGCCGTAGTCCCTCAGCGGATTGCGCGGATCCATCACGGATTGATTGTTATTCTGAGATTGGCTGCTGGCTATCCCGGTGCCATCGTCCAGGTTTTTCGAGAAGGTGTAATCAGCACGGAAGGTCAGCCCGCTGCTGATGCGTTTGGTGAGGTCGGCCTGCAAGGCGTGATAACTAGCGACCCCCTCCATATACCAAAAATAAGCACTGCCCAAATACTGATTGGGCCGACCAAAAGGACCTCCAAATGGACCTACTATCGGAAAATACTGCGTTCCCGCCTTCACAAAAGTGGTTGGGGGATTGGGTGCGTTAACACCACCGCTCGGGCAACCACGAGGGTCGGTAGGGCTCGTGCAAATCTGCGGCGCAATCGAGTTCGCATCGATGTCGATAATGTTATGGTACGCGTGGGAGCCCACATAGCCGACGCGAATAGACATGTTTTGGCTCACTTGCTGCTCGATGAAATAGTTCCACTCCACCACCGTCGGAGTCTTCGGGTTGACTTGAGTTCCCCACGGGGTTAGGGGGGTGCAGGATGGCGCCGGGGGGAGCACTGGCAGGGGAAGCCCCGGTCCGCAGAACGGCTTCAGGCTCTGGCCAGGAATGACCGGGAGGTACTTAGAAAGGGGAACATTTCGGTACTGGAATTGAGCGTTGTTGGGGGCGTTATAGTCCAACTGGAAATTGAGATCATCGAGCAGCGTATAGTACATCCCAAATCCGGCCCGGATGGAGGTTTTGCCATTGCCGAACGGATCCCACACTAGGCCCACGCGGGGACTAAACAACTTGGTCGCGTTATTTTGCGTAAGCGGCGACGTGCCGATGTGCGTGGCGCTATTCTGCGCGTCGCTAAGGGGCGCGCCATTGGCACTTGGGAGATAGTTCGAAGCCCTCCCATACTTTTCGTTAAAACCGTTCGTGAATTCGTGCCGAATTCCGACGCGGAGCGTCAGATTGTGGCGCAATTGGATGACGTCCTGAACATACCAGGCGCCTACCGTTGACCTCCAGTACATGACCGTCTTATTGGGAACGCCCACGAAGTTGATGGGGATCCCTTCCAGGAAGGTTTGGAGGCTGGTAAAGTCTGCCTCTCCATTTCCCCGACCCGCCGAGTTCGCGTTCACCTGGATGCGCTGAACCCAGACGCCGAAACTCATTTGGTGCTTCCCGCGGATGAGCTGCACATCATCCGATCCGGTGAAGAGGTTTCTATTGTTCCAGATATTTCCGGAAATGCCGCCGCCAGCCGGAGTGAATGAATTCACTGCGGCAGCGGAGGCGCCCCCGATGGCAATGGGCCCAGACGGTCTGCCCGCAAAGAGCGTAAGGTTCGGCGCAAGAGTAGGATCCAGGGCGGGCGAATCGTACCAAAATACCGCGCGCGAGAATCCCGCCCGGACCGTGTTGATGAGTCGCGGGGAAAAGGCGTGGGTTTCCTGCAGGCTATCGACTTGGCTGCGCAGCCGCGCGACGGTGCCGAAAAGCGGGTTAATGAGAGGGGAAAGGTTGTACCCGTCGTCCCCAGTGGCCGCAGCGGTGAAGGTATCCTTAGTCGAAATGTTCTCATCGAACCGCACCGTGCCGAAGTCTTCTCGAATCTTCTGGAGAGGGCTGTTGAAATTCTCAGCGGTTCCACTGGGCAAGCCGTTGACGAACTGCTCGGGGCCGTTGGCAGCCGGCCACAAGCGCTGAGCAAAGAGCAACATCAAGGGGTCCCCATTAACGTCGGCCAGGTTCGAGCCAGCGCAGGTCTTTGAATAATGGTAGGCGTAAGGGGAGCCGGTGGAGAGATCGATCACGTTGGCGCGGAGGTTCTGAGTGGCGACCACGTTGCACGGCAGCATGGCCTTGCCTGGATACAGCGGGTTCAAGCCTCGCGCACTGTCGTCGGGAACAATGGCCACGTTCGGAAGTCCCAGCCGCTGACGAAAGCCTTCGTAACTGCCGTACAGGAACGCTTTATCTTTTTTGATCGGACCTCCCAGCGAGCCGCCAAATTGGTTCCGCTTGAAGGGCGGGATCCTCTTTCCTCCCAGTCCCTCACTCGGGGGATCGAAAAAGTTCCGGGCGTCCAACGCGCTATTGCGCAAAAACTCGAAGAGCGAACCGTGCAGAGTATTGGAGCCGGACTGCGTGACCACGCTGACTTGCGCGCCTGCCCGCTTGCCGTATTCGGCCGAGTAGGCATCGGTCATCACATTGAATTCCCGGACGGCGTCAATACCCAGCAGTTGTCCGCTGACGCCCCCCGGCGTAATGCCGATGTTGCTGCTGCCCGTGTATTCAATGCCATTCATCAGGAAGAGGTTGTCGAGCGGCCGCCGGCCGGCCACAGTGAAATAGGCCCCTTCCCCCGAACCCACTGCCGGCCCGGATTTGAGCGCAGAATAGTTGACGGCCCCGGGATTGAGAGTGATCAAGTTATCGAAGCTGCGACCGTTGAGCGGCAAGTCCTTAACCTGCTTCTCCCCCACCAGTCCCGAAATCGACGCCGTGGTGGTGTTGACTATTGGCGCTTCCTCCGTGACCGTTACTTCTTGCTGTAGCTGGCCCAACTCCAACCGGAGGTTCACCACCGCTTCCTGGCCTACCACCAAATTGATTCCCGTATGTACCACTGCCCTGAAGCCATCACTCTCTACCCTCACCTCGTACCGCCCAATCGCTAGCGACAAGACGCGATAGTTGCCCCCGTCGTCGCTAGTGACAGTTCTAGCAGTTCCCGTATCCACGTTCCTGACGGTGACCGTCGCTCCAGCGATGACGGCTCCCGACGAATCTTGCACGAACCCGGAAATTGTTCCCGTGTTCACCTGTGAAAACAGAGAGAAAGAGAACAGCAACACCCCCAGAATTCCACCGAGCACGCTGATGGCTTTTCCGGCTCGGGTCATCTTCAAAAGGGATTTCATAACGCCCCCTTCTTCAAATGCCAGAAAATACCTACAAACCTTGGAAAGGACCGCCGAGGAAAAGGTCTCTGACTTGTCGGTTCGTATAGCACTTCCGGGTTAAAGGGTCAAGAGGAATCGTCGGCTATTGGGAAGTTATGCTCGAACGCGATTTGCTCGGAATCGAATTGGAAAATTGTTAGGGAACTATCGCAACACCCGTATAGCACCTCATGGCGGGTCGGCCACGTCCCGAGAATTCGGCCCAATGGAAACCGGGGCGAGGGGCCCAGGCTCGTTTTTGTTCTCGCCGCTTGAGGGCGTGCATCGACGCGAGAATTCCACTGTGGCAATACGCCAGGACGTACAGAAACGGGGAGTGCGCCACGCGCCGGTTCCGCGCGGGGGGTTGTATCATGCCGCCACATTCAATCCGGTTGCCGAATAAAAACCTGGGAACAACGAGACCAAAAGCCCCACACGTAAACCCGACGTGTGGGCCACCCAATTCGTCTCTGCACTGGGCGTCTGGGCCACCCGCCCCCGCTAAACTCTATTTTCATGCTTGGTGGTGCGCCAAGGGCGCATGAATTCTTATCGGAATGTGAAAAGCGTTGATTCTCAGTTACCGACAATATCGATGAAACGAAAAGAACCGAGCTTTACTCTTCGTGATCCAACGACTGCCCATTGGGCCCCACTTGCACTTCAGACTTCTTCCCGTTTGTCACGACCTGCGCTTCATATGCGACCAGCTTGTCTTTTTTCGTGATCGATTCTATTTTTGTGATTTTACCTTTACCCGCTTTCGCTCGCAGCGCAGTTCTAACATCCGCCGATAGAGACTCAATACCCACCTGTTCCTCGATTTCAATCACAGCTCCGTTCGCAGCCATCCCCACATCTTTGCTATGACCATTCACGAGCAACTCAACTTCATACGCGGTCTTCCCGTTTTCCTTTTCTTCGTTAAACCCGCGAATCGTTGCTCCCTTACTCTGTTCTACAACCGTCTTTTCCACTTTTGCGGGCAGTTCCGACCGTTTGATCTTTTTTTCTTGGGCAAATGTGCTCGCTGCGAGTATCAGGCCTACTATCGATAGACCGAATTTGTGGTTTGTCTTCATCTTGAGTCCTTGGGGCGAATTCGCCAAACAGGGGTGTTCGACTCGACGAATTCAACTTAACAGTCGACAGATGAAGGGGGGCTTAAGACAGCGCCTACTTCTGAGTGCAAATCACTTGTTTGTGGGCAAGCGACCTCAAGAATTTCAGGCGTGGCCATTCAAGTTTCACAGCAAGTGGTTGTGTTGATGGACACATCGCGGCCATCGCACGAGAAGTCGAATTTTCGAGATGTGAGAACCAGATTTCGAGAATCCTGTTTCTCAGGCGGAATCCGGTTTAAGGGGTGCTAGCCCCTTTTATCGACAGCGGTGCTGCTCCACTTGGGCTCAACTGCTCTTACTGTTCCGGCGAAGCTCAATCACCAAATAAGCGACCACGACCAGATTCAGCAGCAGCACGATCAGTTTCGCCGAACTGACTCGTTTAGTGAGTTCATAAACTTCCAGCGGAACAAAGGAGGATGTTGCGAAGATCGTGAAGAACTCAGCCCAACGCTTGCCTAGTAACAGACCAGTGCCCTCGGTGAGCAGGAGGGCTGAATAAAAGAAGGTGCCCACGCTGAGTTCTTTCAGTTGCCGATTGTCAAGAATCGAAAATCGTTCCAGCAGGCGGTGGATGTAAAAGTTGTTGGGATCGACACGGAACATATCTGCCCAGCGTTCGAACTCGAAAGCCATGTCCTTGTGCAGTAGCTTGGCTGCGCCGATGCCGACAGCGAACAGAACCAGGCCCTTGAAAAGCTTAAAGGCCGCGATTAATCGGAGGCCGCGAGGAGTGGCTGCAGCGCCGGTTGTGCTGCCCGTATTTGGCTTCTCTTGCATGCGGCGAAGGTAAGTCACAAGGCCGTTACGGATTATAACGCCCTAGAACCGTTCCACGTAAAAGTAGAGCCTCCGCCCGTGAAATCGTGGAACGGCGGTTGTCACAACTGCGGCATGCAAGGATCGGCGCGATTAAAGCGAAGGCTCTGTCGCGCTGCGGCTGCGCAGGTGCGCGGTTTCAGGCGCGCTCGGCGTGAGACGCGTGGCTTCACCATTTGCAGAACTGTCGAAGGTGTTGCTTTGGCCGGTTCGCTCATGAGCAAGTGGACGTGCTCGGGCATGACTACATCTCCGACCAATGCAAAAATGCCAAGATCGAGCTAAAATAGCCGGATGCTGGACGGACCGCGCCGTAAGAGAAACATATCGAGCCTGCTGGGCGCGAGTTTTCTCACGGTGTTTTGCGCCATGATGACGCCGTCTGTGAGGGCCGCCCCCCAAGAACCGACCCATTCCGTCATCGAGAACGACATTCCCAAAGCCCTCACCGTCCCAACCGCCAACCAAGATTATGTCAAGCGCGAAGTAATGATCCCGATGCGCGACGGAGTGAAGCTGCACACCGTCATCGTGGCGCCGAAAGGAGCGAGGAACGCGCCGATTCTTCTTACCCGAACGCCCTACAACGCTTCCAAGCGCACCGCGCGAAACGATAGCCCGCGGATGATCGCAATCCTGCCGCAGGCCGACGAAGTATTCGTCAACGGCGGCTACATTCGTATTTTCCAGGACGTGCGCGGGAAGTACAAATCCGAGGGCGACTACGTCATGACTCGACCGATCCGCGGCCCGCTGAACCGCACTGCGACGGACCACGCGACCGACGCCTACGACACTATCGACTGGCTGGTGAAGAATACACCGGAATCGAACGGACGCGTCGGCATGATCGGCTCCTCCTACGAGGGCTTCACGGTAGTCATGGCGCTGCTCGACCCGCATCCGGCCTTAAAAGTCGCTGCGCCGGAGAGTCCCATGGTTGACGGATGGATGGGCGATGACTGGTTTCACTACGGCGCGTTCCGGCAGACCAACTTCGATTACACCTACAGCCAGACGACCAAGAAGGATGAAGGGGAGCCCGTGGGTCGCGATGCCTACGACGACTATGAAGCCTTCCGCCGGGCGGGGTCGGCGGGCGCTTATGCGCGCCTGCATGGCCTTGATCAGCTGCCGTGGGCTGAGAAGATGATCGAACATCCGGCGTACGATACCTTCTGGCAGGGGCAGGCGCTCGACAAATTGGTTGCGCAGCATCCCTCGCAAGTACCGACCATGTGGGTTCAGGGCCTCTGGGACCAAGAGGACATGTGGGGCGCGATTCATTGCTACCTGGCCCTTAAGTCGAAGCAGCAGGTCGACCATAACTATTTAGTTATGGGACCCTGGAGGCATAGCCAGGTGAATTACGACGCCTATAGTCTCGGGCCACTGAAATGGGAAGGTGACACCGCTCTTCAGTTCCGGCGCGACGTGCTCAAACCCTTTTTCGATCAATATCTAAAAACGGATGCGCCGAAGGCTGACACGCCGCCCGTGTTCATCTACAACACTGGTGAAAACCACTGGGACCGCTTAGGAAACTGGCCGGCGGCGTGTGAAGCGGGCTGCCCTGCACCACTGAAACCGCTCTATCTGGAGTCAGACTTCGGCTTGGGATTCGACAAACCTGCGGGTTCGGGAGCCACTGCGGATTCCTACACGTCCGACCCTGCCAAGCCGGTTCCGTATCTCCCACGCCCGGTCCGCTTCGCCGACTCGGATCGCTGGAAGCAGTGGCTGGTCACGGATCAGCGTTCTGTGGCCGACCGGACAGATGTGTTGACGTATGCAACTTCGCCGCTGACCACGCCGATGCGGATTAGCGGCGCGCCGGTAGCCGATCTCTTCGCCGCCACCAGCGGCACAGATTCAGATTGGGTGGTGAAACTGATCGACGTCTTCCCGGATGAAGTTCCAAGCCAACCGGAGCTGGGTGGATATCAACTTGCGGTTTCCATGGATATTTTTCGGGGCCGGTACCGCGAGAGCTTCGAGCATCCATCGGCTATCGCGGCCGAAAAACCGCAGCGCTATCGCTTCGCCATGCCGACGACCAACCACGTGTTCCTGCCAGGTCATCGAATCATGGTACAGATCCAGTCAAGTTGGTTCCCCCTGTACGACCGGAACCCGCAGACCTATGTGCCAAATATTTTCCTCGCGAAGCCGTCCGATTACTTGAAGGCGACACAGACGGTGTTCCGCTCGGCCAGTCAGGCGAGCGCGGTGTGGTTGCCCGTCGTAAACTAGTTTCCCTTTATGCCAATCTGCGGAGTCGCTCGGTCCTAATCGGGCTGACTTGCTCAACCGTTACTGGATAGCTTCCGGGTCGAACGGGTTCCGGGCACAACTCGGTAGCTAGTGTGCGTTTCTCGCAAGAATTCTGGGGAGATCCAGTGGCACAGGCTGTGCGGTTTGCCGCTCGCGCAAAACCCAAATCTAAACCGCACAGACTGAAGTCTGTGCTACCAGAAGCGACTCCGCGCTTCGTCTCAAATATACGCAGAAAGTTGACATGCCGGAGCAGGCTCATGGAACGCCCATGAGAAATGCGGACTCGTCGCGTCCAAAAAGATCGTGGGCATGAACGTAAAGTCGTTTCGCAAATATCCGTACCGGGGCGCGTGTTTGAGTGTAGCATAGCGCCACTCCGGGAAATAAAGCGGCAATCCCGGGCAAACGCGTCCGGGCATGTCCCGGTTGGACGTTCATTTCCGAGAGGAGATCCACTCTATGAAACGTTCCTTAGTGCTGTTTTCGTTTTTCGTGCTTGGCGCCGCGATTGGCGCAGGGACGGTGCGAGTCCAAGCTCAGTTCGGCCCTCCCAGCGCAGAGAGGCAAGCCGCAATCGCCAAGCAACTTGCCCTTGAGGAATCCACTCCGCAGTTACAGATTACTGAGGAAGTCCTCCCCCTCATGGTTCCCGGTCACACGATCGGTGAAACGGAAGGGGTTTCCATGAATTCAAAAGGCCATCTGTTTGTGTACTCGCGGACGGGCCTCGGCGGCAGCTCGCGCGGCGGGACGGCCGCGGAGCTCTTCGAGTTTGACGAGAACCTGAAATTCGTCAAGCTGTGGGGTCCGGATAACTACGCCGCGTCCTTCGCACACTCCGTCCGTGTCGATAAGTACGACAATGTGTGGATGGTTGACGAGGGTTCCGGAATGATCGTCAAGTTCGACCCGGATGCCAACGTCAAAATGACGCTGGGCCGAAAGCCGGAGGCGATCGACTACATGGAGCGCTATGTCGAACGCGGTGAGAAGGTCACGGAGCGCTATCCGGTCGGAACAATGGGCACATTCAACCGGGAAACCGACATCGCATGGGACACGCAGGACAATATGTACGTGAGCGATGGTTATGGCAACTCGCGCGTCGTGAAGATAAAGAAGGACGGGACTTGGGTGAAGGCGGTGGGAACGCACGGTTCAGGCGACAATCAGTTCAGCACGCCTCATGGCATCGCCACGGACGGGCAGGGCAACGTTTATGTCGGCGACCGCGGCAACTTCCGCATCCAGGTGTATGATGCCGATCTGAACTTCAAGCAATCCATCGGCGGCGTAGGCGCACCGTGGAGCGTCCAAGTCACTCCCAAGTACATCTACAGCGGCGACGGGACAGGCAAACTTTACCGGCTGGATCACACCGGAAAGCTGCTCGGCTGGGCACAAACGAGCCTGGGCCACGGTCAGAGTGGCTGCCTGATCCACGAGATCCACGCCGTCTCCGACAACGTTATCATCAAGGGCGACTGCTCGACCTGGACAGTGGAGAAGATAACTATAAAGTAAGCAGAGTTCACATTAGAAAGGCGGGCTCGAAACTGCGGCTCGAGCCCCCCGGCTCAAAGCGCAGGGTCCCACCATTTGATAGTCCCACTTACCAGGCGTATGAAGACAAATGGGCACAAATCGACTTCTGATTTAGAAATGGTTTTTCGGCGGAATTCACAGAAGGTCGTGCGTTGCATGATGCCGGGAGAGCTCACTCGCAAACGCTGGGATGACGGCTAAGGAGAGATGGCGGGGGCGTTGCCGACTAAAATTTGAATCGCGCCGTCAGTTGCAGCCGCCGCGTAGGCAGCGCCGACACGGCCTGCCCGAAGAAATGTGACTGGAGGTTGCCCACATAGGAAGTGTAATTGACGTGATTCAGCACGTTGAACGCCTCGAAGCCGAACGTGGTCACCTTACCCTTTTCTCTATCCTTTTTGGCTTTGCTGAAATAAAAGTCGCGCGACAGCCGCAAGTCTAGATCGGCATACGCCGGACCTTCCAGGCTGTTGCGAGAGACCCCTGCGGGACGAGCGTTGGCAAGTCCGGTGTTAAAGGAGTCCAGTCCCGTCGTCATCGAATACGGTTTGCCAGAGGCGAGTTGCACACCCACGCCGAACGTCAACTGTTTCCCGGGGCTGAAGCTCTCCAGCAGGTTCAGACGGTGCCGCTGGTCAAAATCCGCCCGCGACCACTCGCCCGAAAGGTCGTATTGGTTCGCTGGAAACCAACCGACCCCGCCGGTGTTGTTGCTCGTGCGGCTCAACGTGTACTGTACCAAGCCCGTGACGTAGTGCGTCACTTGTCCCCGCAGTGTGATCTCCAGAGAATTCCCAACCTGCCGGCCCGATGATTCGATATTTCGCAAGACTCCGATCGCGGGATTCGGAATCACAGTGTAGCCGGGCGGTAGAGGCGCATTAATATTTCGCGAACGGAACAGATCGATTCCTCGCGAGCCGTTGTACGTCACCGCCAGAGTCGTACGTTTCGCCAACTGCCGCTCCACGCCCAGGCTGTACTGAATCGAGTAGGGCTCGTGGATCGTGGGGTCGAACTGCACGAGGTCGGTGGGAAGAGTTGCGATCGAGCCACCGCCCGAGAAGGGATCCGGGTATGTAAGAATCCGGTTAGGCAGGGTCAGGATCAACACATTCCGTAGGACCATGCCGTTGTATAGGAGCAGATCGCCCGGAGGGTTCGCTCCAGTGCGGTCATAGAAGACTCCCGCGCCCCCGCGAATCACGGTTTTTCGTTTCTTGTCGGGAGAAAACGCGAACGCGAATCTCGGCGCGAACTGCGTAGTGTCGTGCAGATGATTCTGCCAGTTGTACCGCAGTCCGAACGAAAACGACAGATTCGGCCGAAACCGGTACTCGTCCTGCACAAATCCCGCGATCTGGTCGTCCCAATATGACACTGTTCCGGCGCCTTGCTGCTGCCGGAAAGTGTCAGGAAGTTTGGCTTGGTAGTCGTTGAGGCTCGCAAAATGATACGTGCCTCCGAAGTTGTTGTGATTCATGTTGTCACGGTGGCTCAAGTCAGGCACATTCACGCCGAACTTCACAAAATGCTTGGCGTGGGTCCAGCTTGCCACCGCGCTCAATTGCAGGTTGCGTTCGATCCCCAGCAAGTCCATCTGTGCCCCGCCCGAAGTGAATGCATCCTGGACTACGATTTTCTGGGCGGAATTCACACCGGTCGTCCCGTGGTGCTCCCAGCCCACCAGGAATTGGAACTGGAACAGCAGGTGCGGAGAGATGGTAAGCCGGTCGTTGAAGACCCACTCCCGTTCCCACTGATTGGAATTCGTGGCCGCTTCTGGCAGCACAAAGCCACCCACGCCTTGATTGGAACTCGGGTATTCCCACTCGGTGTACTGCCAGTAGGCAGCGTGGTTCTCGCTGAATTGGTGGCCAACGTGAAGCGAGAGCAGCGTATCCCGCTTCGGGCTGGGCACGTTCTCTTGAATAGGGCCGGAGAGGTCTTGCGCGAACACGATTGACTGCAGATCTTCTTCTTGCCGGTGGCCGGACAACATGAAGGACCAGGTCTTGCTGTGCCCGATCGGACCGCTGAACGCGCCTTCGAAGATACGCCGCTGCTCCGGCGCGCGTACCAGCGCAAACGGGTCGCGCGCGTTCAACACGGAATCGCGGAAGATGAAATTGAACGTTCCGTGGTAGTCCGAGGCCGCCTCTTTGGTGATGATCTCGAGGCCTCCCCTGCCGGGCCGCGAGTACTCCGCGGAATACGGATTCTGGTTGATGCGTACTTCCTGCACTGCGGAGGCAGACACGGTCACGCTGCTGACTTCCACGCCATTCACGATTGTCTGCACACCGCTCGTCCCGATGGCCCCGGCATCGAGGAAGGCGGACATCGCCGTGACGAAATCCTGGTCGAAGACCGGCACCTTCTCGAGAAGGTTCTGGTCCACGCTTGCGGTGTCCAGGTTTTCGGTGATATCTGTCGAAACTTGCGCCGTTTCGTCACCCACCACGGTCACTTTCGTCACCACGGAGGGCAACGACAGCTTGATCGTGAGTGTCGCGGGCGTCCTGCCGCGAACCTGCAACGGCGTCACAGACCGCGCAAAGCCCTCGTGCTCGACTTCGACCGAGTAGCTGCCGTCGCCGACCCCCTCAAAGCGAAATCGGCCTGCGGCGTCGGTCTTCGCCGGTTCCTCCGTCGGGTTGGGCTCCTGCTGGAGCTTCACCGTCGCGTCTGCCACCGGTGCGCGCCGCGGGTCGACCACCGTCCCTGTGACAGCCACGCCGCCGGGCCGGTTCTGCGCCGCGGCGCTGGTTACGCCCAGAAGCACCAGAGTCGGCAGCCAAATCGTTCGCAGGACGTTTCGCTTCATGGTTGTGACGGTGGTCGGCCAGGTCTGTCGATCATGCCCGGCGGTCATCCTCCTCTGCATTCGGGGCTCTTCTGCCCGCTCTTATATACGGATGGGATGAGTAGAGGTTTCAACAGATCGCATGACATGCTGAAGATCGAGCGCTGGCGCTCTCACATATCGATCTTTGCCTCGGGAAGTGGCTGCTCAATCTGCCCCTAGGTTAAGGCAAGATCTGACGATCCTGCAAGGCTGTAGTTGTCCCCCATTTTCAGAATCTCTGAATTGGGCCGAATACACCCTACTCGAATCATGGCCATTTCGAGATGGTTTCGGACGATCTGCCGCAGCGAAATGCGGCAGTAGCTCCTTGCGGTTCTGCGGTAGGTGGGCCAAGTCCTGATAGCTTATCGGGATGTGGCTCCAAAGCCAGATCGGCCAATTTTCCGCATCCCGAGAATTCCTGCCAGCTCAACCGGTCGATGCAACACCATCTGTTATAAATCTTTTTTCTAAAGGTGGTGTTTATGACGCAACGGAG
>Ga0137409_10006089_pt1 | contig 12531 bp, 4 predicted proteins | sample CZODoug1_16funga_FD_122059 | JGI IMG/M metagenome (GOLD analysis project Ga0137409, IMG submission 122059) | Vadose zone soil fungal communities from Angelo Coast Range Reserve, California, USA - CZODoug1_16fungal (Hybrid Assembly) | ecosystem: Environmental > Terrestrial > Soil > Vadose zone...
CGGATCAGAAGGCAGCAATAACGCACTCGTGCGACGGTTACTTTTATCGTCTTGGCCTGAAGATGGGACTCGACGGCATCATGGCGATGGTCGACGAGTTTGATCTGAACAAGCGAACCGGGATCGATCTCCCTAATGAAGTTATTGACCTCACTCCTTCGCGCGAGCTGAAGAAACGGACGCAGCCCGAGAACTCCGACTGGAAAGACATCGATACCGTCTATGCCTCTTTCGGACAGGTCTATGACATAATCACGCCAATAGCCTTACTGCGTACGGTCGCGAGCGTGGCCAACGGTGGTAGTCTCTACGTGCCGCATCTACTTAAAGAGCTCAAGCCGGTAGGAGTGGCTGGATCTGCCGACTATCGACCCGGTCGTAGCTTCCAACCGCTCGATGCGTCGCGACCCAATCCTAAGGTGCTTCCAATTCCGGAAGACATTCATCATCTCGTGGTCGAAGGGATGTGGGGCGTCGTAAACAACGGCGGAACTGGCGCCGCAATACGCATGGCGGGCTTTGATATCGCCGGCAAAACCGGCACGGCCCAGGTTGTCGGACTCGGAAAAGACAGCGGCAAGAACAAAGATCATTCATGGTTTGTTTCGTACGCGCCTGCTTATAAACCCGAGATCGCACTGGTAGCTCTGATAGAAAACTCAGGCTTCGGCGGACAACACGCGGCGCCAGCCGTTCGTCGTGTATACGACGTCTATTACCGCAAGACGCGAAATGCTGAACCACCCGGAGCCTTGCCTGTAGCTAAAACCCCAAAACCGGAAAACAAGACTCAACCCAAAAAACCAGAGACTGCGATAGCACAAATCAGTAATGAGCATTTAGAACGGTGATGATTGTCATATTAGTCTTAACCTCGCCACGGTATTTTGAGCCCGCTCCTGCATATTGCCTCTTACCTATTGCCGACGGAATTAAATGGTAGCAATAATCCAAAAAAGAGGTCTCCGCGATTTTGACTGGCTGCTGGCGTTGCTGGCAATCGGCATCGTGTGTTTCGGCACCGTCCAGATACGTAACGCGCAACCAACTGAAAACTATTGGGTAAAGCAACTCATCGGTCTCGGGATTGCGGTGGTAGCGATGCTTCTGGTGGCTTTCAACGATTATCGGAAGTTAATAAACATCGCTCCGGCATTTTACGTTTTTGGTCTGCTGCTTTTGATCCTGGTTCTGATTCCCGGAATTGGTTTAAAGATCAATGGTCAACGAGCGTGGATCAAAGTTCCCGGTATCGGTCAGTTCCAGCCTTCGGAGTTTGTAAAGGTAACGACAGCGATGATGCTGGCGCGTTATTTTGGCAAGAATCGAGTGAGCATTTTGACTCTGAAGGAAATAACGATTGGCGGGTTTATTCTTGCGCTGCCAATTTTTCTTATTCTTCTTGAGCATGACGTCGGACAAGTTCTGACCTATTTTCCCATCCTGGCCATCGTTCTTTTTCTCTCAGCAATAAAAATGCGCTTCGTGGTCGGAGCGGTTGTCTTAGGTGTAGTGTTGCTGCCCCTCGCATATTGGGTGGGAGTCAAAACCGATCTGGTAAAGCACTATCAGCAGGAGCGCATCAACGTAATTCTTGATCCGGAGAACGCTGATCGTCGCGGCTTTGGCTATAACACCTGGCAATCAATACTCACTGTGGGCGAAGGCGGCCTGCTTGGCGCCGACACGTCAGCGGCACATTCGCAAAGCAGCCTGAAGTTTTTGCCTGAACCGCATACTGATTTCATTTTTGCGGTCACAGCGGGTAATGCTGGATTTGTCGGCTGCATCATGGTGTTGATAGCTTACGTGGTCTTACTTTCGAGAATGATAGCGGGTGCAAAACGCGCCCCAGACCGGATGGGCATGTTAGTTATCATGGCGGTCGTCGGCGGCTTCACCTGCCAGATCTTTATTAACATCGGTATGGAGCTCGGCCTCTTGCCGGTCATCGGCGTGCCGTTACCGCTGATGAGCGCGGGCCTGGCTTCGCTTATCGCTACCTTCATTGCCATCGGCTTCGCCATCAGCGTTCAACTGAGACGCTTCGTGAATTAGGAACGCAAACTAACAGTTGGCGCCACCTTCGTTTCGCGTTTGCTGCACCTTCGGTTTATACTCACGTAGCTCGCCCCTGCGGAGAGTTCCGTTTCAGTCGCCAACGCCTTTGAAACAAACATGCAGCACGACGGAAGCTCGATTGAAGAGCACCGTGCGCCCGACAAGCGAGTCAGAATTTTTTGCGATCGTCCGACAAAATGGACGTGCCTTTCAACTTTTTACTGTAGCCGCGCAGCAGCCGAGAGGCCAACACTAGCGCGTTGGGACTCAAGGGTTCCATTGACATTCAGGCGAAAGCACAAATAGGTCGCGAGCACATCCGACGAGTTTCGGTTGTTCTGATGCCTCTGATGGTTCAATTAGAGGCGCTCCCTGTTTGAAGTTTTCCTACTGGACGCGCAAGCGGCTAGTTAGGTTCTTTTTTGATTAGCTCCAGCGACCGTCGCGTTCTGGACGACTTGGATCCAGGCTCAACTCAAACGGCACGCGACCGACATACTATTCATAACCGGCCAGAGGGCGATCTATTCACGCCCCTGTTTCACCGTCAGCCTCACCGTCGGCCGGTAATCACCACCGAATCAATTCACGGCAAAACGAGCGATCGTTTTGCTCATGCACGGCCCGCGCGCCTCGCTTTTCAGCTTGAAGCGCAGCTCGGCCTATCCACAATTTTGAGTCACGTTTGTCGCCAGAATGAAGATCCAGGTATTCGCTTTGTAAAGCTGAGGGCCTTAGCGCCCTTCAGCCGAAGCGTTGGATCTACGGGTTTATGGCAGGCGTTTCAGGAGAAATCAACTACACAATGGCAAAAGAATTAATCGTAAGCGTCAATGGACGTGAGAAGAAGATCGCGATCATCGAAAACGAGAAAGTTACGGAGTTTTACATTGAGCGCGGCGAAGGCAACCAGGGAATCGTCGGCAACATTTACAAGGGACGCGTCATGCGCGTGTTACCTGGCATGCAGTCGGCTTTCGTTGACGTCGGACTCGAGCGCGACGCGTTTCTGTATGTGTCCGACTTCTTCGACGAAGAGGAAGAGTTTGAGCGAATCGTAATCGATAAGTCGCAGAAGGGTAACGTCGAAGAGGCGGAACGCGTCGCCGCCGAACAAATTGCGCTGGCACGAGTCGAGCGCGAACGTCACATCGAAGCAACTCATGAACTCGTCGAGCCTTTCCGTGAGATGGAACAGGAGGACGCACCCGCGATTGAGGCGGAGCATTCTGCCGAGCAACCTGAGGAAGCAGACAGCGCTGAGGCGAGCAAGCGTCGCAGCCGGCGGGGACGTCGTCGCCGCGGCGGTAGAGACGGCGCCGACGCGAATGAAGACGCGTCAACTCCATCCAGAACGCGAATAAAGGCGGAGGACATTGATACTCCGTTTGTTGCTGCCGATCCGTCGATTCTGAGAATTGTCGACGAGGAGGAGACTGCCGCGAATGGCGAGATGTTTAAAGACGCAAGACTTCAAGAGCGGCTGTTTGATCAGATCCATGCCGGCGAGTTTAATTTGGAAGACGACTTTCGCACCGCGGAAGTAGGTTCGGTCATATCAAGTGTCGATTATCGCGACGGTTCATTTCAACGCGTTGACGACGGTGACAATGCGGATTCCGTCGCAGCGCCGCGTACTCGCGAACAAATCGCGGCGCGTATTGGAAGTTTCGTTGACGATATAGACGACAATAGACTCCAGAGTGGCTCCTTTGAGCGGGTCAGCGACGATGAGGCCGAAACCTCAATTGACGCGGAAGAAACACTACTCGAAAAGCAGCCGCGTGAACGCGCCAACCCAAAAAAATCCAGGGTGGGAAAACTTCTCAGCAGTCTGGGCGCAAAGAAGAAAGCAACAAGTAAACGGTCAACGAAGAAGCCCGGCAAAGAACTGGTAGATAACGGTTCCGAGCCTGCTGAGGCGGCAGACAATGCCACGACGCAAAGTATCTATGCTGACGCCGAGGCAAGCCTCGAAGAAAACGACTCACGTGCTGAGTTTGCAACGCGACGCGGGGGCCGCCGCCGCCGCCGGCCTAGCAAGGCAAGCGCCGCCGATGCTGCCGTTTCAGATACTGCTGGCGAGGATGCTAGCGCAGATGACAACCCAGAGCAGGAAGCCGTCGCAGAAGAGATGACAGCTCCGGAAGAAATTCCTGAAACAGTAGCGCCTCCGGCCACTTCGGTCACTCCTGCAGCTCAGCCACGAGATAGTCGCGACACACGGGGCGGCCGCGATTCTCGCGATAGAGGTCGGGATGGACGCGGTCAGGGCCAGAGAGGTTCCCGGGGACGAGATCGGCAACAACAGCCGACGATCACGGATCTGCTTCGTGAAGGTCAGGAAATATTGGTCCAAATCGCGAAGGAGCCTATCGCCAAGAAGGGCGCGCGCATCACTTCGCATATCGCACTGCCTGGCCGGTTTCTAGTCTACATGCCAACTGTGGAACATGTTGGCGTGTCGAGAAAAATCGAATCAGACAGCGAACGCCAGCGACTGCGCAAACTGATTACCCTCATTCGCGGCAGTGAAGATATTCCATCGGGCGGCTTTATTGTTCGCACAGCCGGCGTCGGCATCAGCGAAGCGGAGTTGCGCGAAGATGTTCGCTATCTCGTGCGAACCTGGCTGGACATCCGCGCCCGGCTGAGAAATCCAAACCCGCGACCCTGGTTCATAAAGACCTTGATTTGGTGCAGCGCATTCTTCGCGATCAGTTATCAGACGACTTTGCCGCAATCCGCGTCGATTCAGAAGAGGAATACGAAGCTATCGTTGAATTCATTAACCGCATCCAGCCGCGTATGGTGAAACGCGTGAAGCTCTACACGCGCGACCAACCCATTCTTGAAAGTTACGGGGTGCAGGCTGAGATTGATAAGGCGATCAAACCGCGCGTGTGGCTCAAGTCAGGGGGTTATCTGGTTATAAACCAGACCGAGGCGCTGGTGGCGATTGACGTGAACACCGGCAAATTCGTAGGGCGCGGCAGCGGTCGCCTGGAAGATACCATTACGCGAACAAATCTCGAGGCTGTTGACGAAATTGTTCGGCAGATTCGCCTGCGTGATCTCGGCGGCATCATCGTGCTTGATTTGATCGACATGGAAGAGCGTCGGAATCGCACCCGGGTAATGGGCGCGCTGCAAGACGCGCTGCGCGGTGACAAGTCGCCCACCAAGGTCCTATCGTTTAATGACTTTGGTTTGGTGATCATGACTCGAAAGCGTGTCAAGCAGTCGCTCGAGCGCACGCTTTGTGCACCTTGTCAGTATTGCCAGGGCGCCGGACTGATCAAATCGCCTCAGACGGTTTGTTATGAACTGCTTGAGGAAGCACGGACGCTCGGAAAAGCTATGAATGGCGACAGAAAAAACAAGCAGACCACGCTGCGCATTCATCCCGAGGTCGCGAAAGCGCTACGCAGCTCTGAACGCGACGTGCTGAATGAAATTGAGGAATATCTGGGGCCAGTGGATATCAATAGTGATCCGACAGTGCACCAGGAGCAATTTGATTTCGCGTTCATTTAGGAACAGAGGTCAGAAGTCAGAAGTCAGCGAAGAACTGCTAACCTCTGATCGCCTGACCTCTGATCGCCTGACCTCTGATCGCCTGACCTCTGATCGCTGAGCTCTTTCCATCATGAGCAAACTGGGGAACATCTGGAAGACAATGCTTGCGGGTGGCGCGGGCGTCGCCGCTCTGGCGGCGCTCAACGCAGCCATTCAGCGCAGCGTCAGTGAGCCTGACGAGAGTGCTCTTGGCGGCGAAGCTCACTTCTACGGCTGGAAACATGGACGTGTGTTCTACAAGACATCGGGTCCGGGGAACGCCAAACCACCCTTAGTCTTCGTCCATGGCGTTGGCGCTGGTGCGTCAAGCTTTATGTGGCGCAAGAATTTTGATGACCTGGCAAAAGACTTCCGCGTTTATGCACTCGACCTGCTGGGGTTTGGCTTTTCCGACAAACCGGCCGTTGCTCCTTACTCCGCCGATCTTTACGTCGAACTAATCACAGACTTCATTCGCGAGGTGTCGGGTCATCCTGCCAACATAATTGCAAGCTCGCTTGGAGCTGCTTACGCGATTCGAGTCGCCGACGAGCATCCCGAACTAGTCAACTCAATGATCCTGAATGGGCCCGCCGGCGCTGATGCGCTAAACCGAAGACCTGGTATGGCAGGCGCGGCATTTTATGGTTTGCTGCAGTCGCCCGTGCTCGGCACGTCGTTCTACAATGTTATGGCCAGCGAACGCAGCATTCGAGACTATGCTCGCGACAATCTGTTTTATGATCATCGTCGCGTTACCGATCGACTGGTTACTAATCTCTACGCCACCAGTCACCAGCCGGGCGCGCAACATGCAATCGCGGCCTTTCTTTCCGGCTACCTGAACACAGATACTCGATCCCCCTTCTCACGATTAACTCAACCCGTCGTCCTGGTGTGGGGTAAACAAGACACCACAACGCCGTGGGAAAAAGGCGCTTCACTTCAGGAACTGAATTCTCGCGCGAGTCTGGAGGTGTTCGACTACTGCCGAATGATGCCGGAACAGGAACAGCCGGAGAAATTTAACGCGCTGGCCAGGGCTACTTTTCTCGCTCGCTCTCTGGCCGCCGGTTCAGAATAAGCATTTTGTTCTCCTTTATCGCTATCGGAAGGGGCCAAAACCAACCTAAAGCAGGCGAAATATCGAGGAAATCGCAGTTCTGGAACAACTCTATTGACGTTCCAGACAGAATCGACGAGAATTCAGAAGGCTGGAGGAACCAGCGTTCGACGTGAAATCCCAGAATCACCGGCTAATCAGCCTCCTCTCGCAATCGCAACACTCCGAAGCCATCGATTAACCACATCGGGTTTCGCACACAATCAATAGTTCAAACCGTCCCCAGCACGTCCTGTCCGTTAGAGATATTCGCTTCCCTCGCGAATTTGACGGAAGGCACAGCTCCTTTGAATCCATAGGGGTTCCGAAGCACAAAGATTAATTATGGATCACTCCCATTCAACGCCGCTCGATTCCTCTGGACACAATCCATCGGTGGAGTTTTCGTCGCAATCTTTCATGAGCGACTTTGCTGAGTCTACTCACGATCTCCTGATGGAAGACTCTCCCGTTAAGCGCGCGGAAGCAGCACATCGACTGGCAAGCATGCGTAACTCGTTAGCTTCGCCCTATCTTATCGCCGCGCTTGCCGACAGCGCCTCGGAAGTTCGTCAAGCAGCTGCTGAATCGTTGGCCCTCATCGGCGACTCCGAAGCCATCAAGCCTCTCCAGGATCTACTGAGCCAGGGTAATCAGGACGCGCTACTACAACAAACCATCTCCGCCGCGATCCGTTCCATTTCCTCGCGTGCCGCTAACTCCTCTTTCACACCGAGCAGCAGCAATGCCGTTGAGACAGTTCAGACCGAGTCATGCCACTCGCATCAGGAAGCAGTATTCCAAAATGAAGAAGCTGTTGTGAGACAAGCAGCGCTGGATATGGAGCGCCGTCACGCGGAATCAGAGAGACGTCAGCGGGCGGAGGACGAACAGAAAAGACTTGCGGCGATAGAGGCCAACCGCAGCAAAGCGGAAGCTGAATCTCGACGACGAATCGAAAAGGAAAGACTTCTTGCCGCTGAGATAGACACGTTGCGCAAAGCCGAGGCAGCTCAGCTACAGAGAATTCAGGAAGCCAACGACCAAACTCGCCAGCGGTCTGAAGAGGAAGCCCGTACCCGAGCAGAAGCTAACGTGCGAGCCGTCGAGGAGAGGCAACAACTGGCCAAATTCGAACCTGTTCGGATCAAAGTTGAAACGGAAGTATGCGACCGAGCTGAAAAGGAGCGGGAGCTTGTTACCGCCATCAAACTATTGTCTCAGGCTGAAGCGGAACAACTCGCGCGCACGAAGGAAGCTGAGGCTGCGCTCAACGCGAAGGACACTGCTCTACAACAGGCAGAAGCCCAGGCGCGCCACCAAAGCGAGGAACACGAACAGAGACTTCCGCAGTTAGAAGCCATTCGCAGTGAGTTGGCAGGCGAGGCTCAAGCGCGAGCTGAAACCGAACGGCGTTTCGCTGCTGAGATTGAGGCCCTAGGAAAGGCTGAAGCGGAACAACTCGCGCGACTCGAGAAGGCTGAGGCGGTTCTGAAGGCCAAGGAAAACACGCAGCAGCAGGTAGAAGCACAGGCGCGACGTCAAAGCGAGGAGCACGCACAGAGACTCATTCAGCTGCAAAACATTCGCCAGATAATGGCTCTCGAGGGTCAGAAGCAAAATGAAGCTGAACAGCAACTAGCTGCGGAGATTGAAGCGCTAAGAGAAGCCGAAGCTGTACAACTCGAGCGCATGAAGAAGGCCGATGCTGCGCTGGAGGCGCAGGAGATCGCGCTACAACAGACGGAAGCACAGGCGCGACGTCAAAGTGAGGAGCATGAACAGAGAGTCATTCAGCTGCAAAACATTCGCCAGAAAATGGCTTTCGAGAGTCAGACGCAAAATGAAGCTGAACAGCAATTAGCCGAGGAGATCGAAGCGCTGATAGAAGCCAAAGGCGCACAACTCGAGCGCCTGAAGAAAGCTGAGGCTGCGCTGGAAGTGCAGGAAACTGCGCTACACCAGACGGAAGCACAGGCGCGACGCCAAAGCGACCAACACGCACAGAGACTCATTCAGCTCCAAGACATTCGCCAGAAAATGGCTGTCGAGAGCCAGAAGCAAAATGAAGCTGAACAGCAATTAGCTGCGGAGATTGAAGCTCTACGAAAGGCTGAAGCGGAACAACTCGAGCGCATGAAGAAGGCTGGGGCTGCGCTGGAGGTGCAGGAAGCTGCGCTACAACAGACGGAAGTACAGGCACGACGTCAAAGCGAGGAGCATGCAGAGAGACTCACGCAGTTAGAAGGCATTCGCAGCGAGATAGCAGTCGACGCTCAAAAGCGAGCTGAAACTGAACACCACCTGGCCGCGGAGATTGAAGCTCTACGAAAGGCTGAAGCGGAACAACTCGAGCGCATGAAGGAAGCTGAGGCTGCGCTGGAGGCAAAGGAAATCGCGCTGCAACAAGCGGAAGGACAGGCGCGACGTCAAAGCGACGAACACGCACAGAGACTAACGGGGCTAGAAGCCGTTCGCAGTCAGATGGGAATCGACGCTCAAGCGCGAGCTGAAACCGAATACCACTTGGCCGACGAGATCGAATCTCTACGAAAGGCGGAAGCGGAACAACTCAAGCGCATTGAATTGACCACCGCCTCGCTGCATGCCCACGAAGAAGCGCGTAACACCGCAGAGGCCGAGGCTCGTCGTCGTGCTGATGAAGAAGCGGATCTGCTGGCTCAGATGGAAGCTACACGCGTTACTGCCGCAAACGAGACACAAGTGCGCGCAACGGAACAGCAGCGACTAGATGCTGAGATTAAGAGTCTCAACAAGACCGCCTCCGAGCAGATTAACCTCATGAAAAAAGCCAAAGCTCGACTGGCTGCTCTGGAAGAGACACGTCACCGGGCCGAGACGAAGGTGCGACAGCGCGCCGAGCGAGAGCTCCGGCTTCAGGCTGAAATTGAAACGTCGCGCCAGACCGGGCTGGAGCAAATCAAGCGCATCGAGCAAGCCGAAGCTGAAGCACAGCGGTTGAGTTTGGAAGGGGCTGCCGTGAAAGCCGAAACGGAGTCGCGCCAAAAGGCGGATGCACACGCGCGCGCGGCCGCTGCTGCAGAAGTGCAACAGCTGGTCGAAGACGAGGCACGTCGCCGAGCCGAGGAAGAGGAACAACAACTTAGGAAGCTGGAAGCAATCCGGATCAAAGCCGAGGCCGCCTCGCAGAGCCGCGCAGAAAAAGAACAACAGCTTAATTCCGAACTTGAAGTGCTTAGCAACGCGGCCATGGTTCAACTCAAACGCATCGAGGAGAAGGAAGCCGACCTCCGCGCAGCTGAGGCAGAGTCGTTGCAGCTGTCCGAAGAAGAGTTTCGTTTGCAGACCTCGCGAGTAGCTCTGGAAGAGGCTGAGAAAGAAGCGCGGCTGCAGGCGGCAGAAGCAGAGCGCGTCCGGCTGCAAGCTCAAGCACAAAGCCGCGCGGAAGAAGAAGAACAAAGGATTGCCAAACTCGAAGCCATCCGTATTCAAGCGGAGCTGGAAGCGCAGCAACGAGCCGAGCAAACTCGACAACTTAGCGCCAGCATCGACGTGTTGCGCCAGGCCGAAGCGCAACAACGACAGCAGATCGAAGAGCAGGAGGCAGAGGCACAGGAGCGAACGCAGCAGGAAAGCCAGCGGCTTGCCGAGTTCGAAGCCTTCCGGAACAAAACCGCCTTAGAGGCGCAACAGCGTGCGGCAAGAGAACAAGTGTTGAACGCTGAGGTTGAAGTAATGCGCCAGGTCGAGGCCGAGCAGGTTAAGCGCATTGCGGCAGCCGAAGCCAGCCTCGTCAGTCTAGAAGAGGCACATTGCAAGGCGGAGTCGGAGGCTATTCAGAGGACAGAACGAGAACAGAGCATCATTGCGCAACTTGAGACCTTGAGTGAAGCAAAGACGGCTCAGATCCAACGCATTGAAGAGGCACTTGCCGAATCGCGGCGCCTGACAGAGCAGGAGGATCATCTAAAGGCAGAAGCAGAACTCCAACAAACAGAGAACGAAGAGCGTCAGCGCGTCGCTGAAGAAATGCGCGTGCAGGCTGACGCAGAAGCTAATCGTCAGGCCCAGGAACAAGAACAACTCCTGGCTGAACTGGAAGGAGTTCGACTCAAAGCGGAAGAAGAAGCTTTCTTGCGAAGCGAAGCTGAACAAGAACTCAATGTCAGCATCGAGTCGATGCGCAACTCGGAAGTCGAACAGCGCCAGCGCATTTCGGAAGCCGAGGCCTACCTTCAACAGGCCCGGGCGGAAGCACCGTTGTTAGCGGCGGAGCAAATTCGTTTACGGGGAGAAACGGAGACTCTTCACAAGCAACAGGCCGAGGCGCGCCAGAGTGCCGCCGATGAAATGCGACAGCTCATTGAAGCTGAGGCACAGCAGCGCGCGACAGAAGAGTCTCGCCGACTAGATGAGCTCGAGGCCCTTCGGAGTCAGATTGAAACAGAAGCACAGCAGCGAGTAGAAGCCGAGCAGCAGTTGACCGCCGGTCTTGAGGTGCTCCGCAAGGCTGAAGCAAAACAATTGAAGCGCATGGAGGAGGCCCGAGCTGAATCTCGACGTCTTGCCGAGGAAGCTATAAGGCTGCAGGCAGAGGAAGACTCTCGTCTTGAGGCCGAAGAGGAAGCTCGCCAGCAAAGGTTCGAGGAGACACTCGCTCAGGCTGAAACAGAGGCCCGCAGTCTCGAGCAGGACGAAGCAAAACGAGTAGCGGCACTCGATGCGGTTCGTAAGGAGTCCGCGTTCCGGTGTGAGCAACTACTCGAAAAAGAACAACTGTTATCCGCGAACATTGAGGAACTGGATAGGCGTACAGCGGAACAACTCACGAGCATCGAGCAGGCTGAGGCTGCACACATCGCTCGCGAGGAAGCACGACAAGCGGCTGAGGCGGAAGTTGGTCGCATCGCTGCAGAGGAAGAACAGCGTCTGGCCGAAATCGAGGCCTTGCGAAACGATTCCAAAGCGCAGTTGCTACTAAAGAGGACTGCTGCAAACCGGCTCAAAGCCCAGGTTGCAATCTTACGTAAGGCTGAGGCGAAAAAGCTCAGAGAGATCGAGAAACTACAGGCACGCCGTTCGCAAATTGACGCTCGGTCGCAAGAGCAGGCAGAGCAGGAAGCGTTGTTGCTGGCAGAACTTGAATCTATTCGAGCGCGAGTCGAGCTAAACGAACAGACGTGGCCCGAGAAAGAGTTAAGCATTAAGAATCAGATTGAGGCGCTTCACAAAGCCGAGGCAACTCGACTCACACGACTCGAGGAAGAGGAGGCCCACCTTCGCGCTGAGGAAGAACGCCTGCAACAAACGACGCGGCAGACCAATAACTTCGAGAGTCACGCAGAGCTCGAGTCGGTTCAACCGCTGGGAATGGAGCAATTTGCACTCGTCGGTGATCCCAGGCTGATGAACGGTATGGAAGAGATATCAGAACCTGTCGCTTTTATCGCAGGCAACTCCCCTGAAGTTGAAGTGCCGACCGGTGAGGCTGAGTCTGAAATCGATCTGCAGGCAGAATGGGCCAGATTGGAAGCGGAGGCTTCATGGCCACAGACCGTCTCTGAAGTACCAGAGAAAGCGGTGGACCTCATCCACAAAGAAAAAGGCCTACAAAGTTCGAGCGACAGGCCGGGGCATAGTGAGTTGGTTGACGGCCTGAAGAGCAAAGATCCGGCCAAACGCTCTGCCACGCTTAAGGAGCTCGCCCGGCTGGATGAGGGCGAGGCCTTTAGTTTGATTACCGGTTTGTTTGATGACAGCGCCGAAGAAATCAGGAATCTGGCGGCCCGGGACCTTTTTGAGTTCAAGCCGGACCGCGCTGGTTCCTT
>Ga0137409_10006091_pt1 | contig 12529 bp, 10 predicted proteins | sample CZODoug1_16funga_FD_122059 | JGI IMG/M metagenome (GOLD analysis project Ga0137409, IMG submission 122059) | Vadose zone soil fungal communities from Angelo Coast Range Reserve, California, USA - CZODoug1_16fungal (Hybrid Assembly) | ecosystem: Environmental > Terrestrial > Soil > Vadose zone...
CCGGAATGTCTTCCGCTCGCTATCGACCCGCGCGCGCACCGCGAGCTGTTCCAGCAGGCGGATGGAGGTCAGGGGCTTGAGCAGGTAGGAGACCGCGCCTTCGGGAAGGGTTTCCCAGGGAGGGTCGAAGGCGGGCGCCTCTTGAGCCCACTCGGTCCGCGCCAGGACTTCCTCGCTCTCGGACCGGATCGTCTTTGCCTGAAGCTCGCGCCGCTCTCCCTCGATCCGTAGCCTCAAGGCGAGTCCCGCGCGGTAGAGCATCCAGTCGGGAGTATCCAGATAGCGGTCTTCATGCGTGATCGAGCCGGAGGACTCGAGGCGAAACCCCGCATCCTCGATGACCTCGCACACCGCCGCGGCGTCACCCCCCTTGGGAATCCTGTATTTGATTTCCCGCTCGAGCATCGTCCCTGTGCTCCTCAGGCGGCGCCGATGTCCCGAAGCGCGGCGGGCTGGATCAGCCATTCGAGGGTGCCCGATCCCGGCGCCAAGCCGTTCGAGAACTCCACCAGGCCGGCGCCCCCCTTCTTGTACTCCACGAAGGAGGCTCCGTCCCTCCCCGCGAGGAGATAGGATGTGAAGCCGCTCAGGTGGGGCTCATGCCCCACGATCGCGACGGACTCGGCTCTGAGGCGGTTCAGATAGGCCACGAGCTCGGGGTGGTCGCCGGATGGAACGAGATGGTCGCAGAACTCGACTTTTCGATTCGGAGCCACGACCTCGCGCAGGATTTCGGCTGTCTGCCGGGCGCGCACGAGCGGGCTCGAGACGATCCGGTCGATTCGGGGCGCGATTTCCTTCAACCCGCGGGCTGCGAGGCGGAATTTGTGGATGCCCTCGGGGGTGAGCGGCCGGTCGTCGTCGTTCTCGAATGCAGGATCGCCATGCTCGACCGCGATGGCATGGCGCACGATGAGAAGCTCCATCAGAACCTCCAAGGATGACCAAAGTTTAGCATATGACGTAAGATGGGGCCATGCCGTCTTCGAAGACGCGTGTCTTCCCCATCCGTTGCGCCGGCATGGACGTCGGCAGCAACGCTCTGCGACTCGCCATCGCCGAATTCAAGAGCCCGGACCGGTACAAGATTCTCGAGCGGAAGCGGGTGCCCGTGCGCCTGGGGGAATCCGTGTTCAAGACGAACCGGATCGCTCCCGAGACACTCGACGCGGCACTCGACGCGTTCCGCGACTTTCGCAGGACCATGGAGGAGCACGGCGTGGTGCTCCATCGCGCGGTCGCGACCAGCGCCACGCGCGAGGCGAAGAACCGCGCGGCCTTCCTGGAGCGCGTGCACACCGAGACGGGGATCGATCTCGACTTGATCCCGGGAACCGAGGAGGCGCGCCTGGTCGCGCTCGCGGTGCAGTCCAAGGTCCGGCTCCGCGGCACTTCCCTCATCCTGGACGTGGGCGGGGGATCGATCGAGCTGGCGCTGGTGCAGCGCGGGCAGATCCTCCTCGTGGAATCGCACAATCTCGGCACCGTCCGCCTGCTGGAACAGCTGGGCGGGGAGGCGAAGGCGAAGGGGCAGCTCCTTCGGATCCTGCGCGAGACCGTGCGGACGGCGCGCTTTCCCCTCCTGGAGTCGATGCGGGGCCATTCGGTGACGCAGATCATCGGCACCGGAGGAAACATCGAAGCGCTCGCGTCTCTGAGCTCGGGCGACAACGGCAAGGACGACAGCGAGCGGAAGCCCGTGGGCCTTCCGCTGGCGCGCCTGAAGAAGCATCTCGAGACGTTGGCGATGATGACACCCGAGGAGCGCGCGAAGAAATACGGCTTGCGACCCGATCGCGCCGACGTGATCGTTCCCGCGGGCGTCATCTTCGAGTACGTGGCGACCCGCACACGCGCGCGGCAGATCCTTGTGCCGTTCGTGGGGCTGGTGGACGGCGTGCTCTTGGACCTGGCGCGCGCGGCCGATGCGTCGGGGAAGAAGGAGCTGGAATTCTCGCAGACCTTGAACGCGGCGCGCGCGATCATGCGCAAGTACGACACGGATCCGAAACATTCCCGTCACGTCACGGAGCTTGCGCTCTCCCTGTTCGATCAGCTCAAATCCGTCCACGGACTGGGAAAACGCGACCGCTTGCTGCTCGAGATCGCGGGGCTTCTGCACGAAGTCGGTAATTTCATCTCCGCGGCGGGGCACCACCGCCATGCCTACTACATCATCTCCGAGACGCCCATTCTGGGATTGACCGACGAGGAGCTTCACGTCGTGGCGAACGTGGCGCGGTACCATCGCAAGGCGCCCCCCGATGCCAGCCACGAGTGCTACGCCGAGCTGCCCGAGCGCGCGCGCGACCGCGTGCGCGCTCTCTCGGCAATGCTCAGGCTCGCGGACGCTCTGGATCACGATCACCGCCAGCGTGTCACCGAGGTCTCTGCGAAGACACGCGATTCGGAGCTGCTCCTGAAAGCCCGCACGCGCGGGGACGTCACGCTGGACGAGTGGTCGGTGGGAGAGAAGGGCGGGGATCTGTTCAAGGAGGAGTTCGACCTGAAACCGGTGCTCAAGACCCGTGTCTGAGCTGGCGCCGCCGCCCACGCTGCCGGGCCTCGCGGGCGCCGGCACTGCCGCGCCCTCGGTCCTCTCCGTCATCGACGTGGGCTCGAGCGGCGTGCGGATGCTCCTAGCCGAGCTCAAGCCGGACGGAACGGTGCGCATACTCGAGGACGTCCAGAAGCCGCTGGCGCTGGGCCGCGAGACGTTCCGCACGGGGACGCTCTCCGCGGCGAGCATCCAGAAAGCGGTGAACATGCTCCGCCAGTACAGGGCGATGATGGACAGCTACGGGGTGACGCACACGCGCGCGGTGGCCACGAGCGCCGTGCGGTCCGCCCTCAACCGGGACACGTTCGTGGACCGCGTCTTCCTCGCCACCGGGATCGAGGTGGAGGTGATCGAGGGCTCGCAGGAGACTCTTCTGACCTTCGCGGCGGTGCAGCGCGCGCTCGCGGCGAGGCCCGACCTCATCGTGGAGGACTCGCTCATGTTCGAGCTGAGTGCGGGCTCGACCGAATGGGCGCTGGTGCGCGGCGGGGACGTGGCGGGATCCCTCACGTACGACCTGGGCACCCTCCGGATCCGGGAGCTACTGCGCGGCGAGGAGGCCGACCGGCGCGCCGTGACGCGTCTCATCCAGCACAATGTCCGAGAGATGGTGAACGAAGTGAAGCGCACCCTTCCATTCGAGAAAGTCGGGAACCTGATCGCGATCGGACCCGAGGCGCGATTCGCCGCACGCGCTCTGAAGGGGGAAGGGGATCTGGCGGCCGTCTCGGCGAAGGATCTGAGGACCCTGGCCGACCAGATTTTCGCGATGACCCCCGCCGAGGTTGCGGCGTCCTTCTCCATCACCTCGGTCGAGGCGGAATCGCTCGCGCCCGCCTTCATCGCCTATGCCGAGCTGATCCGCCTGAACCCGGTGGACCGGCTTCTCGTCGCGCGCGCGGGCATCCGCGACGGGCTGCTCCTGCAAGTCGCGAAGTCGATCCAGAGCGGCTCCAGCGTCTTCTTCCCCGAGCAGACGATCGCCGCCGCCTTGAACCTCGCGCGCAAGTACCACGCGGACGAGCGGCACGGCCTCCACACGGCGGCGCTGGCCCGGAACATCTTCGACGCCACCCAGTCGCAGCACGGCATGGGAGAGATGGAGCGGCTCCTGCTCGAGGTCGCGTCGATCGTGCACGACATCGGAAATTACGTGGCCGCCCGCGGCCACCACCGCCACGCCTACTACCTCCTGGTGAACTCCGAGGTCTTCGGCCTCTCCAAGATGGACCTCGAGATCGTGGCCAACGTGGCCCGCTACCATCGGAAGGCGGGGCCGCAGTCCGACCACCCGGCCTACGCGGCCCTTCCACGGGCCGCTCGGCTCACGGTGAACCGGCTGAGTGCCATCCTCCGCGTGGCGGACGCGCTGGACAAGGCGCACGGGCAAAGGATCCAGAATCCCAGGATCACCGTCGAAGAAGGGGAGCTTCGGATCGCGGCCGATGGGACGGAGGATCTGGCGCTCGAGCGCCTCACGCTGGACCAGAAGAGCGGCCTCTTCGAGGAGGTCTTCGGCTTGAAGCCGGTCCTGGCTGAGGAGGTGACGTGACCGACGGAGCGTCCCCGGAGCCTCGCTACCTGAGCCGGGCCCTCACATGGCTGGGATTCAACGGAAGGGTCCTCGAGGAAGCGCAGGATGCCACGCTCCCCGTCCTCGAGCGGGCGCGCTTCCTCGGGATCTTCTTCTCGAACCTCGACGAGTTCTTCATGATCCGGGTCTCTGGATTGCGCGAGGCCGTGGAGGCCGGCGTGGAGCAGGCCGCCGATGGGGAGGAATCCATCGCGGGGATCCTGGCCCAAGTCGGACAGCGCTCCCACGGTCTCGTGCGCGCCGGGTATACGACGTACCACCGCGAGGTCCTCCCGTCGCTCGCGACGGGCGGGGTCCACTTCCTCGCGGACGAGGAGGTGGCGCCCAAAGAGCGCGCGTTTCTGGACCGACTCTTCGAGCGCGAGATCCTGCCCATCCTGACCCCGGCCGCGGTCGAGCCGGGGCTTCCCTTTCCGCATGTCACGAATTTCGCCCTGTGCTTCGCGGTCCGGCTGGCGCGCGTCGGCGCGGAGGAGCGCTTCGCGCTGGTCCAGCTCCCGCGCCAGTACCCACGCTGGATCCAGGTCGGGAGCAAGGGTGGATTCCGTTTCGCGTTGCTCGAGGACGTGGTTCGCCGGCACCTGGTCGAGCTCTTCCCCGGCCACGAGATCAGGGATCTCGCGCTCTTCCGGGTAACGAGGGACGCGGATTTCGCTACCGACGATCAGGAGGAGGAGGACCTCGTCGAAGCGGTCAAGAACGTGCTCAAGCGGCGCCGGGGCGGCGATCCCGTGCGCCTCGAGATCGAGTCCTCGGCGAGCGAGGAGATCACCGGGCGCCTGACCGCAGCATTCCGGCTGGATCACGGCAGCGTGTACCGCGTCCCCGGCCCCCTCGACCTCAAGTTCCTGATCGAGCTGGCCCGCGTTCCGTCGCTGCCCGCGCCGCGCGCGGCGTCCTGGCCGCCGCAGCCCGTGCCCGAGATTCCCCCGGGGGAAGCGCTCTGGGAGGCGGTGGCCGAGCGCGATTTCCTGCTCTTTCACCCCTACGAGACATTCGAGCCTGTGCTCCGGCTGCTGACGCTCGCCTCGCAGGATCCCGCCGTGCTCGCCATCAAGCAGGCCCTCTACCGCACCGCGCCCAACTCCGAGGTCATCCGGGCCCTCGAGTCGGCGGCGGAGAACGGGAAGCAGGTGACGGCACTTCTCGAGTTGCAGGCGAGGTTCGACGAGGAGCGGAACGCCACCTGGGCGCGCCGACTCGAGGACGCCGGCGTGCAGGTGCTCTATGGACTCGCGGGGCTCAAGACCCACGCGAAGGCGCTCCTGATCGTGCGCCGCGGGCCGGGAGGCATCGAGCGCTATGCCCACGTCGGGACGGGAAACTACAACGAGCGTACCGTGCTCGAATACTCCGACCTCAGCCTCTTGACCTCGAACGAGGACCTCTGCGCCGACCTGACGGCGTTCTTCAACGTCGTGACGGGCTACTCGGAGCCTTTGCCCTGGAGGATGATCGCGATGGCTCCGCTCGGGCTCCGCAGGCGGTTCCTGGATCTCATCCAGCGCGAGATCGAGAAATCGACGGCGGAGGAGCCGGGGCTGATCCGGGCCAAGATGAACGCGCTCGTGGACAAGCAGATCGTCGACGCGCTCTACAACGCGTCGGCGGCCGGCGTGAAGGTATCCCTCAACGTGCGCGGCTCGTGCGTGCTGCGCCCCGGCGTGAAGGGCATGAGCGAGAACATCCGCGTGGTCTCGATTGTGGACCACTTTCTCGAGCACAGCCGCATCTACGAGTTTCGAAATGGCGGCGATACCGAGACCTATCTCGGAAGCGCGGATTGGATGCCGCGGAACCTGGACCGGCGGGTGGAGCTGGTGTTTCCCGTAGCCGATCCTCTGCTGCGTGCCCGGCTCGCGCACGTCCTGGATGTGCTCTTCGCCGACAATCTGAAAGCGCGCGAGCTGCGCGCGGACGGCACGCTGGTCAAGCGGCCGCGAGGGCGGCGCGTCCTTCGGGCGCAGGAGATTTTCTGGGAAGAGGCGCGGGTGCGGGCGGAAGGGCGCGGGGAGGCGGATCGAAGCGCCTTCGTTCCATTGCGGAGCGCGCCCCCCTAGTACCTTACGTCCGCCGTAAACCGCGCGAGCCATGCCTCGCGGTCCAAGCCCGGTACATTCGCGTCGTTCCGCACGCGCCGGAATCCCGCGCCCACGCTGAGATCCACGTTGTCGCGCGGCATCCACCGCGCATCCCCCCAGACTTCCCGGCGCTCCTCCACGACCCCCGAGAGCCCCGCGGTCGAAACCGCGCCCTGGGACGGAAGCCACGGCACGCCCAGTCGGCCCTCTCCATGGTTCGTGAAGTCCCCGGACCATCGGAGCTGCCAGTCCCGCGAGATATCGAACGCGGATTCCAGGTAAACATTTTCCACGTCGGGTCCCAGCGAATACCCCAGCGGGCGCCCGCGATAGGTGAAGTCCTCGCCGTAGTACACGCTGTAGGTGTAGTTCCGGACCCTCGTGTACTCGCCGAGGAAATGTACAGCGCGGGCTCCCCACGGGCGGTCGCTCCGGAACCCGAGCTGATATCCGAAGCGGTTCGGCATGCCCTGGTTCTTGGTGGCGTAGTCGTCGACGAGCAGCTCGCCGTAGAGCGCCAGCCCGCGCGATGCGCGGAACGCCAGATCCGCAGAGGCCATCACGTTCGCGCGCTCGAGCGCGCGGAGGGAATCGTTGGAAGCTTCGCGGATGCGGATGCGCTCGATCATCGTGTAGGGCAGGAAGCCCGCGACGTAGAGAGGATCGAGGCCGTCCGAGGAGTAGCGCACCGCCTCCGAGAGCCCCACGGACCAGCGCGGCGCGATCTCGAGCTCGAGCCGGTGCGCCGCCACGTAGCGATGGTCCGCCGCGGAAATCACCGCGCTGAGCGCGGAGGCGGTCACCCCTACCTTGCCGCGCACCGATCCTTGCAGGAGCAGGAACCCCATCGGCCCCGCCGCGTCGGAAAGGAGCAGCGTGCCGCGCCGTCCCGGTCCCCATCGGAAGCTGTCGTATCCCAGCGCCGCCGTCAACGCCTTCACCCGCCCGGTCAGCTCGCCGCGCAGCGCGGTGGCCTCGAGGTCCGTATGGAGCGCGATCGCGTCGATGAACTCGCGCTGTCCCCGGATCCGCGTCACGCCGATCTCCTCGTAGGCGCCGAAACCCGGCCAGAGCGTGAGACTCATCCGCGCGGCAACCGAGGACTCGTCCCGGAGCCGCCAGTGGATCGCGCGCTTCTCGTCGAAATCCCCGCGCGCGTGTCCCGCGAGCGCGACGCGGATTCGCTGCTCGCGCGGGCCCACGTCGAGGAGCGGGCCCGTCTCGGGGGCCGGGGGTGTCGATCCCAGGTCCGCGATCTCGCGTGCCAGCTCCCGCGCGAGTCGCTGGTAATGAACGTCCGATTCGATCGCCCCGTCGCGGTTGTGAGCCTCGATCAGGGCGCGCGCGATGTCCGAACGCACGAGCGGACGCGTGTGGATGGGATAAGAAGGAAGAAGTCCGCGCGCAACGAGCGCTTCGAGGTCTTCGTAGAGCGCGTGAAACGAGGGCAAAAACTCCGCGGGCTGCGCGGAGGCGGCCCGGATGCCCGCGGGGGTAAGAGACGCGCTCAGGGCGCAGGCGATGACGGCTGCAAGCAGGAGCCTTGCCGGGGCGCGGGGCATTGCGGCGAATCCTATCGACGCGCGGACCCCTGGTCAATGCAAGCAGGCGCTCGGTGTGGACGGATCGTCACACGAATGTAGATCACGGGCCTCAGATGCGCCCGAATCGTACGAAATCCGGCCGGTAAGTGCTTATATCGCAAGGCAATGATTCATGGCACGTCTGCTGCACTCCAAGCCCCCGTCGCCTTGTGTCCGAATCTCCATCGTGAGGAGGGTGAACATGCGTATCTTGGCAGCAACGCTAGCGCTGGCCTTCGTGGCGGGCAGTGCCGCGGCTTCCCAGCTCGATTTCCAACCCGCCCCGCTGAATTCGGGAGCCGCCCAGTACAGAGACTTCAACGCCAACAAGGCCTCGCTCGAAAGCAACGGCCCGATCCGTCACCGCCGTCCCTGGCGCGACCGAGACCGCAGCTACGACTACGGCTATCGCTCCACGCCCGAGTACTGGGCGATGCTCGGCGCGGGGTCCTTCAATCCCTCGAATCAGCCGGGCCAGGGCCTCTACGTCAATGGCGGCGTCGGATCGGTGCTGGCCGAGCAGATCGATCTCGGGGTGCAGGTCTCGTTGTACCACCGCTCGACCGGCGGCGAGCAGTTCGTGCGCGAGTACGATCTGCCTAACGGAACGCACGTCACCCAGGTCAGAGCGACGAACGCGATCAACACCGATCTCGTTCCCGTGATGGGGACGGTCCGGATCCGGATCCCGGTATCGCCGCAGCTCGAGCCCTACGTCGGCGGCGGAGTCGGCTGGGAGTGGCTCACCGTCCAGGGAACGGACGAGAACGGGGTCGATTTCAGCAACGACTATGACGGCTTCGGCGCCCAGCTCGTCGGCGGTCTCAACATGAACGTGGGCCGCGGAGCCGGGCTCTACGGCGAGGCGGTCTGGAACGCGAGCACGCCGAAGGCCGAGTTCTTCGATCCGAGCGTTGGACAGGTGATTCGCGAGGAAGTCGACTTCGACGGGCTCGCCTTCCACGGCGGGCTCCGCTTCATGTTCTAGTTGTCGCGGGGAGCACTCTGAGCTACCTTCGTTTCGGAAAAAGTCGCCGGCAAGTTCTAGCCGGAGGACACGCACGGGCCGCACACGACCACCAGGGGGTTTCCGCGATGAATCGAAACGGATCGCTATTGGGGGCGCTCATCGTCACAGCGGGCCTTGCTTCATTCGGCTATCCGGCGTCCGCGGCCACGACCACGACACCCGAGAGCCACGGCCTCGGATTCCAGGGGCTCGGCGCGCGGATCGGCTTCGTGGATCCCGAAGGAGCGAGCAGCACGGTCGCGCTGGGACTCCACATCGACGCCGGCGAGTTCGTCCAACACGTCCACGTGATGCCGCTCGTGGAATACTGGAAGGTTGGCGCGAGCGGCGTGGACGTGCGCGATCTCACGCTCGCGACCGATGTAAACCTGGACTTCCCCGTGGAAGGGGGAAGGGTCATCCCCTACGCGGGCGGCGGCCTCGGCCTCCACTTCGTGAAGGTGGACGATCCCTTCGCGCCCCCCGGGTTCGACGCGTCGAGCACCAAGCTCGGTCTCAACATCCAGGGTGGGATCAAGAATCAAGCGATGCCCAACCTGGCCATCTTCGGCGAGGTGAAGTACTCCTTCGTGTCCGACGTCAACCAGCTCAAGGTCATGGGCGGGTTCACGTACAACTTCATCTACTAACAACCCAAGCTAAGGACGGTGGCTCTTATGATCAGACCGCTCCGGATCCTGAGTAGCGCAGCGCTCGCCGTGATGCTTGCGTTCGCGATCTCGGCCTGCCAGAAGCAGGCGAAGACCGACATGTCGCAGACGGGCGATACGACCCAGGTCAGCCAGGGATACGGGAACGAGACCACGCCGCCGGGAGGTCAGACAACGCCGGAAGCGCAGCCCGGCGCGCAGGGCGCCACGCTCCCGAAAGCCAAGTCAGGCAAGACCCATTCCTCCAAGGGCAGCATGGGGTCGTCGAACGCGCCGGGCACACCGGCGAATTACGCCGAGAAGCACATGATCGAGATTCCGGCGGGAACGGTGTTCGAGGTCGCGATGACCACCCCCGTCGATACCCGGACCTCGAACGTGGGAGACCGAGTGGAGGGGACACTCACCGCGCCGATCACGCGTGACGGAACCGTGCTGGCGGATGCCGGCGCGAAGGTGAGCGGCGAAGTGGCCGACGTGCAGCGCGCGTCCAAGCACAAGAGCAAGGAAGACCGCGCCTCGATCGCGCTCGAGTTCAACACCATCGAGACCGTGGACGGTCCGAAGCGGCTCCATGCCACCGTGAACAATGCCGAAGGAAAGCTCGTCGCCAAGTCCACCAGCACGCGTGACAAGCTGCTCATCGGCGGGGGAGCGGTCGCCGGCGCGATCGTCGGAAAGGTCGCGGGGGGCAGCACCAAGAGCACCATCATCGGTGCCGTCGCCGGCACGGCCGCCGGAACCGGCGCCGTCCTGATGGCCAAGGGGCACGAGCTCGAGATTCCACAGGGAGCGAAAGTTTCGCTCCGCGTCGATCAGCCGATCGCCATCGTCGAGCGTTGATCTAGGTCCGGCGCGTGCCGGTCACAGGCAGTAGCTCGCTGCTCGACATAGCCTTTCGCACGGGGATTGTCTACCTGGCGCTTCTCCTGGGGCTACGCCTCACGGGGAAGCGTCAGGCCGGACAGATGACCCCGTTCGATTTTCTGCTCCTTCTTCTCCTCGCCAATGCGGTCCAGAACGCCATGACCGGCTCCGACGTCACGCTCGCGGGCGGGCTCGTGGCCGCCGCGACCCTCTTCGGCCTGAACATGGTCGTCGCGTTTGGCGTCCGGCGAAGCTCCAGGGCGCAGCAGGTGGTCGAGGGAACGCCGACGATCCTCATCCGCCGCGGCCAGATCATCAACTCGAACCTCGCGCTCGAAGGGATCACCCGGGACGATCTCCTGCGCGCCCTCCGCGAGCACGGCGTCGAGACCGTCGAGGACGTGCGCTCGGCGATCCTCGAGGTGGATGGCTCCGTCAGCGTGATCAAGGAGGACGAAGTGCCGACGATCGACCGTCCCCACCATCGCATCCGGGGGATCCCTCGCCGCATGCCGTGACCTGTGCGCGGCCCCGCCCCCGCCATCCTCGCCGCATGCCTGTCGGAGATCAATAGGAATGTCCCCCCTCACTGATCAATAGGAATGTCCTTCCCTCAGTCCTTCGCGCGAGCGAGGGGGATGGATAGGTAGGAGTTCCGCCAGGGGTGTTTTGATCCCGGGCGCGTGCCGCATGGTGGGTGGTTATTTTTGCTTGGTTCAGGGAGGGGGCTGAGGGTCGGGGGCGTCGGTCTGGGTCGGCTGCGTTGTGCACGGAGGGTAAAGGAACCGCCGGGTGCTTCTTGGCGAGCGAGGACGGCGCCTCGGTAACGGACGAGGAGGGAGCCGTCGAGATGTTCGAGGAGCTCGACGCGGCGCTGAGCGTAGGAGCGTCCGTGGGGCCCTCGGGGGATTTGGATCCAGCGGTTGCCGAGAGTGACGGTGTTGTCCTTGGCGACGATTCGAGTGTGCTCGCAGGTGAGGTGGCGTTCGAGATCGCGAGGAGCGGTCCTCCAGGCAGGAGCGGGGTCACGTGGGGCGACGGTGAAGCGCCGGTTGAATTCGGTGATGAAGGCGGGCAAGTAGTGGCTCGCGTCCTCGAGCGAGACCGCCTTGTGAAGGCGCAGCAGGCTTACGAAGCGATCCTGGAGCGTGCCCCAGAAGCGCTCGATGCGTCCTTTGGCCTGCGGGCTTCGGGCGGCGATGTATCCGATCCCGAGTTCCCGTAGGATCCGTCCCCCCTGGGTGGGGCTTCGCTCGCCGGCGAGTTCCTCCTCGAGAGTCCAGTGGGTGTCGTTTCGGACGAAGATATTGGTCCGATCGCCGTAGAGGGAGGCCGGAACCCCGTGAGTGCGGATCATGTGTCGGAGCAGGGAGGCGTAGCCATGCAGATCCTCATGAGGCCGTGCGACGAGCCCGAGGATCGTTCCCGTGGCGTCGTCGATCGCACCCAAGAGGGCAAAGGAATCGCATCGATCCTCGCACCAGCGGTGCTCGCTTGCGTCCACGAGAACCAATGCACCCGGCCGCGCCTCACGCTCCCGCCGTCTGCGGTGCCGCGGCGCGCGTCGTTTGCGCTTGGGCTCCAGGCCCAGTTCGGTGCGAATGCGTTGCACCGAGGCGCGGGAGAGCGCAAGCCCCTCCTGCTCGCGGAGTATCTCGGCAAGGTGGCAGTCGTTGAATCCAGCGTAGCGGCCCACGAGGAGCTTCGCGACGCGTGCGCGAATCGTCTCAGGCAGACGTCGTCCCGAAGGACGTCCCCGGCCCTGGTGGAGGAGAGCGGGAACCCCCGCCGCCTCAAACCGACGCCTCAAACGGCGGAACTGCCGCACGCTGATCCCCAATGCCGCCGCCCCCTCCAGATTCGTGATCTTCCCGCTTTGTGCGGCCCGTACTAGGCCCGGCCGCTGGACCTCCTTGGCGCTCATTGTGATTCGTCCCATGGGGGGACATTTTCACAGAGCAGTTAGGGGAGGACATTTCTATGTAGCAGCCACACTCTCCGCCCCGTCAGTTGACGCGTTCGGGTCCTGCACGTACACTGCGCCCGGCGAGCCCGCCCGCGCTCGCGGGGACTGGATGGACCGCCGAGAGCTGGCGTAGCTCAATTGGTAGAGCATCTCATTTGTAATGAGGCGGTTGGGGGTTCGAGTCCCTTCGCCAGCTCC
>Ga0137409_10006092_pt1 | contig 12529 bp, 12 predicted proteins | sample CZODoug1_16funga_FD_122059 | JGI IMG/M metagenome (GOLD analysis project Ga0137409, IMG submission 122059) | Vadose zone soil fungal communities from Angelo Coast Range Reserve, California, USA - CZODoug1_16fungal (Hybrid Assembly) | ecosystem: Environmental > Terrestrial > Soil > Vadose zone...
CGGGGGGAGGTTCGCCCGCAGTCGCCTGACCGTGATCCGCAGGCGGCGGAGAAAATCGTTGTGGATCAGCAGCAGGCGGCGGGCAGTCGTTCGCGGTTATCTGCACGATTGCCTCGCGCCCCTGGCTCTTAGAGCCGCTGCTGATGCGCGACCGCTGCTTGTGCAGCCTGCGCGGCGTGCACGCTGTGCACCGTGCGCTGTCCGGTGATTGTCACCGGCTCAAGGCGCACGAGGTCGCGCTGCGCCGTGATCGTCACTGGCTCGAGCCGCACCAGACCGCGTTGCGCGCTAATCGTCACCGCTTCCAGCCGTACCAGCGGCGCGGCCGCCCGCTGCTGCGATTCGTGCTGCAGATACGCGTCGCCCGCAATCAACACACCCAGGGCCAGTGTCGCCGCCGCGGCAATGCTCTCCACCCACGTCGTCGAAATCGTTTGATATGTCATCTTGGCTCTCCGGGTTTCGCTCTGCTTTGGCGGCCCACACCGTTGCGTGCCGCTCGCGTTGAAACGAACTGTAGGCAGGCACGGGATGCGCCGCCAACGGTATGCGACGAAGCGTGAAAAAGGCGCCGTGAGGTGCAGAAACCCGGCGCGGCCGGCGACGGGCGCGGCAATTGCGCGACGAAGCCGGGCGGGCGCGCGACGGTTTCGGTCACGGTCCAGTCACAACATCGGCCGGGCCCCCTGATTTAGACATCGCGGCAGCCCGCACGTGGCACGGGCGGCTCGTCGCCAGCGACGCACGTTGCGCGGGGTGCCCTGCTGAGCTACTCCTACCCGGCGCCGGACGCATTGTCGGCACAGCGGCGGCCGCAGCTCCTAGTTCCGACATGATGCGCGACGCAACGCGCCTTTCATTCCACACCCGCCGTCGACGCGAACGGCAAGCTCGATCACCTTATCGTTTCATTTTTCATCGCCGCCAACGCACGCCTCGGGCGCGCAGCGCGGGCGCAGAGGTCGAGCGCCATTGAGCGCAACGTATCTGTTTCAGACTACAATTGCGGTTATATCCAAAACAACTTCCACGACCAGTTCTTCTGGATGGCGCGCACAAAATCCGCGACCCCGGCCCGCGCCCAACGCGGCGAAGTCAAGGCGGTCAGAGTCAACACGAGCCGAGTCAACGCGAGGCGAGCGCCGGCCCCCGAGTCCAGCTTGCCGTTTGCGCTGCGCTATCAGAACGTCGTCGATCTGCACCAGCTGTCCAACGTGCAGGCGCGCTACATCTTCGGCATTGCCACTGACCGCGAGGCATACCGGATCTACAACGGCACGCTGCCGCCCAAGCGGCCGACCGAGTTGCTGCTCGATTTCTACGAAAAATTTCCCGACGCGATGCCGGCCGCGCCAAGCTGGTCTGCGCAGCAGGTTTTTGACCTGTTCCGGCGTCACTTTCCGCTGCGCGAATGGGAGTTGGCGTTGCTGTTCGGCCGCTCGACCGGTCGCAGCTACCTGTGGCTCAAGAATCAGTCGGGCCGCAAGAACATGGTCGACCGAATCACGGAACTGTTCGCGCGCCTGGGCGCGATGGGCGTGCCGGAGGCCGACATCGTGCGCCGCTGGCTTCTGATCTGGCATCGGCACTACGCGCGATTGCCGATGACCAGCCGACCCTTGCGCGTGCTGTTCGAACGCGTGGGACTCTGGCTGCTGGGCGAACCGGTGCCGACACGAAGCTATAAACGCGCGCGCAAGGGTGCGCGATAAAACAAGACAAGAACATGGCTGCCATCAAAACACCACGCGTGCGCACTGCGCCAGGCACTGCCTCGGCGAAATCGCGTTCTCATGCGGTGGGTTCACATGCATCGCCATCGCCGCCACCGGGGCGCCTGCCCGGCATCGTTGCGCTCAAAGGCATCTACTTCGGTCCCCGCATCCCACAGCGTATCGATATCTGGAAGGACTGTGCGCTGCCCTGGGTCGCGCCAGTAGCGGGTGTGGTGAGCTTCGTCTTCGGGCTGCGCACACGGCACGAACTGCTGGCCGCCGCGCGTCGCTACGCCAATGCGCGCCATCTCACGATGTTTGTGATCGACATCGATGTGCGGCCGCTGACCCTGTCGCACGAGACACCGTGGGACGACATCGGCCGGCGCGAAATGGGTCTGATCAACGCTGACGGATTGCCGCGCAAGGTCGCTGACGAATTGTCCGATCTCTGGCTGACCTGGCTGCAAGCGGAGACCGGAATGTCGCTCGCGAAGCTCGCGGAAACGGCCGACTGGAACGCGCCCGCGGATTTTCTGCCGCGCTATCCGCAATTCGTGCCGCGCCTGCTCAAACATTGGCAGCTGCAGGCATTCGCGCATCCGGTTTCGCTGTCGTTCGCCGACCGGCCGCTGGTGGTGGCGACGATGAGGCCGAGAGGAATTGAAGTCTTGAGTGCGGAGCCGGCCGTGGTGCAGGCGATTCCCGGATTGAAAGTAAGTTACTGAAGTGCACGACGCCGCGCCGCGGCCTGGAGGTCAAGCATGCTGTCCAATCATCCAGACAAGGCGACCCGCCGGGCGCCAAGCCAAGAAGCAACTCAATCCTCTTGCCTTGCCTCCGACCTGGCTTTCACTCAGACACTGCGCCAGGTGCAGCGTCATCTGCTGAACCACGCGCCGATTCATGCGCGGGTCCTTGTGCCGGTCGTTGTGTCGATGGTCGCGCCGGGTCAATCGCCAAACCAGATTTCCTCGCAATTGATGCGACGCTGGCGGCATGCACGCGCGGCCGTCGACATCAATCTGATCATCCGAGAAATGCTGTTGCCGCTAGCGCCCGACGCCTATGCGGTGGGCGTAGTCTCCCAGGGACCGCGCGGCACGCTGCAATTTTCTCCGACCTGGAGCGACGCGCCGGACGCGGTCTGGCCCGAATTTGACTTAGATCCTGCGGCACAGCAGGAAATTCTGCGAGCGATCAGCGCAGCGCCGATTCCTCTGTGCTGGTCTTTCGCGAATTGCGACCGTGCACCGATCGCCGCGCTGCTGCGCCGGATGCACTGGCAATGGATCGCCGCCATGGCGCTGCGCAGCGAGAGCGCAGCGGGCACGCTCGCCGTCGTGGCTGGGACCGGGGCCGAGCCACCGCGCGAAACGTCATGGCCACTGTTGGCGCAACTTGCGTTGGAGGCGCACGTCAAGCATTTCGAGCTTCGTTCACTCGGTGCTATTGCGGGTGCGCGGCCGCCCGGTCCATTCGACATCTTCACCGAACGGCAGCATGCGGTGTTCGAACTGCTCGCGCGCGGCTTGCCTGCGGCCGATGTGGCCGGGCAGCTGGAGATCTCCGAGCGTCGCGTATGGCAACACGCGCGCGCCGGCGCCGACGCGGTGCAGCTACCGCTGCGCGCCGCGGTCGCGCACTATGCGCGCGAGAGGCACGGCGACGCCTCCTAGAGAGTTCAATTTGGCGAGCGTCGCGCTAGACGTGCGGCGCGTGGGGTCTTCCCAACTGCAAATACGTCGCTCGCGGCATGCGCGCCAACGTTCGAATCGCGACGCGGCGCGCCGATCAATTTCTTATTTCGCCGCGAACCCGCCAAAGGAAAGTCCCGGGCAAGAGAGAATCCCGGGATACCCTTCGCGCCGCTGAATTTGTCGCGTGTTTCCAGTTCACGTCTCAAGGGACAACCAGCGGCAAGTCGATGAGCCGGTCACGGTGGGCGATGGTGATAGCTTCCGAACGGCTGCGCGCGCCGAGAATCCGCCGTATGACGGTGAACATCCGCTCGACCGCTTGACGACTGCGGCCGAGCTCAACGCCGATCTGCTGGTTAGTGCGGCCGCTGAATGCGTGTTGCAGGATTAGCAACTGCTCTGCCGTGAGTTCCGCGTCCACCGCGCTGACTGGAATGGGCTCGGGCTGCGTTGCCGGTACGAGCGCCGGGTGGGCCGCGATCATCTGGTGCGCGAGGCGTGCGGCCAGCATCAGGTTTGCGGTCATGACCCGCTCTGGTTCTTCCGCATCAAAGTAAAAGCGTGTGATCGATTTGGCCGCGAGGGCGTCGAACACAGCGAATGCGGCTTCGAACGCGGCGCCCTGCTCCATCAAGCGGCAGTGGCGATCAAGCAGGCGCGTGACGGGATCGAGCGTGTCGGCCAAGCGCGCCATTCGGTACAGCGGGACCGGCGTGAAGCTTGCGCCGTCGCCACGCTGGGCATTGGCGCGACGATAGGCAGATTCGGCCGGCATCAGGCGTGATGAACCCAGCACAACGACGTGTTCATCACACTGGCCGACAACGAAGGCATCCATCGCACCGATGCTGTCGGCGAGCACGCGCAGCCACAGCCGGCGCTGTTCATCGTCGCCCGCCGCCGGCGCGAGCTTGAGCAAGGCATAGAAAGCAGTGACCCAGGCCATCACGCTTACCCACGCAAGTTGGTTGCAGCACTGGACGCGCCCATCGGCGCCATCACGTCGTGATCGGACGTGCTCCGTGCACCTGTCGTTTGCGTTGCCGCCGGTTCAACTGCGGCGTGCAGCGCACCGAAGAAACCGTCGAACTCATCACCGTCGTCAGCGACGGGCGTTGCCGCCAATGTGCACATCAGTTCGTGCGTGCCGCGCGTGACGCGGGCCGATGCGAGCGGAATCGGTTGCTGCGCGTCCATCTGCTCGCCAACCACTTCGGCATCGGCATCCGCTAACGCTTCGAGCAGATGCTGGCCGACAAAAGGCGCCAGCGGACTGGCGGCCGCACCCGGCAGCGAGGGCTGCGATTCAATCAGCCGGCCCTGGCGATCAGTGCGCCAAGTCCAGCGAAAGGCTGCATTGCACAGGTCGTCCAGCCGTCGCAGGCGACGACGCATTTCGCGATCGATCATGTGTTGTCCGCTCAAGTCGACGCGCAACAACACCAGATCGCCGTTGGCAGCCACGTGATCCGACAGCAGCGTCTGGCGTCCGCTCGAGGCAACGATGCGCGTCACCGGCCGATGGTGCTTGCGCACGGAGCCGGCATCGAGCAGCAATCGTTGCGATGATTGGTCCGTCAGTTCGGCGTGGCGACGCACGAGATCGGCATAGCGCACTCCGGGTCGCAGCAGTTCGACCAGTGCTGGATAGAAACTTGCGAACGCCTTGGTGGCGGTCTGCAAGCGCTCATCGGCGCCAAACACGGCGATGCCCACTCGCAAATCGGCAACAGCTCGAGCGACCCGACGCGCGTCGTGGCGTCCGGGCCATGTGCGCGCCGCCGCGACCGCAACCGCGGCGGCCAGCGCAGCGACGGCGAGCCAGAGCAACGGCCAAGGCGGTGCAGCCGAGCCATCGGCAGCCGCGGCGATGCTGGCTGCGGTTGTTGCGAGGATGGCGATCGTGCCGCGCAGAGAGATGAGCAGACCATTGGGAGCGATTGGATTCATGGGCAAGATCCTTTCGGCGCGCGGCATACACGCGCGCGGCCCGCAGGGCAAAGGACAACGAGATGGCCGGCGCAAAAATTAGACCGCGAACGCATCGGGTGCGACCGGCTATTCAGGCTTCATCGGCGCCGGGTGTGACCCGCCACCGACGCGAGCGGCCGTAGTCGTCGCAGTTGCGGCCAGATTGCGCTCGATCTCGCGGATCTGCGCTTGCAGCCGGCCCGCCGGGCGCGTGTGCGACGGCGGGGTCGGGTCGGCAATGGGCGGCGCCGGTGGACGCTCGACGCCACGCACGTTGCTCAGCGTCTGGAGCGCTTCCATCGCGCCGATCTGATTGATGAGGCGCTCGCTGCGCGCTTGCGCCGCGCGCTGGATCAGTTGATGGCGCTCTGGAAATTCGATCTGTGTCAGCGCTTCGACCGCGCCGTGCACGCGCGCATCCGCGGCCTGCAGGCGCGGCGGCACAACCGAACGAACGCCACCGCTGACCTGTCCGGCGATCTCGCATTCTTCGGCGGTTAGCGTGCCCTCGATAACGCCGTCGACACGGACCCGGTGCGCCCACACATCGCCGACGATCATGGCGTCGGCGCCGATCGTCAAGCAGCAATCAAGATCGAGATTGCGCGCGATGACATTGCCAATCACCACGCCATCGATGCGCAGGCCGGCGCCTAATTCATATTCGACAGTTCCAAATACGCGCACGCCGTGCGCGATCACGGTGTCGCAGTGCAGCGGCGACTCGGAATCGACGGCCAAGGGCGTGCTGCCCGGTTGTCTCGTCTCGCCTCCGCCGACCGCGTCGCCGACATGCTGTGGCATTGTTTGTGTGCCCCTTCGTAACGCTGCGAATCCTTCTTCCGCTGCAGGGACCGCCGCCCGCATGCCTGACGGTCCGCGCCCGAAGAGCCAGCGAAGAGTCTGGTTCAGCACGACCGGTCCCCAACGCTCTCGGGATCAAGCCGCGCTTCACAGGAAATCCCGCGTAGAGAGGCGCGCGCGAGGCCCGTCGCAAGACCGCGCGGGCCGCTCCCCCGCCCATCCGGCGCATTCATATTTGTATCCGCAGCAACTGATAGAAACGGACATATTCTGTCGGGCGTTCGGAGTGGCCGCAAGCGCGCTGCACGCCCCATCGCTGCTGTCGGCCCGAATCCTCCGGGCGGGGATTCCCCCAGAATGGACCGCGGCGCCGAACCCGACTCGAGCGCGCCGTACTCGATTAGTTGCGCCGCACGCAACTCAGCATCCTCGCGCGTGCTGCCCACTGTTACTTGGCAGCCGCACCGCAATCGCGCAATGGCAGGCTCACCGCCTGCAGAATGTCGCCACGCGCATCGTCCTCCACAAAGGCCACCAGCGAGAGGCGCGCACGCGGCGTATTCGGCGGAAGCGACCATTGCAATGCGGCTGGCGCCGGCGACAAAGGCGCGCTCCATTCGCGCACGACGCGATCGTTGTGCAGCGTGGCGCCGACGTTTTCGCCGGCCTTCACCACGGTCGTGAAGCCGTCCTGGACCAGCGCCACGCGCAGATGCGTCGCCGCGGCCTGCGTCGTGAACTGCGGCCGCACTTCGATCTGGTGCTCATCCAGGCGCGCCGCGAGTTCGATGCGCGCCCGCGCCGGCCGTTGGTTGATCGCCTGCACCGCGGCGCGAAAGTCGCTCGGCTGCCGCCAGTTCTGGAACTCGCGCCCCTGCACGAACACGCCCGGCGTGTAGACACCGCGGCGCCCATTCGCGCTGGCCAGCCAATATTGACGAGTGGCGAATTGCTCTTGCGCAAACGGATCCTTCCAGCCGATGTCGTCCCAGTAGCCGACATGCAGTGCCAGCGGTACGACCTGTTCGCGGTCACTCAATGAAGTCAGCCAGTGATCCGCGGGCGGACACGAGGAGCAACCCTGCGATGTGTAGAGCTCGACCAGGGCGACCGTCGACGCGGGACTGGTCACAGTGCACATGCTGGCCGTGGCCAGCGCAATAACAGCGGCGGAAAGACTCACGGTATTGCTCCTTCAAGATGAAAGGTCGCCGCCCGCAACCGATCACAAGCCAAACTTGCGGCAACTTGATTCGGAATGGAACAGGCCATGGGCGGGTAGAGTGGCACGCTGGCGTTTCCCCGTTTTACGCGATCCTAGGTTTTTCAGCGGCGTGATCGCAATTAGTCGCGCCGTTCCGACCGCCATTACAACCCCGTCGAACGACGCAATGCCCGCAGCGCGTTTGCCGTTCGACAATCACTAGAATGCCAACGCCCCGTTCTGCCCCGATGGCCGCGGTTCGGGCCAGTCTTTGCTGCTCGTACCTAACCAGGAGATGATCCGTCCGTGCCAACCAAAGCCTACGATCGGGTTACGCCCCACGACGTTGCGTTCCTTGGCCTGGGTGTCATGGGCTATCCGATGGCCGGCCACCTGCAGCGCGCGGGGCACCGCGTTACGGTGTTCAATCGAACGGCGCGCAAGGCCGCACAGTGGGTCGACGAATACCGCGGCCGCTCGGCGCCGACACCGCGTGCCTCGGCGGCCGGTGCGCAGCTGGTTTTTGCCTGTGTTGGCAATGATGACGATTTACGCTCGATCGTGCTCGGACCCGAAGGCGCCTTTGCCGGCATGGCGCCGGGCACCATCTTCATCGACCATACGACCGCCTCAGCCAGGATCGCGCGCGAGCTGGCCGCGGAGGCGCAGCGCCTGGGCATGGAGTTCATCGATGCGCCGGTATCCGGCGGGCAGGCCGGCGCGGTGAACGGGCAACTCACGATCATGTGCGGCGGCGATGCGGCCGCGTTCGCGCGCATGCAGCCCGTGACGATGGCGATGGCCAAGGCTGTGACGCGAATCGGTGCCTCGGGCGCCGGCCAGTTGGCCAAAATGGTCAACCAGCTCTGCATCGCGGGCCTGGTGCAGTCGCTGGCCGAGGGAATTGCGTTCGGCGAGGCCGCGGGACTCGACATGAAACTCGTGCTGGAAGTGATCGGCAAAGGTGCCGCGCAAAGCTGGCAAATGGAAAATCGTGGCAGCACGATGATCGACGACAAGTTCGATTTCGGCTTCGCGGTGGACTGGATGCGCAAGGACCTTGGCCTGTGCCTGGATGAAGCGCGCCGCAATCGCTGCGCGTTGCCGGTGGCTTCTCTGGTCGATCAGTTCTACGCCGAGGTCCAGGCGCTGGGCGGTGGCCGTTGGGATTCGTCCTCGTTGATCCGAAAGCTGCCACGCAAGCGAGCCGCGTAGCGCGGCCCGGTGTTTGCGCCGAGCGCCTCGCACATGCCGCTCGATCCTCCCAATCCGTATCGCGTTGAAAATCAGTTCTTGCTGCTGCGCGGGCTTGTTTTGCTCACGGCCGGCGTGGCGGTCTTGTGGCTTGCGCGTGCCATCGACGCGCCGTTGAATTTCACGAGCGCGTCTGCCAGCCAGGGGCGTTTCGTCCTGCTCGCCACGGGTGGCGTCTTACTGGTGCTGCTGGGCATCTGGGAGTTCGCGCGCATCACGCGCCAGCTGCATGCCGACATCGGACCCGAGCAGCCTGCATCGCTCGCGCCTGAGATCGCCAGCCATCAGCATGGCACCAGCGAGGCCGCGCTACAGCTCTCAGAAATCATGCGCAAGGGCGCGCTGCCCGCGGCAAAGATGAGCAGCGATCTGGCTCGTCTCATCAGCGCGTTGACTGCGCACTTCAAGCACGTGCCGTTGCCGTTGCGCGACTTCGTCCAAACACGCGTCGCCAATCTGATCGCTGCTCTGGGGTTGCTGCTGCTGTTCGGGATCACCTGGTACTTCAGCGAGCAGCGCGCGGCGCAGGAACTCGCGGCGATGTTCTACCTCGCGCTCGGCGCGGCGCTCGTGCTGCGCACCTACGCGCAAAGTGCGGCGCGGCCCATCGCGCTTGGGCCGTTCGGCCTGGTGGCATTGCTGGCGGTCGCCCTGCTCGGTACCTTGCTTGCGCCGCAACTGGGCGATCCGTGGCCCGCGCTGCCGCCGCAGGCATTGACGCTGGTCGCCACCGCCATGCTCGCGACCGCGGCAACCGCGGAACTACTCGGCCTGATCAGCGGTCTGGCACAGATCGATCCGCCGCCGCCCGCGAGTACCGCCAGCGAGCAGATCGCATTGCACATCGGCGCTGATCCGAATCGCTTACTGCAGGAAATTGATCGCGAGTTGCGCCGCCATTGGAGTGCCGGCATTCCCAATCGCCGCTATCAATGGCCGGCGTCGATGGTGGCGGCCGACGCGGCGCTCGGAACCTTCGTCGGCAGCATCCTCGAGGAGTCGCAGCCCGTGGCGCCGCCCACCGCGCGCGCAACAACCTGGGCCAGATGCCTGACCTTGCCGCGGTTCACCTGGCTGGCCGCGTTTGATGGCTTCGGTCTGATGTTGACCGTACTCGCCGTCGCGTTGTGGCTCAGCGTCGGGCGCGACGTGGCCAACGGCGGTGCGCCCGACTGGGTGTACGCGGCCATGGGCGTGATTCTGTTCGTTGTCGGCGGCTATGCACTACGCCAGGCGCATGTGTTGTGGGGCCGGCTGGAATTTGAATCGACCGTGCTGGCGATCGATTTCGCCGGCACGCTGGCTCGCACCTGCGTGGTACGCCTGCGCTCTGAAGTTTTTGCCTTTCGCAACGGCCGACCGACATCACGCATGCTGACGGGGCTCAGCGGCGACTCAGTCGCCGCCCGCGCCTGGGCCCTATGGTTGGCCGAGCGGGCGGCTCGCGCCGCCACGGCAACACCGGTGCCGACGTCAGTGCCGAGTTCTGGATCGAGTTCCTTGTCGAGCTCTGCGTCCGATGCTGATGCCGCGACCACGTCAATGCCGGCCAACGCGCCGCGCGAAACAATGACACCGGCGACCTACGCCGCGCACGCCGCACAAGCCGCCGCCACGGTTATGGTGGCCACTGACGCAGCGCGTTTCGGCACCGCCGCGGGCAGCGTACCCGCGGCTACGCCGGACCCGCTGTCCGCAACCCAGATCGAACCGACGGACTTGCGACACGAGCGACGGTGTCCGCGGTGCGGAGCGACCGTGGCGATCGGCGCAAACCTCTGTCAAGGTTGTGGCTCGACATTGCCTGCCCTCGCATGAGCGCGGTTGCCGGCCGAGGCACGCGCCCAATATGCAAGCCGATTGCCGCAGGACTTTGTGCGAGTCGGATATCCTTGGTCACGATAAATCGCTGTGTCCAGGGCATTGATCAGCGTGGCGCCGCAAGTGGACGCAACGGGGGTTTCGATGACAGCAACCGACGAGTTCGCTGAAGCGATGGCCGCAATGCGGCCGATGCTGTTGAAGATTGCGCGGCTGCAGCTGCGCAACGACACCTGGGCCGAGGACGTGGTCTCCGAGACGACGATTGCCGCGCTCGAGGGCGCCGCCAATTTTTCCGGCCAATCCCAGGTCCGGACCTGGGTGGTCGGCATTCTCAAGCACAAGATCATCGACCACTTCCGCAAGAGTGGCCGGGAGATTTCGAGCGATGCGCAGCAGGAGGCGGAGGAAGTCGAAACGTTCGACGAGCTCTATCGCGCCGACGGCCACAAGGCATACGAACCGCAGGACTGGGGCGATCCGGAAACCACGCTGTCGCGCACGCAATTCTTTGAAATTTTGCAGGCCTGCGTCGACAAGCTGCCGGCGACGCTGGGCCGCATCTTCATGATGCGTGAGTGGCTGGAATACGAGACCGATCAGATTTGTAAGGAATTGGCCATCTCGTCGACCAATTGTTTTGTGATGCTTTTTCGGGCCCGGATGCGGCTGCGCGAATGTTTGGAAATGAATTGGTTTGCCTCGGGAAAAGCGCATTCAGCGCAATGAGCCGTCGATAATGAGTCGCCAATGAACAGCCGCTGGGTCCGGATCACCTGCCGCGAAGCCCATCTGTTGCTGTCGGAACGCATGGATCGCCCGCTGCCGGCGTGGCGGCGGTTGCGGCTGCGCCTGCACCTGGCGTTCTGCGAGATGTGCACCCGGGTGAACCGGCAAATGCGCGTGCTGCGCGAAGGCATGCGCAGTCTCGGTCGATAGCGACACAATTGACTCGCAGCTAGCAAATTTTGCGCCTTGCCGAAACACCAGCGATCGACTGCGCCACACCAGAGTCGCCGCAATGGTCAAATTACTTCCGAACTTTTGGCGCGCTCTGGTACGTATCGATCATCGTGCGCCGTTGTGACGACGACTGAGCCGCAATCTGCCGCCCCTCCGCTCCGCTCCTCGCTTCAGGACCGCGCACCGTGCATGCCACCCTGCCTTTGTTGAGAGTTACCCAATTTCCGGCCATCCGCCGCCGCAAAGTCGAGACGTTGCAGGTCAACCTGGGCTACACCTGCAACCAGACCTGCGTGCATTGCCACGTCAATGCCGGCCCGCATCGCACTGAGCAGATGGATCGCGCGACGATCGACCAGGTGCTCGACGCGCTCGCCGCGCACGACATCAAGACACTTGACATCACCGGCGGCGCGCCGGAGCTGAACCCGTATTTTCGCGATCTCGCGCGCGCTGCGCGCGCACGCGACGTACACGTGATCGATCGCTGCAATCTGACGATCCTTCATGAACCGGGCCAGGAGGGCCTGGCGCAATTTCTCGCGCAGCAGCAGATCGAGATCGTCGCCTCGCTGCCCTGTTATCTCGAAGAAAACGTCGATCGCCAGCGCGGTGCCGGCGTGTTTGACAAGAGCGTGCGGGCTTTGCGCTGGCTCAACGCGCTGGGCTATGGCCACGATGAGAACTTGCCGCTCTCGCTTGTCTACAACCCGCAAGGAGCGTCGCTGCCGCCGGCGCAGGCGAAGCTCGAAGCCGACTACCGGCGGCTGCTCGGCGAGCGCTTCGGCATCAGGTTCACGCGCCTTTACGTTCTTGCCAACATGCCGATCGCGCGCTTCGGCTCGACCTTGATCAGCAAGGGCGAGTTTCGCGACTACATGGCGCTGTTGCGCGGCGCGCACCGAAGCGAAAACGTGGACCACGTGATGTGCCGCTCGCTGCTGTCGGTCGACTGGCAAGGTTTTCTCTACGACTGCGACTTCAATCAAATGCTCGGTCTGCATTTGCGCGAAGGCGGTCGCGGCCACGGTCGATTGCATCTGACTGACTGGCTGGCCGCTGATCTGACCGACAACCCGATCCTGGTCGCCGATCAT
>Ga0137409_10006093_pt1 | contig 12528 bp, 10 predicted proteins | sample CZODoug1_16funga_FD_122059 | JGI IMG/M metagenome (GOLD analysis project Ga0137409, IMG submission 122059) | Vadose zone soil fungal communities from Angelo Coast Range Reserve, California, USA - CZODoug1_16fungal (Hybrid Assembly) | ecosystem: Environmental > Terrestrial > Soil > Vadose zone...
CTCGTCTTGCGGTCCTGGACCGCGACGAGCAGCAACGCCCCTTTATCCTTGTGCTCGCCCGCCTTCGCGCCGATGCCCCAGGCGCGGTAGAGTTCGTTGGCGTACTCCTCAATAGGGCGACCTTCCAATGACGTGACCGTAACGACCGCGATCTGTGCGCCGGTCATATTCTCAAAATTGGTGAGCCACAATTCGAGTTTCTCTTTGGTCTGCTGATCGAGGATATTGGCGAAGTCATTGACGTGACCGCTGTAGGCCGGGAATTTCTTTTGCTGCGCCAGGGCGAACGAGAGACTTGCGCAAGCGAGGATTGCGAGGACAAACGGAAAGGACCTGAGTGAAAACTTCATCTGCGATATTCGCAGGACGACAACGACGCTTATACGTCGACCCAGTGAAGGCTGTCAATCACACGGGCCTCGGACTGCTGTCTGGCGGGGCTTTCGTGGCGTTTTGACTGTGAAACGCAGGGAGAGGGCCCAGGCAAATCTGTTTGACAGGGTATAGTGTAAAAGTTACAATCCGCCGCGTTGTTGGCGTTTCTAATTAAGCTATGAATTCTTCATGGACTTGAAACAATCAGCGGGGAGAAAACTTGCACACTGTGATCGACGCCAACCTAAGTCATCCCGGCCCCGTTGATATCGCTGGAATGAAAATTTCGGAGGAAGAATGCTTGAATCCCAGAAAAGTAGGCTAGCCCATGCCTCGCGCGTTGATATTTCGGCTAGCCTCTTAACCGGATGCCTCTCGGTTGCCCTGATCTACTGTCTTCATACTTCGCCTGTTTACGCCCAAGCGCGTGGCGCCAATACCGACATAACCGCCGAACAGTCGCACCGTAATCTGGAAATTCAGCGAGTGATCGAACGTTCAAACAGCTATTTCCAGACGGCCGAAGTCAGTTTCAAGGACGGGAATTTCGACAGGGCCCGCCGCGAATATGACAGGGCCGTCGACACGGTGCTCGAAGCGGGCATCGACGTTCGCAGCGATTCTCGTTTGCATCAACATTACCAGAACCTGGTCGAACGCATTTTTCAACGGCAGATGACTCTGATGGCCGGGCCGGTCGCGCCGGCGGCTTTGGATGTAGCCCAAAATAATGGCGACAACTCGCCGCAGTCGGGCGCCGCGAACAAGTCTCAAGATAAACAAAGCTCTGATCGCGGGTTCGGTCAACAGGTCTATGAGCCTTCGCCTCTTGACAATTTTACGAAGCTCAGTCTGACCGAAGATGAGACGAAAGGGGTCACCGAAGATCAAGTGCAGACGGTGGTCGCGGCGGCGAAGCTCGATTTCAAGTTCAGGCCGAACGCCCTGATCCAGAGTTTCATCAATTACTATCTGGGTCGTGGGCGCGAGACGATGGAGCAGGGCTTGCGGCGCTCGGGCCGCTTTCTAGAGATGGCGCAGAAGATTTTCAAGGAAGAAGGCGTTCCACAGGACATCGCCTGGCTGGGCCAGGTTGAGAGCGCCTGGTCGCCGGTAGCCCGTTCGTGGGCCGCCGCGGTGGGTCTGTGGCAGTTCATTCCAGATACAGGCTCCCGCTACGGACTGCGACAGGACTATTATGTCGACGAACGTTCGAGCTTTGAAAAGGCTACGCGCGCGTCGGCTCGTTACCTGAAATGGTTGGCCGACCGCTATGATGGCAATTGGGAACTGGCGATGGCCGCTTACAACTCCGGCGAGGGCCGCATCGATTCCGCGATCGCCCGGTCTGGTTACGCGGATTTCTGGGAGATCTATTCGCGTGGGTTGATCCCGCAGGAGACGCGCAATTATGTTCCGAACATCCTGGCGGTGATCCTCATCGCCAAGAACCCTGAAAAGTACGGCTTCTCTGTCAAACCTGAGCCGTCGCTGAAATACGATTACGTCAAGGTCAACAACATGGTCGATCTGCGGCTGGTTTCGGACGCGACCGATACGCCTTTCGAGATGCTGCTCGCGCTCAATCCCGACTTGAAGCGCGCCGTGACGCCTCCCGGCGTCGACCATCTGCTGCGCGTCCCGCCCGGCAAAGGCCGCGCTTTGCAGACCGCCTTGCTGCGCGTCCCGCCCGAAAAGCGCTCCAGTTGGCGCATGTTGACCGCCCAATCCAACGACTCGTTCGAGACGATCAGCCGCAAGACCGGAGTCTCCGCGGCCGCGATCGAGCAGGTCAATGGCGGGGTCATCAAGCCCGGACTGAAAGTGGTCATTCCTTCGAACGGCGGCGTGCGTAATGTCGTTCTCGCCAACGCCAAAGGCTCAACCGCCATGGCCCCGAGCTCCAGCAGCCCGGTAAAGGTGGTCACTTACAAGGTCAAGCGGGGCGATTCGGTCGGTGACATCGCCGGGCGCTACAACATCTCGGTCCGCGACATCGCCACCCTCAACCGGCTCAGCGCGTCGGCGAAATTGCGCGCCGGCCAGGTGATCAAAGTTCCGATCCGCTCACGCCGCTAAGGCTGAACGTGAGTTTTAAACTGGCAGTCAGCGATGACTGCTGTGTTGAACAGAGACGCGAAGCGACGAAGTTTCCTCCTCCTTTCCTTCGTTCCGCTTCGCGTTTTTGTTTTTGGCGCGGCGCCGGTCGCTAACGCTCCCGGTATTGCGCCGCTGCATTAAATATTGAAGGCGAACTAACCCGAAAGCGGTTCTAACGCCAAATTCTGTGACAAATTACGACAGTAAAGCGTCTTAAAGTTTGGTGTTTGAGTTTTGCGGGGAGTCGTCTTTAGACCTCCGCCATCCCCAAAAAAACCTCCATTCGGATGGAACTTTTAACAAGGAGAAAATTCAATGAAGAAGAGAACTGTGCTTCTCTGCGTATGTTTCGTGTTTGCAGCCATGTCGCTGGCTTGGGCGGCGGATGTGAATGGCAAATGGACTGCTCAGGTTCCGGGACGTGGCGGCCAAACCCGCGAACAGACCTTCACCTTCAAGGTGGAAGGGGAAAAGCTGACGGGAACCGTGTCGGGAATGCAGGGCGACAATCCAATCTCCGATGGCAAGATCAGCGGAGACGAGATTTCGTTCACGGTCAAGGTCAGTTTCAATGGAAACGAGGTTACGCTTCTCTACAAAGGGAAGGTTTCCGGAGACGAGATCAAGATGACCCGCAGCAGACCAGGAGGAGACCAGCCAGGACAGGAGTTCACGGCAAAGAGATCAAAGTAAGGATTAGGAATCGATGTATGCCATATGCCATATGCCATATTTCATATGGCATATGGCATATGAAATATGCTCCCAGGAAAATATCTTCCACTCGTCGCCCGGATGCCCATGCCCAGATTTCAGCGCCCAATCATTTTTATTCTCGTTGGTATGTTGGCCGCCGGCGTGCCGGCGCCCAGATTCGCGCAGCAGGCGCCGGCCAACAAGCGACAGGATCCGGCGCCGCAATCGCCGCCCGCCCCGCAGCAAGGTCATGAAGTGGTGCGCATCACCACGCAGCTTGTGCAAGTGGACGCCGTCGTCACCGACAAGAAGGGCAAGCACGTCGAGGATTTGACCGAAGGCGATTTCGAGCTGCTGGTGGACGGAAAGAAGCAGCAGTTGACTCACTTCTCTCACGTCAGCCTGCCGGCCGTGAGGCGCGAGCCTACGGTTAAGAAGAAGGACGACCTTATCGTCGCGCCGGAATCAATGCCGACGCGAGAGATTGCGCCTGAGGAGGTGCGGCGAACCGTCACTTTCATCGTGGATGATATGGGGCTTTCGCCTTCGAGCATGGCGCTCGCGCGCGAGACGCTCAGAAGGTTCGTCAGCGAGCAGATGCAGGACGGCGATCTGGTCGCCATCGTCCGCACAGGCTCCGGGTTGGGCATGCTGGAACAATTCACCAGCGACAAGCGCATCTTGTACACCGCTATCGAGAAATTGGTGTGGAACCCGCTCAGCCGCGACATGATGCCTACCTTCGCCGACACAAGCGGCGCCGACGAGATGGACGCGACGCAGACCGAGGAACAGGCCGAACAACAGGCCGTGGCCGACAGCTTCGCGGAGTTCCAGGAGACCAACTTCACGACCGGTACGCTCGGCGCGACCAGCTTCGTAATTCGCAGCCTGCGCAACTTCCCCGGACGAAAGAGCGTGATCCTGCTCTCCGATGGTTTTCGCATCAACAGCAAAACAAATAACGACAATACGACCCAGCAAGTGCTGCAAAGCCTCGAGAATCTAGTCGAACTGGCCAACCGTTCGAGCGTCGTAATCTACTCGATAGACGCGAAGGGATTGCAACCATTCATGCCCGGCGCAGACGTCGGGGGCCGCCCGAGCGCCACCGCCCATTCCGACGCGCTGCAAACCGCGCAGGAGGCTCTCGAAGGGCTGAACTATGTGTCGCAGCAGACCGGCGGGTTCACCGTCGTCAACACCAACGATTTGAACATTGGCATCGAAGAGGCGCTCTACGACCAACAAAGCTACTACTTGCTCGGATTCGATCCCGATAATGAAAAGTTTGACAAGCGCCGCCATTCGATCAAGGTCAAAGTCAACCGCCCCGATTTGAGAGTGCGCTCGCGCTCCGGGTTTTTCGGCGTCAGTGATAGCGATCGTGGAAACGCGACGCCCTCAACGCCCAATACGCCCAATGCGCCAAATGCGAGAGGACAACAGATTCTTTCAGCGCTGCTCGCCCCGATGGGGGCGCGCGATCTATCGCTGCGGATGACCCCTTACTTCTTCAATTCCTCCAAGGAAGGCCCTATCGTTCGCGCGCTCTTCCACATCGATTGCTCGAAGCTGACTTTCAAAGACGGCCCCGGCGGACAAAAGCGGCTCGACCTAGATCTGGCCGCCTTCGCTTTCGATGAAGAAGGGATAACGGCTGACCTGACCGCGCATCGCCTTGTTCTCAATTTCGATGAGAAGCGATACCGCGAGATTCTGGCCGAGGGCCTGGCTTATCGCGCCGATTTTCAGCTCAAAAAGCCCGGATCTTATCAATTCCGCGCCGTGCTCAGAGACGGCGAGTCGGGTCGCACGGGTTCGGCCAGCCAATTCATTCGATTGCCTGACCTGAATAAGAGCCGCCTGGCGCTTTCCGGATTGGTAGTGACAAAGCCGAAGGCTGTCGCCGGCGCGGTTTCGAGTAATTCGGATGTCGGTGTTGTCACGACTGCGCCGGCATCCGCCTCGCCGGCGCGCGCGGAAAAAGACGCCGACAAAAGTTCGGAGCCCGGCGACCTGCAAGCGACGCCATACGTCAGAAAATTTCCGCGCTCAGGATTGGTTCAATATGGCGTGGCCGTCTACAACGCCACTACAGACAAGAAGACCGGGCTGCCGCAAATTACCGTACAGGCCGAAATCTACCGCGATGGCAAACCGGCCTATCGACTCCCGCCGCGCTCTCTGGAATTTTCGCCGGGCGTGAATCCGAAGCGATTCGATTATGTCGGGCGACTACAGTTGAATGATCTTCCAACCGGAGACTATCTGCTCCATTTGATTGTCACGGATGGTCTGGCGAAGAAGAAGTTCGCTCGCGCGGAACAGTGGATGGATTTCAGCGTTAGATAAGCGCCGACGCAAAACGGGAAGACGCGCTGGATCGGTATCGCGGGCGGTAGCGAGCGGCGCTCCAATGTGAAGCGCGCTCGCTACCGCTCGCGGTACTGATTCGTACTCCTATTTGAAAATCGATCTATTTTTTCAACTCAAGCCCGGAGCCAAGACTAGAGTCGGATAAAAAGTAAAAACGCCACGTGACGAACGCTGAAAGAAATCCTTTCAGCCCCCTTTACGTTCGTCACGCAGCGTCTATTTTCCCCTTTCAACCTGCGAGCGGTTTGGGGAAAAAGTACGGACGCGCCTCGGAAAATTTCAAAGTCACGCAGACTATCTGCAGCTCCGAAATACCCCCTTGCTTTCCTGCAGCGCGCCAATCTCAATGAAGCGTTAAAATCTTCGGCATCGCACATCAAAACAATTGCGGTTGTAACCACTCTCATCTCAAAGAGGCCGCCCCATTTTAAGCGCTACCTCCCTCGGCTTCTCCCGCCAGCATCTTGAATTATCAACCTTTCGTCACTCTTTGCAGTGACGCTGAACAATAAAACAACCTCTATGCCACGATGACTACATGTGGCTTCCGAAAGCAGTAAGATCAAGTGTTCTTTGGGTTTTATACGCCGAGGCGAGACGGGATCGAATTCTCATTGCGAGGCGGGAGCTCTTCGACTCATACCAATCGGTAGGCGCCGGTAGACGTTTTGGTGCGACGCGATTTCAATGTTGCGAAAATTGAGCTAGAGTGATATTGAATAACAGTTCCCTGGGCCCCATCGGTAAAATTCATCCGGTATCCTCACTAAGCGCGCGTTCTCGTGGCAACAGCTCCCAATCTCCCAATATAAAGTCGAAGAACAGGCGAAGAACAATTATGCCTACATCTATAACGTCATCTACCGCCGTCGTGGCCGCTGTTCAAGCCGCGCCATATTATATGGATTTGGAGCGCAGTCTAAGGCGTGCGATTGACCTGATCGCCGAAGCGGCCAAGAGGCGCGCGCAATTGGTAGTCTTTCCCGAAACGTGGCTACCCGGTTATCCCGCATGGTTGGACGTCTGCCGCGACATCGCGGTGTGGGATCATGAGCCGACGAAACGACTCTACGCTCAGTTGATCGAGAACAGCGTCGCCGTGCCGAGCCGCGAAACGGAGGCCCTGGGCGAAGCCGCGCGAAGGCACAATTTGACCTTGGTCATCGGGATTCACGAACGCGTGAACGAAGGCCCGGGCCGCGGCACGCTTTATAACTCGATTTTGACATTCGGGCCTACCGGGGAAATGCTCAACATCCACCGCAAGCTCGTTCCCACTTTCACCGAGCGGTTGATCTGGGCGCAAGGCGACGGCTCCGGCTTGCGCGTGGTTGAAACCCCGGCCGGTCGCATCGGCGGATTGATCTGCTGGGAGCACTGGATGCCGCTCGCGCGGCAGACGCTGCACGTCGCCGGCGAGGACATTCACGTCTCGCTCTGGCCTTCGGTCAAAGAGATGTACCAGATCGCCAGCCGGCATTACGCTTTTGAAGGGCGGTGCTTCGTGGTCGCGGCGGGGGGCATTATGCGCCGCGGCGATTTGCCGCGCGATTTCGAAATCAAGGGCGGCCTCGCCGATGATGACAACGAATTCATCCTCGACGGGGGAAGTTGCGTGATCGGCCCGGACGGACAGTATGTGGCAGGCCCCACCTTCTGTTCCGAAGTGATCATCCTCGCCCGGATCAACCTCCAACGCATCCGCGAGGAGAGTCTGACACTCGACGTCACTGGCCATTTCAATCGACCGGACCTTTTCGGTTTCCATTACAAAACTGGCGTTTCGAGGCCTGCCTATAGTGGAATTCCGTCTCTTGGGATCCCCTCCCTCGGGATTCCATCACTTAGCGCTTCTTCCCTCGGGATTCCTTCAGAGGCGAGAATCTCGACTCCGAGACAACCGACGACCGAAGTGATCCTATCTCCGCAAGACCATCCATCAAGCGCCGGCTTCCCGTCCTCTAACGGGGCCGAATTTCATGCGTCTGCCGGCGCGTCCGCCCCGACTCCGTTGCCGCCAATCTCCCCTTCGCGTTCATCCGATTACGGCGCTGATTACGGCGCTGACATTCAAGAATTGAATGGCGAAAAGATCGGTTGAGCCGGCGGGCGAGAAAACTGTCATTATCGCGCCTACTCGTGTTACTGTAGCCTTGAGGAGCCAAGGTGAACGAGACGAAGAAGAAGAGGCTGCGCACATTTTCGAGCCTGGAGGCGAAAGATTTTCAACACCCCTGGGACGCCACGGCGACAGAAGCGCTTAAATCGATACCCGGCCTCAACCTGGTCGTCGCGAAGATCATGGAATACGGGCTTGAGCGCGTGTTCTATTTGCAGAACACTGCGTCGAACGTGCGGGTGACGGCGCGGCAGTTCTCCCGGCTGCATCGCGCGCTCGGCTGGGGCTGTAAAATCATCGGAGTCGAAGAGCCTGAAATGTACGTGTCGCTGGATCCGACACCGAACGCCTACACCTACGGCCATACCCGCCCTTTCATCGTCTTCACCTCCGGGCTGGTCGATATGCTTGATGACGAGGAGCGTTTCTTCATCATTGCGCACGAACTCGGACACATCAAAGCGGGTCATGTGCTTTACACGATTCTTGCGCGCAACATCGCCGAAATCATCGCGATCATCGGCCAGGGCACGCTCGGCGTCGGCGCTCTGATCGGACAGAGTCTGGTCATCGCGCTGAGCGATTGGTACAGGAAGGCCGAATTGACGGCAGATCGCGCCAGATTGCTCTGCGTGCAGGATATTGATCCGTGCATTCGCGCTTTTATGAAACTGGCCGGGGGCGCGAGCAAGCTTTACTCCGAGATGGATAAGAAGGAGTTCCTCCGGCAGATTCGCGAATACGAATCTGCGGATGTCTCCACTTTGAACAAAGCCTACAAAGCGCTGATCACCGCTTATCGCACACACCCGTTCCCCATTTTGCGGGCGAAGGAGCTTGATGAGTGGCACAGCAGTGGCTATCGTACGTTGGCCGGGTCGCTAGGCTTGTTGGAATCATAGGGTATGGGGGCATGGGGGGCAGGGATGCGCCGGCGATTTCCCGGCGCGAGGTCTTCAGCAACCCCTCTTTCGACTTTACCGCAAAATTCTGTATCATTGGCGTTCCTTATCACGAAATTCGAACGCGAAAATCTTCCGGAGACTGATGAGTGAAGCGACGATTCGGCGATGCCCGCAATGCCGTCGAGAGACAAGTTGGGAAAACAACCCCTGGAAACCTTTCTGCTCCGAACGCTGCAAGATGATTGACCTCGGCCGCTGGGCCACCGAAGAATACCGCGTGCCGATGAGCGAGACTCCTGATGATGTCACAACTGATTTCGACCGCGAGGTGAATTCCGATGAACAACCCTAGATTTAAGAGCCTGGCCACTTCATATTTGAGCGCGATTCTTTTGATTGGCATGACGTTCACGGCCGCCTGCGACTCGGCCGCGCCGCCGCGCGCAATTGACGACTTAACGCCCTCAGATCGCGCAAAAATGGTTAGTAACGTGGAAATCACGAAACTGGACGGCGGGGCGTTTAAACTCTCCGACTTTCAAGGCAAAGTTCTAGTGGTGGATTTCTGGGCGACTTATTGCCCGCCCTGTGTCAGGCAGGTTCCGCAATTGGCTGAGTTGAGCAGAAAATATCGTGACAAAGGCCTTGAGGTTGTCGGCCTGACCTCCGATGAAAGGGACGATCAGGCGAAGGTCATAGAATTTCTAAAAAAAGCCGGCGCGGATTACACAGTCGGGTACGCTGACCAGCAGCTTTCATCAGCATTTTTAAGAGGTACGGAGGATGAGACAGGCGCGCCTCCTATCCCGCAACTCTTCGTCATCTCGCGCGACGGGCGCCTTGTTGATCACTTCATCGGAGAAGCCCCGCAGCGCGGAATCAAAGATCTCGAGCAAGTCGTGAGTCAGCAATTATCATCGCGATAAAATGGCGATAAAATGGCGCAATAAGAATCGTTCTCGGCGACGCCTTCAAAGCTGTATTCTAAACTATTCCTATGAGGAGTTGTTCCCATGACAAACAGTCTTAAGCCGTTTTTCACAGTCAGCCTGTTGATCCGCGCTTTCGCGGCAAGTTGTGTCCTACTGCTGTCGGTTGCGGCGACCCCGCGACTGGGCGTCGAGGACGTCCCCGAACTGCCGATGCCTGATGGTTCCGGCGACACCCCGGAGATGATCATTGATCTCTTGCCCGGCGGCGCCGGCGCGGCCGCCGACCAGCAAAACCAGCTCAAACTCTCCAGCTTGCGTGGGAAAGTGGTCTTGATTGACGTGTTCCTTTCAACCTGTCCTCACTGCGAGGAGCACGCGCCGCACATTGTCGAACTTTACAATCAATACCGAGATCGAGGCTTCACTGTGCTCGGCCTCGCCACCGATAACAAGGAGAATAAGGACAACGTCGCAAGCGTGAATGCCTATGCCTCCCTGGCGAAAATCGCCTACCCGGTGGGGTTCCTGACCCCTGAAGTCATCGCTTATTACGTGGACAGTCACGATCATGGCGTGCCGCAGATGATTCTGTTCGGGCCGGATGGCAAGATGGCCATACGCCGGATCGGGTGGAACGAAAAGTCCAGCAAAGAGATTCGCGCCGCCATCGAGGCTCAACTGGCGAAGGCGCCTACGGTGAAACCGGGCAGCAAGGCCAGCAGCCGTCCTCCGACGCGAAAGTCCAAGCAGGGATGATGAAGAAAGCGAAGATAGTTGCGACGCTGGGTCCGGCCTCGCGCGCGCCCGACCGATTGCGCGAGCTGATTTTAGCCGGGATGAACGTGGCGCGCGTCAACATGTCGCACGGCGCGCAAGAGAGCCACGCCGAAACGATTCAAACAGTCCGCGCGATAGCGTCCGAACTCGACATGCCCATGGCGATCCTACTCGACCTTTGCGGTCCCAAAATCCGCACAGGCTTGCTGAGAGACCACAAGGCGGTTAATTTGCAAGAAGGCCAGGAATTGACCATAACGACGCGCGATGTGATTGGCGACTCCTCGGTGATTTCGACCGGCTACACTCACCTGCCGCAAGACGTCAAGACCGGCGACCGGATTCTGTTGGCTGATGGAATGATCGAACTATTGGTCGAGCAGGTTGCGCAGGGCGACGTGATATGCCGCGTGATCAACGGCGGAGAGCTTGGCGAACACAAAGGCATTAACGTTCCGGGAGCGAAGCTTTCCGCGCCATCGCTGACCGAAAAAGACCGCGCCGATCTGAGCTTCGGGCTGCAACAAAAGGTCGATTATGTGGCATTGTCGTTCGTCCGAAGCGCGCGCGATTGCATAGGCGCGAAAACGTTAATCGAATTTTTGGGCGGAGACGCGCCTCTCATCGCGAAGATCGAGAAGCGCGAGGCGCTCGATGACCTTGACAATATCATTGACGCTTGCGATGGAGTCATGGTCGCGCGGGGCGACCTGGGCGTCGAGACCACGGTCGAGAGCGTGCCGTTTCATCAGAAGCGAATAATTTCCAGAGCCAACGCCGCGGAAAAAATCGTGATCACCGCGACACAGATGCTCGAATCAATGACACGAGAGCCGCGCCCGACGCGGGCCGAAGCTTCCGACGTGGCAAACGCGATTCTCGACGGTACCGATGCGGTCATGCTTTCAGCCGAAACAGCCGTGGGCAATTATCCAACGCAGGCGGTTGAAACGATGGCGCGGATCATCAGCTTTACCGAAGCCAATTGTGGGCAGGGCAATCGCTCGCGCGAATTGATCCACGGGAGGCAAACGGGGGCTGAAGGAAGGGCCATTGCCGAAGCCGCTATATATGCCGCCACCGAATTAGGCTCGAGACTGATCGTCGTCTTCAGCAAATCGGGCGCGATGGCTCGTCACCTGGCGGCGCTCCGCCCTGAACAGCGTATCGTCGCCTTCACCCCGCACGAGCGAACTTATTCGGCTCTGGCCGCAGTTTGGGGAATCGAACCTTATATGTTCGGTTTTGAAGGACGAGGTTCGGAATTGCTCGAACGAGCCGATCGGGCTATGATACATAAGGGATTGGTTAGCCAAGGCGAGACAATTGTCATCATGGCCGGCCGCATCCCTGAACAGCCTAGCCTGTCATCAATGATGAAATTGCGACGGGTTGGAGAGAGCTTAGCGGAAGGCTGATCGGCGCGCATGATTAAACCGATTTGGGTCGGCTTGATATTATCAAGTGATATCAAAAAAGGTGTTGACAACGGCCACCACCTGTATATAATTTGCTTTTGCCTGCAGACGCAGACAAAACCTTGATAGCAATCACTACATCAAGTTTAAGCGATATTTGAAAACTAGACAGAGCGTTATTATTACGTCGAGACCTTAAGAGAATATAGTCTTGAAAGACCAATGTTTTTCAAAGGTCATTCGATCAAATCCGAATGACAAATGACTAGGATTTTACTATGAGAGTTTGATCCTGGCTCAGAATCAACGCTGGCGGCGTGCCTAACACATGCAAGTCGAACGCGAAAGTCCCTTCGGGGATGAGTAGAGTGGCGTCCGGGTGAGTAACGCGTGGGTAATCTACCTTCGGGTGGGGAATAACCCAGGGAAACTTGGGCTAATACCGCATAATGCAGCGGCTCGACATCGAGACAGTTGTTAAAGCAGCAATGCGCCTGAAGAGGAGCCTGCGTCTGATTAGCTTGTTGGTGAGGTAATGGCTCACCAAGGCTGCGATCAGTAGCTGGTCTGAGAGGACGGCCAGCCACAATGGCACTGAAACACGGGCCATACTCCTACGGGAGGCAGCAGTGGGGAATTTTGCGCAATGGGCGAAAGCCTGACGCAGCAACGCCGCGTGAAGGATGAAATCCTTCGGGATGTAAACTTCGCAAGTATGGGAAGAAATAAATGACGGTACCATATGTAAGCCCCGGCTAACTCCGTGCCAGCAGCCGCGGTAATACGGGGGGGGCAAGCGTTGTTCGGAATTACTGGGCGTAAAGGGC
>Ga0137409_10006094_pt1 | contig 12527 bp, 13 predicted proteins | sample CZODoug1_16funga_FD_122059 | JGI IMG/M metagenome (GOLD analysis project Ga0137409, IMG submission 122059) | Vadose zone soil fungal communities from Angelo Coast Range Reserve, California, USA - CZODoug1_16fungal (Hybrid Assembly) | ecosystem: Environmental > Terrestrial > Soil > Vadose zone...
GGTCAGGCCTTTCGCCCGCATCTCGTTGTAGACGGCGTGTTTGCGGCCCAGCGACGGATCGCGTTCGAGGTTCTCGCGTACCTCGGTGGCGCCGTCGTGGATTTCGCTGCCGGGACTTCCGATATATTCGGAGCGCTCCCGGACATCGTAGTCTACTCTCGTAAGTTCGGCCTCGCGCATCCCGTCGGCCCACATGATCCGGCCGCCGAGCCATTGCGGATGGTGGATCATGATATGAAGTGAAGCCCGCTTGACCGGAATGCCCACTCGCTGGAGCCGAATACACATTTCACCGAAAATATCGTCAAGGAAGCGCTCATCGCGCGTGTCGTTCATCAGCCAGCTCACGACGTCGCTGTCAGACGTGGTGGCGGGATCGATGTCTGGCGGCGCGTTCATATCTTGCTCCTGAGCGGTGACCTGGATCGACGGCACAAGATATGTCGCGTCTCCGCTCGACTGCGTCACCAGTCCGCTTGCGTGCATCGGGTTGTCAGAGAGTCGCGGGATGGCGCGGCGGTGGCGCCGCGCCATTCCTTTCAACCCACAATTCACCTTTGGCAGTTCGAAGGGCGCAACTGCGGTTCACATGAGATTCGTCTCGACCGCGACGTTACCGTGCGTCGCCCGGGAATACGGACACACCTTGTGCGTCGCCTCGATCAGGCTCAGCGCCACATCCGTCGCGATGCCGGGCAGACTGACGTTCAGGCGGACTGCGACATCGTAGCCGATGCCGTTCGGTCCAAGGTCGACCTCTGCGTCGACTGCGAGGTCAGCCGGGAGCGCGATCTTCATTCTGCGAGCGACGAGTTCCATCGCCGATTCGTAGCAGGCCGACCAGCCCGCAGCGAACAGTTGCTCTGGATTGGTGCCCTCGCCAGGGGTACCTGGCCTCGACAACTTGACATCCAGCTTGCCGTCATCGCTACGCGATGAGCCAACCCGCCCCCCGGTGGTGTGGACCTTGGCGGTGTAGATTACTTTCTCTGGTCGATTCATGATGTACTCCTGTTGACAAGATTTGCTGGGCTGCGGAAGCTAGGAAGGTGAGGGCTTGAGGTCGCGTGACGACTCCTAGGTGTACTCCGTCGATCTGGTGATCGACTCCCATGTGTCGATCTCCTTCCCCAGCGAATTCAACTTGTCTCGGACCAATTTCAGTGCGTCGTTGCCAAGGAGCAGATGCATCGGCGGGTCGTTGGCTTCCACCGCTTTCAGGATCGCACGAGCAGCTTTGGCCGGATCACCTGCCTGCTGGCCGCTCTTTTCTTCTCGAGCCCGTCGAATGGGGTCAAAGAGCAAATCGTAATCTGTAATACTCCGCGGCGAACGGACCATCGATCGCCCCGCCCAGTCGGTCCGGAAGGAGCCTGGAGCAACTGCCGTTACCTTGATGCCAAAACCGCGCACTTCATTCGCCAATACTTCAGATATGCCTTCAAGAGCGAATTTGCTGCCCGCGTAATAAGGGATGCCCGCTAACCCCACAAATCCCGCCATCGAGGTAATGTTGATGATATGCCCACGGCGCCTCTCGCGCATGAATGGCAGCACCGCCTTGATCATCGCGACTGCTCCGAAAACGTTGACGTCGAACTGACGCCTCATCTCTTCGAGTGAACTCTCCTCAAGAGTCCCTTCGTGGCCGTATCCTGCACTGTTGATGAGGACGTCTATCGGACCAGTATCTCTTTCCGCCTGTGCGACCTTGGGACCGATGGCAGCGAAATCCGTGACATCCAATACGATGGCTCGCGCGCGTGCGGGGTCCATCGCGCCGAACTCCTGTCGCGCTGCTTCGCTTCGCACCGTGCCGATCACGGAATATCCGGACGAGAGCGCTTCCGTCGCCAGCGCCCGTCCGAGGCCGGAACCAGCACCCGTGATCAGAAAATTCCGCTTTATACTCATCGCCATGTCCTTCCAACATCGTAGCTGTGCTCGATGATCTCGTAAGCCTCTGCCATGGCGATGGATCCGGATATATGCCCGAAGACTATGGGGAAATACCGGCGCAATTGTTCCCACCGCGGCCGTTCTGGCGTTGCGAACCTTCGCCTGACGGCGGACTTGATATTTCTGGCTAAGTCACGGCGCGCCGATCCGAGCCGCTCGCATCGGGCGAGCGGGCCGACGCCAAAGCGCCGACCGGCGAGGCGAGGATGAACCGTCTTTGCCCTTCCCGGGGAGGAAAGGGAAGAACTCGAAATCACGAAGCAATCTCTATCATCCGGTCCTGCGCATTTTGAACCTGGAACCACGAGTAGCGCAGGCATACATATTGATCTCCATTCCAACCGACACTTCGATAACTTTTGGCGCAGTCCATTTCATGCGTTTACCTTCCTTAAGTCCGTGTCGTGCTGCATCCGACCGTCACTGAAGCGAAGCGGTCGACGAGAGGTCCTCGAGACATGCTATTTCTTCGATCGAATTGCGTCTGCCGTCCCCTGGATGAAAGCCTGGATCTTCACGACATCGTCCTCCGACAATCTGCCCGTAAAATCGGGCATGCCAAGTGGCATGAACGGGCCCTTAAAAACGATGTCTTTCAGGTTCGCTATGGTCGCGCTGTCGGAATAACCGAGATTCCTGATATTGCCACCCTTGTCGACGCCCGGAACGCCATGACAGAATCCGCAGTGGCTCACATATAGCTGCGTACCGGGACCGACGTTGGCTGCGTCGTACTTTACGCCCTCCAACAGGCCTCCGATCTGATACTTCGCGAACTCGGGAAGTGGCGCTTTGCCCCCGATGGCGAAGGTGAACACCCTGCCCGGACCTTCCTTGTCGGTCGCGCGTTGGCTCTCGCCGTAGACGCCACCCCATCCGACCGCCACTGACACGTATTGCGTGCCATCGACCACATAGGTCGCGGGCCCGGCGACGACCCCCGTGCCCGTCGAAGACTCCCAGAGCTTCTCACCCGTCTTTGCATTGTAGGCAACAAAGCGACCGTCAGCAGTCCCCTGAAACACAAGATTACCCGCCGTTGTCAGCGTGCCTCCATTCCACGGAGACTCATAATCCTGCTTCCACACCTGCTCCTGCTTCACCGGATCCCACGCGATCAAACGACCGAAAGGCCGGCTCTTGGGCGGTGTCAGGTTCACATCGTAGCCGAGGTTCCAGCCCAATCCGCTCATTGGATTGCCGGGAATGCTGACGTTGTGCGTCCAGTTCTTCTGAGCTGTCAAATTCATCGGCACATTCTGCGCCGGGATATAAACAAGGCCGGTCTGTGGATTGAACGACATCGGATGCCAGTTATGGGCCCCGTATGGACCGGGGATCGAATCAAACGATTTATCGCCTCGAGCTTCCGGTACTTCGATCGGTCTTCCGCTCGCGTCATAACCGGTCGCCCAATTCACATCCACGAAATTCTTTGCCGAAATGAATTTTCCGTTGGTGCGATCGATGACAAAGAAGAATCCGTTTTTCGGTGCGTGGAGGATGACCTTGCGCGCCTGACCATCGAGCGTGATATCGGCGAGGATCATCTGTTGTGTCGACGTGTAGTCCCAGTTGTCGCCTGGCGTTTCCTGATAATGCCAGACATACTTTCCCGTGTCGGGATTCAGCGCAACGACCGACGCAAGATACAAATTATCACCGCCGGCGGGGCTCCGCAGATTGCGGGTCCAGGGAGCGCCATTGCCAGTTCCGATGTAAAGAAGATTCAGATCCGGGTCGTACGCCATCGTGTCCCACGGCGTGCCGCCTCCGCCATTGATCCAGTATTTTCCGGCAGGATCCCAGGTCTTGGCCGCCGCTTCCATCGACTCATCTTCGTAGGGCTTGCTCGGATCACCGGGTACGACAAACCACCGCCAAGCTTGCGCACCTGTCTCCGCATCGAAGGCGGTGATATAGCCACGCACCCCGTACTCTGCCCCGCCATTGCCGATTATCACCTTTCCTTTCACAACGCGCGGCGCGCCTGTAACCGTGTAGGAATGGCTGTGATCGATGATGGTATCCTTTTCCCAAACCTTTTTTCCGGTAGCCGCATCGATAGCGACCAACCGGCCATCGTAGGATCCGACAAAGACTTTACCTTTGTAGAGCGCGACTCCGCGGTTCACGACGTCGCAGCAGCCCTTGTAACCGCCCTGCCGCGGCACCTCGGGATCGTAGGTCCAAATCCTTTTTCCGGTACGCACGTCAAGCGCATGCACCACGCTCCATGACGCCGATACATACATAATTCCGTCGACAATGAGCGGCGTCGCTTCGACGCCACGCAGAGACTCGAGATTGTAAGTCCACTGGAGACCAAGACTTTTTACGTTCTCCGTATTGATCTGGTTTAGCTTGCTGTAGCGACTTTCAGAGTAGTCAAGCCCATAACTCAACCAGTCCTTGGTCGTTTTCGCGTTGGCTATGATCGCCGCACCGTCAATTGCCGACGTAGTGGATTGGATGCGTTGCGGGGACAATACCTGACCACTCACCTCCTCTGCCATCGCGCTTGTTCCATGAAAACTCCCTGCAAGGATCGCGATGGCGATCTCCGCTATACTCAACTTGTACAAAAAGCGAGTAACAAGCTGTGAGGAACAGTAACGGCGCGCCGTGAGTTTCATGATATTCCCCTAGCATCACACTCGAAGATTTAGCGCACGTTTCCGCTTAGCTAATGTCGAAGTGACAGGTACAAAATGATCACTGCCTTCACTGGGGTCAAACGAATAAACATGATACTCTTATCGTCGCGAGAGATGGGTCTTTCGCCCGCTCCACACACCACCGATTTCCAAAAGCGCCGGGATCTTGATGAAGATCTCGGCAAGTTTGGGGAGGAGCTACCATTCTGACGACCTGGAGAGGTCACCTTCACCACCGACGTGCGGACCAGTCCAAATGCTGGTTCAGCCTTGACCGGTCATCATACTATTCAAATTGCCAGCCTCGCTGCGCTATCACCTTGATTAGGTTGGCGTGATAATCCGCCGAGCCGTAGAGATCGGCCAGCAGCCGCCGTCGGAAATTGCGCCACTGGCGAGCGCGTCCGCCGAGCAGTTCGCCTTCAGCGCCGGATGGTACCAGCGCGTTGGATGATTCCTGGTGCGAGCACCTGCGAGGCTTCTGCACCGACCGGCTTTGCCGCGCAGCAACGCCAGAGAAACACGTCCCCCGTTATCCGGCGGCAGGAGAAACGCAGGCGAACTCGATCCGGGTGCCGCTAGGCTCTCGCACCATAAAGTGGATTTTGGGGCCCTTACCCGATCGTTCCGGCGCAAACTCAATCACGGTGCCGGGCCATGCCGCGACACGCGCGTGCAATGCGTCAAGCGCGCTACGATCCACAACCTTCAATGCAAGATGATGCAAACCGATATTACGGCGGCGGTCGAACGGCGCGGATTTCTCCGGATCCTCGACCTGCCAGAGCGTCACGATGCCGTTTCCGTCCGACACGAACGACGCCGGATAACTTTGATTCTCACCAACAACCTTCCAGCCTAGGCAATCACAAAAGAAGCTCCGTGTGAGCGCGAGGTCTTTTACGGCAAGTCCGACGTGATCGACTCCGACCGTCAACGGGACATTATCCTGCATAGCTGATCTCCTGGCGTTCGTGCGCGTTGTCAATAGCTTGGTGGTGGAGGCGGCCGAGGTCTGCAAGGTTAGCATTAGTCATAAAATGCTGGCAGCAACTTAAGGCCGTCAGTTTGCTTCTTGTCGTGATTGATGAACATTATGGCTTTGTAGGTCTTGATGATCTGCCTGATCCTTTCCATCGATTCGATGGATGCTTGTTGATCTGTATTGAGCGAAGGAACCCTGCTCTTAGCGAAATTCTCTTCTAGATGGACCACATCGCCCGACAGTATGATGAAACCAGAATTTTTGAGATGGACGAGCAGTGACTGGCTACCGGGCGTATGCCCTCGCGTCGATATGAGCGTAACGCTTCCGTCACCGAATACGTCGAGGTCTCCGTCGGTCAGTCGTAAATTCCTAGGATTTCCCATGAGGCGGCGCGCCAGCGCCATCAACTGATTAACGTTTTCGTTTGGCCCATTGCCTCCATGTATCCATTCGTATTCTGTTCGCTGTATCAGAATCTCGGCATCGGGAAACAGGGTGACATTGCCAATGTGGTCCCCGTGGGTGTGTGAAATGGCAACGTAGGTGACGTCGGGCAGCTTGAGACCGATCTCCGCAAGCTGACCCGTTAATGTCTTGTCCAGGTGATAAAGGATCAGCTTGGGCAGAGTCGACCAACCGTTCGGATCGTTAGCCGTCGCCTCCGGCACTCCCGTGTCCCAAAGTAGCCACTGGTTTCCTCGCTTGACCAGCCAGCAGGTCGATGAAAACTCTATGCTGTGGCCCTGGTTTTCGCCGGGAGTCCAAATCGATTCATCGTTGGCAATCGAGCGGCCGCAATCCAGTCTGTACAGCTTCTCCGCGAAACCAGCGCTACTCGGGTTCGGCAACTCTCGAGAAGAAACAATCGCTGTACCCGCCAGTAGTGACAGAAGCAGCAGCCCACATGCGGTGCCAAGATAACGCTTGCGAATCATATTTCTATCCGTCGATCGTTGAGAAAAAGACAGTTCAACTTCGGACTTGAAAGTTCCGAATTACGTCTGCATCTGGGTCGAATCCCAAACCGGCTCCTTGGGGAACAGTGATCATTCCGTTCTTCGGCAGAACTGCATCGCCGTATAGCTGAGCCTCAAGGTCAAAGTACCGCCACTCCACCAGGGCGTCTTCCGAGCCTAGCGCGGCGCTTGCGTGTACACTCGCGAGCAAGCCGGGGCCGTCATAGAACGAATGGACCATCACCACGGTCGCACTTGCCGCGGCAAGCGCGAATACCTTCTGAAGTTCGGAGATACCTCCCATTTTGGCCGGGCTAGGCTGGACGAAGTCGACCGCGCCAGCAGAAAGCATCTGTTGGAACTCCACCAGCGTTGAAGCATTTTCTCCTGCCGCAATGGGTATTTCACCCTCACGACGTAATCGGGCCAAGCCGTCAAAGTTCTCTGGAGGCCAAATGGGTTCTTCCAGCCAGCGCAGATTGAACGGTAGCAGCCTAGCGCTCATATCGAGGGCCTCTCGCACGGTCCATGGACAGTTGACGTCCAGCGTGATCTCCACGTCATTGCCGGCTGCTTTTCGCGCCTCACGAACCGCATCCACCGTGATTTCATGGAGCTTCAGATGGGAGAAGCCATCGGCCAGAGCTCGATTGACGTTCTCGACCAGAAGCTGCGGGTCCGTGTAGCGAACGAGACTTGCATAGCAAGCCAGCTCGGACACTGTAGCACCACCCAATAGTCGGTGTACGGGTTGGCCGGTTGCCTTTCCCAGGATATCCCATAACGCTATATCGATCGCGGAAATCCCGAACATAATGGCGCCGCTACGCCCGAATATGTGAAGACGTTTCTGAATGTCGAGCATCAACGATCCGATGCTCAGCGCGCTAAGGCCGATACACAACGGAGCGATAACCTCTTCTATCGCAGCCTTGACGGCGGGAATTGCGGTGAAGCCAAACGCCTCACCCCAGCCGATAATCCCGCCCTCAGTGGTTACCTTGACCAACAGAGAGTCGGCGCTACTGGTGTTCTTTTTTCCCCAGGCCGACTCGGCTGACTTGCCACCTCCAGTGAAGGGAATGCTGACAACGATGACTTGGATCATCGCAATCTTCATATCTCCGCCGGCAGCTCCCTGGTCAGGTAGCACCGGCACTCTCCATTGCCCTCGTCTCCAACGTGGCAGGCGCACCGGCCTCGTGCAGTGCAAGGACATCGGCGATGGCGCGGTTAAGCGGCGTCGCTACCCCCACCGCGCTCCCGAGTTGGACTACTCCGCCGGATAACCACCGGATCTCCAAGGGCCTACTGCGTTGCAGGTCATGATGCATCGATGACGTCATGTCGGGCGCCATGTCGTCGGCAAGCGCGAGGCGCCGCTCGGCATAATCGGCTTGGAGCTTTGCGCCATGGGCGTTTGCAACCGCGACGACCTCCCGCATGACGTCGAGCAGGAACGCCCGCGTCTGTCGATTCTCCCGGATCGGGCCGATCGCACTTCGCATGGCGGTAGTGGTGCCGGACAAGCCGACAAGAAACACGTACTTCTCCCAGATTTCCCGAACAATGTTGGTGGACAGTTCGGCGTTGATGCCTCCCTTCAGGCAGGCATGCAAAAGCGCTTCAGCGCGCGTCGACCGACGGCCATCGAACTCGCCGAAGATCAGGCGTTGCATTGGTCCCGTCTGTCGGATGACGCCAGGGCGATCGATCGTGGTCGCGACGTAGCCGACCCCGCCCATGATCTGGGTCGGGCCATAGGCATTTCGTAACGCGTTGTCCTTGAGCACACCATTTTGGAACGAAATCAGAGTCGTGTCCGGTCCAACCATCGGCTTGATCTGCTCGAGGACCGTCTCCGTGTCCCACAGCTTGACAGCCAGCAATACGAAGTCCGCCACACCGAGATCAGCGGGATTGTCTGAGGCTCTCACGGGATTGACGGACACCTTTTCAGGACCGCCCTCGACGACCAGTCCGTTCGCGCGGATGGCCGCCAGGTGAGAGCCCCGGGCAAGGAAGCAAACATCTGCACCGCCCTGCGCGAGGCGGGCGCCAAAGTAACCTCCGAAACCACCTGCACCTATCATCGCTATGCGCATAGTGAGCCCCTGACTTATTAAAAATGGGGAAATGGTCGAACTGCTGACGGAATCGAGACGCTGTTCTGGCGTCAATCCAACCCTCTTCTATCCAAAGAGGCCAACTCGATCTCGTAAAGGCATAGTTTCAATCCGAAAAACGAATAGTTTAGATTACACTTATCTCGGCAACAGATTGCGGGCAGACTAGAGGGGCCGCGCAAGGACAAAACTGCTGACGAACTGCATCCCCTGCGTGTCAGCGACCTGAGACGAAACCGATCTATCCAGGCAAAGTCGACGGCTGGACACGCGCGACCAGACGTAACCCCGCCATTGCGCGTTGATCCGCCCCTTCCAATCAAACAACATCGATCCCTCATTCAATCGCACAACGAAACAGTGTTCGCCGAACAATGAATGTTCACGTTCGTGCGAACGAGACATAAGCTGAGGTACTGGATGCGATTTCGCCTCGCACCGGCGGTTGGCAGAGCATGAGAGGAACCGGGTGTTCGCCATCCGGCTTAAGCCGATCGTGCCTTGAACTCGTATGCTACCGCCCAACACCTGGAGTTCTAAAAATGACCACCTCGTTCGATTATGCGCCGCCGAAAGTTTGGAGTTGGGACAAGCCGAACGGTGGACGCTTCGCGAACGTCAACCGACCGATCGCCGGCCCGACGCACGAGAAGGAACTCCCCGTCGGTCGCCATCCCCTCCAACTCTATTCCCAGGGAACGCCGAACGGTGTGAAGGTGGCCGTGATGCTTGAGGAGCTGTTGGCGCTCGGCCATAGTGACGCGGAATACGACGCCTGGCTGATCAGAATCGACCGCGGCGATCAGTTCGGGAGCGGCTTTGTTGGGCTGAACCCCAACTCCAAGATCCCGGCCCTGGTTGATCAAAGCGGACCGATGCCGGTCCGGGTCTTCGAGTCCGGTGCGATCCTGATATACCTAGCCGAGAAGTTTGGCGCATTCCTGCCGACCGGACACGGTGCGCGCGCCGAATGCCTGTCGTGGCTGTTCTGGCAGGCGGGAAGTGCGCCATATGTGGGCGGAGGCTTCGGCCACTTTTATGCGTACGCGCCGACCAAGATGGAATACGCCATAGATCGGTTCGCCATGGAGACGAAACGCCAACTCGACATGCTCGACCGGCGCCTCGAAACGAGCAAATTTGTCGCTGGCAACGACTACACGATCGCCGATATCGCCGCCTGGCCCTGGTACGCTGGTCTGACAAGGGGCTGGCTCTATGATGCGGCTGAGTTCCTTCAGGGACAAGAGTACAAGAACGTTACGCGCTGGGTAGATGCGATCGCCGAGCGGCCGGCCGTCCGACGCGGACGAATGGTCAACCGCGTCAATGGCGAAGCCTCAAGTCAACTGCATGAGCGGCATGACGCCAGTGATTTTGAGACGAAAACGCAGGACAAGCTGCAGCCTGAAAGGAGTTAGCTCGCGCAGCGGGCCTATGCCGGTGGTGCGCTTACCGTTCCTGCAACTCTCGTAAGGCGGCTATTGGCACGTCTCAGCAATAAGTCGAACGTAGCCGCGGGCCAATTCTATACGCCGGGTTGCGACGAAGATCAGCTGTCTTCGCATCTTGGCGAACTACTCGCCGAGCCTGAGCCTTAAGGTACGCCGCAGGACTCCTTGCGGGGTCAGGCATCAGGTCGCATTCCAGCGAGCGATGGCATCAGCGTCGCGATGATGGTGATCTACCCATGACGTCCGTTGCAAGCGTTGCTCGGACTTCCAGAATGGCGCGTCGACCTTCAAGTAATCCATCAAGAACTCGGCGCCCTGAAAGGCCGCCTGCCGGTGCGCGGAAGTCGTCAGCACGAGTACAATATTGTCTCCCGGCACTACGTGGCCGTAGCGATGGATGATGGTAACGCCAGTGAGGGGCCATCGCGCGATCGCCTGGTCGACATGCCGCCTGATCTCTGCGTCCGCCATACCGGGGTAATGTTCTAACGTGAGCGCGGTAATGACGCCTCCCTCGGCGCCACCTCGACAGATACCGCTGAAGGTGACAACAGCGCCGATATCGATTCGACCGTGCGTGAGTGCACGGATCTCGTGGGAGACGTCGAAATCGTCCTGCTGCAGGCGAATGGTGATAGGAATGGTCACAGGCGTTGCATGCGTCAGCCGCCGGTCATCGGCGGAAAGAACGCGATCTCGCCAGCTCCGACGATGGACGCGTCGAGTTTCACGTGGATATGATCGATTGCAGCTCGTACCACCGGTTTCTCGAAAGCGTGAGCATATTCCTCGCCACGCCCGACCAGCCATTGGATCAAGTCGTTAATGGTCCGCACCGACGGCGGCGGATCGACGGTCTCTTCCGCCTTACCCACGCGTTCACGCACCCAGGCAAAATAGATAACCTTCATGAATTCTCGCGAACTAGTTGAGAGGTTCGGCCATCACATGCAGTTCTCGACCGATTGGCACGACGATAAAACGAGCACGAAACTGATCCTTGCCTTGGCGGCCCGTCCGGCGATCTCTTGTTGACCGACATCAAGTGCCCTGGCCTATTTTGGATACCAGCGTGGTGAAGAATTTCTCGGCCATGCTGTTCACCACACCTGTGATCAGACGAGACCCGAGCTGCGCGAGCTTTCCGCCTATCTGGGCCTCTATTTCATACGTTAGCACGGTGCTATCCCCTGCTCCCTGGAGATGGACACGAGCCCCACCCTTGGCAAAGCCTGCGATACCGCCCGAACCTTCACCATGAATGCGATAGCCGTTATCAGGATCGATCTCGCTCAATTCGACTCTTCCGGTGAAGCGCGCTTTCAATGGACCTATCTTGGCGACAATGGTCGCGGCAAACTCGGTCTCGGAGAGCATCGAGAGAGTTTCACAGCCCGGGATACACTCTCTGAGAATATTTGGATCATTAAGTGCGGCCCACACAGCGCTTTGCTTCGCTGGAATCGTATAGTTTCCCGTGAGATCCATTTCGTTTCTATTCCATGTTGGCCTAAGACATCGACAGCTCTACTCTTTAGCTGCACTATAGTGGGCCAACAGGACGTCCAGAGTACCGGTCAACTTGTATCTAATGGTGCATCGGGTTTAGACGGCCCGCCCAGAGATGGGAGTTGATCAGGACTGCCTACGCGGCCGCCTCTAATATCACTACACCCGCGGACCTGCACTCTCCTGCAGGCCCGCAAGCTCACAACGTCAAGTACCTAAGCCGTCACCAACGCTACCGGCTTTGGCTCATGCATGCTGCGCGCAGCATTTCTGCTTACAATCCGCTCTACCTGAACGAGATTGTCCGAGAACGTAGGACAGTTTCCCATCCCACCGAACCGAGCCGCAGACACGCTATTGACGGTGCCCTCCTCGTTATGAGTCCGCCAATACCCAACGGTCGTAACAATGAGGCCGGCCTGCACGTCGTCGGTTATCTGGGCGACGCCTTGGAAGCCTCCGGTCCGATTGTAAACTTTCACCTCATCACCATGTTCGATCATACGCTCCGCCGCATCTTGCGGGCTGAGGAGAACAAACTGGTTGCCCTGCAGCCTCTGTTTCTTGGGCTCGTTGGCATAGTTTGTGTTCAAGAACGCGTGGCTCTTCGGAGCTACGATGCTCAAAGGATAGAGCTTGGCAAGCTCGGGTTCGTCAGCCGCGCTCTCGTATGGCCTGGTGTAACCGGGAAGCGGTTCGATAGGCTCGCCACTCTGCATCTCGTTGTACAATTGACGGAATGGCGGTGCTACGAAATTCGCCGCGTTGTTGAGCAGGATCTCGCACTTGCCGGACGGCGTCTTGAAATTTCCCTCGGCGTGGGGCGTCCGCGTATCTGCCGCGCCCAGCTTCAGTTTCGCATAGCCTTGCGCCCGAAG
>Ga0137409_10006095_pt1 | contig 12527 bp, 10 predicted proteins | sample CZODoug1_16funga_FD_122059 | JGI IMG/M metagenome (GOLD analysis project Ga0137409, IMG submission 122059) | Vadose zone soil fungal communities from Angelo Coast Range Reserve, California, USA - CZODoug1_16fungal (Hybrid Assembly) | ecosystem: Environmental > Terrestrial > Soil > Vadose zone...
AGGATCGCCGACCCGGTGTCGCCGCTGCTGGCTGGAATGATTGCGACACTCGCCACCATCGCCTACGGGAACGGCGATCGGCCGCCGCCGCACGCGATTCGCCCGCTCTATGTGAGACGGCCGGATGCAGAACTGGCGAAGCAGCGAAATGCTGAATTGCGAGTGTCACATGCCGAATGATTCGTTGGCGATGGCGACACATGCATTCAGCATTCAGCATTCGCCATTCCCAATTCCATGAATGTCGTCCCTGCGTACAGGATCGAGCTGCTGGAAGGCGAGAGCGATCTCGACGGCGTCCTCGAGGTCGAGCGCGAGTCGTTTACCAGCCCCTGGACCCGCGAGATGTACGCCTGGGAGCTGCAGAACCGCGCCGTCTGCCACATCTACATCGTCCGCACGCCCGAGTGCCGGGTGGCCGGGTTTTGCGCGTTCTGGTTGGTGTTCGATGAGATTCACATCAACAATCTCGCACTACGGCCGCAGTACCGCGGTCGGGGCTACGGCACGGCGCTGATGGAACACGTACTGACCGAAGCGGGCCGCCTCGGCGCGCGGCGCGCCACGCTTGAAGTGCGCTCGGGAAACGCCGGCGCGCTGCGCCTGTACGAGCGTCTTGGGTTTTACGTCGCCGGCACGCGCCGGAATTACTACACGAACCCGGTCGAAGACGCGCTGATCCTCTGGCGAGACAATAGCGGCTCGTCATAAGGTGACCTTTGGTTTCTTCGTGCTTTCGTGGTCCGTCAAAATTCCATATTCGACATTCACTATTTCGATGTGTTAGGTTTTGTGTAGCGACCACATAAACAAGCCTTCGAGATAAGGAGGGCGGCGTATGAGCGCAGCAGAAGCGCAGGAAGTGAAGAATTTCCTGCTGCAGAGCGACCAGCAATTCCGATCCCTTGCCGAGCAGCACCACCAACTGGACGATCGCCTCCATCAGCTCATCGACAAGCACTACCTCTCAGCCACCGAACAAATCGAAGAAGTCACGCTGAAGAAAAAAAAGCTCGCGCTGAAGGACCAGATGGAATCGATGGTCCGCGAGTACGCGCGCCAGCACGAACACGCCTCCTGAGGTCGCGACCCCGCGTCGGGGCGGGCCCTACTGGGCGGGTCTGAAGACCCGCCCCTACACTGTCATGCGTATCGATCCCGCCGGCTGGCCGTTCATCGGCAGCTCGTTGATTCTCGCGATCGTCGCGCTCTGGTTCATCGGCGCCTCCGGGGCCGCCATCTTCCTCGTCCTCGCCTGTTTCTTCCTGTTCTTCTTCCGCGACCCCGAGCGCACGATTACGAGCGAGGCCGGCGCGGTGCTGTCGCCCGCCGACGGCCGCGTCATGGTCGCGGGCGCGCCGGCCGGGCAGGGCTGCCCTCCCGGCAGCTGGCAGCAAATCAGCATCTTTCTCTCGCCGATGGACGTGCACGTGAACCGTATGCCGGTGGGCGGGCGCGTGACGAAGGTGGAGTATCATCCCGGCCGTTTCCTTCCGGCGTACCGGACCGAAGCGGGCGACCTCAACGAATACACGGAGGTCACCGTCGACCACCACGGCCAGCCGATCGTCGTCCGGCAGATTGTCGGCGTGCTCGCGCGGCGGATCGTCTGCCGCGTCAAGGAAGGCGAGACCGTGCACACCGGCGACCGTTTCGGCGTGATGAAGTTCGGATCGCGGATGGACATCTTCGTTCCCGCGAGCGCCGAGATCGTGGTGAAGGTGAACGACAAGGTCGTCGGCGGCGTAACAGTGATTGCGAGACTGCGATGATCGAGCAGCACGAGACCAAGGCGTCACGCATCCGGGTATTCAGGCCGGCACGGCGCGTCTCCGACAAATCCGCGCGCCGCTTCCGCCGCGGCGTCTACCTGCTCCCCAGCATGTTCACGCTCGCGAACATGTTCAGCGGCTACGCATGCATCGTCTACGCGATGCGCGGCGAGCTCGAACGGGCGGCGCCGCTCATCGGCCTGGCGATCATCGTCGACATGCTGGACGGCCGGGTCGCGAGGATGACCGGGAGCACCAGCCAGTTCGGCGTCGAGTTCGACTCGCTGGCCGACGTGATCTCCTTCGGCGTCGCCCCCGCGATCATGGCGTTCCAGTGGGGCCTGCATCCGCTCGGGCGGCTCGGGTGGGCGGCCGGGTTCGTGTTCGTCGCGGGCGCGGCGATTCGCCTCGCGCGCTTCAACATCCAGACGGGGACCGTCGACAAGAAGTACTTCGTCGGCTTGCCGAGCCCCGCGGCCGCGGCGGTCCCTGCCACGACGATCTATTACTATCCTGAAGGGCTTCAGTCGCCGCTCGCGGCGCTGGCGGTGCTCACGCTGGTCATCGTGCCCGGCCTCCTGATGGTCAGCACGTTCCGCTTCTACAGCTTCAAAACAGTGGATCTGCACTCCCGCCGCGCGTATCCGGTGCTCGCGCTGCTCGCTCTCGGCCTGGCGCTGATTGTCGGCTGGCACGAGACCATGCTGGTCGTGATCGCGTATGCCTACATGATGTCGGGGCCGGTGATGTGGGCGTGGTCGCGCCTGCGGCGGCGCCACGAGGAACCCGGGGACCTCACCACGAAGGTCACGACGAGCGGCGGCTGAACTCCCTCAGGTCCGTAACCTCGATCCCCGCGACGGGAAGCGTAATCTCCACCGTCGTCCCTTCTCCGCGGACGCTCGCAATGTCGATCGTCCCTCCGCTCAACTCCACGTTTCTCTTCGCGATCGGCAGCCCAAGTCCCGTGCCGCTCGCCTTGGTCGAGAAATAGGGCTCGAACGCGCGTGCGAGCGCGTCGGCGTCCATGCCGGCGCCCGTATCGGAAATACGGATGCGGACGACGCCCTCGTCGTGAGCGGCCACGATGGTCAGCGTGCCGCGCGAGCCCATCGCATGCAGCGCATTCTCGACGATGTTGGTCAGCGATCGAGTGACGAGCGTGCGGTCGACATGCACGGGCGGCAGGTGTGACGGCACATCGATGTCGAAGTGAATCTGGCCGGCGAGCGCGGCCCGATAGGGGTCGACAATCTCGTGGAGCAGCGCGCCGGGATCGACCGGTGCCCGCTGGACGGTCGGCGAAGACGCGAAGCTCGAGAACTCCGACGCGATCTGCCGCAGCAGCTTCACCTGGGCGAGGATCGTCGTCACCGCCTGATCGAGCACCGGGCTCAGCGGCTCGCCGCGGTCGGCGTTCACGCGCCGCAGGTGCTCCGCATTGAGCTGGATCGGGGTCAACGGGTTCTTGATCTCGTGCGCGACCTGCCGCGCCATCTCGGCCCACGCTTCGAGACGATGCGTCCGTTCGACCTCGGCGCGCTGCCGCGCGAGATCGCGCGCCATCCCGTTGAAGTCGTCCACGAGCCGTCCGAGCTCGTCCGACGAGGTGGCGACGACGTGCGCGCTCAGCTCGCCGCCGGCGATGCGTCGCGTGGCGCGCGTGAGCCGATTGACCGGATCCGCGATGCGCTCGGCCATCGAGTACCCGATGCCGGCGCCCGCCAGGATGAAGAGCAGCGCGGCCAGCAGCACGCGCCGGTCGAGCGTGTCGATCTGCCCTTCGATCTCCCGCGCGCGCGAGGCGAGCGGCACGGTCAGGGTGTCGTCGATCTGCCGCGCGGTCATCCGCGTGCCGGCGACGAGGAAGGGCTGGGCGCTGCCAACCTGCTCCGTCGTCACCGTCGTGGCCTCGTTGCGGAGCTGCAGCGCGACGTAGACGTCGGCGGGGGTGCGGACCGGCAGCACGCCCGACGCGAACAGGTTGCGTTCGCTCGTCGCCAGCAGCCGCGGGCCGGTGAAGATGTTGACGTCCTGGTCGATCAGCCGGCTGACCCACACCATCAGGTTGTCGTCGATGCGGACGCCCTGCTGCGCGGCGCGCGGCGCGACGAGATCCTCGACGACGCGCTGGGCGGTGGAGGCGGTGCGGACGGCTTCCTGTTCGACGTTCGCGCGCATCTGCCCCGCGACGTAGTTGCTCGTGACGAGCGCGAGCGCGACCACCGGCACGACGGCCGCCGCGACGAAGGCCAGGAACAGCTTGCGGTAGAAGCTCGCGCGGATCTCGCGCAGCAGCGCGCGCGCGCTCGTCGTCCGGCGCGCGACGGTGCTGAACAGCGCGGCCAGCAGGATCAGCGCCAGGAACGTGACCGCGCCGATCACGGTCAGCTCGGCGAGGTTCATCATGTGGCCGAGCAGCGTGACGACGGGAAAGCCCAGGGCGTAGATGCCGCCCCGATCGCTCAACAGGTAGACGTCGTACGGCTGATCGTCGCGGTACAGGCGTGCCCAGACCGGCGCGCGCGACGCGGCGAGTCTTCCGAACGCGGCGTCGGCCATCTGCCATGCGGTCTCGGCGGAGCTGTAGAGCGGCGTGCGGCTCCAGCCGTACACGGCGAACTCGATGTCGCCGCCCGAGACGCCCTCCGCCCGCGACGGTTCGGCCGGGCGCAGCAGCTCGACGTACGGGCTCTTCGACGCGATGAACGGCAGGTTCGCGTAGTCGAGCATCGCGTGCACCACGATCGAGCCAACCACGTGCGAGCTGCCGCCCGGGTCGTTGACGCACACCGCGCGGCTCGCGCTCAGGACGCGGCGCTCGGCCGCGAAGAACGGCGACACCTCCTCGAAGACGTCCCACGTGCAGAAGCTCTCTTCCGACGTCGGCACCGCGTTGAGATCGTCCGGCAGGTTGAACGCGAAGCGGCTGACGAGCCGTCCGTCGGGGCCGAACAGCTCCACCGACGACGTGATCGGGTACATCGCGAGGCCGGTGAGGCGCCACACCTGGAACGCGCGATCGGTCACCGCCTCCGAGCCAGCCGGGCCCGGTGGCACCGACACGAGATCGGCGAGTCCGGGGAACGTGTCGATCTGCTGCAGGCTTTGCTGCATCAGCGACTGAATCGTCTGGCGCTGGTTGAGCGCCTGCGGACCGTAGCGGGTTTCAACCAGCTGCATCTTGGCGCGGTGCGCGAGCGCGAAGACGTCCGCGTAGAACGCCAGCGCCGGGAGGATGAGGCCGATCGAGAGCAGCGTGAGACGGAACGCCTGCGACCCCTGGCGGTATCGTCCCTTCAACCGTGTCGCGGAGCTCGCGACGAACAGCGCGAGCGCCAGCGCGAAGACGAGCGGGCGATAGACGGGGCCAGAACCCGGCTGCGCCGTCACGAGCAGATACGGCAGCGACCAGCACGCAATCACGCCCAGACGCAGGCCCCGGCCGCTGCGCGCGATCGACCAGGGGACATACGCGGCCCGGAAGACGAGCACCATCGCCGCGAGCGCGGTCGCATCCCAGATGACGATCGCCACCTGCAGGGCCGTCAGCGCGACGTTCCAGGGATGCAGCGAGAAGTGGAGCAGGTCGAGCGTCGTGTTGGCGACCGTGTCGGCGAGCAGCGCGTGTTGCGCCACCAGGATGACGGCGGCCACCACGCCGGCCGCCAGCTGCGCGACGAAAAAAGCCGCCAGCGCCGCCGGGGAACGGACCGCGATCCGCGCATGGCGGCGGTAGACGCGCCACGCCTCGAACGCGAAGAACGCCAGCGCGACCAGTCCCGCGGCGGTGGCCGCGGTGATGAGGTAATCGAACGGCGACGCGAGGAACGGCCGCAGCAGCGCCGACGCGTACGCCGCTGCCGACACGATCTCGGCGTCCGACCAGTCCGCCGGCGAGGCGAGCCGGAAGAGAAAGCGTCCTGCGAGGATGGCCGCGGCGGCGGCCGCAGCGGCGGCGATATACCGGGACCCGGGATCCGGGAGCCGGGATCCGACGGACATCTTCGAGTCGCGAACATCGCGCCAATCCAGCAGCGGCCCGCACAGCAGGAGCACGAACACGGCCGCGGTCATCTCCGCCACCGACGCCGTGACCTGCCGCCAGCGGGCGCGCGCCTGCGTCAAATCGGACGACGTCACCACCGCGGTGACGAGATGCCGCCCGTTCGGGCCGGTGATGTCGATGCGGTCGGGATCCGGCGTCAGGCGGATGTCTTCGAACGCGAGCTCGAGCGACACGGGCACGAGCTCGCCGGGAAACTGGAACAGGTCCGCGCGCGAGACCGCCGCCCCCGAGGACGGGGGCGGCCGAATCGACTGTTCCGCGGCGATCGTGCCGACGCGAGTGCCCGCGCCGTCGTTGACCGGCATCGCGTAGACCAGGCGCAGGCCGAGCGCGCCCTGCGCGATGAACCACGCTTCATCGCCTTCCAGGCGGTCTCTCGGCAGCTCCGACGGGCGTCCGGCCCACGCGAGCGGCCGGCTGCCCGGTGCGTAGGCGGTGACCGCCAGCTCGACGTCGCTGGTGCGGGCGATGGCCGCGGCCTGCGCCGCGTCGAACAGCCTCCGCGCGGCGTCCTCGTCCTCGCGGCTGGCCGCCACCACCGCATCCGCGTCGGCGACGTCGCGCGCGACCGTCTGCAGGCCCCGCGACATCACGTCGAACGCCCCGCGAACGTCGCGTTCGATGCGCGCGCGGATGGCGGCGTCATCCGCCCCGAGGAGCGCGCGCTCGGCGATGCGGCCGCCGGCCACCACCGCGAGCACGCAGACCGCGCCGGTCAGCGCAATCCGGAGCACGCGGCGGAGCGGCGAGTCCACATTGATGATTTAACATGAAGTGACCCGTGCACACCGAGCCATTGCTCAAACCGGTCCTCAAACGCGGCGCGCTCGTCGCGGCGGCGAACTGGCAGGTCACGCTCATCCAGGCGACGGCGGACTCGCTGTTCAAGCTGCTGATCGCGACGCCGGTGATTGGCGGCCTGTTCCTGGTGGGACTGGTGATCGGCGCGACGCCCGAGGACCTGCTCGACCTCGAGTGGCGCGAGATGGCGGCCACCATCATCACCTCGCTGCTCTCGCACCCGGTGGTCCTGGCGGCGTTTCTCGCGTCGCTCGGCGTGGTGGTCGTCGGCGGTTCGCTCTTCATCTTCCTGGTGAAGGCGGGCGCGGTGGCGGTGCTCGTGCAGGGCGAGCGCGACGCCGGCACGATCGAGCATCCACCGCTGCACCTCGACCTCCTGGCGAAGGCGGCGAAGTTTTCGGCGGAGCTGTTCATCGAGTCGGCACGGTCGCTCTTTCCCAGGTACGCGCGCCTCGGATTCATGCTGATGGCGATCTACGTGCTGTCGGGCGGCCTGTACCTGGTGGCCGCCTACGAATCGGGCTTCCGTGGCGCTCTCGGCGGGCTGCTGACCTTCACGATGACCCTTGGCTTCGTCTGCTGGATCACGATCGTGAACCTCTTCTACCTGCTGATGCAGATCGTGATCGCCGCGGAGGATTGCGGCGTCGCGAAGGCCTGGCGGCACATGGGCGCCTTCGTCCGCCAGCAGCGGCGCGGGGTCAGCCTCGTCTTCGGCGTCGTCCTGGCGCTGGTCGTTGCGGCCACCGGCGTCTCGCTGCTCGCCACCGCGGCGCTCGGCCTCATCGCGTTCGTGCCGTTCGTCGGCCTTGCCGTGCTGCCGCTGCAACTGCTCGCCTGGGTGTTCCGCGGCGTGGTGTTCCAGTTCCTGGGCCTGACGTCGATCGGCGCGTACCTGCGGCTGTATCGAGGCCACGTGGCCGAGAGCCGCCAGAAGGCGGCCCCCACGTACGTCGGGGCCGGCTTCAGCCAGCCCACGGTCAATTCATGACCGCCTACGACGCATTCCTCTCGCCGCTCGGCCGCAACCTCCATGAGTCGGTCCTGCGGCGGATGGGGCAGGTCATCGCCTCGCGTGGCGGCGATTTGATCTCGTTTGCCGCGGGCTATCCCGACCCCACGGGCTTTCCGTGGGACGATTTCCGGGCCATCGCCGCCGAGCTGCTGTCGGGCGGGGACGGCTCGGTGCTGCAGTACGGCCCGACGCGCGGCTATCGCCCGCTGCTCGAATCGATCCTGGGCGTGCTCGACTCGCGCGGCATCGAGGCCGATCTGAGCCAGGTGATGACGACGAGCGGATCGCAGCAGGGGCTCGATCTGACGGCGCGCGTCCTGATTGCGCCCGGCGACGTCGTGCTCGTCGAGGTGCCGACCTACACGGGCGCGATCGCGGCGTTCCGCAACGCACAGTGCCGCCTCGTCGGGGTGCGGCAGGAGGCCGATGGCATCGACGTCGAGGAGCTCGACGTCGTCTGCCTGCGCGAGCGGGCGGCAGGCTCGCGCGTCAACCTGTTGTACCTCGTGCCGAATTTCCAGAATCCCGCGGGCATCCTCCTCAGTCGTGCGAAACGCGCGCGCCTGCTGGAGTGGGCGGAGCGGCGCAACGTCCTGATCGTCGAGGACGACCCGTACGGAGACCTGTACTTCGAGGATGTCGCGCGCGCGGACGACACGCGGCCGCTGAAGGCCGACGACCGCGACGGCCGGGTGATCTACCTGAGCACGTTCTCCAAGACGCTCGCGCCCGGCTTCCGCGTCGCCTGGGTCGCCGCGCCGGCGCCCATCGTCGAACGGTTCGACACCGCCAAGCAGTCGATGGATCTGATGTGCGGCATCCTCGATCAGCGTGTCGTCCAGGAATCGATCGTGCGCGGCGTGCTCGCCCGGCAGGCGGCGCCGCTGCGCGCGCTGTATCGGACGCGCCGCGACATCATGGAGCAGACGCTGCGCGAGCAGTTCGGCGATCGCCTGACCTGGAATCAGCCCAGGGGCGGGTTCTTCCTCTGGGCGAAGCTGCCGGATGGCTACGACTGCGAGGCGCTGCTCGCGAAGGCGCTGGAGCAGGGGGTCATCTTCGTCATCGGGAGCGCGTTCTGCGTGGACGGCAGCGGCCACGACCGCGTTCGACTGTCGTTCTCATGGCCGACGCCGGAGAACATTCGTGAAGGCGCGCGCCGTCTCTCGGCGGCGATGGAAATACCCGTCGCGCGAATCTGATCTCGGTTGTCTACCGCGTCGCCGGGGTAAAGCGTTCTCGTTCCAGGCGGCGGCCGGGTAGTTCCGACGTGAACGGAGCGGCGGCGGGCTCCGGGAGCAGCATCGCGGACGACGTGAGTCCAATCGCCCGGCCATCGCGCGTGATCACCACCATCGCCACCCCATACGGCTTCAGGACGGGGTCGATCAGCGGTGCGCCCTGCAGGTCCGACGGCGGCATGTACATCCCGACCGCCGCGCCGGTCTTCGCGGCGAACGCGTCGATCTCGGACGTGACGCCCGTCAGCACGACGATTTCTTCGTACATCATCCCGTCGCCGAAGGTCTCCGGCGGCAGCAGCGGACGCGTGGGAATCTCCTTGATCCAGCGCTGGTTCCCGTTGCCGCGGTTCACGGCGCGCAGCACGTTGTCGAGCGATGCGTAGTACGCGCCGCCCTTGGTATCGCCGCTCGTGCCGATGACGTCGCCGCCGGTCTTCCACCGCCACGCCAGGCGGCCGTTGACGTTGTCGAGCGCGAACAGCAGGTTCGTGTTCGACCCGACGAAGACCCGGTCGCGCGTGAACGACGGCTGGTTGAGCATCCCTTCGAGCTTCTGCTCCCACTCGACGCGGCCGTCGGCGAGGCTCAGGGCGACCACGCGGCTGTCGTCGAGCGCGAAGAACGCGCGCACGCCGTCGGACGCCGGCGCGAAATGCGTCGGCGCGCCGAGCGGTTGACTCCAGTACACGCGGCCATTCCGTGCGTCGAACGCCGCGGCCATGCCCTTGTCGAACAGCGCGATGAGCACCGGAATCGGAACGGGCTTGGCTCCAGGATCCTTGCGAATCATCATTTCTGCGGCCGTCAGCGGCGCGATCATTCGCTCCTCGTACGACACGCGCCACCGGGTGTCTCCAGTCGCTGGATCAAGGGCGTGAATCTCGTCGCTCGCCGCGACGAACACGGTGTTCTCGATGACGACGGGCGGCCACATCGACTCGATGTCGCGCGTCCAGAGCTTCGCTCCACTCGAACGGCTCAGCGCGACGATCGTTTCCGGCTCGATCGGAATGTAGACGCGCTCGTCATCCATCGCGCCTCCGGCCGAAGGCACGTCATCGAGCGTGGCGAACCATTCCTGCACGACGGGAAGAAGCGGAAGCGGGACCGGGAGGATTTTCTTTTTGGGTTCGGCGCCCAAACAGACGCTGCCGGTGGCGACCTCAGCGAGGAGAAAGATCGCAAATACGGTGGCGCTGATCCGTCGAGACACTATTCCTTGTGGGATAATACCGCCGTTCGTGGCCCACCAGACCATCCTCGTCCTGGACTTTGGCTCGCAGTACACCCAACTCATCGCTCGACGGCTGCGTGAGCTGTCGGTGTATTCCGAGATCGTTCCATTCAACACGTCGCTCGATACCCTCACGGCGAAAAATCCCGTCGGGATCATTCTCTCAGGTGGACCGAAGAGCGTGTCGGAGGCCGGTGCGCCGAGATGCGCGCCGGAATTGTTCGATCTCGGCAAGCCGGTGCTCGGCATCTGCTACGGCATGCAGCTGATGACCGACGTCCTCGGCGGCGAGGTCCGCCGTTCGGGCCAGCGCGAGTTCGGCCACGCGAACGTCCGCGTGACGGGCAACGGCGCGCCGCCCAAGCTTTTCACGCAGGTGCCCACCGAACTGCGCGTCTGGGCCAGCCACGGCGACGACGTGAACGCGGTGCCGCCGGGATTTCACGTGGCGGCGACGAGCGCGACGGCGCCGATTGCCGCGATGGAAGCGCCCGAGCGGCAGCTCTATGCGTTGCTCTTTCACCCGGAAGTCGCGCACACCGATCACGGCCTCGCGATCCTGCGCAACTTCGCGTACGGCGTCTGCGGCTGCACGGGTGACTGGACGATTGCGTCGTTTGTCGAGGACGCGACGGCGCGGATCACACGGCAGGTCGGGACGGGCAAGGTCGTGTGCGGCCTTTCCGGCGGTGTCGACTCGACGGTCGCCGCGATGCTGATTCATCGCGCGATTGGCGATCGCCTCACCTGCATCTTCGTGGACAACGGTCTGCTGCGGTACGACGAGGCGAATCAGATCGTCAAGCGGTTCACCGGGAAGATGCAGCTGCCGCTCGACTTCGTCGACGCGTCGAGCACCTTTCTCGAGCGGCTCGCCGGCGTCGTCGATCCGGAACGGAAGCGGAAGATCATCGGCGCCACCTTCATCGACGTGTTCGAGAAGCGCGCGAAGGAGCTGGGCGGGTTCGACTTTCTCGCGCAGGGCACGCTCTACCCGGATGTCATCGAATCCACTGCGCCGGACGTCGCCGCGACCGCGTCGAAGATCAAGACGCATCACAACGTCGGCGGCCTTCCGCCCGGCCTCCGCTTCCAGCTAATCGAACCGCTGCGCTACCTGTTCAAGGACGAGGTTCGCGCCGTCGGCCTGGAGCTTGGAATGCCGGAAGAGATGGTGTACCGCCAGCCGTTTCCGGGTCCCGGCCTTTCGATCCGGTGCCTCGGCGAGGTGACCGCCGAGCGCCTGGAGATCCTGCGCAACGCCGACTGGGTCGTCGTCGACGAGATCAAACGCAACGGACTCTATCGCCAGGTCTGGCAGTCGTTTGCCGTGCTGACGCCGCTCGAGACGGTTGGCGTGATGGGTGACTTTCGGACGTACGCCAACGTCGTCGCGGTGCGCGTGGTCACGAGCGAGGACGCGATGACCGCGGACTGGGCACGCGTGCCGTACGAGGTCCTGGCCCGCATCAGCAACCGCATCGTGAACGAGGTCAAGGGCGTCAATCGGGTTGTGTTCGACATCACGTCGAAACCCCCCGGCACGATCGAGTGGGAATAGCGGGCAATCCAGACCGAGCCTGGCAAGCGCGAATGATCGCCGGGCTGTTGCAAGGTCAGCGGGCCGACGGCTCGTTCGGCGTTCACCCGTATTCGAAATGGACCGGCGCGCACTGGCGCCTTGTCTCGCTGGTCGAGGTTGGCGTTCCCGGTCGAAGCCATGCGGCCCGTGCCGCCGCGGCGACCGTGCTCGACTGGATCGCGGCGCCGTCCGAGCCGCTGGTCGTTGCGGGCAAGGAACGCCGGCACGCGTCGATGGAAGGCAACGCTCTTGCCGTCTGCTGTCGCCTGGGCATGGCGCGCAGCCTCCGCGTGCGGCGCCTCGCCGAGGTCTTGCTGCGATCGCAGTGGCCCGACGGCGGCTGGAACTGTGACGTGAATCCCGAGGCGCGGCACTCCTCCTTTCACGAGACGCTTGCCCCGATGTGGGGCCTGGTCGAATATCACCGCTCCACGGCCGATGGACGGGCGCGACGAGCGGCCCGCCGCGCGGGCGAGCTCCTGCTCGAGCACCGCCTGTTCCAGCGGACCTCAAACGGAAAGCCAATCCACGCGGAGTGGTTGAACATCCACTGGCCGCATTACTGGCACTACGACTTCTTCCATGGGCTGCGCGCGATCGCGCGGTTAGACCTGCTGACCGACCGGCGCGCGGACGATGCTATGCAGCTGCTGTGGGAACGCCGGCGAGACGATGGGACCTGGCGCGTCGGAGGTCACCGCTTCTGGCGCCCCCACGGCGACTCGAACCTCGAGGTGGTCGACTGGGGTGACGCGCACGAGATCGTGACCGCTGCCGCCCTGGCCATGCTCCAATAGCTCGTCGCCAAAC
>Ga0137409_10006096_pt1 | contig 12526 bp, 13 predicted proteins | sample CZODoug1_16funga_FD_122059 | JGI IMG/M metagenome (GOLD analysis project Ga0137409, IMG submission 122059) | Vadose zone soil fungal communities from Angelo Coast Range Reserve, California, USA - CZODoug1_16fungal (Hybrid Assembly) | ecosystem: Environmental > Terrestrial > Soil > Vadose zone...
CGCCGACCACGCCGCCGGTCGGGTGCTGCACCTTCTTGACGTTGGAATCGACCACGACCTGTCCCGGCGCAATCAGCGCGCCGGCTTCTCGCTCCCGTTCTTCGCAGCAGCGCGGCGTAGTATCTCCGCAAATCGCGAATTGCCGCGCAGACTGTCGAAGGCCGGATCGACGCGCAGCCAGTTGGCCTGAATGTCTCCGGTGGCGCTGACGCTCAGCCAGTGCAGGGCGTTTTCCGAATCGCCCAGAGCGAGATATAAACCGGCGATGGAACTCCCGGAGCCCGCCGGTTCGTCGGTCACCATATCCAACTGCCGGACAAGGATTTTCCGCGCCTCGCGGGTATTTCCGGAGAGCGCATAAGCGCGGCCCAGCGCACAGTCGTAGACGGGGACGCCATGAGACAAGTCCACAGCCGTTTGCAGCTCCCGGATGGCCTGCGAATAATTTTTCTTTCCGATCCAGGCCCAGCCCATCACCGCGTGGCCGGTCATGAATTCCGGATTCAGCTTCACGGCCCCCCGGGCGTGGTCGAGGGCGTGATCGTAGTCGTGCGCGAAGTAATCGATGTAGCCGAAAGCGGCGTGCACCGCCGGTGAAACCGGATCGAGCTGCTGTGCCTCCTTCATTTCTCCGAGCGATTCATCGATGCGGCCTTCGGCGGCCAGGAACAAAGCGTACCAGTGATGGGCAGGCGCATAGTTGCTATCGAGCTGCAATGCTCTTTGAAATTCCTGTTCGGCTGCGGGCCAACTGCCCTGCCACATGAATTCGGTATAGGCGCGCGCGGCGTGGGGGGCGGCCATGGAATTATCGAGTCGTAAAGCTTTATCGGCGGAGGCCAGATCGCCTTCGCGGATCACGGAGTCGGTCGGGACCGCGGGTGAGGCGCCGCCTTCGCCGATGGCGATCTTGAAGCTGGCAAACATCTCGGATTTGAGCGCGCGGTCGGGATTGGGAATTTCGGAACGCACCACGACGCGTCGGGTTCGAGATAACCAGGCTCGACCCACGTGGTCCGCAACGTTCGCGCCCAGTCACCCGCGGGAACAGTGAGCGGCCACGTGAGACCGAGCGTCGTGCGCCGGCCGGGCACGTTGCCCGCCGCGGCTCTCGCCTCCACGAGCGTCTCGCCGACGACCGAACCGCGACCCATGACGAGGTTGAAGACGCCGGGTGGAACGCCCGCCTTTGCGATGATCTCCGACAGCGCGTGCGCGGTGCCGGGCACGAGGTCGGCGGGCTTGAAGACGACGCAGTTGCCGTACGCCAGCGCCGGCGCGATCTTCCACGCAGGAATCGCGATCGGAAAATTCCACGGCGTGATCAGGCCGACGACACCGAGGGGCTCGCGCGTGACTTCGATGTCGATGTTCGGCCGCACCGAGCTGATCCTTTCGCCGGCGAGACGCACGCATTCGGCGGCGAAGAACAGGAAGATCTGGCCGGCACGGACGGTCTCGCCGATGCCTTCGGCGAGCGTCTTCCCTTCCTCGCGCGCCAGAAGCCGCCCGAGTTCGTCCTTGCGCGCGAGGATCTCGTCACCGACGCGCTTCAGGAGGTCGTGGCGCTGCTGGATCGAGCCGCGCGACCAGGCCGTAAACGCCTGCTTCGCCGCGTCGATCGCGCGGATCGTCGCCGTCTCGTCGGCGCGCGCGTAGAGACCGACGATGTCCGCGGTGTTGGAGGGATTGACATCCTCGGCGGCTTGCGTCGACTCGATCCATTCTCCGGCGACATAATTGCCCGCAATCTGCATGGTGGCTCCTTCAAATCCCTGCTTCGGCTGCGACGAACGTGGGCGCATCACCCGGTCACCGGCTCCGCGCGGCGCGCCACGCGGCGAATTCCTGCACGGTCTGCGCGTCGGTTGCCGGGTAGAGACCGAGGATCGAGCGCCCCTTCATCACTTCCTCGGTGACGAAATCCTCGAACGCCGTCATCTCGACCGCCTCGTCGGCGATCTCGTCCGCGAGGTGCGCGGGGATGACGACGACACCTTCGGCATCGCCGACGACCGCGTCGCCGGGAAACACCGGCGCGTCGCCGCAACCGATCGGAACGTTGATGTCGAGCGCCTGATGCACGGTCAGGTTGGTCGGCGCCGCCGGGCGATGGTGGTAAGCCGGTATCGCGAGCTTCGCGATCTCGGGCGAATCACGGAAGCCGCCGTCGGTGACGACACCGGCGACGCCGCGCTTCATCAGCCGCGCCACGAGGATCGAGCCCGCCGATGCAGCGCGCGCATCCTTGCGGCTGTCGATGACGAATACCGCGCCCGGCGGGCACTCCTCGACCGCCTTGCGTTGCGGATGCGCACGATCGCGAAAGACCGTGATCGGGTTCAGGTCCTCGCGTGCCGGGATATAGCGCAGCGTGAACGCCTCGCCCACCATCGGCCCCGCGCCGGGGTTGAGCGGCCGGACGTCCTGCACGAACTGGTTGCGTAGCCCCCGCTTGAAGAGCGCGGTGGTGATCGTCGCCGTGCTGACGGTTCGGAGCTTCGCGCGCGTGGAAGCGCTGAGCGCGCCCATCATCGACGCCCGCGTGGAAACGTGAACATGGCTCGCTCAGTCGCCGGGAAGGTCGGCCGTGGTCGGCAGGTAATACTCGGTCCACGCCTTCGGCATCGTCTTCAGCGTGCCGACCTTGTGCAGGTGGGCGGCGAACTTCATCGTCCCCTGGGGCGCCGCATTCCATTCCATCATCCCCGGCTGCTTCAACATTTCCATGATGTCGTCGACGCTCGTCTTGTCCTGGGTGATCTCGCGGTAGATCTCGACTGCGGCGCGCGTGTCCTTCCTGATGAAATCGATCGCCGAGAACGTGGCTGCCTTGATGGCCGCGATGACTTTGGGATTGGCGTCGGCGAATTTCGTCGTCGTGAAGAACTGCGACTGCGTCAGCGGGCCGCCGATGACATCGGGCGACGACAGGACGATGTGCGCGCCTTTCACGTTCTTCAACTCGTAATACGAGAACGGCGGCGCCGCGAAATGGCTGGTGAGCTCACCCTGCGGATTGGCCATCGCGATGGCTGCATCCGGATGTCCGAGCTGAACGGCGTTCGCGTCGAGCTTCGTCGTCTGGTCGGGACCGAACGCCTTTTCGGCCGCCATCTGGAGCAGGATCGCCTGCGTCGATACCTTGAGTGTCGGCACCGCGATGCGGTCGTTCGGACCGTAGTCCTGCAGCGTCCTGATGCCCGGATTGCGCGTGATCAGCGCCAGCGGCAGCGCGGAGTTCGCGACGATCCCCTTCACGCCGCCCTTCGTTCGATCCCAGAGCAGGAGCAGGTTGCCCACGCCCGTGTTGACAATGTCGACGTTGCCCGAAAGCAGCGCATCGGTCTGCGCTCCGCCGCCGCTCAGGTTCGCCCAGGTCACCTTCAGGTTCGCAACGCCAAGCTTCTCCGCCTCCTTCTCGATCAGGTGCTGCTTCTCCATGACATGCGAAGGCAGATAGAGAATCCCGGGCTGGCGCGTGATCGAGATGTCGCTCTTCTGCTGAGCGCCCGCCGGCGCGGCGAACGCCGTCAGCGCAGCCATTGCGAGCGCGATCGGGAGCATCTTGCGCGGACGATTCACGCGACCTCCTGGAATGCGATCCTCGCCGGATCGCAACGGTTGATCGGGGGACTTGGGAACCTAATATATCGCATCCTTTCCGCATCGATCGCCACCCGGGTTCACGGCGCGAGCTTCCTGCGCTGGCGGTCCGACAGGGCGCCGCGCCAGTGCACGTTCCGTCAGGTCAGCCCGGAGTCGGCCGGCTCGCTCGCACTGCTCGCGCAGGCGGCCGTTGCGCCGGCCGCGAAGCGCCGCGGCTGACGGGCCGGTCAGGAAAAATCAGATGTGACCGCCGACGCTCGCGAGTGTCCGCAATTCCTCGTCGTCGAGTTTCGGGCCGTCGAGCGTACAGCGCCGGTCCTGCGTTTCTCCGGTCCTGAACCGTGCGATCACGGGCTTCAGCTCGGGTTTGACGTGCGATTCGTCGTAGCCGTTGAAGAGGTGCCCGAGCAGGCCGCGCGTGAGGTCGCTCGTGTTCAGGAACCAGTCCGCGACGGGGAACGTGAGGTTCATGTTGACGTGCATCATGATCCCCATGTTGTGATGTGCGGTGTGATGGCGCCGGATCGTGTTGACGAACGGCATGTTGCGCACGAATCCGTTGTCGGGAACGTGGCAGCAGAAATGGAACGTCTCGTAGACCATGTAGTGGCCGATCATCGCAATGAACACGATGTAGCCGGCGTTCGGATTGACGAGCTTCGCGGCAAGCAAGCCGAAGATCGCACCGGCCACTGCGAGCACCATCAGGACGCGCCAGGGAAAGAACACGATGCGGAATTCGCGCGTCGTGTGGATCGTCGCGTCGTTATCGGTGAAGTATTGATGGTGTTGCCGCGTATGCCGCTCGTAGATCGCGCGCAGCGCGAACACGTCGATCCGCCGATGCATGACGTACCGGTGCATCGCCCATTCCAGGAAATTGCCGGCGATCAGTACCGGCACGACCAGCAGCCATTCCCAGCGGGCTGCCTCGAGTTGCGAGATGCAATACCCGATACCCGCGATTCCCGCCGCGTACATGACGCCGATGTGCACGAGGCCGCTGTACCAGGGACTGATCGCCGCCGTGTAGGCTTCTCGGAACTTGCGCTGACGCTCGGTCATCATGGTGGCGCTCCCGATGTTGCGTCGACTGCCGGTTATCGGGTATTGTCGACAACTGATATATTAGAAGTCGATCAATCGCGTGTCAATCGGAACCCGGGGTCGCGGTGTAGAGCGCCGCAGATGGCCCGATCTTGCCGAAGCCACTCTTGAACAAACGCGCCACCCTGGCCGAAATCGCATCTGCTGCACCCACGCAGACGCTGACGGAGCGCGCCTATCGCGACATCGAGGAGATGATCGTGACGCTCAAGCTCGAGCCGGGAACGGCCGTGTCCGAGGCCGAGCTGTCGCAGCATCTCGGCATCGGCCGTACGCCGATCCGCGAAGCGCTCCAGCGTCTCGCCCGCGAACACCTCATCCTGATCCTGCCGCGGCGCGGAATACTCGTGTCCGAGATCAACGTGGCGCGGCAGCTCCGCTTGCTGGAGGTCCGGCGCGAAGTCGAACGCCTGATCGCCCGCAGCGCCGCGCGGCGCGCGACCCCCGCCGAGCGTGAACGATTCGTCGAACTCGCCCGCCTGTTCGAGAAATCCGACCGGATCAATGACGACGTGGCGTTCATGCGGACGGATCGCGAATTCAACATGCTCTGCTCGACGGCGGCGCGCAACGAATTCGCGGCGGGCGCGATGAGCCAGATGCATTCGTTGTCCCGGCGCTTCTGGTACCTGCATTACAGGCAGGCGGCGGACATGCCGCTGACCGCCAAGCTCCACGCGGACATCGCGCGGGCGATCGCGCGCGGCGACGAGCGTCAGGCCGCGCAAGCCTCGGACCGGCTGCTCGACGTCATCGACAAGTTCACGCGCGATACGCTGACCGCGGCATGACGGCCACATCCCTGATCACAGGTGCACATCCGCACGCGCGGATCACCACCCAACCAAAAAGCATCGATGAATACGCCGGTCAACGGCGCGGGGCTCGCCCACAACCAGGAGGGAATGCATGGACAGCACACGCAGGACGTTACTGAAAACCATCGGTGGAGCGGGCACGGCGCTCGCGGCGCAGCCGTATCTCACCTTCCCCGCGATCGCCCAGAACCGGCCGCTTCGCATCGGAATCATCGCGCCGAAATCGGGGATCGTCGGGACGATCGGCGAATGCGGGCTGCGCGGCACGCAGTTCGCGGTGGACCGGATCAATGCCGCCGGAGGGATCGCCGGGCGCAAGGTGGAGCTCATCGTCGAGGAAGAGACCAACCCCAAGGACTCGCTCGAACGCCTGCGCAAGCTCGTCCTGCAGGACAAGGTCGACTGCGTTCAAGGCGTGGTTTCGTCGGGCGTGAGCCTTGCGATGGGACCGGTGGCGGAGGAGATGAAGGCGCTGCTGATCTTCTGGGACGGCACGACGCAGGACGGCGTCAAGGAGACGATGGCGAATCCGCGCTACGTCTTCCGCAGCACGGACAACGAATGCGAAGCCGTCATGGCGTCGCTGCTCGCGATCAAATACTGGAAAGGCAAGTTCGCGACGATCGCGGGAATCAATCCCGACTATTCGTACGGTCGCAACAACTTCGCCGCCTTTCAGGCGCTGCTGAAGAAATTCAACGTCGAGTTCAAGGTCGTCGCCGATCAGTGGCCGAAAGTCGGAACCCTCGATCTCACGTCGCACGTCGCCGCGCTGAAGGCTGCCAAGCCGGACCTGGTCTTCTCGTCGCTGCTGTTCGCCGACCTGCCCGTCTTCATGAAGACCGCGCACGGCGCGGGGCTCATGGACGGCGGCACCAAGTTCGCGTTCCCGGCCGCGGGCTTCCAGCACACGCTGCTCAAGAAGGAATTCACGCCGGAAGGCATGGTCTTCGGCCACAACACGCTGTACTTCGATCTCGCGAACGCGACTCCACTGCAGAAGCAGTTCGTGCAGGAATACGAGACGAAATACAAGGATTATCCGCACTGGGAGGCGGACCGCGCGTACTTCGCGATGCAGGTCTACAGGGCCGGCGTCGAAGCGGCCTACAAGGCGAAGAACGCGTGGCCCTCGACGGAAGACGTCATCAACGCGATGGAAGGCGTCAAGGTCGAATCGCTCGGCGGTCCGGGGCAGATGCGCAAGGACCATATCGCCGAGCAGACGTTCTACCAGGGGCTCACGACGCACAAGAACCGGTACGACTTCGCCACACTCGGCCAGGTGGATACGATGTATTCCGACCAGCTCCAGAAGCCGGCAGGCGCCGATTTCTGGAAGTGGATCGAGACCGCGCAGATCAAGCTCTGATCCGGCGTGACGGCGTTCTTCGACATCCTGATCGGCGGCGTATTCCACGCCGCCGTTCTTTTTCTTGTCGCCGCCGGCCTGCAGCTCGTCTTCGGCGTGCAGAAGATCGTCAATCTCGCGTGCGGCTCGTTCTACGCGCTCGGCGCCTATTTCGGCATCACCTGCGTCAACTGGGCGATTGCGGGGCACTCGCCGCAGTGGCTGTTTCTTCCGGTCCTGATCGCCGCGGGCATCGCGCTCGGCGTGATCGGACCCTTCATCGAAGCGCTGCTGCGGACGATCTACGATCGCGACGAGAGCTTTCAGCTGCTGCTGACATTCGCGCTGGTGCTGATCTTCCAGGACGTGCTGCGCTTCTTCTGGGGTGCGAATCCGCAGCAGCTCGGCAACCTGTCGATGAGCTACGGCAAGATCGAGATCGGCGCGCTCAGCGTTCCTACCTACAATGCGCTGGTCATCGCCGCGAGCGTGATGATCGCCACCGGCATCGGCGCATTCCTGCAGCGGACGCGCTACGGGCGCATCCTGCGCGCGACCGCCGAGAACCGCGAAATGAGCGAAGCGCTCGGCGTCAACGTGCGGTGGGTCTACGCCTGCGTCTTCACGCTCGGCACGGTGCTGGGCACGGTCGGCGGCGCGCTCGTCGTCCCGACGGCCGCCGCATCGCTCGACATGCCGGTCGAGCTGGTCGTCGAGGCGTTCGCCGTCGTGGTGATCGGCGGGCTCGGCAGCATGCGCGGCGCGCTCGCCGGCGCGCTGATCGTCGGACTCATGCGCGCGGCGGCGATCGTCTTCTACGCGGAGCTCGAGATTCTCGCGATCTATCTCGTCGTGATCGTCGTCCTGATCGCGCGGCCTGCCGGCCTGTTCGGAAAGGCGGTCGAGTGATTTCCGCGGTCGACCGGAAGATGACGCGCTACGTCCCGCTTGCGTTGCTCGCGCTCGCGCTGGCCGCGTTGCCCGCGGTGGCGCAACCGTACTACATCACGCTGGTGCTGCCCGCCTTCGCATACGGCATTGCGCTCCTCGGCTTCAACCTGCTGTTCGGCTACGCGGGACTGCTGTCGTTCGGCCATGCGCTGTTCGTGGCGATCGGCGCCTACTGCGCAGCGGTGCTGTCGAGCAAGCTCGGCGTCAGGAGCTTCGAGGCGATCCTGATCGTGTCGGGGCTCGCGGCCGTCGTCGTCGCGATACCGGTCGGCATGCTTGCGGTGCGCTACGTGCGGATCTTCTTCGGCATTCTCACGCTCGCCTTCGGGATGCTCTTCCATTCGTTCCTGTTCAAGTTCTACGATCTGACGGGCGGCGACACGGGTATCCGCGTCCTGCGTCCAACGCTGCTCGGCACCGCGTTCAGCGACCTGGACAAGACGTCGTTCCTGATCGGGCCGTTCTATTACTACTGCATGGGCCTGCTGATCCTGCTTGGCCTGACGATGTGGCGCATCGTGCAGTCTCCGTTCGGCCTGCACCTCGCCGCGATCCGCGAGAATCCGCGCAAGGCCGAGTATCTCGGCGTGAGAGTCAGGCTGTTCCGCCTGGTCGCGTTCGTGATCTCCGCGTTCTACTGCGCGATCGGCGGCGCGATACTCGCAATCAATACCGGCCAGGCGGACCCCGAGCTCGCCTACTGGACGCACTCCGGCGAATTGGTCTTCATGACCGTCCTCGGCGGCTTCGCCAATTTCTTCGGCCCGCTGGTCGGTGCGTTCGCGTTCATCTTTCTCAAATCCGAGCTGATGTCGACCACGCAATACTGGCGTTTCTTTCTCGGTGTCACGCTCGCGCTGATCGTGATCCTGTTCCCGCGGGGACTGATGGGGCTCGCCGAGCGCGTACGCTCGACGTGGGCAGGTCGGCGGACATGAGACATCCCGTGACGGCCCCCGGTCGTACCGAAAATCGGCACAGCGTCCTGATCGAGACGATCGGCGTCACGAAGGCGTATGGCAGCTTCGTCGCACTCGACGGCGTGTCGCTGTCGATCGCGCAGAACGAGCTCGTATCGATCGTCGGCCCGAACGGCGCCGGCAAGACGACACTGGTGAACGTGCTGACGGGACTGCTGAAACCGACGGCGGGTGTCGTGCGCTTCAAGAACGAGGACATCGCCGGCATCGGACCCGTGCTGCTCGCGAAGCGCGGGATGGCGCGCGCATTCCAGCTCGTGCACGTGTTCCCCGGGATGACGGTCGCCGAGACCATCGCGGTGGCGGTCGTATCGCAGATGCGCCGCAGCTTCGACTTCCTCGCCGCGATCCGGTCGGATTCCGGCGTGCGCGCGCGGGTGCAGGAAGTGGCGGCGATATTCCGGCTCGATGGCAAGCTCGACACCGAGGCGCGTTTGCTCTCGCAAGGCGAGAAAAAGCTCCTCGACATCGCCAGCGCGTTCGCATTGGCGCCGGAAGTGATCCTGCTCGACGAACCGACGAGCGGGGTGTCGACCGGCGACAAGCACGGCATCATGCGCACGCTGGTCGACGCGGCGCGGAGCGCGGGCATAAAGGCGATCATCCTGGTCGAGCACGACATGGATCTCGTCGCCGAATATTCGAGCCGCATCGTGGCGCTGAAGGGTGGCAAGGTGCTGGCGGACCTGCCCCCGGACGCTTTTTTCAGCGACCCCGAAATTGCCGAAGCCGTCGTCGGCAAACTGTTCGGCCAATCGAAGGCCGCCCATTGATGCTGGCCATCGACCGCCTCGCCGTCGACATCCAGAACAGCCGCATCCTGCGCGGTGTTTCGCTGCAGGTTGCATCGGGCGAGCTCGTGTGCCTCGTGGGACGCAACGGCGCCGGCAAGACGACGACGTTCCGGGCGATCATGGGCTACCTGCGACCGCAATCCGGAACGATCGATTTCAATGGCACGTCGATCGCCGGCATGCGGACCTACCGGATCGCGCAGCTCGGGATCGGGTATTCGCCGGAGGAGAGCCAGGTGTTCGCGGACCTGAGCGTTGCGGAAAACATCGAATTGCCGACGTGGACGCGTCCGCAGGGACGCGATGCCGGCACGCGCACTCGAATGGCGTACGATATTTTCCCCCGGTTGCGGGAATACGCCGCACGCGGGGGCAACGAGCTTTCCGGCGGCGAGCGCAAGATGGTGTCGATCGCGCGCGCGCTTGCGCTCGACCCGCAGCTGCTGTTGCTCGATGAGCCCTTCGAGGGCCTGTCGCCGGCGATCATTCCGCTGATCAGCGAGGCGATCGCGTCGATTCGCGGACTCGGGCAGGGCATCCTGATCGCGGAGTCCAACGTGCATCACATCCCGGAGTACGCCGACCGGCTTTACGTCATCGAGCGCGGCGAAATCATCTTCGCGGGCAAGCCCGCCGAAGCGCAGGCGTCGCCCGAGGTCATGAAAGTCATCAGCGGCGCCGCATAGGTTCCAGCATTCGAACAAGGAGCGTTTGCATGCCGAAGATCCTGATGCAATCCCAGATCGACGAGTTTCGGCGCGACGGCTGCATCTTTCCGATCCGCGTGATGTCCGAGGACGATGCTCGCGCGTGCCGGCGCGAAATCGAAGCCTTCGAAGCGCAATCGGGCGGCCCGCTGAGCGGCGATCTGCGCCACAAGTCGCACCTGCTGTTCGCGGTGCTTGCCGACCTCGTTCGCAACAGCCGCATCGTCGACGCGATCGAGGATCTCTACGGGCCGGACCTGCTCTGCTGGACGACGAACTTCTTCATCAAGGAGGCGAACAACCCCGCGTTCGTTTCGTGGCACCAGGACTCGACGTACTGGGGGCTCGACAGACCCGATGTCGTGACGGCCTGGGTGGCGCTGACGCCGAGCAACGAGGCGAACGGTGCGATGCAATTCATTCCCGGCACGCACGCCTTCGACCAGATTCCGCATCGTGACACGTTCGCGAAGAACAACCTGCTTACGCGCGGGCAGGAGATCGCGGTCGACGTCGATCCGTCGAAGGCGGTACGGATCAACCTGCGCCCGGGGGAAATCTCGCTGCACCACGTCCGGCTCGTGCACGGCTCGCCGCCCAATCCTTCGCACGCCCGCAGGATCGGGTTCGCCATCCGCTACATCCCGACCAGCGTTTCGCAGGTCGCCGGCGATGACAGCGCGACGCTGGTGCGCGGCATCGACAATTACCATCACTTCGAGCTCGAACCGAGGCCGACGCGCGACATGGAGCCGGCGTTCGTCGAGCTGCACCGCAAGATCACCGAGCGCAACGCGCAGATCCTCTACCGCGGCACGGCGGTGCACAGCTACAACGACCCGCAAGCGCTGCCCGACCGGGCCGCGCGGGGAACGTGATGCTCACCCGCCGCCCTGGTGACCGCTGATGCAGTTTCGCGCCGCCGTCCTGAACCGCGTCAACGAGTCGCTCAGCGTCGACACGCTGACGATGGCGCCGCTGTCGGCGACCGACGTGCTGGTCAGGATCAGGGCGACCGGCCTTTGCCACACCGATCTCGAAGTCATCCAGGGCACGCTCGCCTACCCGCTGCCGATCGTGCTGGGACACGAGGGTGCGGGAATCGTCGAAGCGATCGGCCGGGAAGTGACGGCCGTGAGCGTCGGCGATCACGTCATCTGCTCGTGGAATCCGCATTGCGGCCATTGTTTCTATTGCGAACGAAGCCTGCCCATCCTGTGCGAGCCGTACACGCGCCATCAGCCCAACGGATTCCTGCTGGACGGAACGTCGCGGCTGCGTCGGCATGGCGAAACGGTCCACCATTTCTTCACCACGTCGACGCATGCCGAGTACACGGTGATTCCGCAATCCGGTGCGATCCGCGTGTCCCGCGACATTCCGTTCGACCGCGCGTGCATCATCGGCTGCGGCGTCGTGACCGGTGTCGGCGCGGTGGTGCGCAAGGCGAAGGTCGCGGCGGGATCGAGCGTCGTCGTGATCGGATGCGGCGCCGTCGGACTCAACGCGCTTCAGGCTGCGAAACTGGTGAGTGCCGGACGGATCATCGCCGTCGATGTCGGTCCGGCCAGGCTCGAGCGTGCGGTCCGGTTCGGCGCCAGCGACACGATCGATGCGTCGAACGACGATGTCGTGGAACACATCCGCGCGATGACGCAGGGACGCGGTGCCGACTATGTCTTCGAGGCCGCGGGCAACAAGGCGACGTTCCGCCTTTCGGTCGAAGCGGTGCGCCCCGGCGGCGAGGTCGTGTGGCTCGGCAAGATCAATGTCGACGAGGACGTCAGCTTTCGCTGGGGCTCGCTGATGGGCGAAAAGCGGTTCGTCCGTTCGAGCTATGGTGACGCGCACCCGTCGCGCGATTTTCCGTGGCTCGTCGAGGCCTATCTCGACGGGCGGCTGATGCTCGACGAGCTCATCACGGCGCGGATAGGCCTCGACGACATCAACGCCGGTTTCGGATCGCTTGCGCGCGGAGAAGGCATCCGCACCGTCGTCGAAATCGAATAGCGGCGTTTCGAGCGATGACTGGCCAGGCAGACGGACCGGGATTCAGGCATCCGCCGCTCGCGCCGGGACACATCGATGCGGCCCATCGGATTGCCGCGCTCGGCGATCTTGCCCTCGAATCGGGTGAGCACATCCGCGACTATCGCCAGTCGTACGTCACGCATGGCGAACTCGACGCGAAGCGGTCGAACGCCATTCT
>Ga0137409_10004765_pt1 | contig 12524 bp, 16 predicted proteins | sample CZODoug1_16funga_FD_122059 | JGI IMG/M metagenome (GOLD analysis project Ga0137409, IMG submission 122059) | Vadose zone soil fungal communities from Angelo Coast Range Reserve, California, USA - CZODoug1_16fungal (Hybrid Assembly) | ecosystem: Environmental > Terrestrial > Soil > Vadose zone...
CTCCCACTGGAACGGCTATCACGATTTCCTTGAGGTTCGAAATGGTTTCGACACCCTCCTTGCCCACCATACCCTCTATCCATCACTTCCGCACAGCCTTGCATTTCTTACAAGTCAATATACTACGCATCCGTTCTATAAAGATGACATTGACGAGTGGCGAGAGGGAGGTGACATCGATGCATACTGGCGATATAACGCTACGGATGCTGCGATCACTTGGGAGTGTGCTCGAAAGCTTGCTCGCGAGCTAAAGGACCAGAAGCTCTATGACTTCTTTACCGATCACGTCATGCGTCTGGACCCTCATCTTGTCCAATCAACGATTGAAGGGTTCCTCACTGATCCAGCTGTTCGAGGCAAAATTGCCGACAACATTGCCATCGACGTGGAGAATATCGAAGAACGGTTCCAAGCGAAAATACAAACTCTCTTCGACCTTCCCTATTACAAGCCCAACATGCGCTCGCATCTCCAAATGCGAAACCTCTTCATTGACCGTCTCAAAGCCTTCTCGTCTACAGGGTCTGTAGATAAAATCCAACGCGAGAAGATGAAAGCCGATGTCCGTACAACCACCGAGGCCAGAGAACTTCTCTTCATCTATGACGAGTTCCAACGAGAAGACAAGTTCCGTTCTACATATGCGGAAATGCGGCTCGACCCGGATAACCGCTTTCGTACTCATTGGAAGCAGCAGGGTGTCGTCTCCGCCCCCGGTCGTCTATCTTCATCCGGCAACCTTTGGGGTACTGCATCAAACGCTCAGAACCAAACTGAACGTTCACACGAATTTTTCATCGCTGACCCCGGAGCAGTTGTTTGGTATATTGATGGATCACAGGCAGAGGCACGGGTTGTTGCCTTTGTCGCTGACATCGATAAGTGGAAAGCTGACTTTGAGCGGGCTCGGCTTACTGGTACTTATGATGCGCACCGAGCACTCGCGTCGGATATGTATAAAATCCCCTACGATGACATTCCGATCGATGATTGGGAGGTTGATCCCTCCACTGGACTGAAGGTTCCGACCATTCGATATAAGGCCAAACGGTGTCGACACGGACTGAACTATCGAATGAATTGGCCACGTCTTGCTGAGACAGCCAAGCTCAATCTCTTTGATGCGAAGAAATCGTATATTCTTTATCACAATGGCACACCCGAAATCCGTCTCTGGTGGGCACACTTGGAGAAACGTGCGAAGAAGGAGCGTGAACTCTGGACGCCACTCGGTCGGCGGTACAAGGTCCTTCAACGCATTGACGAAGATGCTCTCGAAAGCATCGTCGCATTCGTCCCGCAATCAACCATCGGCGACCTTCTCAAGAAGGTATGGTACAAGTCTGTCGAGGATGACGAATGGGACAATGCAACCATGCGGATCAAGTTCAATGTTCACGATGCTCTCATAGGCATCGCGACACCGGCTGCGGCTAAGACAGCCATGAAGATTGCCAAGCGGCATCTTGAGGAACCGTTCATGATCGAGAACGTGTACCGTACCAAAGTTGAACCGTGTATCATCCCCGGTGATGTGAAACTATCCGTCCCCGATGAGAAAGGATTTCACAGATGGTCGACTCTCAAGAAAATAAAACTGTAGAACATAAATCCGGTCGAGAGCAGCTTCTCGTCCGCATCAGCACCATTCTCAAGGCCGATGCGCCCGACTATTGGAAGCTACAACAGATCAAGCAGATCGTCATACAGGAGCTGTAGCAATGGCCCGAATGGTTGATGTCGAAGCCAAGATCAAACACGAGACGCCAAAGGCTTGGCTCATCGAGAACGAAGTTACTACAGAACCTGTATGGCTCGCCAAGCTTCTCAATGGCGACGAGATCGAGTGTGACGAAGGTGAAAAGGGCTGGGCAGTCTTTACTATGCCAGAGTGGCTAGCAACAGAGAAGGGATTGGTTTGATGAAGATCGCAATACGGGTTGAAGGGCCAGTGGCTTGTGGCAAGACAAATCTGATTGATTTGCTGAAGGCGGCAGTTCACAGGAACTATCAAGGGGCGAAGCAGATCACTCGTATAGATGTGGCTGCGTCGGATGGTGCTCCGGCTTTTGAAGAACTCATTATGGAGATCAGGCCATGACTAACAATGCAGATATGAAATCGCCCGAGGATTGGGCTGCTGATATTCATACAAACTTCTTCGCCGGTCAATCCTTCGTCGTGATCGCGAAGAACAATTCCGAGGCGAAGAAACTGATGGACTCTGTATGGGAGATCATTGGTTCACAACCTCACGTCGAACGCCGTATTACATCACAACGCATCGTTGACGTCGGCTCTGGTGCGGAGATCAAATTCATCTCTGCTGAGAACCAATATCAGCTCCGTAGCCTCATGCGTCGAACCAAGCTCGTCGATCCGCTCGAATTGGCGAACTCGGAGACAAGGCACAGGTTCAAATGAGGAATGCATTCTTCTGCTACGAACGAACTACTCATGGTCTGTGGTCCCCCGTCGTTCATCATGACGAGATCATCGACTCTATGTCTAAAGAGGCCCGCCCCGAACGAACCGTCCCTATTCGCATACTCTCACAACACATGGGTGACAGCGAAATCGCTGTTTCCTTCGCTACACTACAGGCCCTGTACCCGCTCGATGCAGACAAAGCCTTGCAAAATGAGAGCATCCGGTCTAGACTTAATCAGTTCAGGAGAAAACCAGTGGTACGACCAGTTGAAGGGTTTCAGACCTCTCAGGGAGAGTTCTTTGACACAGAGAATAAGGCCAATCTCTATGAGAACGGCTTCATTCTTCGCATGGCATTCGCCGGCATGATCAAGGGTGCCATGCCCGAACTAGCTACAGATGCTGTAGAGGGTGCAGTAACTGCCATCCTCGAAGAGATCAAGGCCAACCATGAGACGGTCACGAGATACTGCGATGCGGTCGCGATGCTCAACGAGGATGCGGATGCTGCGGCCAAGGCCAGAGCCGACGGAGAAGGAGCTTCGGAGTCTGATCGAGTATCAGATAGCGGTGAAGAGGCTGATGAAGTGGATGGACACGCTGCCGCCCATCTTACGGAAGATGGTGCATCGATACGGAGCGCGTCTGGTTCACGAGTGGATGACGAAGCCACTACCGAAGTTGACCCTCAAGGATCAAGAGAAGTTGTGGAACCAGTACCTTTTCGGCCGAACCGCTTCACCGGTAAGCGACGGAAACGATAGCCGTGTCCGGTAGAAACTTCCACGTCGAGAACGGTCGGCGGTGCAACGAAGTCTCGTGGCAGCGAGCTAAGTTGTCACGAAAGGTGTTCTTCTACGACAACCGACACGGCAAGGATCACACTGTTCCTCTCGCCTACGGTTTGGAGAAGAACACCAACTCTGGCTACAGGCTCTGTAGTCCCGACGGATCGGAGCTGTCCAGTCATCTCCCTTCGATCCTATCCTGTCAAATCTTTTTAAGGGATAGACTACGATGAAATACCCATCTCACTGGCGATATATCCAGAAGGTCAGACAAGTCCTGCTCGGTCGTGGCGAGCGAGGGATAAAGTTCCACGACCTGAACCAGCTCACACGCACCAAGGTCTTCAAACAAGACGACCTTCGTGAACTGCTCATTGCGTGGAAACTTCGTGACTGGGTTCAATCATTCCTCATCACCGGCCAACGTGGTCGAGTACCAACCATCTGGCGCGCAACCACGCTTCTCCGCGACAACTGGTCATCTCTCAACATCCCTGTTACAGATGCTGTAGTTGACGACGTTACTGTGCCGGTGGAACCGTCGCTTGAGAATTTAGGAGACCTTGAGGAGTCGAGGGACCAAGATGTTTCAAGATCGAAAACTTTTGACCATTTGCCAGAAGACCTTTGGACGCGAGGTCTTGATTGATCCGGTCTTCGACGTTGTTGATCATCTTGATCTGAGCACCTGATATCTCACCACGCTCACGCTCAAGGATACTAATCAACTTCATCACGTCGCCTCGCTTTGACAGATCAAGTCCGGCTTCGTTGATCAAGCGATCCGCTTTGGCAGCCTCACCGAGCCCTGAGTTCAGGTCCCTCAAATCCTTCTTCAATCCAATCAACTTTTTCCCATAGCCTTTGACGGCCTTACCATCCGGTCCCATAGGTATGGCAGCGATCGCATCCGTAATGGGCTTCACGGCTGCTTGGTATTTCTTATTCGCTCCAAGATATGTCTTCTGATACTCCTTGAAGCTCGCAGCACTTCCAGCCGTGTACGTCTTCAGCAACTGAAGCTGCTTCGTCACAACCTTATAATGGCTCTTCAGTCCATCATATCCTTCGGCGTTACCGTCGAGGATATCTTTGATCGCCGGCCCATACATGAACACAAGCGGATTGTCAGGCACAGGCATCGGCATTGGGGCGAGTTTCTCGTTCGTGTCTGCATCGTTGCCCTCGTTCGCCCATTGACCCTTCGACGAAGCCATGCCTGTCTTGTTGACGGTTTCACCCTTCTCCACGTATGCGTCGTACATATCTGTGAAGTCTTGCAATGCCGTGATCTTCCCATGGTCGATCTCGCTCTGCGGAGTGAACTGTGATACAGGAGGTGTATTGCCGGTGAGATTTTTCACAATCGGCGTCCGCTTGGCGACCTGATGTAGCATCTCCTTGAAGAACGCAGACGGGTCATCCTTGTGAAATGCAGCTGCTGACATCAACACTGTATCTGTGATCCCACCGAATGTGGAACGGAACAACGCTTCGATGTTCTGCGGGAACAGGCCAACGTTATCCTCGCGCATGTCATAGACGCTATCCTTCCACGAGAAAGGATTGATACTGTCTGGTGCGTGAACTCTGGCACCAGCCAATATCATGCTTGGCATCTGTGGGAAACCAACCAATGCTGCATTTGACAAGCTCGTTGCAGCCATGTGCTGCATCATGGCCTGAACTTCATCGCCATCAGCACCTTTCATCAAACTATACAACGCTGTCTCGAATGGCGACTTCCAGAGCTGAAACTCAATCGGAATGGGTATCTGCAACCCTCTATCGGGTGGCAGTCCCGGCACACCAATGTATAGATTATTCGATATATCCCTGCTCGTCCGTTCTTGATAAGCGTACTTGTTATACTCGTCGCCGAGCATCTCGTTCCAGCCCATCATTACCAATGACGGCAGACCAATCGCTGTCCACGCCTTCAGATTACTCCCTACAGGATCACGAATGAAAGCTTCGCCAACCCTGCGCAGTCCCTGCACGGTGGCATTCACATACGGAATACCCTCACGAGCCATCTCAGCGACGCTACCAATCAACGGGTTAGCAACAGTCGCCCCCTTGTTGACCGCATCAACACCAATCATCTTCCCGCGTGGATCGTAAACTCTCCCACTTCGGGTATTATCCCCTGTCAGCTTTCTCACCTCAGCTACAGCTTCTGTAGGTGACTTGCCAGCTTTGACTGTTCGTTCGAACGCCGAGAATCTCGGTCCTTCTGAAACGGCGTTGAAGATATGCCTGAACCCTCGCATGACCGACATCGGACTTTGACCCATCCATCGGATCGAGGCTGGCAACTGTCCCGTTCCTTGCTGGATAGTCTTACCAATCTGAGCCATTACTCCCTGAGCGTTCTCGATGCTGGACTGCAAAAGACTCGCGTCCACACCACCGGCTTGACTGGCCATGTGATAGTAGCTATTCATATACGCATTGCTCACCTGATGAGCAAGCATCTGTTTCGTCTGTGGTGTAAAGAACGGCAGATGCTCGAAGTTCTTTCCGAGCATGTCCATCGTGGCCAACTGCGCCTTCGCCCACAGGATTTTCGGAATAGCCACCGCTGTCCCCAACGGTGTTGGACCCTTGAAGCCCTTTGGCATCGTGATCCAGCCACCAACACTATCCCTAAACGCCGTCACGGGTGCGAACGTTAGAGATACAGGTCCTGTAGTACCTAGCTCCCACAGTCGCTTCAGTCCATACAGCCTTGGATACTTAGCTACATATGGATCGAAGTTGAGCAAATTCCCTTGCAGCCGTGACGACAGATATGCTTTCCTCTTTCCGTTCTCATACACATACACCAATCGATCTGGATACTTCTGCCGCTCCTTCGACGTAGCCAACCGCATTGTGTCAGAGCCGTAATTGCTCGCTCCCATGCCACGGACATAGGCACCGCGCACGTCGTGCTCCATCTTCGCCCTGAGAGCGTTGTGTGTCCAGTCGATCAATGCATCAATACTATTTCCTCGACCTTCAATCGAAGTCACATCCCCAAGGCTGCGCTTCTGCTGGTACCAAGCATCGATCTTCTTCTGTGATACATCGCCTTGTGCGTCGACGATCCGACGCAACAGGTTCTGTCTTGGATCAATGTTGACCAAGTTCGCCGGCACCCAGTTGGCTCGGCTCTGTCCAAGCTTCGCAGCAGACCGACTGCTCAGCATAGCATTCGGTCCCTGCGTAAGAAAGCTTCTCACTGATGCTGTGACATCACGATATCGACGGGCAAACTCCTGCGCGATAGGAGTTCGATTGCCAATGATTTGAATAGCCGCCCTCGTCTGGCCGAGTTTCGTCATCACGTCGTTGAGGTTGACGTTCGGCAGCTGCGCAATATACTTGATCTGAAGCTTCAGATCATCCATGAAGTCGTGATACTTTAGGAAATCATCCACGTCCTTCTGCATCGCGATGGGTAGTCTCGTATAGTCAGTCTTCAGCTGGCTCGGCGTCGTCGACACCTGCCACCGCCCACCATATGTATTCAATCTCCCAGTTCGCATTGCCTCGTTAACACGCATCACCGCCGCGATATGTGTATCGTTGTCGATGAGTCGAGACACCGTGTTAAGGTCGGGTGCGCCAGCGCGGCGATAGAGATCGGCAAGGACAGACTTTTCATCAACAATAAACGTCTTGAGCTGATCGCCCGATCTTTCGAGCGTCTTGAGCCCTTTCGGTCCTTGCGCATCAATAGTCGTAACGTCTTCGATCTGTGGTATCTTCGGCGATCGATAGGTCTTATACGCCTTCGCAATAGCAGGTGTGATGAGAGTACCACTGAGTAGAACGCCAAGTCCTGCGGCGATGTTGAGTGCAGCTGCTGGATCAGCCTTGTCCGTGGGTCCTCCGGTGATCCCTGCAACGTCAGTGATGGTTTTGTACTTGTCATCGCCTGTATCCGATAGCTCCCTGATCCCTTGGTCTGCTACAGCTGCTGTAGCAAAGTTCGCCAGAACCCTCTTTCCTCCTGCGCCGATCGTCAATGGCGTGACGACTTCAGCTACATTCTTCAACAGTCCTGCCGGTGCCTTCATCCCCGGCACCGGCAGGATGCTCGGCAAAATCCCCGCAGCGCTCTCACCGATGTCTCGTGGTTCGCTTATGCCGATACGTTTATTCACGCCTTCTCGAACGTTCTCACCCAGTCCCAATAACTCTCCCGCCCCTAAATCAGCTCCTGTTACTTTCTCACCGCCAAGGGCCATGAGTCCAGCGAGTGTGATAGGACCAGAGGTAAGAAGATTGGCAGCCCCACCAACAACGTTTCCAGCAAGGCGGTTAATATAAGTAGGGTCAAACACACGAGAGAGACCCTTGCTATCGATCCTTCCGCGAGCAAGGATTTCCTCTTGTGCAGCCTTTGCCGTCTGGTCTCCATCGAAGCCCCCTGCCAGTTTCATTAGTTCATCATCGCTGAATGCAGCAAGTCTCTGCGGCTGCTCACCGCCACCGAACTCCCTGATCGGTTGCAGTTTTGCATTCAGTGCGGCATCTTCTTCGACACCGTGTCTAATGGCTTCCTCTTCCTGTGGTGACCTGATATGAACCTTCTGCTCCGCCAGTGGGGTCTTGTTAACGAACCCCCTTCGGATCAAATCCTCTGCCGGCGATGGTTTTGGGAGCACTACAGGTGCTGTAGCAGCTCTTGCAGGACTCTCCGTTCCGAGCATCAGTCGGCTCAGCCGATCGTATTCCTTCTGACGCTCGACGGGGTCCTTGATCTGATCAGCCGCTGCAAGCAGTGCCTTGAAATCGTCCATCAGAATATTCCGGGATGCTTATTGTACCACGCATTTGCGTCGAACTCACCCGTAGTCGGATCGTTCGGCGGTATCGGATATCGCTGATCCCCGCTGTCTCCGCCCCCACTGAAGTCCATCCTTCCCAATGCCGCCGCCAGCCCGCTCAAGTCCAATCCTGTCCGTCCAACAGAGTTGGCGTATGTACCGTATGCCGACTGACTAGCACCGCGCGCCGACTCGATGGCTCGAATGAGATCAGCCTGTGCCTGATCGCTTCGACCGGTGAGACTGGAATTGAGCCCAGTAATCGAAGCCCCCGGATTGCTTGTATCGTCAGCAATACCACGCAGGAAACCAAGCTTACCCTGTGCCAAGTTCTCGTCTTGGTTGGTTTCGTCACGGTAGTTCGCCTTCCCGACTTCCTTCCCTTTCAAGATAGCCTCTTCGAGACTTCCTGCATACTGATCGCCGAGGCTCTTATACAGGCCCTGTAAGTTGCTGCCCTGACCCGTTCGGATCAGTTGACGAGCCAGCAAAGCTCCGCTCTCGTCGAGGCCCTTCTTACGTGCGTTGAGCAGCCCCGTGGTCGCATCCGTCACGTCCGCCGCTTCACTTCTCGGCGTCTTGAACTTGTATTCATTGAACGCCTTCTCGAACTCGCTGTCGGCCATCTTGCTGCGTTCGTCCTTGCGAACGTTCGCGGCTCTATTCCGTGGAGCGTCTTCGAGAAGATTTTCCCGCTGCTGCTTCTGTTCGCCAGACAGGATTGAATTGGTCAGATCGGTTGTGTCGATCGTCCAACCAACCCCGGGCTCGTAGTGCAGCTTATTCCCATACGCATCGCGGCGGTCGGACTTTGCTAGTCCTTCCTCTTCGCGGTTGCGTCGTTTGGTTTCCTGAAGGCTCGCCCAGTTGATATTGGCTTCGTTCTGCGCCGACTGGGCACCGAGGATGGCACTGACTAGGCTAGCACCACCGCCGAGAAGGGGACCGAGGAATGCCATCTGCTACAGCTCCTGTAGTTACTGGCCGCCACCGAGGATTGTCTGGAGCAGCTGCTGGATCATGTCGGGACCTTGGGGCATGTTAGTGCCTCCAACAACTCCGCCACCGGGAGGTATTTGAGACAAATCAACACCCGGCTGCTGAATGCTCTGCGGCCGACCCATCATACGAGGATCAGCCAGTCTGTTCATCTGCGTCGGTGAGGGACCAATCGAACCACGCCCCATGCGCTGATCGAAGTTCGCTGCCGGTGCCATACCTTCACTGGCAGGAACCTGTCGGCTCATCTCAGCGATCAAGTCCTCCATCGTTCCCTGCCCTTGTGGGGGAGGCGATATGAGTCCTGCATAGTCCGTCGACATGGCTCGCATCAGGTCTTCCATGGAGCCGCCGCTGCCATTGACGCCGAGCTCATCCATTCGCGGTTCGGCATCGATATCGTCAGAGTAGTCGACGCTATTGGTTGGAGGATAGCTATCCTCGTCTAAGTTCGGATCGATCCGAACTTTCGGCTTGCCGGTCATCTGCTGTCTCGGACCCGTGATCCGATCACCCTTCGCTGCAGCCACGTCCTGTGGATATGCTCCCTTTGTCGATGGAGCACCGGAATGTGTTCCATCGTCGAGCGTGTCGCCGAGCTGGCTGCCATCGTTGTACTGTGCAGCGAGATCATCAGCATTGGCACCGTTGATGATTTCTTGGATGATCTGATAGTCACCATCCCCGCCCGGCTCCCTGCCGAAAGCACGAATGAATTCGTCGTTGCCATATTGATAGAACTCAGGAGGCAGTTCATTGCCTCCCACGAGATCAATTGGGCCGTCATTCGTCGGTGTGTTCGGGACGTATCCCTGCTGTCTCGGTGACTTGGCCATAATCAATTGTCCTCGTCGATTTCGTCGTCAGCGCCAGAATTGTCATTCTGACCTGTCAGCTGCGGAAGCTGTTTCGACTTCTTCGCCTTCCGCTTTGCTTCAATATCTGCGATGTCTCGCATCGTCTGCTGTCGATCGAAGGTCTTACTCCGCTCCGCACCCATGATCTTCTGGATCAGGGCTCTGTGAAGATCGTCTATCGGCCCCGGTTGAGGATGCGTGCCGACGCCTCCGTCGAGCTGTTGTCTAACGTCCTGTTCGAGGAAGTCTCGACCACGAGGGCCTTTAGGACCGGAGTCCTTTCGACCGCGACGAATTTCGGTCGATGCCTTGATCAAAGGCTTCTTCGACTGTCCGCCATTCTTCAGCGTCTTCGTCGGCGCAGTCGCGTCCCTCGTCTTCCGATCGCCGAGCCTTGACTTCAGCTGATCCTCAGGGACGGTCCTGTTCCGATAGTGCGTGTCGGTGGTATTTTTGGCCATCACTACAGCTCCTGTATCAGAACGGCGACGTGGTGCCGAGCGGATTGTTGTCCTTGTTCTTGTCATCTTCGTTGAAGATGCCAGCGATGGCAGCGGGGTTGAAGGCATTGTTGCCCGCCCCTTGTGATGCACCCGCAACGTTCGCCAAGCCTGACGTATCGAACAAGTTCGTCGGGGCGACACCACGAACCTTCGTGCCAAGGCCGCTGAAGAAGTCGGCGAAGTATTTGCTCAGGTCCGTTCCGACCGTGTTCGGATCGAAGGTATCGCCGAGCTTCTCGTTGCTGGCACGAGTCCTTGCCTTGCCAGCGATGTCTGTCGCTCCCGCCCGACCGGACTCGATGATGCCCTTGGCAAGTTCAGACAACTTCGATCTCGCTGTTGCTTCCTGACCGACGAGGTTCTTGTGAGCAGCGTCGGCACCGCCAGTTGTGATCACACCACGCTTCAGCAAATTGGTGATATAATCACCGCCGGTGTTCTCCTGCTCACCAAGAATGGCCGCGATCGTATCCTCGGCTGACTTGTCACCGATACGACTCGTCTCGAAGCCAGCCGGTGCATATTCGTCGATCCCTCGAAGATCACGATTGCGCTCAGCGCTCTGTTCGGAGTCATAGACCTGCTGACCGAGGTCGCTGAAATAGCTCCCCGGATTGGCGTCGAGGTTGGGAACATTGCCCCGGACAGTGTTCGCCTTCTGCCTGATCTGTGACAGGTACTGTTTTGGGTCCAGACCCTGCGAGGCGAAATAGCTTTCCGCATCGCCGATACCGGTGCCGAACGCACCCTGTATCTTCTGGTCGAACATCTTCTGTTTCTTCGCCTCTTCGGCAGCCTGTGCCGCTCTGGCATCCGCAGCAGTCTGCGCCTCGATCCTTGCGACGTCGGCGCTGTGATCTTCGGGAGGACGTCCGCCCATGATTAAAACTCCAGTGCGTGATAAGTTCCAATGAGCTTAAAGCCGAAGCGTTCTGCAAGCTTCGCGAAGAGTTCAATATCCTCCCCGGTCACATTGCGAAGTTCTGCCTTCTTAACCTTCCGTGCCTTCGCCCATTCGATGTAGGCTACTACAAGTCCTGTAGCGACGAGGATGGATCGGTGTTCCTTCAGAATAAGGAAAATATGGTCAGCCGCTTGGGCTTCGTAACTGAAGATAAAGGTACAAACGGATGCACAGAAGCATCCAATGATCTTTTTGTTCAACACTGCCACGGTGCAAAAGAACTGTGTATTCTTGAGGTTCCCCACGAGAAGGTTTTTCACCTTCTCGCGAGAAAACCCTTGAGGCCGCAGGGCGTCGCGACAGGAAAGATTCTCTTGGAGACGATCCAAGAGTTCTTCAATATCGGACTCAACATATCTGCGAAACTCGACGGACATGGTTCAGACCTTCTTGGCCGCAGTCGGAGTGACGGTGGTCGTGAAGAACGACCTCATCGCCCAAGTGTAGACGGCGCCGGCGCTGATGATGCCCATCAGGACATGGTTCTGCGTCTCGACATCGAGTGAGAATGTGCCAGTGATCGTGCCAACCATGGCAACGATCTTCAGACCCTCGCCCCAGTTGATCTTGCTCAGCCATGCAGACTGAACGGGTACAGTTGCTGTCGAGTTCATGTGACTATCCTCTGTAAAGTTTGCTCTGTTGAGCATATTTCCGCCACGGAAAACGTTCATAGTGTGGATAGTCCCACCCATCGCGGGTGTCACCGTCCATGTTCGGGTCGCCGAGGCACCGACACGAAATCTTCATATCCCGAGCCAGCCCCATCCCGGTGTGCTTTTCAGGATTGAAGAAACCGATGACTTTGTAGTTGCGAACGAATGCTGCCTTATTGTTCCAGTCGAGAGGTTCTGGAACGATGTCGAGGGCGATGCACGGATCGTAGTTGTGCGCACTGTCGCCGAAGTGAACTTTGCTGAAACCATGATTGAACGCAGCCTCTTGAGCCGCTTTGCCTCGGCGAGCATCGAGGACTTCGATGTTGATCAGCTTTGATGCAGCCATGATGAGACGGCGCAACTCCGGCTCGGCGTGAGACAGGGCTTCCATCGAGTGCGGGCTGAGATGGGCATCAACTACAGGGTCTGTAGTAAGTGGCTGCTTTCCGAGAAGTGTTCGGATCGTCATCGGACCGGCGTCGCCATCGGGCTTGCAATCGC
>Ga0137409_10006097_pt1 | contig 12523 bp, 10 predicted proteins | sample CZODoug1_16funga_FD_122059 | JGI IMG/M metagenome (GOLD analysis project Ga0137409, IMG submission 122059) | Vadose zone soil fungal communities from Angelo Coast Range Reserve, California, USA - CZODoug1_16fungal (Hybrid Assembly) | ecosystem: Environmental > Terrestrial > Soil > Vadose zone...
CTGGTGCGCTGGCTGAAGCAGCGTTACTCGACCACTCTCCAGTGGACGCTTCGCCATCCGATACAAATCATCGGCGTCTCTGCCGCGATGCTGGCCGTGGCCCTAATGGTTTTTCCGCTGATGGGCCGAGAATTTCTGCCGCCCTTCAACGAGGGCTCCCTCAATATCAACATCTCGCTGCCGCCGGGAACCTCCTTGCAGGAGTCCAACCGGGTTGGGCGAATTGTCGAAGAAACGCTGCACCGCACGCCCGAAGTCGTCTCGACAACGCGCAGGACCGGCCGCGCCGAGTTGGACGAGCATGCCGCCGGAGTCAATGCCAGCGAGATCGAAGTGGTAACGCGCCAGCTCGGCCGTTCTCACGACGCCGTGATGGAAGAAGTGCGGCAGAATCTTTCCCAGATTCCCGGTGTGGTTTCCGAAGTTGGCCAGCCCATCTCTCACCGCATCGATCATCTGCTGTCCGGCACGCGGGCGCAGATTGCGATCAAGCTGTTCGGGCCGGATCTTGTAACACTGCGCAACAAGGCAGAAGAAATTCGCGCGAGTATGGAGACAGTGCCGGGCATCGTGGATCTTCTGGTTGAGCCTCAGGTCGGTGTTCCGCAGGTGCAGATCAATCTCGATCGTTCGAGAGCGGCGGCGGTCGGTCTACGCGCCGGCGATCTCGCCGAAGCGGTGGACACTGCTTTCAATGGAGAGGCGGTGTCGCAGGTCCTGGAAGACCAGCGCACTTACGATGTCGTCGTCCGATTCAATGACGCGTCCAGGCAATCGGTGGAAACGATTGCCTCGACGCTCGTCGATACTCCGGTTGGCGCCAAGGTCCCAATCAGCCAGGTCGCAACCGTCCAGGCCGATCAGGGTCCCAACACCATCAACCGCGAAAATGTTCAGCGGCGAATCATCATTCAGGCTAACGTTGCAGGGCGAGATCTTGGCTCGGTGATCAGTGCGATCCGTCAAAAGATCGCGCGTGACGTGGCGCTTCCCGAGGGCTACTTCGTCCAGTACGGGGGACAATTCGAAGCCCAGGAAGAGGCGGCGCGGAAGATCACCATCATGACAGGTGTGGCGATCGCCGGAATCTTTCTGCTCCTCTATCTGGCGCTCCGATCCACGCGGCTGGCGCTGCTGGTGATGGCCAACCTGCCGCTGGCGCTGATCGGCGGTGTCATTATGGTCTTTGCCGCCGGGGGAACATTATCGATAGCGTCACTGATCGGTTTCATCACCCTGTTTGGCATTGCCACTCGCAACGGCATCATGCTGATTACGCACTACCAACACCTCATACTGGAGGAGGGCCTTCCGTTGCGGCAGGCGATAATTCAGGGCTCGCTGGAGCGGCTCAGTCCGATCCTCATGACGGCGCTTGTGACGGGGGTCGGCCTGGTCCCGCTTGCACTCGGGGCGGGCGAACCCGGAAAGGAAATTCAGCAGCCGATGGCCGTGGTGATCCTGGGCGGCATCGTTACGTCGACGTTTCTAAATATGATCGTGATTCCGGCGCTGTATCTTCGGTATAGTCGCGCGGAGGCGGACGTGGACCGTGCAATTCTGACTAAAAATTCAGAAATTCTTCAGCATCCGTCACAAATCGCGGATCTATAGTCACCGAGGCGCCAGGCTAATTCGGGGACAGACGTATAAATCACCTAATTAGCCTTCAAGGTTAGTTTCCTGCTAATTAGGTGATTTATACGTCTGTCCCCGAATTTTACCCGGAGTACAATGAACCTCTTCAGAAAGGGGATGCCATGCGTGGATATGCTTTATTGCTTGTAGGAAGCCTTTTTCTCCTGACTGCGTGTACAGCTCAGCCGCCGGCCCAACCGCAGGGGGATTACCGGATAAATGCAACCATTAAAGACATTATGGATTCGATGGTCGATCCGGGATCGGATTTCATATGGGAGTCGGTTGCAACGACGGTGAGCGAACGAGGAGTCGAAGAAAAAGCTCCGAAGACTGCCGATGAGTGGAAGGACGTTCGACGTCACGCCATCATGTTGTTCGAGGCCGGAAACCTGCTATTGATGCCGGGCCGCAAAGTTGCCGAAGAAGGGGTCAAGTCCGAAAACCCCAATATCGAATTGGAACCGCACCAGATTGAGGCTCTCATCAGTGCGGACCGGAAGGCTTTCACTGATTTTGCGCACGCACTGCAGGATACAGTCGCTCCGGTATTGAAGGCTGTTGACGCAAAGAACCCAGAGGATCTTTTGAACGCGGGCGATGCGATCGATAAGGCATGCGAAAACTGTCATCTGAAATACTGGTACCCGGAAGAAGCGAAGCAATTCGACAAGGAAACGAAGGAGCGGCAGGCGAACCCAAGGAAGCAGTAGACGCTTACAGCCATGAAAGCTCGCGTTTTTCTTTCGCTGGCAGTTTTTCTGATCTTCGCCGGTCTCGCGGCGGCCCAGACCAACACTGGAACAATCAAAGGACGCATTACACTGTCTGGAAAGCCGCCCGGCAACCCCGTCATCCGGATGGGCCGCGATCCGATGTGCGCGAAGGTCAACACCGGCAAGCAGGTTGTTCAGGAGACCGTCCTCACGCAAAACGGCGGTCTGCTGAACGTTTTTGTAAAACTGCAGGGGAACTTTCCGCAGACGCCGGTTCCAGCGCAGCCTGTAACCATCGACCAGCATGGATGTACCTACGTTCCGCGCGTTGTGGGCGTGCGCGTTGGGCAGGTCCTGCAGATCAAGAACAGCGACAACTGGCTGCACAACCTGCACAGCGCATCCATCAAGAACACCAGTTTCAATGTTGGGCAGCCGAGGGCAGGTCTCGTTCAATCCTACAAGCCGACGCAGGAAGAAATCATGATCAAGCTCGGCTGCGACGTCCACTCCTGGATGACCGCGTACGTCGGGGTCGTCAATCATCCCTATTTCACAGTCAGCGGCGAGGGCGGCACTTATCAGATCGATAAAGTACCTGCCGGGACACACACCATTCAGATCTGGCACGAACGGTTCGGAATGATGACGAAGACCGTGACTGTGAAAGCCGGGGCCGTCACCACCGCCGACTTCAGCTACACCGGCACCGAGAAGCCATGAATTGAAGAGCGGTTCCGTCTACTGTAGCGGCGGTCTATGACCGCCGGTATTTCGTTGATTCCAGGAAAAACCGGCGCTCATAGAGCGCCGCTACAGTAAAAGCCGCGCGCTCGATTGAATACGGGTCGCCGGCTACTGGGTCGTCGTTGTGCCGCGCATCCCCTTTACAATATCCTGGGCCTTTTGGAGATGCTCACGGAGCGTCGGCAGCGTCTCGGTGGCGAATTGCGCCGTGTCCGTATCCTTCATGTAATCGACCTTTGAGGACGATTTGTTAGTCGTTCCATAACCGTGGGCGTGACTGTGCAGCTGAAAGGCTTTAATGGCGGCCTGATGTTCGCGTACCATCACGCCCATGAACTCGCGATCGAACTGTTCGCCCGAAAGTTTCGAAAGCCGATCTGAAACCCGCTTGTGTTCCGCGTTGACCTGAACGTTTTGATTGGTCTTGTTGCCGGCCTTCCTGGACCGGGCGTCCCATAACTCTTGAATCTTGTCGAGGGTCTGCTTGTGATCCTTCACTATCATCTGTGCAAAATCCTTGACTCGGGAATCGTGCGCCTTGCCGGCGGCCATCTCGCCAAGTTGAACTTCGGCCGTATTCATTTCCCTGGCCTGGCTTAGAAACTGAGCCCCATGGTGCGCATACGTTTGCAGGACAAACACGGACATAATCGCTAAAACGAGCATCACTCGAGAAAAAGTGGAATTCATTCTCCAGGTCTCCTTTTGGGCAAAAAGGTCTCTTGCCTTTTTTGCGGCAAGAACGATTCCTTCGCTAAAGATCTGAAGAATCGTGGGATTGGGAAGAACAAACGTACCCACAACACTACCGCAATACCACCGGTAGTCGTCGAAGAGGATCTGCAATCAGCAACTTGCTGATTGCAGATCCTCCGCCGCTGCCCGCTTTAATACTTGAGACGGAAGCCCGCGACGGCCCAGGCCCTGGGGCCGATGAAACCGTCCTCGTAGGCCTGCTGATTCAAGATGTTTTCCACCTTCGTGTAGAACTCCAGACTTCTCTGGTCGCTCAGGGGATGTTCATAATGGAAGACGACATCCGCTTTCGTGGGACCGTTAAAAGTGAATGGGCGTGAACTGAAGTCCAGGCCGAAAAGGGTGATCGTGTAGTCGCTGACTGCAGACATATCGAAGGCCACATTGAATCGGCTCGCGAACCATTGCGTTGCCGTCAGCGTGAATGTGTGTTTGGAGTTTCCCAGCACGTCGTAGTAATTGATGGCCGGTATTGTCGGGATACGCGATTCGGCATTGACGTACGTGTACGACGCCTGGAAATTCGTTTTGGACGTTGGCGATACTTTGCCGCTGAATTCAAATCCACGAGCGATGCCGCCCCCGCCATTCGCATATCCGCCGAAGCGGCGGCCGAACGGATCTCCTGGAAGGAAGCTGTCGAACCGAATGAGCTCCTGCAATTTCGTGTAATAGATCGTTCCGCCAAGCTGCAGCCTTGATCCGAAGAGCCACTGGTCGATTCCGCCATCCATGGCAATCGATCGCTCGGGGCGGAGACGGGGATCGCCATAGAAACTGGTTCCTCCACCACCGTATCGCTCATACCCCGACGGCGCACGGAAGCTGTTACCGATATGGCCGCGCAATTTTGTTCCGCTCCGTCTGAAAAAGTACGCGAGCGAACCATCACCGGTATATGCGTTCGGCGGCTCGACTGCCGAAACGCCAGTATACGGACCGGGGGATCCGGCGAAGGCGGGCGTCTTCAGTTTGAAGGACTGCGCCCGTCCGGCCACTGTCAATTGGAGCTGGCCTTCGATGAGACGAATCTGATCCTGAACGTAAAACGCATTACTGCGCTGCCGGAGATCGATCGAGTTGGCCCCTGCATTCGAGCCGTTGAAGGTGTAATACTTCTCCGCTTCGAACTCGTAACCCAACGTGATGAAGTTATAGCCCCCGGCGCGTTGATCGAAGTGAGCCTGAATCGTGTCGGTGTAGCCGTCAAAGTTGCTCCGGGACGCCCCCGCCGGCTCGAATAAACCTGGGCCCGCAGGACCATCCAGGTAAGTGCGCTTTGTATCCACTCGCTGGTAGCCGACATGGTACGAACTGTTTGGAGAAATCTGATGCTGGAAGGTCAAAGCGCCGCTGAGGAAATTTCCCAGCCGCCGTCCATCGGGATTGATCTGGTTTGGAATAAACGTCGCATTACCCACGGTGTAGGGCTGTTTTCTCTCGAACCGCTCCAGTTGGTCGAGCGGAAGCGCGACGGCTTTGTAAATCGGCCCTGTTCCGTTGGCCAGGGTCGCCGGACTGTAAGTTGGATTTTCGGTGCTCGCAAGATAGCTGTCGGAATACCAGAGCCTGCCATTCAGGGATATTCCGGGAGTAAAGCTGTATTTCGCAGCGCCCTGCGTTGCCGTATTGCGATAGGGAGTGCCATCGCGCGCGCCCTTGGTCACGTTGAGGTGCGACACGCTTCCGCTATATGTGAAACGGTCTGCAGCGAGACCTCCTCCTATCCCAAGTACGCTGCGAATCATGCCGAGACCGCCACCTTCGGCGCGAAATTCCCCATGCGTTCGGCCGCCACCGGGGCGGGTAGTGACGTTGATGACGCCACCGAGCGCATGGCTGCCATAAAGTGAAGAGCCGGAGCCGCGCAGAACCTCGATACGTTCAGTATCCACGATGGTCATATCCTCGAGGAATGCGGTCGCATCGCCCTGGATGCTGCCCGCATCGCGAAAGCGCATACCATCGATCAAAACGGCCGTGTCCTGGTTTCGAAGGCCGCGCGTCCTGATCGATACGAAGCTGCCGGGACCTTCCAGTTGCTTAACGCGAATGCCGGGAAGGGTACGGATAGCTTCGGTGATCGAAAGTTCATCCCGTTGCGCAATCTGGTCGGCATCGACGACATCGATGGCTTTGGCCGTTTCTTCGATGGATTGAGGAGTGCCGACCGCCGTCACCAGCACTTCGACATTCGTGCCCGAGATCTTCAGTTCCAGATCGGCACTTTGATCGCCCCGCAATGAGACCTGCCTGGATGCAGTCAACGCCGACGACGAGGCGTCGGCCTCCAGCAGGTAATCGCCCCGCGGAATGCCACGGAAAGAAAAGCCGCCTTCGGAGTTGCTGACTGTCGTCCGGAGCTGGCCGGTCTTGCGATCGAACAGCCGGACCTGAGCGGCTGGAACAACGCTTCCCTGCGGGTCAAGAACGCGTCCGGTCAGATCGTCGGCCCAGACAAGGTTTTGCGACATTAAAATCGCTACAAGGACTACGAAGATATTTCTTATCAGAGTCACAAATTCTCCTCCTCATTGCAGCCGCGGAGCGGCGTGAGAGTGTAGCCTCGGGCGCAAGCCCGGGGTTTCTGTGCGTTCAAACGCGTCAGCACCGGAGGTGCGAAAGATTCCAGAGATTCTTTCGCCCCTCTGGGGCTTAATCTCAAAACGATACCTACCCCCGGGCTTGCGCCCGGGGCTACATTCTCACGCCGCTCCGCGGCTTAATTCCCTCCTGCCGTTTTCCTGTGAAAGAGCAGCAGGGGCGTACCGTCGGAGCCGACGAGGGTTTCCGACCTCACACGGAAAGCCCGCTCCAGATTCCCGGCGGTCAGTACGGTTTCCCTGGTTCCCACTGAAATCAATCGACCGGCATCGATCAACGCAACGCGATCCGCGAACCGTTGGACGGCGTTGAGATCGTGTGTTGCGATCGCGACCGCATGTCCATCGTCGGCCAGCGATCGGCAGAGCTCGAGAACATCCAGGCTGTGATCGACGTCCAGGTTTGCGGTCGGCTCGTCCAGGAGGAGGATTGGGGCACGGGTCGCCAGGCTTCTGGCAATCAATACGCGCTGTCGCTCGCCGCCCGACAGGCCGGTGACCGGGCGGTCGGCGACATGCATGACGTCCGCGCGCACCAATGCTTCGTCAGTTACTCGCAGGTCTTCCCGCGTTTCCCGTTCGAAGCGCCCGCGGTGCGCATAGCGCCCCATGAGCACGATTTCGCGGACCGAGAAATCGAATTCCAGTCTTATCTCCTGGGGAACATAGCTGATTTTCTTTGCGATTTCGATGCGCCCCAGATCTCGTACATTTCGCTCATCGAGCACCACGCGGCCCTCGGTCGCCCGCCAGAGTCCGGCCATGCTTCGCAGGAGCGTCGATTTGCCGGAGCCGTTGGGCCCGACCACGGCCAGCACGATCCCCGGGCAAAGCTCCAGCGACACATCGCGCAGAATCCAGCGGTCCGAACGTTGTATTCCCAATCCAATCGCCGCAAGAGAACTCATGGCCGGCTCACCTCCCGGTTGCGCAATAGAAGGAATAGAAAGAACGGCGCGCCGAATGTGGCCGTGATGATCCCAAGCCGGATTTCCGTTGGCGGATGGATGGTTCGCGCCAGGAGGTCACAGAGTATGAGAAAGGCGCCTCCGGTCAGGGCGCTCATGGGAAGCAGTGCGCGGTGGCCTGGTCCAACAAACAAACGAACGACGTGAGGCACAATGAGGCCGACGAAGCCTACAGCTCCGGCGACCGCCACCGCGCTTCCTGTCATCAACGCCGCTGCGACGATAATGACGCGCTTGCTGGACTCCACTTCCACGCCGAGTGCGGCCGCGGGCTCTTCTCCCAGAACGAGCAGGTCGAGATCGCGTGCGTAATACAGGCTCACGAGCATTGCGAGCGTTATGAAAGGCGCCGAAATCCACACGTGAGTCCATGTGCGGCTGTCCAGGCCACCCATCATCCAGAACAGGATTTCCTGTGCGATTTGCCAATTGATGATGCTGAACGAGATGAGCAGCGACGAGATGGCTTGCAGGAGCGCCGCCAGGGCGATTCCGCTCAGCAGAAGCGTCGATACCGGTGTGGTCCCGCCGCGCGTGGCGAGTGAATAGACCAGCATGAGGGCCAGCAGTGCTCCGCAGAATGCCGCCAGCGGCAATGCGATCGCCGACGTTACAGCGATGCCCGAGATGAATACGATCACAGCCCCCAGTACAGCGCCCGAAGCAACACCGACAACGTTGGGCTCCGCAAGCGAGTTGCGGAACAACCCCTGCATCAACGCGCCGGCCATTGCGAGTCCGGCGCCGACGAATGCGGCCACGATCGTGCGCGGAACGCGGATGAGCCAGACAATAACCTCGTCTGCTCGCGATACGTCGTTTGCCGAGAACCAGAAAGGAAACAGTTTCAATCCCACAACTCGGAATGTCGCTTTCAACGCGACGTCTGTGCTTCCGATCGTGATGCCGGCCAGAGCCGAACCAAGCAGAAGCAAAATCACGACGCCAGGAAAAATGATTCGCTTATGCTCCCGGGGCAGTTCCATACAGAGCCTCGCTCAGGACATCGAGAAAAAGCCTGGTAAATGGCGACATCGGAAGAAAGACATTGTTTTCCAGCACCAGCACCTGACCCTTCCGTGCCGCTGTTGTGAGCGCGATCGCAGGGTCTTCCATCAGACGCCGCAATACCGAGTCGGGCTGACCCTGCGCCGCGCTGGAGATGATCCATTCCGGATTCCAGTGCAGGATCTGCTCCGTATTGACTGCCTCATATCCGCGCAGCCCATTTTCGGCGCCAACGTTCGTGCCACCGGCTGCGCGCACGATGTCGTCGAAGAGCGTCTGGCCTCCGTAGCTGTAACCTGCCGTGTAACCGAGGATTCGTGGTGCGACTGCGCCGGCAGGCCTGCGTTTTTTTGCGCGCTGGATTGCTTGCTGGAATTCTTCGTGGACGCGTTGGGCAGCAACCTCCCCGCCGGTGAGATATCCCACCAGCAGAATGGTCCGGCCGACTTCGTCCAGAGACGTGAAAGCCGTGAACAGCCGGAACACCGGGATCCCGCCATTTTTCACAAGGTCCGTGAAGTCGGACCGGCCGGTGCTCGATACCAGAAGCAAATCCGGGTTGAGCTTGAGAACAACTTCGGGATTGGCTGTGATCGCAGGACGAAACTTTTCGGCCCACTCGTAAACATTGCTGTAGCGGCGGTCATACGCGTTCTCACTGACCGCAACCACGCTTTGCGGAGGCACCAGGGAGTAAACGAATTCGTCGATCGACCAGCTTTGAGAACCAATCGTCTTCACCGGACGGCTGATCTTTATCCGATAGCCTTCGGCATCAATGGCTCGCCGCGGATAGGCCGTATCACCCGTCGTGAAATTCGCAGTCCCATAAGGGCCGATAGTTCGCGGGATCTCGAGCGGGCCCGTATACGCCTGTGCGAAATGCAGGGCGACGGCCACACCTGCAATCATTCCAAGGACGCCGGCAATGGACAGTGTGTTCCTGCCTACCATGCGCGCGACCACCCGGGGCCTTCATTGGAAACGTCGCGAAGCCGGGAAACGACGCCTTGTTCCGCCTCGACCTGGCGGCCAAACAACCACAGCAGGTCCGACAATCGATTGAGATACCGAAGCACGTTCGGCTGGATTGCCGTGTCTTCGTTCGAAAGACGGACGACGAACCGCTCTGCACGACGGCACACCGTCCGGCCCACGTCGTATGCGGCCGAGACAACGTCTTCTCCGGGCAAAGACCAGTCCGCAAGAATTCCCTCAACGGCTTCGATCCGATGAACATCATCGGTCAGTGCTGCGACCATCTCGCCGGTGATTTCAGGTTGTGGCTTGCGCCTTTCGGGCGCGCTGGCGATTGCGGAGCTGACCTGGAACAACTCTCGCTGGATGGATTTCGTCCGAGCCCGGATATTCTCGTTCCGGCACAGCGCTCGGGCGAAGCCCAGCGTCGAGATCAATTCGTCGATCGTGCCATAGGCTTCAACGCGAAGGTCGGCTTTGGAGACGCGAGTTCCATCGGAAAGACTTGTCTGGCCTGCGTCTCCATGCTCTGTGGCAATGGACATGGTACGGCTCCTTTTCGGAGCCTTCGCAAGCAGACGGATGCCAGCTTTTCAAAACGGGTTCGATTGATGTTGGGAGAATCCGAAGTGATTGATGGTCCATCCAGCCCCTGCCTCGAAGGCTCGAATGAGAAAATTCGGTCATCGACAGGTCTTCGGACTTGCAGGCACCAACCTCTTCCTATTCCTACTGGCCGTTGCTTCCCAGCTCGCTTTCTGTGAGCCAGTGCATTCGATACGGCGTTCGTTCCTGCTTACCGCTGCGGGACAGTTCCGGATTCTCACCGGATTCCCTCAAGGGCCTAACGTTCAGGCCATCGATAACGGATGGAAACCTAACACACGAAGTCAGCGCGTGCAATAGCCATTTCAAGTATTCAATTGTGCGGGGCGATTTTTGTGGTTAGGCTAGGGCGCCGTGACGCGACCCGTACAAGAACCGGATTGGAAATCCTCACGTTGGTTTAATGGACCCGGATTCTCAGTCTATCGGCAAGGCCGCTTCATCATTGTCGAACTCGACGAAGCGCATCGTGTGTTGACGACTTCATCCTGTGTCGGCGGACTCCGTGAGGATATTCGCTACCTCGTGAATCATCAGAGTTGCGAGGCGAACGAGCACGTCGAAAGGTATTCGAAGATCTCCGGCCTTGGTCTTGAAGGTTATCACCGCGACGTCTGTCAGGAACTCGCGCTTCCCTTCGGCGAAGCCGCTGTAATGGGAACAGCCGCCAACATGATTTACGCCGCGCACGAAACGTTGTCGTTCGACGAACTTCGGGTGGATGCGATCGTGACTGCGGGAGTCGAGGGAAATGCTTCATGTGCCGGCGACCCTGCGCGTTGGATTGAAACTCCTTCGGGCTGGAACAAGCTGGCGCCTGTCGCCGGAACGATCAATACGATCGTGATGGTGAATCAACAGCTCAAGCCTGAAGCGCAGGTCCGCGCCCTGATCACGGCCACAGAAGGGAAAACCGCGGCATTGCTGGAGCTTGGCATTTCAAGCCGCTATTCGCAGGATCTGGCCACCGGCACCGGAACGGATCAGGTCTGCCTCGCGGCGCCGGTCGTCGAAGGTCGTTACGCGTACGCTTCGGCGAGCCCGCATACGAAACTCGGCGAGATGCTGGGCCTGAGTGTGCGCGTTGCGACCAGGAGGGCTCTCCAGTGGCAAAACGGACTGGAGGCGTCGCTGACTCGCAGTCTTGTTCACGGGTTGCGGCGGTTCGGTTTTTCGGAGACCACGTTCATCGAAGCGATGCGCGTCCGGCTCAGCGAGCCATTGATTCATCTTCTGGAAAAGAACCGGAACGCCATTCTATATGAACCCCAGGTTGCCGCTGCCGCTTACGCGTTTACCGCTGTCTGGGATCGGCTTCGGTTCGGAGTTCTTCCGGCTTCGGCGGGACGCGATGTTTTGCGCCAGCAGGCTGCGCTTGTGGCCGCGTCGCTGTCGGCGCGCACCGAAGCGTGGCACAGATTCTGGCAGCAACTGGACGTCAACATGGATCAACCGCTGGAGGTCATCTACGACGCGCTTGCTCTGGGTTGGACGGCGAAATGGGAATCGAAGGACTAGCCCCATCTGCGGCGTTGTTGATTGCCGGTGTCCTGCTCGATGCCGCCTTTGGTGATCCCCATTATTGGTTTCATCCCGTGCGACTCATGGGACAAGTTCTCTCCGCCTGTGAACGGTTTCTTAGGCAGTGTGGTTGGGATGGCTATGGCGGTGGTTGTGCGCTCTTTCTCCTGCTCGTTCTGAGTTGGGTCGTTGTTCCGAGTTTCGTCGTACTTCAAGTCGGTGTCGCCGGACATATCGTGCTGCTCTACACGCTGCTGGCCCTTCGAGATCTTATCGACCATGTCCGGGCCGTTCAGCGGGCGGCCAGACACGACGACTTGATTGGTGCGCGAAAGGCGATCGGAAGCCTGGTCGGCCGCGATACTGCGGCAATGGATCTTGCGGCCTGCCGTCGGGCGGCCATCGAGAGTCTGAGTGAAAACCTGGTCGATGGTTTTCTCAGTCCGGTTTTCTGGTACGTCCTGCTGGGAATCCCTGGGCTTCTGCTCTTCAAGGTCGTCAGCACCATGGACTCGATGGTGGGCTATAAGACGCCCAGGTATCTTCGGTTCGGCTGGTGTGGTGCACGCCTTGATGACGTGATGAATTACGTTCCGGCGCGGCTGGCCTGGTTGATTCTCGGCTTGTCCGCAGCGCTGTTTCCGAATCTGTCGGCGACAAAAGGCTGGCGCATTGGATTCCAGCAACATGCTGTCTTGCCGGGCCCGAATCCGGGTTGGAGCGAGGCGACCATGGCTGGACTGCTTCAGCGGCGCCTGATTGGGCCGATCTACAAAGATGGCGTACTCGTAACGGCGATCTGGGTTGGTGACCCTGCCGACCCCGAGGGCGGTAAGGATGATGACGTGACCCGGGCCGTTTGGACCACTGTCACCGCGTCGTTTCTGATAGTGACCCTGGCTGTGATTGCAATCACAGCCAGAACCCTTTGATAAAGAATTAGCCGCGAATTACGCGGATTACGCGAATGGGGCGCAAAAGA
>Ga0137409_10006098_pt1 | contig 12523 bp, 9 predicted proteins | sample CZODoug1_16funga_FD_122059 | JGI IMG/M metagenome (GOLD analysis project Ga0137409, IMG submission 122059) | Vadose zone soil fungal communities from Angelo Coast Range Reserve, California, USA - CZODoug1_16fungal (Hybrid Assembly) | ecosystem: Environmental > Terrestrial > Soil > Vadose zone...
ATCTGATCAGCAGGATCGACCTTCGAGTGGTTGGTGACAGGACTATGAAACGGAATTGACGTAGCGGCGACAAAGAACGTCACATCGGGCGGCGGCATACTGCGCAAGCCGATGTCTGCTTTTGACAGTTTTGTAAACACCGACCATTTCAGTCGCAGTGCAGTGAGATGTGGCGTCACCGTACAGGCTGGGTATCGATCACAACCTAATGGCAATCTCCTGGATAAAATCCAGAAATGCTCTGACTGGCCGTCAGAATCGGACTAACCACTAGATTGGACGGTCGACTTGGGGCAAATCGTCCAAACTCTCGAGTCCGTAAAGGTCCAGGAACCTCTCGGTGGTCCGGTAGGTTGGCTTGGCTCCCGTCTGTTCCGCCCGCTCATACGCCAGTATGTCGCGACGAACAAGTTGTGAGAGGACTCCGCCACTCGGGCGTCCGCGGAGTCGATCAAGCTCCTGCAAAGTAATGGGCTGGTTCCCTCCCGGACAGACCATTTATCTCGACGATCGGCTCGATGCCGAAGACGACCTGTACGCGAGTTCGGTTGTGGTGCACGAAATGGTGCATTACCTGCAGTGGAAATCCGGCAAATATTCGTCGCCGTACTCTTGTGCGGACGCCATCGGGATGGAGCGTGAGGCCTACGCTGTTCAGCAGGCTTATCTGGTTCGTTATGGCGTGTATCGGCCGATCGGCTCCAGCATGCACCATGTGAATTGCGGACTGGCCGCGCAGTAGCTGCCAGCGACGCGTCGCAGTTCAGCGAGGGCCGCCCGATTTTCACTCGCCGGCGCGAGGCGGGCCCGGGGTTTCTCTTCGCTTCGAAAAATGGTTCGGCCTTGCCCGAACCTGGATCGCCTCTGCACTATTGGTTTCAGGTCGATACTGCCTTTCGTTTCCACGTGCTGCAGGGCCTCGCGGCGCATTCCTGTTCCCAGAAGCGCGCAGGCAATCGGCGATAGCGTCGATGGGCGTCGTCGGGTTCCGGCATAAATCGCCGATGCTACCGATCCTCAGGGTCACCCTTCGAGCACAGACGCGGCGGTGACGTTACTGCAGTCCGATTTCGTCGCCGATCGCCGCAGCGACCTTGTGCGCGAGCTTGCGCCAGCCGGACGTGTTGGGGTGAAACTCGTTTTCCCAGTCGCCGGATTCGCCGCGCGCCCCGACCCGAGCGCGCTCAAGCAGTCCCTGGGTCGAGACCACATGAAAATCCGGCAGGGCAAGCGTCTTGAGCGTGGCGGCCAAGTGTCCGAACAGATGATTGATCACGGGTTGCCATAAATCGGGCGCGAGCTGCACCGCGCGCAGCGTCGGTTGCAGCCAAGCGCCGCCACTAGCCACGCCAGCGATGCACGGCGGCGCATCGTTGGCGGTCGCAACGTCGTAGGTATGGCAAAAAACGGGGACATCGCGATTGACGCCGCCCCGCTCGCGCAGGGCGATGACGAGCTCGGTGAGATTCGCGCGCAGGTAGCGATCGAATGCGGCGAGCGCCGCGGGCTCGATTGCCTCCTGCAGACTGGCGGCGACACATTGACCGGCGCGATTGCGCCTGAGCAGGTGCGGCAGCGCGTCGATCAGATCGGCGCCGCCCGCAGACAACACGATCGCGTCGTAAACATGGGCGGTTGGTTCAGAGACAAAACGCAGCAGGCCGCCGGTCCAGCGATGAATGCGCCGATGCGCGGCGCGTGCGCGCACGGCAGCCTCCAGAGCCAGGTGGTCGCCGGGCAGCGCCGCGAGATTGACTACCGCGCCGTGCGAGTTGAAATCAAGCGCCTGCAGAAGGTTGTGGGCGGGCACGGCCCCGGCCGCAAACCAGGAGTCGCCCTCCGCCAACAGGACCGGAACAAACTCTCCCAATGCGACTGCGCGATCACCATCGAGTTCTTGCCGCGACAACACGCGAACCTTGGGCATTCGGAGAATCCTCCTCGTCGATGGGACTAACAGCGCGGGGCCGCGGAACGGTTTGGAGTCTTGTTGGGCGGGGCCCGGCCCTCACGCACGCACGATAGCGCGCGCCGCGGCAAAGTCCGCCGGCGTATCGAGATCGAGCAGGCAGCCGGGATCATCAACCGCAACCGCCAACGGCGGCCACGCGCAAAGAATGCTGCGAGCGCCCTGATCGCCCGTCAAGCGCACGAGTTCGCCGCGCAGTGGCTGCGCAAATCCCACCGGATGACCGCGACGCGCGCCGACAAAAGGCGCCGCGGTCATTGCGCCATCAGCCAGCGCGGCGGCGACCGCGTTGATGGTCGACGCGGCAATCGCGGGCATGTCGGCCAGCGCGATCAGCCAGCCGCGCGCGTCGGCCGCGGCCGCGACGCCGCAGGCAATCGATGTGCCGATACCATCGTCGGCCCGTTCATTGATTGCGAGTTCGCAATCCTCCGCCGCGAGCAACAGATGCAGTCGGCGCTGCGCGTCATCGCGCGCTGGTGCAACGACGGCGATCACGCGCGGCACGCACGCGCGCAACGTACGCGCCGCCGCGGCGGCCACGGGTGTTCCGGCATAGGCACCGGCCGGTGCCACCGCCAGCAGCTTCGGCACCGCCGCGTGCGCGCGATCGGATCGGTCGCTGGCAGCGACAAAGCGGCGACCCTGTCCAGCGGCGAGCAACAGGCCGACCACAGCGCCTACATCGCTCACCCCGTCGCCGGCCGCGGCGTTGGCCGCAGCATCCAGTGCCACGTTCAACCTTTCGCTAGGCGCGCCACGATCCACGCCACCACGCCCGTGCCCATCACGGTCAACGCCACCTAGACGGCGTTTTGAGATTGGGCGAAGGTCACGCTGCGATAAAAGAGATAGGCACAGGTGCCGCAGAAAATGATCGGGGAGATCGGATACAACGGGACCGAAAACGGCCGAGTCACATGCGGAAATCGAAACCGCAGGACGAACACAGCAATGCCCGTGAGCAGGATGAAAAACCAGAACACCGGGGCCGTGAAGTCGACCATTGTCGACACGCCGCTTTTCTCGAACGCCGCAATCGCCACTAACACCAGCGAAATCCCGCCCTGCACCAGGAATGCCTTAACCGGCGCATCACGCCCCCCGTTCCAGGAACTCATGAACGCGACAATCGGCCAGTCGCGGCCGAGCGCGTAGTTGCTGCGAGCGCCAACCAGCATCGTTGCGTTGATCGTGGTCAGTGCTGCCAGTGAGGCCACGGCGCCGATGAATTTCTCGCCGATGGGACCGAAAGCGGCGTTCATCACTTCAGCGCCTGGCACCTTGGAGGCTTTGAGCCCTTCGAAGCCCAGGCCATGAACCAGAGCGGCGATGAAGGCGAGATAGACCACGGTGATCAAGGCGAGTGACAGAACGAGCGGCCTGATGATTGCGTTCTTGCCGCCTTTGACTTCGGCCGAGATGTACGCCGCTTCATTCCAACCACCATAAGTGAACAGCACGAACAGCAATGCGGTGCCGAGCGACGAGGGCACGCCGCTGACGAAACCAGAGACCGCCGGCGGCTGAGCCGGCGCGGGCGCCATGATGCTTGCCATGCCGACGGCCAGCATGCCCAACACCAGCAGCGAGGTGGTCAGGTTTTGCGTGCGCGCCGAATCGCGCAGACCAGCGACGTTGACCGCAGTGAGCGCCGTGATCACGATCGCTGCATAAATCGCCGACGAATGAGGGCCGAATGAAAAAAATGCGCTCGACAGATAGTCGCCGAGGACAAAGCCGCCCAGCGCGATCGGACCGGTGGTGATCACCATCACGCGCGCCCAGGCAAAGTAGAAGCTGACATCGCGCCCGTACGCGAGGGTGAGAAAGTGATAGTCGCCGCCCGCGTTCGGAAAGGTTGCAGCCAGCTCGCCGTAACACAACGCGCCGATCAGGCATAACACGGCGCCAATGATCCAGGCCGCGAACATCCATTCCACCGAGCCCGTGATGTTTGCGACCAACTGCGGAAAAGCAAAGATGCCGCTGCCGATGACGATGCCGGTGACGATCATCACCGCATCGAATACCGACAGCGTCGGCCGTGGGGTGTCGATCTTGGCGCTAATCGGAACAGAACTCATCGCGTGATCCTGATGTTTTTTGTTCGTGCCAATGCAAACTGCAGTGGTGCCGTCGAGTTTCCGGTCAGTCTATGCCGCCCGTTAGCTGTACCTCAGTTGCCTTTCGCCTGTGCTGTGAGTCCGTCACGCCTCAGTCGCGCCCGGCATTAGACGACCGCCGAGTGTGCAGCGCTCATTGATAAAAGCGCTCGCAGTGCGGGGCCATTGTTGCCCACGGCGCCGCTGCCGCCTCGCCGCTGAGCGATCCGGTGGCGATCACCTGGCCGCCCGCGCCACGCAACACGCCGTTCAATTCCGCGCCCTGGACCGTTCCGGTAAAAGTGCGCGTCACACCCTTGTTGTCGTTGAACGCGAAGCGCAGCGAATTGCCGCGCAGCTTGGCGCCGACCAGCGGTTGCCGCACGCTGCCGCTCGAAATGTCGCCGGTCACTTTCTGGAAGTTCTGGCGCAACTCGACGCTGTAGGTTTCGCCGCCGGTTGCGCGCAGCAGCCAGTTGCCGCCGACGCGGGCCGGCACGATCCACTGAAGCGCGGTGCGATATTCGAGATCGAAAGAATCATCCGCGTCCCAGTCGCCCAGCGTGAACTGATGCGAGGCGAGGCGCGTGCCGGGCTTCATCGCGAGCAGGCGATGACGGATGCACAAATTCAGTTCCGGCAGCAAATACATCGTGACCACGGTGGCCTGGCTGAAGTCTTCTTTGAAGATGTCGCCGTGAATGATTCGCGCCTTGCCCGTCACGCCTTCGACCCCCACCATACATTGCGCAAGTCGCACCAGGTCGGGGTTGTATTCAATGCCGATCGACGTCGCGCCGAATTCCCTGGCGGCCGCAATTGCAATCTTGCCGTCGCCCGCGCCCAGGTCAACCACCAGATCCTGCGCGTTGACCCTGGCCATTTTCAGCAGCTTGGTCACCAGTTCATCGGGTGTGGGTACCCAGATCACATCTTTGCCCGGCTGTCCGACTTCGGGCCGATAGATGCGCTCGCAATCGGCGCGCGACTTGGGCGCAGTAATTTGCGCCGGCGCGGCGCTCGCATCGGTCGCCGCAGTTTGCGCCCGCGCATTGACCGCGCCTACAACGATGAGCAGCAGCAGAGCGCCAAGTACTGTGCGCCCGACGATTCGAGATGTGGGGATTCCAGGTCCGATGAGTTGAGATCCGATCATTGGCACGCTCCGTGCCCAAACGCAGCTTGCCTCCGCTTCAATGCGCAACCGATGCAGCCGTCACCGTTGCCGGTACCTGCGTGCCGCCTTCGCTCTTGAGTTACGTGCGTTGCCATCGCATCGTCGCCCTGCCGATCGGACGCGGTCATCGTCTCAGGTCGCGGCCAGATCAAATGGCAACTTACGCAAGCGCTTGCCGGTCAGCTGGAACAACGCGTTGGCCACCGCCGGCGCGATCGGCGGCGTGCCGCATTCGCCTACGCCCGCGGGTGGTGCGTTGCTGGCAACGATATGCACGCTCGCCTCGGGCATCTCATTGATGCGTAATACCGGGTAGTCGGTGAAATTGCTCTGTTCGACACGCCCATCCTTGAGCGTGATGCGGCCATACAGCGCCGCCGATAGTCCGAACACCAGCGCCGACTGCACTTGGGCTTCGATGGTCAATGGATTGACCGCGGTACCGCATTCGATCGCCGCCGTCACCTTGTGCACACGGACCCGATCGCCGTCGAGCGACACGTCGGCCACGTAGGCGACGACCGAACCGGCGCATCCGTGCATCGCCACGCCGCGTGCGCGGCCCTTGGGCAGCGGCTTGCCCCAGAGGGATTTTTCGCGCACCAGGTTGAGCACCGCGCGCTCGCGCACCTGCTTCGTATCCAAGAGCGCGAGCCGATAAGTGATCGGGTCTTCCCCGGCCGTTGCGGCGAGTTCATCGATCAGCGTCTCCATCACAAAAGCGGTGTGCGAATGGCCGACCGAGCGCCACCACAACACCGGAACATTGACCTCCGGGTGATGTACCGACACCTGCATGTTGGGCAGCGTGTAGGGCGTGTCGACCACGCCTTCGACTGTCGTCGTATCGATGCCGTCCTTGACCATGACTTTTTCGAACGGCGTGCCCTTGAGTATCGACTGGCCGACGATCGTGTGATTCCACGCGATCGGCTTGCCGCCAGCGTTAATGCCAATCGCTACGCGATGCACGCACGCCGGCCGGTAGTAGCCGCCGCGCATGTCGTCCTCGCGCGACCAGATCACTTTGACCGGCGCTTCGACACCGCTTTCGCGCAGCGCCTTGGCCACGAGCACGCCTTCGAACACATAGTCCGAGTTCGGATTGGCGCGGCGACCAAAAGCGCCGCCCGCGAACATCGTGTTGAGCTCGACCTTTTCCGGCGGTAGTCCCGCGGTCTGCGCCGCCAGCACCTGGTCAATGGTCTGAAACTGCGAGCCGCACCACAGCGTCATCGCGTCGGCCCGCAGGTCGACCACGATGTTCAACGGCTCCATGGCCGCGTGCGCGAGGTATGGAAATTCGAAGTCGGCGGTGATCGTGCGCGCCGCGGAGCCAATGGCATTCGAATCGCCATCACGTCGCGCCGGTAGCCCAGGTTGCTGTGCCAGTTGCCGATACTGTGCGAACTGATCGGCTGTCGTCACGCCCGCGGGCAGGTCCCACTCGATTCTCAGCTTGTCGCGCGCGCTCTTGGCCGGCCAGTAGCTATCGGCGACGAGGGCGACGCCGGTGCCGCAGCGATCGACTGCAACAATGAGGGCGCGCTGCAATCCCTTGACGCCAAGCTTGGCGACGTCGAGGTCGGCTTGCCTGACCTTGCCGCCGAACACCGGCGGCCGCACGACCACGGCAACGCGCATCTCGGGCTGGCGCACATCGATGCCGAACTGCGCTGCTCCGTTGACCTTCTCGCGGGCATCGAGCCGGCGCGTTGCTTTGCCGATCAACAGACGATCCAGTGGATCGGCCTTGACGCCCACCTTCGCCGGCACCGGCACTTTCATCGCTGCCTCGGCCAGGTCGCCGTAATTGGCGCGCCGTTTCTGGCCGCCGATTTCGACGACGACGCCGTTCTTGGTGTCGAGCTTAGCGAGGGGCGCGTTCCAAAGCTGGGCTGCCGCCTGCAGCAACATCGCTCTGGCGGTGGCGCCGATCGTGCGCAATTGCTGCCAACTTGACTTGACCGAGTCGGAGCCGCGTGTCATCTGCAGTCCGAAGCCTGGATGCGCGTAGATCTGCGCGACCGGCGCATGCACGGCACGCACTTTGGACCAATCGCATTCGAGTTCGTCGGCCAGCAGCATCGATAGCGACGTGAACACGCCCTGACCGCATTCGAGCTTGTTGATCACCATCATCACCGACGAGTCCTTGTCGATGCGGATGAAAGCCGCCGGCGGATAAACAAACTTCTCTTGTGCCCACGCGCGCCCGCCGCCGAAATTGGGCAGCGCGATCGTCAGCATCAAGCCGCCGCCGGCAAGACCGGTTGCGTGGAGGAATTTCCGCCGCGACAACTTGCAGGCGCCGTCAATCGCACCGACGGTGAGAGAAGTGGCAGCGGGAATGACGGGAACGGGAACAGGGGAAACGGGAACAAAGAGAGAGAGGACTGAGGGAACAGGAACAAGGGGAACAGGAGCAGGAGGAACGTCGGGGCGGCCCACAGCGGCAACGAGGCATCGTTTGCCTTGCCGCCCACTTTGTCGCCATTCATCCATCGGCTGTGCCCTTCTCACTTGCCACGCGCGAGCGCGCGCGCCGCGTCTTTGACCGCGCCGCGGATCCGCGCATACGTACCGCAGCGGCAGATGTTGCCCGCCATCGCCGCATCGATATCCTGATCGTTCGGACTGCTATTTGCCTTGAGCAGCGCGGTGGCCGACATCACCTGTCCGCTCTGGCAATAACCGCACTGGACCACGTCGTTGCTAACCCAGGCGTCCTGCACGATGCGGCCGATGCGATCATCGGCCATGCTTTCAATCGTAGTGATTGGTGCGCCGGCGACCGCCGAGACCGGCATGCTGCAAGAGCGCGTTGCCTGGCCGTTCACGTGAACCATGCAGGCGCCACAGGTGCCGACGCCGCAACCGAACTTCGTCCCCGTCAAGCCGACGTGATCGCGCAATGCCCACAGCAACGGCGTATCGGGCTCCGTGTCCAGGGCGACGGCGTGGCCGTTGACGTTCAGCTCAATCACGCGGAAGCCTCCTGAAGATCGCTCGAGCAACGATGCTCGAGCAATTATTTTTATTGGCGGGCCCGGTCTGAACGCCGTGCCGATGGAAGATGAGAAAGGCCGTCGCGCGACGAGGCTACTCCAACTCGCATTGTGGACGCCATCAACGAAACCGCGGACGCGCTCGCGTTTTTCGGCTATCGACGACGGCGCTAGCCACCGGCCGATCGGTCGCGTGAGAGCAGGGGCATGAGAAGCATTGACCGCCGCCTTAGCGATTGACGTCGACCACCACACGGCCGCGGATCTCGCCGGCGAGAATCGCGCGCGCCACGGCAAATGCCTCGGAAAGTGGGACGATCCGCGTGATCGCGTCGAGCTTGGTCCGATCCAGATCGCGCGCCAGGCGATCCCAGGCTTGTCGGCGGCGCGCGCTGGGACATTGGACCGAATCGATGCCAATCAGCCGCACGGCGCGCAGGATCAACGGCGCGACCGTCATCGGCAGATCCATGCCTTGCGCCAAACCGCACGCGGTCACGACGCCGCCATAACGCGTCTGCGCACAGGCATTGGCGAGCGTATGGCTGCCCACGGAATCGACCACGCCCACCCAGCGCTCCTTCTGCAACGGTTTGCCCGCCGCTGACAGTTCCGCGCGGTCGATGACCGCGCTGGCACCGAGGGACCTCAGATAGCTTTCCTCCTGGCGTTTGCCGGTGCTTGCCACGACGCGGTGTCCCCATCCCGCCAGTATTGAAATCGCGATTGAACCGACGCCACCGGAGGCGCCGGTCACCAACAGGTCGCCGCTGCCCGGCGTGACACCAAGATCTGCGAGCGCCAGACAGCACAACATTGCCGTGTAGCCGGCGGTGCCGATAGCCATCGCCTGCTTCGTGCTCAGCGAGTGCGGCAATCCGACCAGCCAGTCGCCTTTGACGCGCGCGCGCTGACTGAGGCCGCCCCAATGCGTCTCGCCCACGCCCCAGCCGTTGAGAACCACCGCCGTGCCTGCGGGCCAATGCGCGTTAGAGCTCTCGTGCACCGTGCCAGCGGCGTCGATGCCGGCGACCATCGGCCATTTGCGCACGACCGGACTCGCATTCGTGAGCGCCAGGCCGTCCTTGTAATTGATGGTCGAATAGTCGACGGCGACGGTGACATCGGTCTCCGGCGCGCCGGCAGCGAGCTCGGCGTCGGAGAGGTCGCGTATCTCGGCGCTGAAGCGATCGTTGTCCTTGTTTAATACGATGGCTCGGCTCATGAGTGCGCTCCCCGCTTTTGTCAGGACCGTGACGAATTGGGACGTGAGCGGCAGTTTAGCGAGCGACCCAGCGCACATCGGATGCGTGTGAGCAGCGCTGTCGCGCCGGTCCGTTGCTGCGCAGATAAACCAAGAGCAGAGTTCAGCACGCGGGCGACCTTCGACGTGAGGCTCGCCGCGGGGCTCGCCGTTGGGCCCGATGCTGGAAGCCAAGTCAGGCTCGCCGCCGCACGAACGTTGGATGGTTGGTTGAAATCCTACTGCGCAAATCCAAGAAACAAAGCGCGTTCGCCGTGGTCCGTCCTGCTACTCGTGGCAGTCCGCCCCTCGGCAATTTGAGTCGGCCCGGCTCGCGACGTTTGAACTATCTTGTTGACAGTCAATTTCAGCGTACAGCGACGCCGCGGCGCTTCGTTCCTCCGCGTTTGACCCAATGCATACAACCGACCAGGGTCGTTCGCCGCGCGCCGCGACGTGGCACAATCATTTCGCGTTGTTGCACCCGCATCGGAAGCGCCAGCACGGTTGCTTCGGCGCCGTGCAACGGCGACGGAGTCGCGTTGTCTTCCACGGTCATTCCGCTGCGTTTGTCGACCGTCGAATCGTCGCTGAAGGTGGCGGCATTCGATCATCTGTCCTTGCCGGTGGTCTGCGTCAATGCGTCGGCGCAGGTGCTGACCGCCAATGCGGCGGCTGCCAGTCTGTTCTCGCTAACCGCCGAAAATCTGGTGGGCCGTCACCTCTCGGAATTTCTTGCCTACTCCAATCGCGCCGTCGCCGCGCGCCGCTGGGCGCGATTCTGGACGCGGCTCGTCGACGCGGGTCGCCTGCACGTTTCGATCGCGGCGCCGTTAACCGACGGGCGACGGTTGGAACTGACGCTCGAGGGTGAGTTACTGCGACTGGACAGCGACAACGTCGCGGCCATCGTCGTGCGCGACATCGCTGCCCGCCGCCAAGCCGAGCGCGAGCGTCGCATCGCCGCGCGCCGCGCCGCGCTGCTCGCGCCGGTCGGCTTTGAACTCTCGGCCGTGCTCGGCGCGGATCGGCGCGTGCTTCAGTGGGGCGGTGATTGGACCGGCGAGCACACCGAGGCCGCGGGCGGCGAGCGTAATGACAGGTCGCTTGCAGAGCGGGGGCGTGGGCCGCTTGTTGCCGAGTCGGGAGCGCGGCCAGTTTCGGCAACCTCGCCGTTGATCAATGCGTCGCCGCCACGTGTGTATTCGCCGAGCGCCGCGCGCGCCGCCGCCAAGGCAAGCGCTGATCTCGGAGGTGTGCCGTTCGAGCTCTTGCTCGACGATGTCTCGGCGGGCGAATTCGTGCCGGCGTTCGAGCGCGCGATCGCAGCGGCGGGGCAATGCATCGAACCGCTGCTGTGGCGCCTGCGTACGCGTGCCGGCCATCCGGCGTTCTGGATCGAGGTCACGCTGACCAGTCGCTTGCACGAACCATTGGTGCGAGCCATGGTCTTGCATGCGCGGGACATGACGCCGCTTGCCGAAGCGCGGGCGCGCGTTGAGCAATTGGAGCGGCGCCTACATGTGCTGGCCGAAACCTGCGCCGATGTGCTGATGGTGCTGGACGCCAACGGCGTGGTGCGGTTTCAGGCGCCGGCGATCGGCGCCACGCTCGGCGTCGCGCCAGCGGTAACGCTGGGTCAACATGGTTCGGAGCTCGCGGCCGCGGAAGATCGCGCGGTCCTGCGTGCACTGCTGGCGGCCGCGGTCGGCACTGACGAGGAGACGCGCACGTTCACCAGCGTGATTCGCGCCAATCACGCCGATGGCAGCGTGCGTCGGCTCTCGGTCACGGTGCGCAATTGTCTGCGGGAGCCGGCAATCCGTGGCGTGCTGGTCGCCGCGCGCGACATCACGCGTGCGATCGGCGCACGCGCCGGCGGTGTCGAGCAGGCGCGCCGGCTGGAGCTGCGCGAGCGGTTGCTCGCGCTCGCGATTCAGACGCGCGCCGATTTTGCGCAGTCACTCATCGGCGTGTTGCGCTCGACCGCGGAAGCGCTGGCCGTCACCGCGGCTAGTTTCTGGCGCCGCACGACGGAGCCGGCCGCGTTGCGCTGTGAATCACGCTTTGATCGCCGCAATGATCGGTTCGATCGCGATTGGGTCGGCGTGCAGTTTCCCGGCGCCGCGGACGATGGCTATCTGGCCGTTGGCGCGGAGCGCAAACCGGTCGCCGTGGCCGACACCGCGAGCTCGGCGCTGACCCGTGACCTGGCGGCCGAGCCGCGTTGGCGCGAGGTGCGGGCGCTGGTCCATGCGCCGGTTCTGCTCGATGGCGAGGTGCAGGGCGTACTCAGTGTCGAGCACGACGCGCCGCGCGCGTGGGATGATGATGAGATCAGCTTCCTGACGCAGGCGGCGCTGGTGCTGGCGCTGGCCATGGAGGCGGCACAGCGGCAGGAAGCGGAGAGCCGGATCGAGCAGCTCGCCTGGTACGACTCGCTCACTGGGTTGCCCAATCGCAATCTGCTGCGCGAGACCATGCGCGACATGATCATGTCGGCCGGCAACCGGCGCCGCCGGATCGCGGTGATGTTGATCGACCTCGACCGTTTCAAGGACGTCAACGACACGTTGGGCCATCTGGTCGGTGACTCGTTGATCAAATCGGCGGCGCAGGTGCTCAACGAAGTGGTCGGCGATACCGGCATGGTGGCGCGCCTGGGCGGCGATGAATTCGTCGTCTTGGTCAAGGAGTTCGAGCATCGCCAGGAGGTAGCGCTGCTGGCGGCGCGCATCACGCAGGCGCTGCATCGAACCGATCTCGTGCCCAATGTCGACACCCAGGTGTCGGCCTCGATCGGGGTCGCGCTTTTCCCCGAGCACGGCCGCGAGATGAGCACGCTGCTAAAGAACGCCGACGCGGCGATGTACCAGGCCAAGCGCGATGGCCGCAATCAGTTTTCGTTCTTCAACCCGATTCGCTATGAACGCGCAGCGCGCGAAGTGCAGTTGGGCATTCAACTGCTCAAGACGCTGCAAAGCGATGCACAGCAGTTTGTCGTTGAATACCAGCCGCAGG
>Ga0137409_10006101_pt1 | contig 12519 bp, 11 predicted proteins | sample CZODoug1_16funga_FD_122059 | JGI IMG/M metagenome (GOLD analysis project Ga0137409, IMG submission 122059) | Vadose zone soil fungal communities from Angelo Coast Range Reserve, California, USA - CZODoug1_16fungal (Hybrid Assembly) | ecosystem: Environmental > Terrestrial > Soil > Vadose zone...
TGCGATCCGGGTGAGGGGCCAAGGCATGACGTCAGCGTACCCCCTCACCCCAGCCCTCTCCCCATGGGCCCATCGGGAGAGGGCCCATCTGCATATTGCCGCGAGATCTGGCTACCGACTTCGCTCCTCCGAACCCTTCTGTAAAGTCCGCATCCATGACCCGCCCTTCGCTGAAAAATTTCCGCCGCATCGTGGTCAAGGTCGGCTCGTCGCTGCTGATCGATTCCAATGCGGGTGAGGTGCGGACGTCGTGGCTCGCAGCCCTGGCCGCCGATCTGGCAAAGCTGCACGGCGAGGGACGCGAGTTGCTGATCGTCTCCTCCGGTTCGATCGCCCTCGGCCGCAGCCGCCTGAAATTGCCGCGCGGCACCTTGAAGCTCGAGGAAAGCCAGGGCGCCGCCGCGGTCGGGCAGATCGCGCTGGCGCGCATCTGGGCGGAGGTGTTGTCGCGCCACGGCATCACCGCCGGCCAGGTGCTGGTGACGCTGCAGGACACCGAGGAGCGCCGGCGCTATCTCAATGCGCGCTCCACCATCGACAAGCTGCTGGAATGGCGCGCGGTGCCGGTCATCAACGAGAACGACACGGTCGCGACCAACGAGATCCGCTACGGCGACAATGACCGGCTGGCCGCGCGGGTCGCCACCATGGCGAGCGCCGACGTGCTGGTGCTGCTGTCCGACGTCGACGGGCTCTACGACGCGCCGCCCGAGCGCAACGCACAAGCAAAGCACATTCCGCTGGTCGAACGCATCACGCCGCAGATCGAGGCGAGCGCCGGGACGGCGGCGTCGGAACTCTCGCGCGGCGGTATGGTGACGAAGATCGAGGCGGCCAAGATCGCGACCACCGGCGGCACGCACCTCGTCATCGGTCACGATACCGTCGGCCTTTGCCATTTTAGCCGAAAGAGCGATGAGGGCGATGGTGATCACGAGGGCGATGAATTCGTCGGACATGGGAATTTCTCCTTGATTACTACCAGGATTACTACCGGGATCCTCCGGGTTATGGGATCGGCCGCTCTTAGAGACCGTCACTCTTGCTGCCCTTGACTTTGCTACCACTGACGGACCACAAGATTCGTCGAATGAGTTGTTCCAAAGTTGCGGTAACTGAACTGAAATAGGGCGGCCTGCGTTGCGCTGCAGTGGGTCTGCGGCTCTTTTTGTCAGGACGAAGAAGAGCTTGCGACTCATCCGCCTCGGGCTTTAATTTTGCCTGCATGAAGAAAGATATCTCGGGGCCTAGATATGGAATCACCGCATGTTCTCCGTTTCTTGCCTTGCAATCCTCACGTGGCTGGGAGTGCGTTTCAGGCATCTGCAGACAAAACACTGCGGTCGTCACTTTATTCCGGAGGCGATGATTTTCCAGACCGCGCTCGAGCGCTGCGATCACCGGCTTCGCGTCGCCAGGGTCGACGGCGGCAACGCGCATCCGCTGGCGTGCGCCATGGATGAGCCAGATATAGTTGTCCGAAAACGCCCTGACCGGCGTTGCCTCGAGCATGGCTCCGTTCCGTGTTTTATTGATCGTGGAGTGCTCGCGAATTTAACTTCAAGGGCTCAAAATTGCTATCGTTTTTCCCCCTCGCAAAGTTGATTTTGTGTGAACCAGTCCACGATGGCTGAACGCGCCGATCGCCTGCGTCGCTGGCTCGCGACGCCGCTGGGCACGCTGCTCGTGGAGCACGAGCGGCAGGTGCTGAATGAGACCCTCGAGGACGTTTTCGGGATTCAGCTTGTGCAGATCGGCACATGGGGAGATGCGAAAGCGTACTTTCCCGCGGCCCGAACCCAGCGCCAAACTGTGATCTGTTCCGCACTCGCGGGACAGCCCCAGGTGTTCTGCAAGACTGAAGCGTTGCCGATAGCGTCGGACTCGGTGGATGCAGTGCTGCTTCCCCACACGCTTGAGACAGACAGCGATCCGCATGCGGTGCTGCGCGAGGTCGCGCGCGTCCTGGTTCCCGAAGGTCAGCTCCTCGTGCTTGGGTTCAGCGCGATGGGTCCCTGGGCGGTGCGCAATCGATTGGCAAGTGATGGGTTCCCGCCAGGTCTCGCGCGCGTGATTTCCGAGAGTCGCCTGCGCGACTGGTGCGGACTGCTCGGCTTCGAGATCACGGCCGTGCGTCGTTACCTACGCTGCCTGCCGCTCACACCGCGTCGCTCTGCCGGCGCCGAGCGCGCCGGTGGAGGGGTGGCGACAAATTGGCTGCTGCCGGCCGGCGCGTATCTGCTCAAGGCCCGCAAGCGTACGTACACACTCACGCCGATCCGGCCGAAGCGGCGAGAACGGCGTTCCATGGTCGGCGGACTCGTCGAACGCGCGCCGCGCATGCACACGTGAGCGACGTAGAGATCTGGACCGACGGAGCATGTCGCGGCAATCCCGGTCCCGGCGGTTGGGCGGCCGTGCTCAGCTCCGGCGGGCGTGAGAGAGTGCTGAAAGGCGCCGAAGAGCACACGACCAACAATCGGATGGAACTGACCGCAGCCATTCGCGGCCTCGAAGCCTTGCGTCGCAAGTGCCGGGTGCGCGTGCACACGGACTCGGAGTACGTCAAGCGCGGCGTGACGGAGTGGCTGCCAGCCTGGAAACAGCGCGGCTGGAAGACTTCGGCGCGCAAGCCGGTCAAGAATGTCGACCTGTGGCAGGAGCTCGATGCGCTCGCCCAGCGGCACGACATCGAGTGGCATTGGGTGCGCGGGCACGCAGGCATTGCAGGCAACGAGCGTGTGGATAGACTCGCCAACGAGGCGATCGATGAAATGGTGAGGTTCGATGCGTCAGATCGTGCTTGATACGGAAACCACCGGGCTGGAGCTGGAGCTCGGCCATCGCGTGATCGAAATCGGCTGCGTGGAGATCGTGAATCGCCGCCGGTCCGGGCGCACGTTTCACCGCTACGTCTGTCCCGAGCGCGACATCGACGACGGTGCACTCAAGGTGCACGGCATTACGCGCGAGTTCCTCGCCAACCAGCCGCGCTTCGCCGAGATCGCCGAGGAGTTCCTGCAATTCGTCGCCGGCGCGGAGGTCGTGATCCACAACGCGCCGTTCGATATCGGTTTCCTGGAAATGGAGTTGCGGCGCCTCGACAGCGCGCGTCAACCGATGAACACGCTATGCACGGTCCTCGACTCGCTGGTGCTCGCGCGCCAGATGCATCCGGGGCAGCGCAACAGCCTCGATGCGCTGTGCAAGCGTTACTCGGTTGACAATTCGCATCGCGAGCTGCATGGCGCGCTGCTCGACGCGCGGATCCTGGCCGACGTGTACCTCGCCATGACGGGCGGGCAGGGCGCGCTCATTCTCGGCGGCACCGAAACGACCGGGCAGATCCGCGTCCATGCGGTCCCGCGCACGGCACGGCCGGCGGTTGCGTTGCTTGTCGTGCGTGCCACCGGGGAGGAAATCGAGGCGCACGAGCGCTTCCTGGGGACCATCAACCAGGTCTCAGGCGGAGCGGGACTGCGGTTTTGACTGGAAAACCATCGGAGTTGCGAGCCATTTCTCGCGCGAATCCCCCGGTATTCGGGACAATGGGTGTCCAACAAGAATGCCAGCCCACTGGAGTTGACCAATGCCCGCATTGAGGAACTGCCGCATCGGCGTTATCGGCCTCGGCTACGTCGGCCTGCCGCTCGCGGTCGAGTTCGGCAAGCACTTTCACACCGTGGGATTCGACATCAAGGCGCAGCGCATCGCGGAGCTCAAGGCCGGGAAGGACAGCACGCTCGAAGCGACGCGTGCCGAACTGAAGGCGGCAACGCGGCTCAAGTTCACGAGCAAGCTCTCCGACCTCAAGGCGTGTCGGGTCTTCATCGTTACGGTGCCGACGCCGATCGACAACTACAAGCGGCCTGATCTCACGCCGCTCGTCAAGGCGAGCGAGACGGTGGGCCAGGTGTTGAAGAAAGGCGACGTCGTTGTATACGAGTCGACAGTGTATCCGGGCTGCACGGAAGAAATGTGCGTGCCCGTGCTGGAAAAACACTCGGGGCTCAAGTTCAACACGGATTTCTTTACGGGCTACAGCCCGGAGCGCATCAACCCGGGCGACAAGGAACACCGGCTGACGACCATCCGCAAGATCACCTCGGGTTCGACGCCCGAAATCGCCGAATTCGTCGATTCGCTGTATGGCGCGATCATCAAGGCGGGCACGCACCGTGCTTCGAGCATCCGCGTCGCAGAGGCGGCGAAAGTCATCGAGAACACGCAGCGCGACGTCAACATTGCGCTGATCAACGAGCTGGCGCTGATCTTCAATCGCCTGGGCATCGATACGGAAGAGGTGCTGCTCGCCGCCGGCACCAAGTGGAATTTTCTGCCGTTCCGGCCCGGGCTGGTCGGCGGCCATTGCATCGGCGTCGACCCGTATTACCTCACGCACAAGGCGCAGGAGATCGGTTATCACCCGGAGATGATCCTGGCGGGCCGGCGGCTCAACGACAACATGGCGATCTACGTGGCGAGCGAGGTCGTGCGGCGCATGAACCTGCGGCGCATCCACGTCAAGGGTTCGCGGATTCTCGTCATGGGCATGACGTTCAAGGAGAACTGCCCGGACGTGAGGAACTCGAAGGTCGTCGATGTGGTGCGCGAGCTGGAAAAGTTTGGCGCCAAGGTGGATATCTACGATCCGTGGGTCGACGGACAGGAAGCGCAGCACGAGTACGGACTCAAGCCCGTCAAGACACCGCGCAAGGCCGGCTACGATGCGATCGTCCTGGCGGTTGCGCACAAGGAGTTTCGCGAAATGGGTCTCGCGAAGATCAAGGCGCTCGCCAAGCGCGAGCATGTGCTTTATGACATCAAGTATCTGTTCCGGCCCCACGAAGTCGACGGGCGGTTATAGATGAAGTTACTGGTCACGGGCGCTGCGGGCTTTATCGGCTACCACACCGCGCGCAAGGTCCTCGAGCGCGGCGATGAAGTCGTGGGCCTCGACAACCTCAACGACTATTACGACGTCACTCTCAAGCACGCGCGGCTGAAGGAGCTGGAGAAGTATCCGCGGTTTCGGTTCATCAAAATGGACCTCGCAGATCGCGAAGGGATGGCGGCACTTTTCGAGCGCGAGAAGTTCCCGCGCGTGATTCACTTGGGCGCGCAAGCCGGCGTCCGTTATTCGCTCACCAACCCGCTCGCCTACATCGACAGCAATGTCGTCGGTTTCATGAATGTCCTCGAAGGCTGTCGCCATTCTGGCGTCGAGCATCTCGTGTACGCCTCCACCAGCTCAGTCTATGGTGCCAACACGAAGATGCCGTTCTCTGTCCATCAAAGCGTCGATCATCCGCTTTCGATGTACGCCGCAACCAAGAAGGCCAACGAGCTGATGGCGCACACCTACTCTTATCTGCACGGGCTGCCGACGACCGGGCTGCGCTTTTTTACCGTGTATGGTCCGTTCGGGCGTCCCGACATGGCCCTGTTCCTGTTCACGCGCAACATCCTCGCCGGCAAGCCGATCGACGTTTTCAACTACGGCAAGCACCGCCGCGACTTCACCTACATCGACGACATCGTCGAAGGTGTCGTGCGCGCTTCGGACCGTGTGGCGCAAGTCAACGCTTCATGGAACGGTGATGTACCGGATCCGGCCACCAGCAAAGCGCCGTACCGGATCTATAACATCGGCAACAACCGTCCTACCGAGCTGATGCGCTACATCGAAGTGATAGAGCAGACTCTCGGACGCAAGGCCACCAAGAACCTGCTGCCCATGCAACCCGGTGATGTCCCGGATACCTCCGCCGATGTTGAGGATCTGGTGCGCGATGTCGGCTACAAGCCGGCGACACCGGTCGAGGTGGGCGTGAAGCGCTTCATCGAGTGGTATCTCGGGTACTACGGCCAGCCTTGAGTCCAATCATCTGAGGTTGGCAACGAGCCGGTAAGTCCGCCTAAAGCGCGCTATCATGCGCGCCAAAAGCAGGACGGCTGATGATGACTTCTCAGATTCGCAAAGCGCTTATCACCGGAGTTACTGGGCAGGACGGCGCCTACCTGGCTGAGTTCCTTCTCGACAGGGGCTACGAAGTCCACGGCATCAAGCGCCGCGCCTCGTCGTTCAATACCGATCGCATCGATCACCTGTATCAGGACCCCCACGCGAGCAATCGTCGCCTGATCCTTCACTACGGCGATCTCACCGACGCGACCAACCTGATCCGGATTGTGCAGTTGGTTCAACCGCACGAGATCTACAATCTCGCCGCCCAGAGCCACGTCGCAGTCTCATTCGAGACCGCTGAGTACACGGCCAACGCGGATGCGCTCGGCACCCTGCGCCTGCTGGAAGCAATTCGGATGCTGGGCCTGACCAAGCACACTCGCTTCTATCAGGCTTCGACGTCCGAAATGTTCGGCAAGGTCCAAGAGACACCGCAGCGTGAGACCACGCCTTTTTATCCGCGATCTCCATACGGTGTTGCAAAGCTCTACGGCCATTGGATCACGGTGAACTATCGTGAGGCGTACGGTTTGTTTGCCTGTAGCGGAATTCTCTTCAATCACGAATCGCCGATTCGGGGTGAAACCTTTGTATCGCGCAAGATTACTCGCGGTCTCGCTCGCATCCACGAAGAGATCGACGAGTGCCTGTACTTGGGCAATCTCGGCGCGCGGCGCGACTGGGGTCATGCCCGCGACTACGTACGTGCCCAGTGGCTGATGTTGCAACAGCCCTTGCCTGATGATTTCGTGATCGCGAGCGGCGAGCAGCATTCCGTGCGCGACTTCGTGGTGCGAGCCGGCGAGCGCCTGAAGATGAGAATCGAGTGGCGCGGGGAAGGTCTCGATGAGCAGGGGATCGATGGCCGCACCGGCAAAGTGGTTGTGCGCGTTGACGCGAGATACTTCCGCCCCGCCGAGGTCGATGCTTTGCTTGGTGACGCAAGCAAGGCACGGTCGGTGCTCGGCTGGAAGCCCGAGATTGGTTTCGATGCACTCGTGACCGAGATGGTCGAACAGGACCTCGCAATCGCACAACGCGATGCCCTTGTGAAGCGGGAAGGCTTTAAGACCTTCAAGCACCTCGAATAGGCGAAGACGGCCAGATAAGAAAATCCGCATGCCGGCTTCGCGTTCATCTCTGGCAGCATGGCAGGCTTTGCGAAGTCACCGAGATCAGGTGCGTGGTCAGCGGGTTCGTGACCTCTTCAGGGCTGATCCGCGCCGCTTCGCCCAGCTATCCCGAGAGGAAGCCGGGCTCCTTGTCGATTTCTCCCGCCAGCGCGTTCTACCGGAAACCATCGCACTGCTGATTCAGCTCGCGCACGAGTGCGATCTCGGCTCGCGAATCGCTGCGCTCCTCAGCGGCGAGATCGTCAACGACACCGAGAGGCGGCCGGCGCTACATACGGCGCTGCGCCGTGCGTCGGATCAGCCGCTGTTGGTGAACGGACGCGATGTCATGGTCGAGGTCAGAAGGGAGCGCGAGAAGGTATTCGCCTTCGTGCGCGACGTGCAGCAGGGCCGCATTCTCGGACAGAGCGGCAAGCGTTTCGAGACTGTCATCAATATCGGTATCGGTGGCTCCGACCTCGGTCCCGTCATGGCAGTTGAAGCACTCGCGCGCTATCGCCTGTCCGGGATCGAATTTCGCTTCGTATCGAACGTCGATGGCAGCCAGATGGTCGACGCCATGGGATTGGCCAATCCGGAGACGACGCTGGTCATCGTATGCTCAAAGACCTTCACGACGCTCGAGACCATGTCGAATGCGCGACTGGCGCGGCACTGGATCGTTGAGCGGCTCGGACCGGCAGCTGTTTCAAGACACTTTGCGGCGGTGTCGGTGAACCATCGAGCGATGGATGAGTTCGGCGTGGGGGCCGAGCAGCGCTTCACCATGTGGGACTGGGTCGGCGGGCGGTACTCCGTCTGGTCTTCGATTGGTCTGGCAGTTGCGCTCGCCATTGGCCCCGAGAATTTCAGCGCGTTCCTCGCGGGCGGCCGCGAGTTGGACGAGCACTTCTCTGGTGCGCCCCTTGAGCGGAACCTGCCGGTGCTGCTGGGTCTCATTGCGGTCTGGAACCGGAATTTCCTCGGGATTCCAAGTCACGCGCTACTGCCATACGAGCAGCGATTGCACCGCTTACCGGCCTATCTGCAGCAGCTCGAGATGGAGAGCAACGGCAAGCGCGTGACCCGCGACGGCCGCGTGATCGACTATGAGACGGGCGCCGTGCTTTGGGGAGAGCCGGGATCGAACGCGCAGCACTCCTTCTTCCAGTTGCTGCATCAGGAAACGGCCGACGTAGCGCTCGATTTTCTCGCTCCCGTGCAGAGTTCGAGCGGACTGCCGGAAAAGCAGAACCTGGCGCTTGCGAACTGTCTCGCACAAGCGCATGCGTTCATGACCGGGGAGAGCGAAGAGCAGGCACGTACTGAACTCGCCGCGAGCGGGATAGATGAAGCGCGGGTCGCACAGCTTGCCGCCCACAAGGTCCATCCGGGTAACCGGCCGAACAGCGTGTTGCTCTTCCAGCGTCTCGATCCCCCGACGCTCGGAAAGCTGATCGCTCTCTACGAGCACAAGGTGTTCGTACAGAGCGTGATCTGGGATATCAACCCATTCGATCAGTGGGGCGTTGAACTCGGCAAGAAGCTCGCGGACAAACTGACTCCAGTGGTCACTGATCCCGCAGCCGCGATTGCGAGCGGACACGAGTTGGGCGGATTGTTGGAATACGTGGCCCGTTGGCGATGACTCCTATATTCTCGCGCGCTTCGCCCAAGGAGCGGAGTGGATGACAGATTGCCTTCACGGGGCTTTGAGCAGATCTGGAACAACAGCACGGGCCGTACTCCTCACGCTTTTTCTATTTCTCGCTACCAACGCCGAGGCTGAGGCCTGGCTTGATGCTGGCGATAGCGCATTGCGCAGCGATATTCAATACCTAGTCGATTCGGGGGTCATCGATGTAGTGCTGACGTCGTGGCCGATCCCTTCAGCCGATATCGCTTGGGCGCTCGAAAACGCCAAAGGGCGCGAATACCTGACCACCGGCCAACTCGCCGCAATCGGCCGCGTACAGCGCCGGCTGTCAATGTTTCGTCGCGACGCATTCCGGGTCACCGGACACACTTCCGTCGCCGCGAATCCCATCGAGCTGCGAACTTTCGAAGACACGCCACGTGAAGAAGGTGAGATCGGCGGGACACTGAGTGATGCCGGCGAGCGATTTGCCGGGCGCCTGGCGGTGCAATGGGTGTCCAGTCCCGACGATGGTAAATCCGTGCGACTGGATGGTACGTATGGTTCGATGCGCCTCGGCAACTGGCTGCTGAGCGCCGGTTGGCTTGATCGCTGGTGGGGGCCCGGCTGGGACGCAAGCCTGCTGCTGTCCAATAACGCGCGTCCGGTCCCCGCGATCGCGCTCGATCGCGAATCCTCGAGGCCTTTCAAGTCGAAATGGTTGAGCTGGATCGGACCGTGGCGTTTCTCAACCTTCATGGGAAGAATGGAGGAACATCGCGAGGATCGAGACCATCCGCTCCTCTTTGGCACGCGGTTATCCTTCAGGCCGTTCTCCAACATCAAGATCGGCTCCGTGCATCCGTTTCGCGGGTTTGAGTTCGCCATCGAGCGAACAGCGCAGTGGTGTGCTGAGGGTCTGCCTTGCGATCTGGATGCGTTCTGGCATGTGCTGACCGGGAAGGACAGCGCGGGCGTTGTAGTGAGTCCGCAAGATGAGCCGGGGAATCAGTTGGGTGGTTACAGCTTCCGCTGGGGGTCACCTGCCAAATGGTTTCCCGTGAGCTTCTACTATCAGAAGACCGGCGAGTCCGGTGACCTCAATGGCACGAGTTTCCGCATCGGCCGGGAACTGAATATTTGGGGTGCGGAAACATGGTGGGCAACCCAGGGCGGCTACATGTGGCGGGCGCACGGCGAAGTCGCCTACACGACTTGCGGCGATAGCGCCGGAGGGACTTCCGTCCTGTTTGATTGCGCTTATACGAACCACTTGTTTCCAGTGGAGGGCTATCGGTATCGCGGGCGTCCAGTGGGAGATTCCATCGATGGCGATGGACGGAGCTACTCGTTCGGGCTGCAGTTCATGACGCCGCGCGCGTGGAGCGCATCAATGCTGGTGCGGTATGCCGAGCTGAATCGCGGCGGCGTAGTGCCGGACGCCATCAACACGGTCGCCCAGGAACCGGTCAACGCTTGGGAAGTGGAGCTGGGTGCCGTGCTTCCGGGCGTAAAGAGTGATTTCAAGGTCGGCCTGGGATTCGATCACGCCGACGATCAAGTCACGAACCAGGTCGATGAGACGCTGCATGCCTACATCACCTACCAATATCGATTCTGACCTTGCCCGCGGTTGCGCCTGGCGCCCCGTGTCCGTAGACTTTGCGGCCATTTTCAGCAACTTAGAATGAACCCGGAGCCTCTCGACACCCGTGCCGGCGGTGCGAGGCATAAAGAACAACGCGATCGTGCCTCGCCTGTCCTCTTTTGGCTGGAGTCTGCTTCTTGCATCGATGCTGCTGCCTTCATTTTCATCCGCGGATCCCTGGCTCGCTCCGGGCGATGAAGTCGCGCGTCACGATATCGAAATGTTGGCCGACGCTGGCGTCATCAAAGGCCCGATTACGCAGTGGCCCATTTCCTGGCCCGACATTGCGCGGGACGTGAACGGGTTCGATCAACTCGGCGAACTCAACGCCGGCGAACAGGCGGCGCTAAGTCGACTCCGGCGAACTGCGCGGGCGATGATGCGCACCAACCAGATCCAGGGTCATGCAAGAGTCGCGGGAACGAACCAACCTGAAGAGCTGCGTGGATTTGCGGCCACCCCTCGCGAAGAAGGCGAAATCGAAGGCGGTATCGCGTGGACTGGCAAGTACCTCGCGATTCGCGCTCAAGCGACCGCGGTTGCAAATGCCGACGATGGCAAGACGTGGCGCCCGGATGGTTCCTACATCGGGGTAACGGCCTGGAACATGATGTTGTCCGCTGGTTATACGGACCGCTGGTGGGGTCCGGGATGGGACGGCAGCCTCATCTTGTCGAGCAGCGCACGACCGATTCCCACCATCACGCTGGAGCGCAATTACTCTGATCCCTTCAAGGTGCCCGTGCTGAAGTGGCTGGGTCCATGGCGAGCAAGCATTGGTCTCGGTGCACTGGAATCCGAACGCGATGACTTCGACGACACGCGCATATTCGAAGCGCGCGTGACATTCAAGCCATGGCGGCACGTCGAGATCGGACTGTCGCGCACGGCCCTGATCTGCGGTAAAGGGCGGCCTTGCAGTCTCGGCACGTTCTGGGACATGTTCATTGGTAACGACAACGATCAGGATCTACCGGAGCAGCCCGGTGACCAGTTGGCCGGTTACGACCTACGTTTTTCCTCGCCGTGGCGTCGCGTGCCGTTTGCGCTGTACGGACAGATGATTGGAGAAGATGAGGCAGGGGCGCTTCCCAGCAAGTTTCTTGGGCTGTTTGGCGTCGAACAGTGGGGCTCCGTTGGTGCGGGCAGCTATCGCGTTCACGTGGAGTATGCGGATACGACATGCGAGTTTTCGCGCCAAGTACCGCAGTTCGATTGTGCGTACGAGAGCAGCATCTACACCGTGGGCTATCGATTCCGTGGACGCGCCATCGGTCATTCGGTCGACTCCGATAGCCGCATGACGACGCTTGGCGTCCTCTACGTTGGCCCGGTTGGAGCATCCTGGGAATTGGTCACGCGCGATGCGAAGCTAAATCGAGATGCTACCGCAGCGGAAGAGCCTGCTCATACGCTGGCTCCGCTCGCGACGGATGTGAAGAGCGTCGATCTGTTCTATCGTCGCTCGTTGATTGGGGGGCAATTGACCGCGGCCGCCGGTTTCGAGAGTCGCGAAATCGCCTCGTTATCATCGAAGGACGACGAATGGCGCGTGATGGCTCAATGGGTCAGGGAGTTCTGATGCGACCGGCGCGAAGCCTGCGCGGATTGGCGCTGTTCGTGACCCTCCTGGGCACGATCACGCTCGTTGCCGCGGTGAGTGCGCAGACGACGCCCGAGTCGACTCCCGAGTTGACCGAAGAGCAGCTGCAGATCCTGCAGGACCTTCCGGAGGAAGAGCGTCAGGCGTTGATCGAGCAATATCTCAAGTCTCGCGGTCAGGGTGCTGAGTCGCCAACCAGCGGTGAACGGGGGACGACCACACCCTCGGGCCGAAGTACGACGAGCGGCAAAGTGCGTCCGCTCTCGCCCGAGAATGAAGGAACGGTCGGAACACTAAGCGCGGCGGAGCAGCTGAAGCGTCTCAAGGCGCTGCAGGAGCTCAAGGAGCCACCCCTCAAGGAAAGCGATTCGCTGATCATCGATCTCACGCTCCGCAAACGCGAAGATCGTCCCGCGAGGCTCACCGAACGTCTCGAAGCACTGCGCGATCGAATCCTCGAGCGTAATCCCTACCGACTGGATCGCTACGGCCAATTGGCCCTGCCCGGATTTGAGCCGATCACAATGCTGGGACTGACCGAAAAGCTCGCGG
>Ga0137409_10006102_pt1 | contig 12518 bp, 11 predicted proteins | sample CZODoug1_16funga_FD_122059 | JGI IMG/M metagenome (GOLD analysis project Ga0137409, IMG submission 122059) | Vadose zone soil fungal communities from Angelo Coast Range Reserve, California, USA - CZODoug1_16fungal (Hybrid Assembly) | ecosystem: Environmental > Terrestrial > Soil > Vadose zone...
CGATGCTCGCATCGGCGGGGTCCGAAGTCGAGGCCATGCGATAGGTGTTGCTGGTCACGATCATTCGATGCATCGCCTTCATGCTCCATCCCTGGTCCATGAACTCGGCGGCCAACCAATCGAGCAGGGCAGGGTGCGAGGGGCGTCGTCCGTTTTGTCCGAAATCAAAAACGCTGGGCACGATCGCTTGGCCGAAGTGACGGAGCCAAATGTGGTTCATGGCCACGCGCGCGGCCAAGGGGTTGTCGCGACTGGCAATCCAACGGGCCAAGCCCAGACGGCGACCGGTACTCGTCTGAGGATAACTTGGGCTTGGTCGCTTAGCATAGGATGTGCTCGCTGGTTGTCTGAGCTTTGTCTGTGCAGTTTCCAATTCTTTTTTGGCCTCGTCGAGCTTCTTGGCGTCCCCCTGAACCCCCTTCACTGAATAGCCAGCTGCTTTCCATTCGGCGATCACAACTTGCCGCCGCGCTTGCAAGACTGCCAACTTTCGTTGTTCCTCCTCCGCATGAGTCGCCGCCTCCTTCCATTCCGGAGTGTCCTTCATTCCAGTATTTTCAAGTTTTTCCGCTCGCATAACCGTTCGAAGAATCGCTTCCTCAGAACGAGCGATCTGAAAATCTAGATCGGCAATCAGCCAATCCAAGCGGCTAGTCGAAAACTGAAATAGAGGTTGAAGCGAGGATGCAATTTCTTTTTGTCGCGCCTTCTCTCGTGCCGCATCCGCGTTCGCGATTTTCGTTTTAGCGGCACGCAACATATCGTCCATGACAAATTCGCGCTGGTCTGGATGATAGGCTCTGGGAGGGAGCTTGATGAAATCAGGAATTGCGAAGTGCCCTCCCAACAATTCAGGAACTCCCGGTGACAGAGGACTCTTATCGGGGGTTCTTTCATCGCCTCGGAAATGCCCTGCGCCAGCCGCCGGCTAGGACTGCGCATAGACTCCACCAGATAGTCGGTCGAGCGCGCCGAACCCGTCGTGCTGAGGTCGGGACCGAGCCGCCCGCCCTTCCCCTGAATCATGTGGCACGTGGAGCACGCTGCGCTGCCATAAAAAAGTTCTTTGCCGTGCGCCGCATTTCCCGCAGGTTGCGCAGGAGCCTTCACCTGCACGCTGCGGATGTAGCTGATCACTTGCCAGATTTCTTCTTCCGTCATGCCCACGCCTTGCTGCGTCGCCCCATTCGGCGGCATGGCCGTGCCGGGAACGCCTTCGTTAATCGTTCGAAACAAGTCGGCGTCGGAATTTCCGTGGTGCTTCTGCGCGCGGCTTAGATCAGGTCCCCGGCCGCCGCCCCGCGCGCCCAACCCGTGGCAAAACGCGCAGTTCGCCCGGAATTGCGATTCGCCCAGCTTCGCCGCCTTCGCATCTCCAGCAAAAGGATTCTTGTCCTGCGCGCGGAGCGCCACAGCCGCTGCCGCACAAGCACCCAGCACGGCGCACCCGAAGAAGAGAGGTAAGCTCCATCGTCGCGGCAAAAATACACGTCGCCGAAAATTTATTCTAGGTATGCACATTTTTTCGCCGTGCCCCCTTGGATTGGTAGACGTTGGACTGAGCAGCGATTGCGTTTCATTCGAATGAGGCTGGATTCGCGGCCAATATACCATTCGTTGCGACCAAGCGGGTGAACTTCACGGAATTTTAATAGACGCGGCGGCGCAGCCCATCGCTCGAACAGCACATTGCGATTCGCATCTGCCTCCGATAGAATCCCGCGCGTTGGTACTCATGAGCGACTCTCCCGCCAAGCCGCGCATCGCCCTTGGTTTCGATCACGCCGGATTCCCCATCAAAGAAACTATCCGAAAATATCTCGAAGCCGCGGTTATGCCGTCGATGACCAGGTACCTCCTCGGAAGAATCCGTGGACTATCCCGATTACGGAAGAGCCGTAGGCGAAAGCGTGGCTTCAAAAAAAGCCGATTTAGGCATCGCGATATGCGGCTCCGGCATCGGGATTTCCATCGCCACCAACAAAGTCCCCCGGCATTCGCGCCGCCTTGGCCCATGAGGTAATGACCGCGGGCCTCGCCCGCGAACACCACGATGCCAACGTCCTCGCCCTAAGCGGCCGTGTCGTCACTGGCGAAGCCGCCCTGGAAATGGTGCAAACCTTCCTGACTACCGCCTATCTCGGCGGCCGCCACCAGCGCCGCATCGTCAAGATCTCCCGACTCGAGCGCGATACGCATTCCTAGATCGCGGCCCGCTCGTCAGTGCGGTCGGGGGATTCCTGACGCTTTAGACCGGGCGCATACCTGACACTTTCTGGTCGCCACTTCCCAGCGCCTCACAATGGCACAGCCACTCCTTTCTTGGCTGCGCAGGCTTCAGCGCGACCTGCTTCGTCGCTCTGTAGTTTCTGTGCCATCCCCAGTCAGCTCTACCCCTTTGTTTTCTTCTTTTTGCAACTTGCTTGATACTAATACCATATTTATACTTGACAAATCATATAATCCATGCTAGCGTGGCTCGCGATCTTCAGTACCGATTCACGGCGAGTCACACAGTGCCGTCACGGGACGAAAATCCCGTCACCGCAACTCCTTTTATTCCCCGCACTTACAGACCGTGACGCCTGTAACTCCTGTAGAATCCGCTCTTACGAAAACTGCCGTGGGTCAACGCAATATCCCATCTACCCTCCTACGCCCCTGTTCTCGTCTCCCGCATTCCGTACCTTCTTCCAAGTTCCGTATCCCGTAACTCCTTTGCTTGCCACTCTTACGAAAACTGCCAGGGTGTGTACCAACAATTCCCACTCTGGAACTCGTTTCCTTACGAATCAGGAAATTCGCTTTCCTTCACCCCATCCGATAAAATCTCCTCACTGCCCACACCCAGCCGGCAAGGCCCGGGCAAACGAGGAATCACTATGAGTAAGACCACGGCCGCCAACGACCGCATGAATCGCCCGCTGGATTCCGTCGATCCGCAAATCGCCAGTCTCCTCCGCGACGAAGCCAGGCGCCAAGCCACCGGCCTCGAGCTCATTCCTTCGGAGAATCTCGTCTCCGAAGCCGTCCTCGAAGCCATGGGCTCCATCTTCACCAACAAGTACGCCGAAGGCTACCCTGGAAAGCGCTACTACGGCGGTTGCGAGTACGCCGACAAAGTCGAGCAACTAGCCATCGATCGTGCCAAAGAGCTCTTCGGCGCGGATCATGCCAACGTTCAAGCGCATTCCGGCACATCCGCCAACGTGGCCGTCTATATGTCCACCCTGCAGAAGGACGACGTCGTTCTCGGAATGAATCTCTCGCACGGCGGCCACCTGACACACGGGCATCCGCTGAATTTCTCCGGCCGGATGTACAAATTCGTGGCCTACGGAGTGAAAAAGGAAGACGAGCGCATCGACTACGACGAAATTGAGAAGCTTGCCGCCGAGCACAAACCCAAGATGATCGTAGCGGGCGCAAGCGCCTATTCGCGGATCATCGATTTCGAGCGCATTGCCAAAGCCGCAAAGTCGGTAGGCGCGCTCTTTTTTGTGGACATGGCGCACATCGCCGGACTCGTCGCCGCAGGCATACATCCCAGCCCCGTGCCGCACGCGGATATCGTCTCGACGACGACGCACAAAACGCTGCGCGGACCGCGAGGCGGCTTGGTCCTGTGCAAAGCGGCATTTGCCAAGGAACTGGACAAGCTGACCTTCCCCGGGACCCAGGGCGGTCCGCTGGTGCACACCATCGCCGCAAAAGCGGTGTGCTTGAAGGAAGCGATGGAGCCGTCTTTCAAGGAATACCAGAAGCAGGTGGTGGCCAACACCAAAGCCATGGCCGCGGCCGTCGCCAAGCACGGGTTTCGCATCGTCACGGGCGGCACGGACAACCATCTGTTCCTGATCGAAGTGCACTCTCGCGGCATCACGGGAACGGACGCCGAAAAAGCCCTCGACCGCGCAGGCATCACCGTCAACAAGAATTCAATCCCGTTCGATCCCCTGCCCCCGATGAAGGGTGGCGGTATCCGCCTGGGCAGCCCTTCCGTCACCACGCGCGGCATGCACGAATCGGAGATGGAGCAGATCGGCGCCTGGATCGCGGAAATCCTCTCGAACTTCGGCAATGCCGAGGTCGAGCAGCGCGTGCGCAAACAAGTCGCGGAACTTGCCGCGAAATTCCCGATTTATGAGGCGCGTCTCCGAGGCGGTCCAGCTCGAACCGAACACGCACACGTATAGTCGATCGCGAAATCCTATCAGCCCAGCATGAATATCTTCAAAGCAACGGCCGATTTCGAGCACTGGTTGGCCGGGCAACTCCCGATCATTCGCCAGGATCTCGCCCTCAAACACCAGCACACAGCGGAAGCCGCCTTTCCTTTCTTCCGCGCCACTTTCTACCGCTGGCTGCAACTCTGGCCGGAGCTTTGCGTCATTTGGCAAAGGCCCCGGCCGTATTGGGTGTGGGCGATCTGCACATTGAAAACTTTGGGACGTGGCGGAATAAAGAAGGACGCTTGATTTGGGGCGTGAACGATCTGGATGAAGCATGGCCGGCGCCATACACGCTGGATTTGGTTCGCTTAACCACCAGCGTTTATGTTGCGATCGAGGAAGAACACCTGAACCTTACAAAGCGAGTGGCTGCCGAGGCAATCGAAGAGGGCTATCGTGACGCCCTGGCCGTGGGCGGCAAAGCCTTGATCCTGGCGGAAGAGCATCGCTGGCTGCGCTTGCTGGCCCTCGGCAAGCTCCGCGACCCAGTGCAATTCTGGAATAAGCTCGAGCATCTGGCGCCGTACACCGCCAAGCCACCGGAAGATGTGCGTAAGCTGCTGGAGAGTTCGCTTCCATCGGCGCGGGAAGGCCATCTATTGAAAAGAAGGATCGCAGGACTGGAGAGCCTTGGGCACCCCCCGGATTCTCGCCTTGTCCAGATGGCGGGGAGCGTTCATCTCCCGGGAAGCGAAGGCCATTCGGCTTTCGGCATGGGTTTGGGCCAAGAAAGCCTGTTCCACGGAAATTTATTGCGACAAACTCGTGCAGCGTTCCATTCGCGTGCCGGATCCCTGTGTGCGCTTCCATGGCCGCTGGGTGGTGCGGCGTCTGGCGCCGGACCGCTCGCGAATCGAGCTCGCTTCCCTGTCGAAGGATCGCGACGAAGCGCGGCTGCTTTATTCGATGGGCTGGGAAACGGCCAATATGCACTTCGCCACCCCGCAAGCGATCGCCAAGGTGAAGCATGACCTTGCATCACGGCGGGGCCGCTGGCTCCATAAAGCCGCAAAGACCATGCGGGCAGCAACCAAGAAAGATTGGAAAAAGTGGCAGCACGATTGGAAGCGTTCCGCGTCGCGTTAGACGCTCGCGGAAGACCTGTCCTCATTTATGACGCTCCAACTCCAGTGCCGCTGGCCCAAGACTGTACTCTGGGTCAGTAGCTTCTGAATAAGACTGCGAGTAACTTCAAGAAGTACTGGAATGGGAAGCCTACTCGCTACCGTGTTACTCGCTGTTTCGCTCTTGGCTTGGCTGGGCGAGACATTTTTTCTTGATGGTTCGCAACTGAGGTTGGCGCGATTCTCCAGCGCGCCGCGCGGAATCTTCCCAATTCGCCGAAAATTCTATTCTGCTGCGACTGTCACGCGCCCGGTTTCCCATCGGGCCGCATGGCGGCGGATAAGGTAAGCCTATGATGGATACGGAAGCCTTCCGGGAATTCAAGACCGGATTGACACTGCTGCGAGACAATTACGCCATAAAGGCTCTGCCGCATATGCGACGCGCCGTGGATCTGGACAAGAACAATCCCTATTACATGTCCTACCTGGGTGTGGTGCTGGCGCGCTCGGAAGGAAAATGGGGCGAAGCGGAACGGCTATGCGACTCTGCGGTTCGAATGAAGAGAAACCAGGCACAGCTCTATTTGAATCTGGCTGAAGTGTATGCCACTGCTGGACGGCGGGACGACGCCGTGGACGCTTTGCAGACTGGGCTGAAATTTGCGCGCCGCGATATCCGGCTGACCATTGCGATGAACAAACTGACTGCACGCCGGGCTCCCGTCCTGAGTTTTCTCGGCCGGAGACACCCGCTTAACCGGCAGCTGGGAATATTAAGGCACCGCGCCATGCGGATGTTCGCGCAGACGACTTAAATCAATCTCTCCACCCCCAAACACAAGAGCGGGCGTCCCGATTTCCCCCAGGGCGCCCGTTCTTGCTTTCATCGACTCAGTGGAATAGCTAGGCACGCAACCTAGACTAACGAGAGTTGGCGGCGCCAAAGTTATAAGAGTGTTGGATTCCCATTTCCATGAGGATCTTGATCCCGATGCCGAACATGCCGGTCGGGAGAACGTCCCTTCGAACGACTTCCGCGAGGTATTCGCGGGCCATGGAAGCGGGATCTTGTGAGTAGGGCATGGTCACGAAGAGTCGCATGCCAACTTCATAGCCAGGTTCACTGGACTGAAAGAAAATACCGGAGCGGGAAACGCTGACTGAGCCGCGTATGTCTTCAAAGTGGTCTTTTTCCGGGTCGGAAGGACGGACGCGCATGAGCTGCGTAATCTTGCAGCGGCGGCTGCCGCGGCGCTCCGTATGTGAAAACGGCTGTTTGGGGGAAGTTCCTGTTGGGACTTTTTTCGTCATCGGATCGTGCTGGATCGCCAAGGGTAAACCATCTTTCCGGAGAAGCGCTGCGCTCCATCCGAGAAGAGTGTAATCCGAGGACGACAACTAATCCTATAGTGGAAACGTACCTGGAAGAAGTAGGACGTTCCAAGAAAATGGTAGTACGGAAGTACTAGAAAAGGAAGGGAAGGAGTGTGGAAAAGGAGCGATAGAGCATTCCTAAGAAGGGAGAAAGGAGTCCAAAATTGAGTTGGGAGGCTGATTTGGTAGCAATTCGAGACCGAGGAGAGGAATGTAATGGATGAGAACCTAGACGGTTCATTTGTTGGGGGTTTACAGCGGCTCATGAGAATTGGGGGCGGATCGAGGCGCGGTTGCAGAATTGCAAAGGTGAGGCGTACGCGTGGGGTTCCAACAAATCACCGATCACGACGATCGGTGCAGGCATGAGAGCTGAGACTCATGGAGGACATCCCACTATGAATGCAGGTGCGCGCCAGATTTTGCATATAACAGAGCAAGCCATGAGAAAGCCGGACAAGCATCGCGGCGGAGGAAAGCGCCGCGCGTGCGAATGACAGTACAGCGGCTGGAGCAAGACCACGCGTCTTTGTGGCCGCGGAGAACCGTCTGCTGAGAGAAGCACTCTCGCGGATGCTGGTTAAGAGCGGGGAGATCGATGTGGTTGGAACGGACATGGAGGAACCATTCCGGGCGGAAGACTTGCTTGAGGAAGAAACGGACGTCCTCCTCCTGTCATCTCGTGGAATCAGAAACGAAGATCTAACCGCGGTTCGAAAAGTACGGACGACCGCTCCCAAGGTGCGAATTCTTCTGATTGGTGTGACGGGGGAGAGCAAGCAGAGTTTCTGCAGTGCGTGCGGGCGGGAGTTCGCGGGTACCTGCCGCGAGACGCTTCAGCAGAGGAAGTGGTGGAAGGCGTGCGAGCGCTGCAAGGAGGCGAAGCGATCTGTCCTGGCAGGCTGTGCGCAACATTGTTCCGCTATTTCGAACGAGAAGCGACCTCCTTCCCTTCTGCGAGCGTGCGCCAGCGGCTGGGATTAACGCGGCGCGAACAGCAGCTGATTCCGCTGATTGCCGAAGGGCTCACGAACAAGGAGATCGCCAATCGCTTTTGTCTCTCGGAGCAAACGGTGAAAAACCACTTGTATCGAATGAAGCTGAAGATCGCGGCAGAGGGCCGCCTGGGCATCGTGCAGGTGTGCCGAACAGAGGGATTCATGCCGTAGTTTTCAGTTTTCAGTTGTTAGTTCTTAGAACTCTCCGACTCCATCATATGTGGAAAACCAAGAATTCATTAGCCCCAAACTCAAAACGGAAACCGTACGGTCAATATGGTATTGTGATTGAACGTGTGGAAGTGTGTCGCCGCGATCTGAATATCACCACCCACCGCCAATGCAACCCGTCTCCAGAGGCGGAATTTTCCCACCATCAATCCGGGAGATAGGAAAACCTGATTGTTCCCGGCAAACGGTCCATTCGGGAAAAATGTCGTATTGACCTGATGCGCGTCCAGTGATCCCTCGCAGGGGCGTCGAATCAGTTCGCCCTCATCAGAACGTGCAGTTCGCCGGGAATTCCGCGTCAGCCTCAAGAACAATCGTTGTGCAATGGACTCGGCGCTGGCGGGCCCGCGACGCAAGGGATCGCGCTGAGATATTCGTAGATGGCGCGCAGGTCATGGTCCGTTAGGTGGCTGAGACCGGGCCAAGGCATTGTCTGGAGAAGGTCTGCGCGGAACGGGGCTGGAACGCAGCTGGTGTTAACGACTCCTGTTGGACAGGCTGGATGGAGGTTATCCAAGTCCACGCCCGTCCTCATGATCTGAACAAATTCCGAAAACGTGTGGCCTCCTACGGGCAGTCCGGTCTTATCTGGTGTCAGGTTGCGGGAGATAATGTGCGCGGCGCCTGGTGCTATTGCGCCAAAATCTCTACCGCCACCAAAGTAGGTCGCCGGATTGATTACCGCCGTCTGGCCAAAGTACGGATTGCTGCCCGGCAGGAATTGAGTGATCGCCGGGCCGGCGCCGTGGCACTCATTGCAGGGGACATGTGCGTTGACGATATAGCTGCCCAGTCCGACGAGAGCCCGGTTTTTCCCCTCCAGATTCAGCGGGACGGGTGCTATCTCTAATCCACGATGGATCCTTGATTCGTTGCGGTCGTCATCATCATCGTCAGTAGCTCTTACGCGCGGGGAACTGCTCAACATTCCCGCAAGTAGGATAGCGGCGACTGATGCGACAGCTGCCGCGGGCTTGGCAAATTTCCTCGGTGTCATGCTACTTGTCCTTTCTGGTAATTTTCCGTATTGGGGTCGTGGTGCTGCAAACCATCTGGTATCCACCCTGTGGCGTCACGCTCGGATCACCGGCCAAACCGAGCATAGCGACAGACAGTCGCTTGTTGATTGGCCAATGTCCGATTAACGATGGGACAGGTTGGTGGGCACCGTCAAACGGCAATGCGCAGAATTGCAGCCGTTCCCCTATTTGCTGTCGAATGCAGTGTCTTGCCGTCGCAGGCCGCGGACGTTACAATCGGGTTCCCCGGGCTCGCGACAATCGCGGACCAATCAGGAGAGCGCGATGAGCGAACCATTCCCTGGCACACCGCCATCCGTGGGACCTCCCGAAGACCGGCTGGATTCGTGGAAGGAAATCGCGGCATACCTCAACCGCGATGTGACGACCGCCCAACGCTGGGAGAAGCGGGAGGGGATGCCCGTTCACCGGCACCTGCATGACAGGATGGGCTCGGTCTACGCGTTTCGGGCGGAGTTGGACACGTGGGCGCACAGTCGGAATCTTCCAGCAGCGCAGGAGAACGGGAGCAATGTCCCCTCGCCCAATCCCCCCGCCCTTCCGCCGCGCTCGGCGAGATGGACCTCTCTAACCAGATGGACGATCGTCTTGCCGCTGGCGGCGGGGGCCGCTTTGGCGATTGGCGCAAGCCTCTGGCTTCAGAGGACGGAGTACTTCTGGCGAAGCCCCATCGCTGACGCACGATTTCAGACAGTCACGGAATTCGATGGAGTGGAGCAGGCCGCTGCGGTGTCACGCGACGGTCATTTCGTGGCGTTTCTGTCGGACCGGGACGGACAGATGGACGTCTGGGTTACGCAGGTCGGTTCTGGGCAATTTCACAACTTGACCCGCGGAAGTGCGCCGGAACTCGTCAATCCTTCGGTGCGCGCCCTGGGGTTCTCGCCCGATAGCTCTTTCGTCACGTTTTGGGTTCGCAAGCAAGACGGCTCGAGCGGAGGCGACATCAGCATCTGGGCGGTGCCAACGCTGGGCGGACAGCCGAGGCCATACCTTGAAGGCGTGGCCGAGCTCGACTGGTCGCGCGACGGCTCCCGACTCGCGTACCACACGCCCGAACCCGGAGACCCGCTGTTCGTCTCAGACGGCAGCCGGCGATCGGAGGGTCGGCCCATCTTCACTGCACCTGCCGGGCTCCACTGTCACTTTCCGTTGTGGGCGCCCGACACGGCGTTCATCTACTTCGTCCAGGGTTCCCTGCCAGACAAATTGGACATCTGGCGCATCAGTCCAGCCGGTGGGATCCCTGAACGGATCACGTCACACCATGGGCGCGTGAGTCATCCGGTCCTATTGGATCGGCGGACGCTGATGTACCTCGCTAGCGATCCCGATGGTTCGGGGCCTTGGCTTTATAGCGTGGACGTCGAGCGCCGCATTCCCCACCGGCTGACCTCTGGCCTTGACCGGTACACGTCGCTGGCGGCCAGCGCTGACGGTCGGCGGCTGGTTGTCGCGCTCGCAAGTCCGAAGAGAACACTCTGGCGCCTGCGGCTGGCTGATTCACCCGCCGAGGCGCCGGCGGCGGCTCGAATCTCGCTGACGACCAGCACGGGGTTCTCGCCACGACTGGGTCCAAATTATCTTCTGTATGTTTCTGCGACCGGCACGAGCGAGAGTATCCGGAAGGCCGCCAACGGGACGGACACGGAGTTGTGGAGTGGTCCGGGAGCGCGAGTCTTTGGCGGCCCGGCGATCTCCCCCGATGGAAAGTATGTCGCATTCTCGGTCCGGCAACACGGGCAGACGCTCTTGCACGTGATGCAGGCCGACGGCACGAACGCGCGGATTGTGGCCGATTCGCTCGACCTGCAGGGCGCTCCAGCATGGGCGCCCGACGGCCAATCCATCACCTCGGCGGCGGACGACCACGGCGTCCCACACCTTTTCCGCGTGCCAGTCGACGGTCGCTCCCCCGCTCCTCTTGTCCAGGAGTACTCGGTCGATCCCGCGTGGGCGCCCGACGGCCGCTTCGTTGTCTACTCGGGACCCGACATCGGCACTACGTTTTCCGTAAAAGCCGTCACGGCCGAGGCCGCAGCGCATCCCCTGCCGACCCTGTCCCTGACTCGGGGGGCTCGACACCTGGCCTTCCTGCCTGGGGGACGGGCGCTCGTGCTCTTGCGAGGAGAGATCCAACATAAGAATCTCTGGCTCATCGACCTGGAGACGGGCGCCGAGCGGCAGTTGACCAACTTCAGTCCCGACTTCGACATTCGCGACTTCGACATCTCCCCAGACGGCCGTGAAGTTGTTCTCGAACGAGTGCAGGAGCGCGCGGATGTAGTGCTGCTGGATCTCCCCCGACCATAATCCGAGTCCAACGCGGCGCGATCGGCGCGCTCCGAATATCGGGCTGCGCGTATCATGTGACCGCCGCTTTTGTGGAGGGGCCGCAAGGCGTTGGGGTGGTTTTCCGGCTGCGCGGCGAAAGGCAAAATTGGGGCGCTGCGCTACTCTTGGCGTAGCGCGCTCATTGGGTCTATCCGGCTCGCACGACGCGCCGGTAGAAAACTCGCGAACAGCGCAGCTGCGACCAGGAGGGGAATCATGATGGCGAAAGTCGATGGCTCGGTGGGCCGCATTCCGTCTACCGTGTGCATCAACAGGCGCCCTGCTGCCAAAGCGGCAAGAATGCCCACACCAACGCCGGCGAAAATCATTCCGAGGCTCTGCCGAAGCACAAGCCGCATGACATCGCGGGCGCTAGCCCCGAGCGCTATGCGGACGCCGAATTCCGGGACGCGCTGGCCCGTCAAGTAGGCCAGTACACCATAAATGCCGATGCACGCCAGCAGCAAAGCTAATCCAGCGAATATGCCGAACAAGAGCAAAAGGAAGCGTTGCCGGGCCAGCGAGGCGCTTACGAGCTGCTCCATGGTACGGATTTCATATAGGACTTGATCGCCGGCCGCGCCACGCAATTGCTGCCCCAACGGCTGGACGACCTTCAACGGTGGAATTGTCGTTCGCGCGGCAATCGACATGATTGACGAAAAGAAATGCAGCAACGGGGAGGGCACCTGAGCAAAGGGGTAGTACATTTGATCGCGCACTCGCGATTGATCGTCGCCGGCCAAGCCCCAATGGCGAACATGGCCAACTATGCCCACTATCAGAACGGGGCTGGGACTCATGGCGGGAATCCAGATGCGCTTGCCGACTGCGTCCTTCGTGCCGAAGGCATGTTGGGCGAGATTTTCGTCAATCACGACCACCGGTTCGCTACCGATACGATCGTGTTCATTGAAGAAGCGACCCTGGCGCAGCGGAATGCCCATCACTTTCAAGTAGTCTGGCGATACGCAGGACGCCAGCGCGACGGGCTCGTGGTTCGGTGGCGGGGGCGTGGCGGTGGTCCAGTAAGGGAGGGAGTTTTCTCCTTCGCGCATGGGGATAATATCGGCCAACGTGACCGAGTCAACGCCCGGGACGCGCCGGGCACGATCGAGTACGTCCTGCCAGGCCTCGCGGACCTGCTCGGGATTCCCCAGCGTGGCGGGAGAAAGCGCGAAGCGCGCGGCGATTACGTCGTGCACGTTGAAACCGGGATCGAGGGATGAGAGTGCGAGCAAC
>Ga0137409_10006103_pt1 | contig 12518 bp, 5 predicted proteins | sample CZODoug1_16funga_FD_122059 | JGI IMG/M metagenome (GOLD analysis project Ga0137409, IMG submission 122059) | Vadose zone soil fungal communities from Angelo Coast Range Reserve, California, USA - CZODoug1_16fungal (Hybrid Assembly) | ecosystem: Environmental > Terrestrial > Soil > Vadose zone...
CAAATATTTCAGTATCTGCTGCCGCACATAGACTTGTTGTCCTGGTGGAGTATTCAGTCCATCCAACAGTAGGACGACCAGAGGATCACTCGTGCTGTGATATTCGGGCCGATTGGTGTAGACATCGGAGCGTAGTGGGCGAGGCGGCCGCTCAGCTTTTCGTTGCGTATGCGACTCGAACGAGAAAAAGGAGATCTTTTGGGGCTTGCCATCCTCCAGGATAGTAAAGTCTGAAGCCGTCAAGCCGCTGACCACGCGAGAGGCAGCATCCGTGACGATGGCGTCCACAAGGACTACGCGGGTAGTGGCGCGGATGGCAGAGTCAGGAATTCGTTGGGTTTGCTGAGCTGATACCGCAAAGCACGACCAGAGTGTCAGAACAACGGCGAGAGGCAGATGTCTCTCGGTCTTCAAACTCGTGCAGCGCGATGTGCCCAAGAACTCGGGCTTAGCCATAGTAAGCTCCTGGCTGATGACTAGCGGCCCTCCATTCGGGACGCCGTCGCATTGCTGAAGCCGACCGCACCATCGTTCTGGCGCAGACGCTTATCGACTTGGGGATATCGCCGGCGCGGCTTTCTTTGCGAGCGGGCGCGCTCTCTCTGGCGGCACAATCCCCTCACCTTCTTTAATGACGTAGAACCGGTCCGCGGGCAGTTCTCGCAGAACTTCGATCCGTCCGGAGGGCCAGCGGATTTCGATCCGTTCTATCTTTTTCTCATTCCCCAAACCGAAGTGTATCCGTGTATCATTCTGCGAAAGATAGCTTCCTCCACTGCGTACTTCGTCGATCTGGACCAGCGAACCCGCTTGCGCTCTTACTTTGGCGCCGATTGCTAGACGATTACTGCGTGTGCCCACCAACTGGAATGTAATCCAATGATTTGTGTCATTTCCTTCATTGTGCAGGATCATCGGTGCACCGTCAATATTTTCGACTACAATATCGATTTTCCCGTCGTTGTCGAGATCACCGAAAGCAGCGCCACGGCTCGGCTGCGGGACGGCAACTGCTTGACCGACAAGATTGCTGACATCCCGAAATGTGCCTTCGCGCTGATTCAAGAATACAAGTTTGCGCTCGCGGTACTTGGCTCCCATCTCGAGTGTATCCACTTGAGGATAGACGTGACCGTTGACGACAAACAGGTCCGGCCAGCCGTCGTTATCTAGATCCACGCAGCCGGTGCCCCAGCCCAGGTATGGCACCGTGGCTGCGCCGATCCTAGCAGCATGGGATACTTCGGTGAAGCTCATGCCCCCATCATTGCGATAGAGAGAGTTGTTCTGGTCCTCAAAGTTGGTGATGTGGATGGAAAAGCGCCCGGTGTGGTTGTAGTCGCAAGCAGCCACGCCCATCCCCGCCATTTCGCTACCATCGCCGCTGACGGCTGTTCCAGATACGAAACTCACATCTGTGAAATGTCCACTGCCATCGTTGCGATAAAGATAGTTGGGGGTCGAATCATTGGCGACAAACAGGTCGGGCCGACCGTCGTCATTGAAATCACTCCAGAGGACGCCCAAACCGTAGTAACCGGCCGCATCGTGCACCCCGGCGTTCTTGGAGACATCCGTAAAGGTGCCGTCTCCATTGTTGTGATAGAGACTGTCCCCCAAACCCTTCATGCCACGTGGCCCACATTGCACCGGGATGCCACGAAAGTGACACGTAGGACCGGTGCCAAACTGGGGGAGGTTCCTGAGGTCGAACTCCACATAACGCGAAACCATAAGGTCCACGAAGCCGTCGCCATCGTAGTCGGCAAAAGCCGCACCGGTTGTCCAGCGCGGGTCGATCAGGTTAGCCTGCTTCGTAACGTCCGTGAAGGTTCCGTCACCATTGTTGCGGTAAAGCACAAGTCCATCTTCGCAGGTGACGAGGATGTCGGGCCAACCATCGTTGTCGAAGTCGGCCACGGCGCCACCCATCGCCCAACAGGGATAACCCACACCCGCCTGGTCGGTCACATCGGTAAACGTGCCGTCACGATTGTTGTGATAAAGCGCGCTTTTGGCCTTCTGCCCGCGAAGCGCCTGGTCCACACTAGGAGCATTCGTAAAGTAAATGTCCAGCCAACCGTCTTGATCGTAGTCCAGCAGCAAGACGCCACCGCTCATCGATTCCACCAGATACTTTTTCTCTGGAGAGAACGCATGCTCAAATTGGATGTGGGCGGACGCCGTAATGTCGATAAGCCGAAGAGTGGGAGGTGGTGGTGTCAACTTTTCCGGTGCCTTTTGCGCCGAAGTTCCCAATTGAACCACGCAACAGAAGAAGAGGACAAGGCAGCAAATCAAGCGCCTCACACGTGGTATGGAGGAATGGGCCACAAGTCGGTGCAGCTTTCCAACCCGGCGGAAGTCAGGTTTGTGAACGATGTTGGGGTCCAGCGCAGCGCGCTCGTTCGCTATGCGGCTTTCTCCAACCAGTTGTCGGACGCGCTTCAACACTGTGCTAAAATATGCGGATTCCATGGGCAAATTTTGTACGGTTGTTTTGGGCGTGCTGCTGGCTTCCGCTAGCCACGCTCAGACTTCTTCGACAGCACGGCCGATACCACGATTTGAGGACGTCAGCAAAGAAGCGGGCCTGAGCGTCGCGCACCTGTCCACGCCCGAAAACCGGTATATCATCGAATCGATGAGCGGGGGCGTCGGTTTCATTGACTGTGACAATGACGGCAACCTCGATATTGTGACCGTGAATGGCTCTTCCGTGGATCGGTATCGCCAGGGCGGCGACCTGATGATCACGCTTTATCATCAGGATAGCAACCTGAAGTTTACGGACATCACCAAGGCTGCCGGCCTCACCCGCAAGGGCTGGGGCATGGGCGTCGCCGTGGCCGACTTCGATAACGATGGCTGGCAAGATATCTATGTGACAGGATATGGCGGAAACGTCTTGTATCGCAACCTGGGCAACTGCAAGTTCGAAGACGTCACAGACAAAGCTGGTGTACGCGTCGGCGGGTTCAGCACCGGCGCATCATGGGCGGATTACGATCGTGATGGCCACGTCGATCTTTTCGTGCCACGCTATGTGCACATCGATATCGACAAACTGCCGGAATTCGGCAGCAATGACAAGACCTGCCGATTTCGCGGCATCCCGGTGCAATGCGGTCCCTGGGGACTTCCCGGTGAATCCGATTTCTTGTTTCGCAATCGTGGCGACGGGACCTTTGAAGACGTTTCGAAGAAGGCCGGGGTAGATGATCCGAATCACTACTTCGGCATGCAGGGGATCTGGGCCGACTATGACAATGACGGGTGGCCGGATCTTTATGTAGCGAATGACGCTGGCCCCAACTACCTTTACCACAATAAGCATGATGGTACGTTTGAAGATGTCGCCTTACTGTCGGGTGCGGCGCTGAGCGCCGATGGCGGTGAACAGGGGTCGATGGGCGTTGATTTTGGCGACATCGATCACGACGGAAGACTCGACATCTTTGTGACCAATTTTACGGAACAGCCCGACGCTCTTTACTGGAATCAGGGCACACGCGGATTCTCGGAGATCAGTAGGAGCGCACATGTAGCTCAACCCACCTACCCGCTCGTGGGCTGGGGCACGGCGCTCTTCGACATGGATAACGATGGATGGCTGGACATTTTCGTGGCGAACGGTCACGTCTACCCGCAGATGGATCTAGTGAAAGGGGGCGTGCCCTACCGGCAGCCCCTGCTCCTGTTCCGAAACAATCGCGACCGAACGTTCGAGGATGTCACGGCCATTTCCGGCCTGAACAGTTTGCGGGCTGCGGCTCGGCGCGGCGCGGCATTCGGCGATGTGAACAATGACGGCAAGATCGATGTCCTGATCCTAAATGTGGGAGAAGCACCCATGTTGCTGATCAATCGCACTCAGAGCTCCAACCATGCCGCCTTGTTCAAGCTTATAGGAACCAAGAGCAACAGGGCCGCGATCGGCACCCGTATCAGAGTGACTGCGGGAGACCTTGTGCAATTTGACGAGGTACGCGGCGGCTCTAGCTACCTGTCCCAGAACGATCTGCGCTTGCATTTCGGCCTGGGACCGCAAACCAACATGAGCACTGTGGAAGTCTCCTGGCCGAGCGGAAAGAAAGAAGTTTACCGAGATCTTCCTACTGATTTCATTTACACAATTGTGGAGGGCGAAGGAGTTCAGCAGAAGCTGCCGTTTGCGGGCCAAAGTTCAGGGATAAAGCAATCCACGCCTCTGGTTAGGAATGCATCACCAGCCAAATAGGTTCCTCTGCTGTTTGGTTCTCGGGTCGCAGCATTCCATTACTTTGTGTTAGGCCGTTCCCTTCCAGTCCGTTGGCCGGCGCGGTCTCTTTCTTGCTTGAGCTGCCGGAAGCGTTCCATATGCTGACGGGCCTCCTCCGCCTTGCCAATCCGGTTGGAAAGCAGACTCAGCTGGTATTGCGTTTCCGGGTCAGTGGGGTCGGCAGCCTCCGAGCGTTGCAAGGCGCCCTGTGCCTTTTCTAACTCTCCTGCCTGGAGGTAAAGAGTCCCCAAGTTGAGGAGCGCTTTGGCATGCCGGGGCTGCTGTTGCACCACGTGCTCTAAACGCTGGATGGCTTCTTGGGCATTTCCCTCCATGCTGGCCACAATTCCGAACTGGTATTCGGCTTCAACAAGATTTGGATCCAACTGCAAAGAGCGCTCCAGCGCATTCCGAGCATCAGGGAAGCGCTGCTGGTTCAAATAGGCCAGCCCTAGCCCCAGCCAGGCCTTGCTGTCCTGCGGGCGCTGGGCTACGTACTCTTCCAAGATCCGGCTGGCTTCGGTGTATTCCTGCTCATGCAGCATAACGGCGGCGCTAAGATACTTATCATCCAGATTCTCAGAACTTTTCTGTTGGAGCTCAAAAGCTGCCTCCAGAGCTGTGCGGTTCTCACGCGCGTTCATTGCCTCAATCACAACACGGCGCAGGACGGGAACCGCATCGGGCGCTAGCGTACGTGCCCGTTTCAGGATGGCCATCGCCTCGGCATGCTTATTCTTGAGGGCATAAATGTCTGCGATTGCGAGGAGCGCATCGATGGACTTGGGATCGATCGCAAGAGCTTGCCTAAAATTGCTCAGGGCGGCAGTCGTCTGTCCTTTGGCCTGTCGCGCCCGACCCTTCAGGTAATAAAAGCGAGCAGGAGGGCGTTGCAACCCTGGGATGGCAAGGTCCAGAGCCTCTAGAGCCCTATCAGGAAGATTCCCGTCAAGAAAAACCTCCGCCACATCCATGGCGACAACGGGAGAGTCTTTCGCTCGCGGGATCAGCGCCGATGCCTCTGATTTGCGCCCTAATGCCACCAAGCTTGCAGCCTTGATGGGAATAGCAGCTGACGGAAATCGCCCTGGTGGAATCGCGTCCAGTGTTGAGAGAGCGTCGGTGAAAAGTCCCCGTTCCACGTAGAGCCGCGCCAGCTTGAGCTTTAGATCGGAGTCTTCTGGTGCAAGGATCTGGGCCTGCTTGTATTGCTCGATGGCCTGATCGAATTTGTGCTGTGCCGCAAGAGAACTCGCGAGATTTGTGCAGGCCAAAGCTGATTTGGGGTTAAGTTGCACGAGGCGCCGGAACAGAGCCTCGGATTCCAGATAGCGCTGTTGCCGACCCCGAATGATACCGAGCAGGGTCAGCGCTTCCTCATTGTCAGGCTCGAAAGAGACTACCGACCAGAGAGCCTTTTCGGCACCCTGAAGATCGCCATGTGCTACCTCGTTCCTGGCAGCGGCAAGCAAAGAATGCACCTGCGCACTTGACTCCTGTGTCCGGGCACAGTAGGCGCCAGATAAGCAGAGGAGAGCCATTAACGGCACGAGACGCAGCGACCGCAACCCATCAGTTTGATTGCGGCACATCTCGCCCTCGGTGGCGATTCTTGAGGGTCTGGTAGAGCTTTATCTCACGGTCGGCATCCTCACTTCGTGAGTCACGACGGTAGGCCATCGCCAACTGATAATGAATGTAGTCACTGTCCGGACTGAGCTTAATCCCGGTTTCGAAACTAGAGACGGCGGCCCTAGTATCCCCCTGCTCGAGTTGCAGTTTGCCTAACTCGTAGTAAGCGTCCGCGTATTTCGGATCTTGCTGGATGACCTGCTGCAGGAGTGTAAGCGCTTCATCTTTCTGTTGAAGCTGAATCAGCGCAAATGCAAGGTGATACTTTTTGGAAGCATCTGCGGGGTTGAGTTTGAGTGCCGCACGAAATTCCTGCACGGCTTCCTCCGGGCTACCATTGCGGAGCAGCGCCAACCCTGTCAGAAAATGCGTCTGCGCCTGATTGGGATTGATCGCCAGAGACTTGCGGTATTCCTCCAGTGCTGTGCCGTATTCTCCTTGGTCTGCGAAGGCCTCACCCAGCAGCATGTGAACGTCCGCGGAATTGGGATTCGATTGAACCAGAGACTTGAGCCGACGCACGCCGTCCGCGTATTCCCCGGTCTTCACGGATGATACGGCATAAGCGTATGCCAGGCCTGGGTCATCGTCGACCGCAGTTTGTATCGGCCGCAAGGTTTCGAGCGTGTTAGGGTAATCCCGCAGCATGAAGAGGCTGAGACCGAGTGCGGCCCTGACCCGCATGTCATCGGAGTGTTTTTGCAGGTGCCGGTGCAGTGGTGCAACCGCCTGATCGTACCGGTCGGCGTAGAAAGCCGCCATGCCCCAGTTGCGGTCGAGTGTCTCGAGAGAAGGATTCCAGGAGCCAGCCTTCCGGAAATAGTCCGCGGCAGCAGCAAACTCTTTTTGACCAGCGGCGATCACACCGAGGTTGTTGTAAGCATCGGCGACGGCTGGCTTAAGTTGGTTCACATAAGCCTGTGCTTCCTTCTGCTCTTCCGGCGAAGCGGGAGCTGCCGGCATATCCGGCCGGCTCGGCTCTCCTTGCTTCAGATTCACGAAATCGGTCAGCTTCTGCTTCCGGGCTAACTCCGGATGCGCCACGCGGTCCCGAAGCTCCTTGGAAAGTGCCATTTCCTTTTCCCCTTCCTCCTTTCGGCCAGACCGCAGCAGAATCCGTGCAAGCACATAGTGCACCTGGTTGATCTGGTAGCCGTTGCGCGAGACGTCCTTCGTTAGGGCGATGGCCTTGCGTGTCGTTGCCTCCGCCTCCGCTTCGCGATCCTCCTCCGCGTACACGTACCCAAGAAAAACCAAAGGATCGGGGTTTTGCGGCTCGAGTTTGGCCGCGTGTACCAGTTCGCTTTCGGCCTCCTTCGGGTTCTGTTGCTTCATCGCAATGTATCCGAGCAAATAGTGACTGCGATAATCTTCGGGGTCTATCCTGAGTTCGGCCCGCAACTCCGGCACAGCTTCCGAAAAGCCGGCCTCACCGTCGCGGTCCAGGTACGCAAGCGCGAGAAAATAGTGCGCCTGAGGCACTTTGTCGTCTTTGGCGATGGCTTTCTTGAATTCCTGGACCGCGTTTTCTAGAGACTCCGACTCTCCTTCGCGATAGGCACGCCCGAAGTAAATATGGAGCTGCGCCTTATCTCCCAACCCCGTGAGCATGTCGTCGAACAGCAGGCGAGCGCGCGCCAGATCGTTTAGCTTGATATAGGTCATGCCCAGGAGGTACCCCACATCGAAGCTGGGGGCGGCGACGACCGCAGCTTCCAAGTGTTCCCGGGCAGCCTTGTAGTCGCCTTGACTGTAAAGAATTTGGCCAAGAACAATACGCGCCTGAGCATTACCGGGAGAAGATTGCACGACCCTTTCCGCCAGGGATCGAGCTTCCGGCAAGTTACCTTGCTTCAAACGCATCAAGGCAAAATCCAGGCGAACACCACTATCCTCCGGGGCCAGAAGCAATGCCTCCTCGAACAGAGCGGCCGCCTCACGAGACTCGCCCGCTTTGGTGCGAGCAATTGCGCTGCGGCGTATAGCTTCGGCCAGAAATGTCTTGTACTCCGCCGCGGCATGCTCCTGATCACCACCTAGTTGGAAGGTTCGGGCTGCGTCATAGTGTTGCTGCAGGGTGTCTTCGTGTGCTGGTGCGACTTTCGGGGATTGCGGGCTGGCGGGAGTGAGAACGAGGAAGAAAGAGAGTGTGACCCCAAACCGGAGAACTCCGCCTAAACTCCTCCGCGCGTGAAGCAACGGACCTAGCAAGAACGTCCCCTGCATGTTCACATGACTAAGAAGAATCTGGGTGAGGCTCGACTTGCGTCGAGCCTCACCCACTCAGAAGTTGCAGTATCAGGATATCAGAAGTTGAACTTCAGAGCATATTGGATTTCGCGGGGCCCTTTGTCCTTCGTGGCCTGTCCGAAACTGGGATTGCGGGTATTGCCGGCGTCCCATACGGTGGTGTTCACCGGCTTGCCGAAACACGCGCTGCCAGCTGTGTTGATGTTGACGGCGGTGCAGGCCAGAACGCTGTTCGACAGAATAGCGTTGATATTAGCCGTGTCTTGATAGTTCCCAAGGAACTGAGTCTTGTTAAACAGATTGAAGAACTCCATGCGAAACTGCATGGTTAGCTTCTCCCTGATTTTGAAGTTCTTGTAAACGGAGAAGTCCGTGTTGGCAAGCCCCGGTGTGAGGCAATCCCCGATCGAGGCATTGCCAAAGGTACCCAACTGGAAGCCGTTTAGAGTCCAGCGGTTGGGGTTCAGCCAATGTGTTGTGTCCGAGTCCGAGGAACGACAAGGCTGCCCCGGTACTAGGTTCGGACGAACGTTGTCCTGGTTGGCGCCGGTGCCGCTTATGCCGCCCGGAGCCCCGCCGCCCGGAGGCCCGGTCGCTGACCGACCGGCGAAAGCGGTCATGGAACTGCCGCTGGCGTAATCCAAAATGCCGGCCAGTTCCCATCCTCCCAAGACGTTTCGGGCCAAAGCGTTATAGCTGGCAAATTTCGGCGCCTGGTAAACAAGACTGGCCACAAAAATATGCGGCCGATTGATCTGACTCGGACCGTAGTTCAGACGAGGGTTCGCCGGATCGAGCAACAAGCTCGCCCGGTTGTTGTTCCCGCTATTCGTAATATCCGTATTGGATAGCGTCTTGGAAAACGTGTAGGAGAACTGGGCATCTAAGGTCTTCATTTTGCTGCGGTACAGGACTTGGAGCGCATGGTAGTTCGAGTCTCCGCCCCAACTCCCGAAAGTGATGAACCCGAAAGAAGTGGCCGGCCGGACGCTGTTACTGTTGTTGAGCGCGAAATTCAGGCGCTGCGAGGGAGGAACGCCATTCGCATCACTGAATTGGAGCAAATGGATACCCCGGTTCCCAATGTAGGCTACCTCCAGCTTATTGTTCGGTAAGATCTCCCGCTCGACGGTCAGGTTCCATTGCCAGGTGTTGGGAAGATTCGCGTCGGTAGAGATACCGTAACTTGGGGCCCCGGAAGCAGTCAGCGAACCGGGCAAGGGGGCGGCATCAAACGTGCGAGTCCCTCCAGCAGTCAAGGAGAACGGCGAGTTAGCCGCCAATTGCAAATAGTTGTTCAGGCGCTCACGCTGGAAGAACTGGCCCAACCCGGCGCGAATAGCCATCTTGCCGTTGTTGCGGGGATCCCAGGCAATGCCGATTCGTGGGGCGAAGGCATGGTTGTTTTGTTCTTTCAAGGAGCGGTTAGGCCCGGGAGTTCCGCCAAGGAACCCGGCCGCCTTGCAGAAGTTTGTGCCGGGAACAAACAAGATTCCGTTGCATGGATCTCCGCCCAAGGCCGGTTTGTAAGCGGCGGGACTGAAGCTGGCGATCTTGTCCGGCCCGCTGTAAGGTTGGCGCAACATCGACCAGCGGAAGCCATATTCTAGAGTGACATTGCGGCGAACCTTCCAAGTATCTCCAAAGTAAGGCTCAATATCGTGCCAGCGAGTCTTGGAGTACGGATTGGTCTGGAGCTCAGAGAAGCCCCATTCCCTCCCGGCCCAAAGGGCGTTAAATACACCGTTGCCGGTATTCCCGCTGCTCACGCCCCAAAATTGAGCGTTTTCAGCAGAGGACGCGTTTACCAGCTCGTTCTTCTGGTTGTTGCTGACCAGAAAGCCCACCTTAAAGGTATGGGACCCAATGACCTTGGAGAAGTCATCCTTGAAGACGATAAGCTGCTCGTTGTTGGTCCACGGGGCGATGGTCCAGATGTTGTCCGAGTTTGCCTCGGCGCCAAGGCCGCCCCAGAAAACCGGATAACCGATCTGATTTCCGGCAGCTTTTTGAGACAGCGGGAAAAACGGTGTGAACGCGCTGGCGATCTGGCCGGCCAGCCCCGGGTTGGTTCCTCCGCGCGTGATGGTGATGCGATTCGCGGAGTAAGACACTTGGAAATCGTTCACAGCACTGTTGCCAAATAACTTGGTCAGCTTGATGGTTGCCTGATACCCGGGCTGCAGCCAGCTGCTCTCAACGGAGGGATACTTATCGTCGCCCCAGAACCCCAGCGTGCTGGGAACCGGTTGGCTCCAGTGGTCCTGCGTGTAGCGGCCCGAAAGGGACCAGGTCTTGCCGAGCTGGTAGTCCCCGCGGATGCTTTCTTCGCGCCAATAGACGGGGGCGGTGATCGACGCGGCCCAATTGTTGCAATCTTTCGGGTTGGCGACGTTCGGAGTCGGCAGCATACTCACAATCAACTTTCCCGCCGGGGAAATCTGCGGGACCGTCGTGAGTGTGGCACCGCCCACTGGATTCTTCGGAGTTGGATCGCAAGGGTTCCCATTGGCGTCCTTGTCTGTCCGCTGATTAGTGAAATCCCCCGTCTGCTCCGCGGCCGTGGGCACAGTGGCCGTGCGCGCCTTACCACGAAGCTCGCGGTTCCACTCCTGGCTCCAGAAGAAGAACAGCTTGTCCTTTTGGATTGGACCGCCAACGTTGTATCCGAAATCATTACGGCGCAATTTGTCCTTATTAACTCCGTTCCGGTTATTGAAGAAGTCGGTGGCATTCAGTACATCGTTCCGGCCGAAGTAGTAAGCGCCACCATGAAACTGATTCGTGCCGCCACGGGTGATAATGTTGATGACCGCGCCGCTGGCTTGGCCATATTCCGGACCATAGCTGTTGCGCAGAATCTTGAACTCCTGGATGGCATCGATCGAGGGGTACACCAGAATGGTGCGGTTCGATCCAACGTCGTTGTTGTTCACACCATCCACATTGAACACGTTAGCCGTGGTGCTGTTGCCGTTCACCGAGAAATCAACGCCCGCCAACAAGCCTTTATCCTTGGAGTCGAAGTTCGCTTGAGGCGAAACTCCGGGCATCAATTGCGTCAACTGCGCAAAGCTCCGGCCATTCAGGGGCAGTTCCCGCACCGCATTTCCCTCAACGACGTTACCCACCGCCCCGGTCGCAGTTTCAACCTGGACCGCGGTAGCTTCCACTGTGACTTGCTCCGTCGCACTGCCAAGCTCCAGAGTCGCGTCCACGACGGCGGTGCTTGAGACATGCACTTCCACTCCCTTAGTGACATATTCCTTGAAATTTGCTTGCTTGATCCGGACATCGTAGACACCGGCCGGCAAGTCCGGCCACACATACTCGCCTTGTTGATTTGTCGTCACCGCGCGGGTTTCGCCCGTATCGCGGTTTGTGATCGTAACGGTGGCGTTGGGCATCACCGCACCGGAGCGATCGCTGACGACGCCGCGAAGGCTTCCACTGAATTTCTGGGCCGCGGCAGGAAGAGCGGCACACATCAAGAAAAGAAGAACACATAAAATTCGGAGCTTTGCATTCATCTTTCTATTCTCCTCGTTCAAATTCACAAGTTGACTCTTCATAGAGTTGTGCATCGAAGAAGGACTCTCAAAAGTAAACGGAAATGCGGGCGCGCAATGGCCCGTGGCGACTGAGATTTTCATGATTCGTTCCACCCCAAACTAAAAGGACCTGAACCCCTAAAGCACTACGGGACGTAATGCTTTTGTACTAGCGGCGTATTTAGAACAATTCGAGGGGGTTTGTCAAGCAAAAATATGGATATTCTAAAGAAAAATAATGTTATTCTACGGCCCGACAAAATTGGGTGGGAGGAAGCCCTCCGGGCTTGGGGACGAGCGGCAGGGCAGAATATCGTCCTGCAAAGGAATGGCTGCGAGCGTTTGCCGGCCGAAGTCTGGGCTGGCGGGGCAGGTCGAAAACCTGGCTGGTTTCGCCCAAGTTAACCTAGTATCAGGGCTTACTGGAGGCTGAGTGGACTCGGAAGGCGGCGGCTTCGTACTTGGGCAGACGGAACTCGAGATCCCAATTTTGGTAGATGCTCGGAGGATTTGCACATGACGCAGTCACCGAGGAAGAAGCCTGGCCCGCGCCACGAAGCGAAGGTTACCCTCAAGACTATTGCGGAACACCTTGGGCTGACCCCCGGCACGGTCTCCGCCGCTCTGAATGATTCTCCTGCAGCGCGCTCCATCCCAGCACACACCAAGAATCGCATCATCGAAGCGGCGCAGGCTCTGAATTACCGTCCCAACTTTTTCGCGCGCACTTTGCGCTTGCGGCGGACTTATACGATTGGCGTGATCGCGGAAGAGATCGGCGATGCTTACGGCGCGATGGTCATCAGCGGCATTGAAGAATACCT
>Ga0137409_10006104_pt1 | contig 12517 bp, 15 predicted proteins | sample CZODoug1_16funga_FD_122059 | JGI IMG/M metagenome (GOLD analysis project Ga0137409, IMG submission 122059) | Vadose zone soil fungal communities from Angelo Coast Range Reserve, California, USA - CZODoug1_16fungal (Hybrid Assembly) | ecosystem: Environmental > Terrestrial > Soil > Vadose zone...
CGATTTTCAATGTGCCGATCAGCTATTCCTTTCAGTGCCAGGGATGTTCATCCGCGACCAACTTCAGCGGCACGGCGCTGGATGTGGATTTCGCCGGCCCCAGCCTGGGCGGAATGTTCGTCGTTGAATTCCTGACGGGCGGCCACGACTACTATTTTCAGTTCACCGGTGACACACTTTTCAGCGGGCCCGTTGATCAGCCCACGCTTTTGCCGGGCGGTCCGTTCGACCTAACCAACGCAGGACTCTTCGGACTTGACGACAACGAGTTTGTGGATTTGGGAAGCGCCACCGTGCAGGGCGTCGCCACGCCGGAGCCGTCAACGCTCGCGCTGCTTTTGACGGCGGCCGCAACGCTGGGCCTGTTCGCGCTCCTCAAGCTTCAGCGCGCATAAATTCGTCGTTTTTCCCCCGTAACAGATAGGAAACTCATATCGCAGGATTGTGTGGGCGCGGACTTCCTCCGGAGCTAGTCTGAAAGTGTCTTCGGAGAGCGAATTGGCATTGGGGCTGGCATTGCCAGCGGCCAATTCGCAGAAAATGGAAACCTTTATGTCCGAGCCCTTCCGCCCTTATGAAAAACTAGTGGAGATTACCGTTCTGGGGAAGAAGTTCAACGTTCCCGAGCGGAATTCTCTTTTGCGCTGCTTCCAGTTCATCAGCCCGGAGACGATTCCGTACGGCCGCTTTTGCTGGAATCAAGACTGCCAATACTGCCGCGTGACGTGCCAATTGCCGGACGACGACGAACCGCGGGAAATGCTGGCTTGCAAATTTATCGTCATGCCGGGCATGGAAGTCTCTGAATTGAGCCAGGAATTGAAGTGGTGCCTGCGGTCAAAACTGCCACAGGACGCTGCGGTATCGCAGTAGGCAGTTCCGCCCGGATTTCGCTTTACCACCCCTCACGATTCAAACGAAATCGAGTGTGCCGTTCCGATCCCGGTCGAGGCCCGCGGCAGTTTGCTCTGCGGCCATCGGTGCACTACGATGGGAAGAATCCATCATGAACCAACAAGCTGCGGCAAAAGAGCTGACGTGTGACGGGTGCGGGCGCGGAGCTTCGTCTGCGCATATCGCCCGACGATTGCGACGGTTGGAATTGGCCACACGCTACCGGCCCATTCACGTGCAAGCAGTGTTCCTAGGAGCGCAGTCGCCAGCCGATGACAAGAATTTTCTGTATGCGCCGGAGCCTGGATTTAGCGGCGAAGCGTCGACGCTGCTTCGCGCTTTGGGAATTCAGACCGAAGAGCGGGACGTCGAAGCGGCATTGGGGGAATTTCAGAAACGCGGATTCGTTTTGGCACACGTCCTGGAATGCCCGCCTGAGCCTGGACGCGAGACGCCGAATTTGGCGGGCGACTTGCTCCGCAAATTACCCAGTGTCGCCAGGCGATTGCGTGGGTCGCTGCGGCCGAAACGGGTGATTCTTATTTCGGGGGAGCTCGCGCCGGTGTTGGATACGCTGAAAAACTCTCAACTCGGCGGGGAATTGGTGCTAAACGACGGAGTGCCCTTCGATTTGGCAGACAGCGCCAGTGTGAGCCAGCTCACATTGGCGGTACGGAGCCTGTGATAAGATTCACTTTTACGGAACAACTGTAGGCGGCGACGATGAAAAAACAAGCCAAATTTGGGATTGGAATCGGGATCATTTTGGTCTCCATGGCGAGCCTGGCGTGGCTGGGTTACGGCGAGAGCAAGACTTACTACCATACGATCGCGGAGCTCGAGACATTGCGGGGAACAGCTGCGGCGCACCGTATGCGCGTTGGCGGCACCGTCCAGCCGGGCAGTATTCATCGCGCAAGGGGAAAAACTGACTTCGTGTTGCTAGGCGAAGGGAAGTCCCTCACCGTGACCTATACAGGCAATGACCCGCTGCCGGATTCGTTTATCGATAATTCTCAGGCGCTGATTGAAGGCCGGATGGGTTCGGACGGGCGGTTTGTCGCGGAGCACGTGCAGGCGAAATGCGCTTCGAAGTACGAAGCCGCTCCCGGCGAGGCGCCAAGGCCGTCGAATTCGACTGGCCGTTCGTAGTTCGCGTAGGTACAACACGGCGCGCTCGGTTCTGAAAGCGGAGGCAGCGTGGACGTATTCGGTTCGTTTGCACTGTTACTTGCCTTTGTCTGTGCGCTGTACGCATTGGTCGGCGGAATCGCGGCCATCCTCACACGACATGCCCTGTTAATTAAGAGCGCGCGCCAGGCGGGCATAGCAGCGTGCGCGTTAATTTTCCTGGCGACCTTCAGCGTCGTGTACCTGTTCGTCACTGACAACTACTCGATGGCCTATGTGGCGTCGCACAGCAATCGCGACCTTGCCACGTTTTTCAAAGTGGTCGCGCTTTGGTCCGGTCAGGAAGGGTCACTGCTTTTCTGGTGCTTCCTGATGTCGATCTACATTTTTTCGGTGCTGATCGCCTACCGCAACAAGCACGGCGAATTGATGCCGTACGTCGGGACAATCCTCGCCGGCGTGCAGCTCTTCTTTTTGACCATCAGCAATTTTGTAGCGAGCCCCTTCAAGGCGCTGGCGATTGCGAACGCTTCCGGCGGCCTTGAATATTATATGCGTGCGGACGGAAGCGGGCTGAATCCGGTCCTTCAGTATCCGGAAATGATTATCCACCCGCCCAATCTATATTCGGGATACACCGGATTCACGATTCCGTTTGCATTCGCGCTCGCGGCGCTGCTTGGCCGTTATCCCGGTGAGAAGTGGATCCACTTGACGCGCAAGTGGACGATGATCGCGTGGTGCTTCCAGACAGTCGGAATTTTGCTCGGCGCCCATTGGGCGTATGCGGTTCTTGGCTGGGGCGGCTATTGGGGCTGGGATCCCGTTGAAAACGCTTCATTTTTGCCGTGGCTGACAGGAACGGCGTTTCTGCACTCGGTGATGATGCAGGAAAAGCGCGGCATGATGAAGGTGTGGAACGTGTGGCTGGTATTCATCACGTTCATGCTGTGCATTTTGGGGACACTATTGACGCGGAGTGGCGTGGTCAGTTCGGTCCACGCGTTTGCACAGTCCAATATTGGAAGCTGGTTTGTCGGATTTCTTTTGGTCGTACTCGCGACCTGCCTTTATGCATATTTCAAGAACCGCGATTACTTGAGGAGCGAAAACCAACTCGACTCGATGGTTTCCCGCGAGTCGAGCTTCTTGTTCAACAACCTCGTACTGCTTGTGGCGTGCATCGCGATCTTGTCCGGCACGCTTTTTCCAGTTTTTTCAGAATGGTTCACGGGATCGCGCATCAGCGTCGGCGCGCCGTTCTTTAACAAAGTAAATATCCCACTCGGACTGCTCCTGCTGTTCCTCACGGGCGTGGGGCCATTGCTTGCGTGGCGAAAGACTTCCGGCGAGAGTTTGCGGCGCAACTTCGCAATACCGAGTGCCGTCGGGGTCGGCGGCGCAGGCTTGGTTATCCTTTTGGGCGCACGCGATTTTTACGCGATCGTTTGTTACATGTTGAGCGCGTTCGTCGTCGCCACGATCGCCATGGAATTTTACCGCGGTGCCAAAGTAATTCGCGCGCGAAGCGGCCTGAATTGGCTTTCTTCCGCGATGGAGCTGACTCTTCGTAATACGCGGCGCTACGGCGGGTACATCGTGCACTTCGGCATGGTGATGATTTTTGTCGGACTGGCCGGACAGGCGTTCAACAAGGAAGTGCAGAAAGAAATCGGCATCGGCGGAACGGTGAAGATCGGGCCGTACGAACTCCTGCTTCAGGCGGTCGATCAGAAACAAGAAAAGAATTACATGGCCGAACGGATGATCGTGGAAGTGATGAAAGATCACAAGCCGGTCATGATTCTTTTTCCGGAACGCCGCAATTTCCCGACGAATCAGGAATCGGGAACCATGGTCGCGATCTATTCGACGCTTCGCGAAGACCTGTACGTCGTCTACGCCGGCGTGAATCAGGGGAGCGATGTGCCCACGATTCACGTGTTCCTGAACCCGCTGGTGAAATGGGTTTGGTATGGCGGCATAGTGGTCGTCATGGGAACGATTGTGGCGCTCGTCACACCGCGCCACGCAGTACTTGTTTTGTCTGGATCGAAAGTGCCGCAGACATCTCCAGGTTTTGCAACTGCGGTGCCGAGCACGGCGACATTGAGGGAAGGGCATGATTAGGGCGAGAAGAATCCTGACGTATGCGTTCGCCGCTTCACTGGCGCTGGCGCCAGTCGCCGTGGTCAGCGTGCGCGCGGAACGTGACCATGCACATGAATTGGGCAAAAAGGTTAAGTGCTCCTGCGGCGGCTGTGAACAATCGGCGGGGACGTGCTACCACGTAGGCGGCGCCTTTTCCGGGCCGTGCGACTTAGCTAAAACGATGATCAAAGAGATCCAAGGCCATTTGGACAAAGGCTTGACCGATGCGCAAGTGATCGACGCGATGATCAAGGAATACGGAACGGCTGCGTACGTGGAACCGCCAAAAACGGGATTTGGACTGGTGGCTTGGCTGATGCCCTTCGTTTATTTGCTCGCGGGAGCCGGACTCGTTGTGTTTGTGATTGCCCGCTGGAGAAAGCGCGGCGTGACCGCCGAAGCGGTTTTGGCAAATTCGAAGACGATCACGCCGGCGATGCTGGAACATGCGCGGGCGCTGGCGCAGAAGGCGACGGAGGAGTGATCTTGCTACTGCTGGCACTTTTCGCGGCGAACGCCGGTTTAAATGACTGGGCCGTACTCGGAGCGTGCCTTGCGCTGGCGATGGCGGCGGTGCTTTTCATTTTCTTCATTCAGCCGGACGCGTCGGATTTGGCGCCTCACCGCACGAAGCTGGATCAGTTGCTCGAACGGCGCGACGTGATTTACGACAATATCCGCGATCTGCGTTTTGAATATCGCGCGGGAAAATATTCGGAAGGTGACTACGAGGCAATGAAGACATCGCTCGAAATGGAAGTAGCGCAGGTGCTCCTGGAAATCGATCAGGTGACGGAATCGCAAACGAAGCGTCCGCGCGGGCCAAAGACGGTTTCTTCCGCAGAGGGCAATCGATGAAGTTTTCCGTAGGGCGGTTGTGGGTCATTGGGGTTCTGTGTGTTTCGGCTTGCGGTTCAGCGCAGGCGGCGACATTGCAGGGCAAAGTCACGAACGCAACAACTGGCAAGCCCGCTGCGTCGGTCGAAGTAATCCTGATTCAATTGCAAGCCGGGATGCAGCCGGTCGCAAATACCAAGAGCGATTCGCAGGGGCAGTTTACCTTTGACAATCCGGGAATCGGTGCACAGCCGATGCTGGTGCGCGCGGTATACAAGGGCGTGAATTTTCACCAGCCCCTGCCGCCGGGAAAAAATTCGGTCGAAGTGAATGTCTACGACCTGTCGGGCGATGCCAAGACAGTCACGGTGCCGTCGCATCTGATCATTTTTCAGCCGAACGGCGCCAGCTTGACCGTTGCGGAGCAGTTGCTCGTGCGGAATGAAACGAAACCACCGGTGGCTTTTTTCCGCGCGGACGGCAATTTTCAATTCTTATTGCCGGAGAAGGCGGAGTTGAAGCAAGTTGCCGCAGCTGGACCAGCGGGCATGCCGGTCACGCAAACCCCGATTGAAAAGGGCGGCAACAAATACGCTTTCGCGTATGCGTTCCGGCCGGGAGATAGCGAAGTTCGCCTGGCATACGAGCTTCCGTACGCGGGAGATGCCGCAACGATAAAACTCACGCCATCGCACGGGGAGCAAAGGATGATTTTGGTGGTGCCGCCGAGCGTCACATTGTCCGGCGATCAGCTGAATTCGGCCGGTCAAGAGCAGGGAATGAATTTGTTTGAGCATACGATTGCAGCAGGTGTGACGGCCTTTACCGTGAAACTTTCCGGAACCGCGCCTCCTCCGCAAGAAGCGAGCAACACCGGCGGAGATTCGCAATCTGTAAACGGCCGCCAGGGCGGAGAAGACAACGGGAGCAGCGGAGGAGTTCCGATCCAAGTGGTGCCCGGACGCCTCGATTCGTTGAAGTGGCCCGTGTTCGGAGTTCTTCTGGTTGGTTTTGCCCTCGGCGGATATTTGCTTTCTCGCAAGACTGTAGTTGCACCGGCGGGAACCGCAACGCCCACGGCAATTGCCGCTCCTCCCGTGAAAGCGAAAAACGGGCCTGCAGCCAGAGTCGAAACACCGAAGCCCGATCCAATACCGGCACCAGCTCAAGTCCAAACGAAGTCGATGGCAGCTCTCGATCAGCAGGCAGCGATGAGTCTGGATGGGCTGAAGGATCTAATCTTCAAACTGGAGTTGCGGCGGCAGGCCGGCACAATTTCAGAAGCCGAGTATGCTGCGGAACGCGCGCGAGCTGAGCAAATCCTGCGAGACCTGGTGCGAGGCTGACGCGGTGAACGAGCGCATCGGTCGCCCCGCCGGACTGAAATTCACAAAAATCGAAAAACGATTTGGCAGCCTTTATGCGCTGCGGCGATTGGATCTGGAAATCGCGCAGGGCGAGTGCGTGGCGTTGACTGGGCGGAACGGCTCGGGAAAAACGACGTTGTTGCGCGTGGCGTCGCAGTTGACGCGGCCAACGCGCGGAGAACTTTCGTTTCCTGGGTTGAAGGAAGGCACAGTCCCCGCGATTGGCTATGTTGCGCACGCGATCATGGTTTACGAAGAACTGACGGCGGAAGAAAATCTTCAGTTGTTTGCGCGGCTGCTGGGAATTGCGGAACCTCGGCGACGGGCTCTGGAACTGCTCGAAGCGACCAACCTGGCACCGAGGGCGACGTCACTGGTGCGAACGTTTTCGCGCGGAATGAAACAGCGGCTGGCCATTGCGCGGGCGCTGCTAAATGATCCGGGAGTATTGCTACTGGACGAGCCCGCAACCGGGCTCGATACGGAAAGCATGGTGTGGTTGACGAACCAAATTCGCGGGCTGCGGGATCAGGGACGCACGATCATAATGAGCTTGCACGGCGAATCGGCTCTTTCGCAACTGGCAGGGCGTGCGGCGCGCCTCGATGCTGGTGCCCTCGTCGGCGACACGCGAACCGGCGCCACATTTCAAAGCGTTTTTGCCATGGGCGAGGCCTAGATGCGGTTGCTCGCTAACACAACAGCGCTGCTCGGCAAGGAACTGCAGACCGAGTTTCGTTCGCGCGAACTGCTTATCACCACAATGTTTTTTGTGCTGACGGTAATCACGCTGTTCAGCATTACGTTCGATGCGGCCGTTTCCGATCCGAGAAACGTTGGGCCAGGACTGCTGTGGCTAGCGATTCTGTTTTCCTCCTCGCTCATGTTGCAGCCATGTTTTTTGAAAGAGCGCACGAACGACACTCTGAGCGCACTACGACTTTCGATTGGGGATCCGTTCGCCATCTTTCTGGCAAAGCTCGTCGCGAATGTGTGTCTGCTGCTGGTCACCGAACTCCTGGCGCTGCCAATTTTTGCCGTGTTCTTCAATGTGAAGATAATGCGAGTATTCCCTCAATTAATGCTGGTATTTCTGCTCGGCAGCATTGGAATCGCCGTGACTGGAACCGCTTTGTCCGCGATTTCGTCGCAGGCGCGGATGCGGGAGCTGTTGTTACCGATGCTCTTGCTTCCGCTGTTGGTGCCGATCTTGCTTGCCAGCACGGAGGCGACGGCGGCGCTCCTCGGTGACAGTCCGGCGCTCCGCTGGGACTGGATGGCTATCCTGGCGGCGTTTGACGTGGTTTTTTTGACGGCGCTATGGCTTTTCGGCGAATATCTTCTGGAAGAGTGACGTGACGATGGCGAAAACCGGTGTTTACACATTTTTGGTTTGCGTGCTGATGGGCGTGACAGCTTACGCGTCCTTTTATATTGCGCCGACAGAATCGACAATGGGACTCGTGCAGCGCATTTTTTATCTGCACGCGCCAAGCGGAATGGTTTCGCTGATGGCGTTTCTGATTTCCTGCATCGGCTCCGTCGCATATATTTTGACGCGGAAGCCGAAATGGGATTGGCTCGCCGTATCTTCGGCGGAAGTTGGCGTGGCTTTTTGCACTGTGGTGTTGCTCACCGGACCGATCTGGGCACATCCAGCTTGGGGTGTGTGGTGGGCGTGGGATGCGCGGCTCACTTCCACGCTGGTGCTTTGGCTGCTCTACGTGGCATTCCTGATTTTGCGGACGATGATTGATGACGCCGACCGCCGAGCGCTGGTTAGCGCGTTCTTTGGCGTGTTTACTTTTCTCGACGTGCCACTGGTTTATGGTTCGATCTGGTGGTGGCGGACGCAGCATCCGCAGCCCGTCGTATTCACGAGCGCGGGCCTGGATCCGACGATGCGGAAGGTTTTCTATCTATCGTGGCTGAGTCTGACGTGTCTGATGGCGCTGCTCATCCGGCAGCGATATGAGCTCGAATCATCGCGTGAAGAATTACGAACGCTCGAACAGGAACTGGAGGCAACTTGAAAAATCTCGACAGCGTGTTTGCCGCGTATCTGATCGGGTGGGGAATTTTCTTCGTGTTTTCGCTGAGCGTGGCCAAACGGGCCGCCGGCCTCAAGGAAGAATTGGGCCGCTTGAAGGAGCGGCTGCAGGATTCCGCGCGACAAGGTAAATGAAAAACAGGAAGCGGGCGAAAGGGAATCGCGTTGAGCGGCAAAAAAAGGATTGGAGTGGTGTTGTTTCAGTTGGGCGGGCCGGACTCACTGGACGCGGTCCAGCCGTTTTTGCGGAATCTCTTTCTCGACCCAGACATCATCCCGATGGGGCCTCTCGGATTTCTGCGAACACCGCTGGCGAATTACATCGCGAAGAAGCGGTCGGTTCCGGTGAGGGGTCGTTACGCGATGATTGGGCGTCGGTCGCCGATTGGAATTCTGACCGAGCGGCAACGAAAAGCGCTGGTGGCGGCGCTGGGCCCGGAAGTGGATGCCGTCGCGGTTACGGCGATGCGGTACTGGAAGCCGATGACCGATGAGGCCGTGGCCGCGTTGAAAGCAGCAGGGCCGCTTGATGAGATTGTGTTGCTGCCGCTGTATCCACATTTTTCGTATGCGACGACCTTAAGCAGTTTGAAGGAATGGAAGCGAGTGTACGGCGATGGCAAAACCGGGCCACCGCTGCGTACGATTGGACAGTTTTACAATCACCCGCTTTACATCCAGGCGCTTGTCCAGAAGATCGGCGTCTGCTTGCGGCAGTTTCCGGATAGTTCCAGGATTCACCTGCTGTTTAGCGCGCACGGATTGCCGATGAGCCTGGTCAAGAAGGGCGACCCATACCCGAATCAGGTGACGGAAACTGTACGACTGACTTGCGAGCTTGGTGCGCAGAAATACCCTAATTGGCCGAAGGAGCATTTGCTGTGCTACCAGAGTCGCGTGGGACCGGCAAAGTGGCTCGAACCTCCGTTTCTGGGAACGATGGAGAGGCTCGGGCACGAAGGCGTTAAAGAAATACTCGTCGTGCCGATTTCTTTCGTGACCGAACATATCGAAACGCTGCACGAGATCAACATGGATGGGCGGATTGACGCGAAAAAATATGGAATCGAACGATTCCGCATGATGCCGGCGGTGGGCGATTCGCCCACGTTCATTGCCTGCTTGAAGGACCTCGTGCTTCACGGAACGAATGCCGCCGAGTCCAGCGACGCGCTGCGACGCACAGCCTGACGCCTGCAGTTTCTTTCCGCTTGCGCTATACTTTTTTCGTTCGTGAGCGGAGAAATGACCACATCTTATAAACCCCTGTTGCACCGGTATGCGGTATTCGTATTCCTCTGGACGGTTCTGCTTTTCGTCTTTGGAGCGCTGGTCACGTCGAATGGCGCGGCGCTTTCCGTGCCCGACTGGCCGAAATCGTTTGGCACGTGGTTCCCGTCGCTGAAGCAGCTGATTCAGAATCCCGGTTCATTTTTCGAGCATTCACATCGCGTGATTGCGGGGGTTCTGGGGATTCTGTTGTTGATCGAAGCAATTTTGATTTGGCTTATGGAACCGCGGCGGTGGCTGCGTTGGTTTGCGGCGATCGCCGTCGGCGGAGTCGTTGTCCAAGCTGTACTCGGCGGCGAAGTCGTGCGCAAATTGTTGCAGTATTGGTTGCCGGAACTGCACGCGTGCTTCGGGCAGATTATGTTCGCGGCGATTTTGGGGATGGCGGTATTTACGAGCAAATGGTGGGTGAGCGAACGGCCGATGATTGCAGACGCAGGGTCGCCGTCCGTGCACAGCGTCGCGGTCGTGAACGCGGTCGTTACGTTTGTTCAAGTTTTCCTGGGCGCGGGATTCCGCCATCAGGACATGCCCATCTGGCCGCACATGGCTGGTTCGCTGGCCGTGCTTGGCACGACGATTTGGATTACTGTGGTACTGCGCCGGAGATTCGATGCCTCATCCGAACTGACGTTCGGTCGTGTGCTCCTTCACTCGGTGATCGGAACGCAGATTATTCTGGGCGTCGCGGCGTACTGGTCGCGATTGACGACGGTGGATGCTCCGCATCCGATGCCGGTGATGATTTGGCTGACCGTGATTCACACCGTTTTTGGCGCGATCACGTTTGGTGTTTCGGTATTTGTGGCGCTGCTTTGTTACCGGACGGTTTCGCGGAATGGGGCAGTGGCCGTTGCGAAAGGGCAGCAGGCGATCGCTGGATGAGCACGGCGCAAACAACGCAGTTGACGCTGGCTTCGCGCGCGGGGGCGTATGTCGCGCTGACGAAGCCTGATGTGTCGCTGCTGGTGCTGATGACGACGGGCGCGGGGTTTTACATGGGTTCGCGCGGGCCGGTGGATTGGTTGCGACTGGCGCATACCGTTTTCGGCACGATGTTGATTGCCGCAGGGACTGCGGCGCTTAATCACTACATTGAGCGAGATTCCGACCGGTATATGCGGCGGACGGCCGGGCGGCCTTTGCCCAGCGGTGTGCTAAAGCCGAATGAAGCACTAGTATTTGGAGTGGGATTGGCTGTCGTTGGCGCGGCGGATTTGTGGCTTGCCGGCGGGGCGTTGGCTTCCATTCTTGGCATCGTGACGTGCGTCAGTTATCTGTTCGCGTATACGCCGCTTAAGAAGCGCACGGTGTGGGCGACATTTGTTGGCGCGTTTCCGGGCGCAGTGCCGCCAATGATCGGATGGGCGGCAGCGACGGGATCGCTGGATCGCGGCGCGTGGGTGCTGTTTGCAATTCTGTTCTTGTGGCAATTCCCGCACTTTCATGCAATCGCATGGATGTATCGCGACGATTATTCCCGTGCGGGAATCTTGATGTTACCGGTGGTGGATAAGGACGGGACGCGGACGTTCCGGCAAATCATTTTAACTTCGATCGGGCTGATTGGAATTGGGTTGTTGCCGTCGCTTCTCGGGTTGGCAGGCGTGCTCTATTTCTTCGGCGCGCTGGTGATCAGTACTGCGTTGCTGCAGGTTTGTTTGTGGGCGGCGAGTTCAAAATCGAATGCGCGCGCGAAGTGGCTGATGCACGCGACGGTGTTGTACATTCCGCTGCTGCTGGGGCTTATGATGTACGACAAGGTGTCGCGTTGATTTCTCAAGCGGCGTTTAATGCGATTTTGAATGGGACAAGCGCGGTATTGCTTGTGTGCGGGTATGCAGCGATTCGTTCGGGAAAGATGGCCGTCCACAAACGGTTCATGATTTCCGCTTTTTCCGTTTCCACAGCGTTCTTGATTTCCTACGTGATTTATCACCTCCGCGTTCATCGGGTTGTGTTGTTTGAAGGACAAGGCTGGATTCGGCCGGTTTATTTCGCGATTTTGATTTCGCACACGATTCTTGCGGTCGTGATTGTGCCCATGATCCTGGTAACGCTGCGCCGCGCCTGGCTGGAGAAGTTCGATAAGCATCGCGTGATCGCGCGGTGGACTTTGCCTTTGTGGTTCTACGTGAGCGTGACAGGTGTGATCGTGTATTTCATGGTGTATCAGATTTATGCGGCGAAGCCGTGATCGTTCACTGTTTGCCGTCACCGTTTACCGTTGGATACGGTTGTGCCGCGATTTCGCGTACCGCAGCCCCTTACAGGGTAAACAGGAGTGGCTACGCTACCCCTCCCCCCTGTTTTTCGTAAGTATTGATTCTAAAGAGGTTACTGGCATGGCATCGCGTAAGTATTGAATGCAAAGGGTTTAGGCGACTGGAATCTCGGCCAAAACGCGGCAAAACGCGGAATGAGTCCGCAAGTGTTGATTCTACGCGGGTTATCCTAAAGCGGAGATCACGGCGTCGGTGAATTCGGCGGTTCCGGCATTGCCGCCGACGTCGTGCGTGGTGTGTTTTGCTTCGCGATAGACTTTTTCGATGGCGGCCTGGATGCGGCGGGCGGCGGAAACTTCGTCGAGATGATCAAGCATCATGACGCTGCTCATGAGGAGCGCGGTGGGATTTGCGAGGCCTTTGCCGGCGATGTCTGGCGCTGTTCCGTGGACGGCTTCAAACATAGCGGATTGATCGCCAATGTTTCCGCTGGGGACGACGCCAAGACCGCCGACCAAACCGGCGGCGAGATCGCTCATCACGGCGCCATAAAGATTCGGCAAGAGGAGAAC
>Ga0137409_10006107_pt1 | contig 12515 bp, 10 predicted proteins | sample CZODoug1_16funga_FD_122059 | JGI IMG/M metagenome (GOLD analysis project Ga0137409, IMG submission 122059) | Vadose zone soil fungal communities from Angelo Coast Range Reserve, California, USA - CZODoug1_16fungal (Hybrid Assembly) | ecosystem: Environmental > Terrestrial > Soil > Vadose zone...
GGTGTTGGCGAGCTGGCGCGTCTGGAAGCCGGCCGCGAGGTACTGGGCGAGCTGCTCGCCGTAGCGGCCCTCGAGCACCGGCTCGAGCTGCAGCGACTTCACCGTTGCCATGCCGGCCAGATACTCGGTGATGAACGCGGTGTTGCGCGCGCCGACGCGGAACTGGTGCTCGAGCCGCGCGCGAAAGAGCGGGGAAACCGCGAGGCTCAGGCCGGCGACGGCGAGCAGCACGGCGAGCGCGATCAGCGTGAGCTGCCAGCTGTACCAGAACATGACCGCCAGGAAGACGACGAGGAACGGGCAGTCGAGCAGCAGCGTCACCGCGGCGCCCGACACGAATTCACGAATTTGCTCGACGCCGTGCAGCCGCGCGACCAGGACCCCGGTCTGGCGGTGCTCGAAGTACGGCATCGGCAGGCGCAGGAGATGGCGGAAAACCGCCTGCCCGAGCACGGCGTCGACGCGGTTGCCGCTGTGGACCACCAGGTACTGGCGCATCCACGTCATCACCGTAGTGAAGACGACGAACATTGCGAGCGCCACGCCGACCACCCAGAGCGTGTTGATGGTGTGGTTCACCACCACCTTGTCGATCACCACCTGCGTGAACAGCGGCGTCGCGAGCCCGACAAGCTGCAGTGCGAGGGACGCGATGAGCACGTCGCGCCAGATGCTCTTGTACTTGAGCAGCTCGGGAACGAACCAGCCGAAGCCGAACGCCTGCTTGCCGGCGCCATCCGGATCCGGCACTGCTGGTTCGCCGTGCGAAAACTGCACGACCGTGCCTGCGAAGCTATCGACGTCAAGCACTGCGGCCTCGGTGCTGGCCGGCTTGAGGATGGTGATCTGTTTGCGTGACGCTTGCAGGAGAAGCGCGAGCGCTTGCCGCTCGCCATCACGCACCAGCACGAGGCATGGGAGCGCGAGCGACGTGAGCGCGTCCGGCGCGGCGTTCGCGACGCCGACCTTCATACCGAGCGACTCGAGCGCCAGGCGGAGCGATGCGATGCTATGCGGCGGCGGCGATTGCTGCGCAAGCAGCGCCGGGTCGAATGCCACACCGTAGACGCGACACGCGGCCGCAAGGGCCCAGAAGAAATCGTCGCGCGCAAGTTGAGTTGTTTCCCTCAACTGTCCTCCCCCACGAGCAAGATAACGCGAGAAGCCAGGCCAATGTAAGGGTCCTGCAAGAACAATTCGCTGGGGGACTTATCCCCGCGTCCTGCATGCGGCGCCGCGTGTCAAAAAAAAGCCCGCATTGCGCGGGCTTTGGGATAAGAACTGCTGCTGCTCAGTCGTCGTCGCTATCGATCCGGCTGATCCTCCAGATCGTACCCGTGCCCGGAATCTGCACGAGCGGCGCATTGGCCGGGTTGTGGAACATCGAAGCGTGATCAGAACCGCCGGGATCGCGCACTGCACCGTAATCGACGAGGTATGCAGCACCATCGGGCCCGAAGCGGAGGGTCGTCGGGCGATTGATTCCGCTCACCATGGCTACGAAGGCCTGCTCAGTCTCGCCGTTGCATTGCGGCGTGCCGTCCGGATCCCACTTCTTCTCGCCCTTGCAGTTGAAGGCGAAGCGCGAAAGCTTGATCTCGTACGGGTTCGTGTCGCTCGTGAAATTGACGAGCTCCACGTCGTGGCCCGCCTCCGGCGTGCCGTTCGCCTGCGAGAAGCCGAAGTCGCCTTCGCGCGACACGAGCACGGCGTTCTTCTTCACCACGCCGCCGACGAAGGAGTTCGGCGCGAAGTCGAGACCGACCGCGGCGACGTCCGAAGGCTCGATGGCAAGCGGCGCCACCGGCTGCTGCGGGAAGAACGCAAGCACGTTCTTCACCGTCTGGCCGGCCAATGACGGATCGTCGTCCGCCGGGCTGCCCTTCGGAATGAACACCGACTGCGTCGAAGCGAGGAAGCCGAAGCGGTCAGGCCAGCCGTGATATTCCGGCGTGCCGTCCGGGTTCTGCCGCGCGACCGCCAGCCGGTCGGGCGCGTTGTTGGTTGGCCGCGCGCCGCGTTCATCCTCGCCGTTCTCCGACACCATGATCTCGCCCTGCAGCGGATGGTCGGCGGGCGAGAAGCGCAGGCCGTACGGGTTGCGGAAACCCCATGCCACGGGCTCGATGGTGTTCTGCGGGTTGGAGATCTTCGCGCGCAGGATGGCACCCGTGCACATGCCCTTGCTCGTCGCGTCCTCGAACGCGGGCACCCATGCATTGGGCCGCGGCTGGCCATGGTTCGAGAAGCCGGTAGTCTGATGGTTGTCGCTCACCGACCTCCATGTATTGCCGCTCAGCTTGATCTTTTCGCAGGCGATGTCGTGCTGATTGCCGCCCCCGCCATTGTCGTGGCCCGTAACGCCGGCGTTGGTGGCGGAACCTTGTGACCAATACAGCCAACCGTCCTTCGCGATGATCTGCTCGGTCGGGTGATCGCCGGTGGGCAGGCCCTTGATCACCGTCGAGACGGTGTTCTTCGCCAGGTCCACACGCACGATGCGCGAGGTATTGTTGCCTCCGCCCGAGGTCGCGCCGCGCACACCCTGGTTCGAATCGGTCGCGAACAACCTTCCGCCCGCGAGATCGCGCTCGAAGGACAGACCGATCGCCGGACCGTCGGGCTGGAAGCCGCCGCCCGAAGGCGTCGGCTTGCCGAGCGGGCCTGCGACCTTGTTGCCCTGCCGATCGAAAACGAGCAGGTTCGGAGTGAACGGGTTGTTCAGGGCGAACTTGCCGATCCCGGGGACCTTGGTGTTGTCGTTGCAGCGGCTCGGCAGGCCGGTGCCCGACTCGAGGACCAGCACCTGGAAACTACCCTTGCTGCCGAGAAAGGCGACGTCGGTGGGAAAATTCAGGCCCTTGGCGAAAACTTCCACCTTGTAGCCGCTCGGGACCACGATGTCCTCGCCGTTTCCCGGATCGAAGAACACGCGCTCGGTGGGGCAAACCGGGTTGAACGCGTCGGCGACCGCCGCGACGGGAACGGACAGGAGTCCAACAAGGACCAGCGTGGCCGCGCTCCTTCCTCGGGGATCCGATACAAAAGCGTGAAGCTGGGACGAAGAGATGCCCTTCATAAGCCCTCCTAAATGAAAAAAGTTGCTTGGTGCAGGACAGACGGAACTCGCCCGGCGATCTTCTTTGAACAAAGATAGGCGGGACCGAAGCGAACGATCAGATTCTATGCTCGCGCCACTCGAAAACGCCAGAGAAAAACCGTGTCAGGAATACCCTGTCGGTACTGGACCGACACGCGCCGTTGCGAACGGATCGGTTATCGCGACAACAAGACCAGCGCCAGCGCGCCGAGTCCCGGGACGGCCTGCACCCAGAAGATCTTGCGACTCGCCGTAAATCCGCCGAACACGCCGGCGACGACGACGCAGCCGAGGAAGAAGAGCTTGATCGGGTCTCCCGCGCCGCCGAGAAAGAGGCCCCAGCCCAGACCGGCGGCGAGAAAGCCGTTGTACAGGCCCTGGTTGGCGGCGAGGTTCTTCGAGGCGGCGGCGAGCTCCGGGGTGAGGCCGAAGGTCCTGAGTCCGAACGGCCTGGTCCACAGGAACATCTCGAGTACCAGAAAGTACAAGTGGAGCAGGGCGACCAGCGCTACCGCGGTGTCGGCGACGGTTCTCATGGGTCTTTTCCTTTTTTCGAAAGCATACGGGAGCTTCGAGTAGACTGTAGCCCGAGAGAGGAGCCTAACCTATGCCAATCAAGAAAATCCTGATCGTCGACGATTCCCCGACCGACCGCCAGTTCCTCATCGAGACTCTGGGCAAGCGGGGCTACGAGTGCCTCACCGCGCAGAACGGAGACGAGGGAATCGCGAAGTCGAAGAGCGAGCAGCCGGACCTGATCCTCATGGACATCATCATGCCCGGCACCGACGGCTTCAAGGCGACCCGGGCCATCACCCACGACGAGGCCACCAAGCACATTCCGGTGATCGTGTGCACCAGCAAGAAACTCGAAACCGACAAGGTCTGGGGCCTGCGGCAGGGCGCAAAGGACTATATCGTCAAGCCCATCGACGCGAAAGAGCTGCTTGCCAAGATCGCGGCGCTGGGCTGATTCCCTAGACCAAGCCGTCCATCACCATCACCTCGACGTAGTCGCCGGCATTCACGCTTCCCCGCTCGTGCCCTAGCACGACGAAGCAGTTGGCCTCGGACATCGAGCGCAGGATGCCCGAGCCTTGCGCGCCCGTGAGGCGCACGGTCCATTCGCCGTTCTTCAGCTCGAGGATGCCGCGCTGGTATTCGGTGCGGCCGGGCTTCTTGCGCATCGCCGTCTCGGATTTCGCGCGCAGCAGCGGCAGCTCGATGTCGCTGCGTCCCGCCATGTGGAGCAGCGCGCCGCGCACGAAGTGGTAGAAGGTCACCATCACGGCAACCGGGTTGCCGGGCAGGCCGAAGAGATACGCCGATCTTCCGCGCGCGCGGATGCGGCCGAAGGCCATCGGGCGCCCGGGGCGCATCGCGATTTTCCAGAACGCGACCTCGCCCAGCTTCGCCATCATCTGCTTGGTGAAGTCGGCCTCGCCCACCGACACGCCGCCCGAGGTCACCACGGCGTCGGCCTGCGCGGCGGCCTTGCGGAACGCGGCCTCGAGCTTCTTCGGGTCGTCGCGCACCACGCCGAGATCGACGACTTCGCAGCCCAGGCGCGAAAGCATGCCCCAGAGCGTGTAGCGGTTGGAGTCGTACACCTCGCCCGCTTTCAGTTTCTTGCCCACGGAGACGAGCTCGTCGCCGGTGGAGAAGAACGCGACTTTCAGTTGCCGCCGCACGCTCACCTCGCCGATGCCGAGCGACGCCACGAGGCCGAGATCGGCGGGCCGCAGCAATCGCCCGGGCTCGAGCGCGGGTCTGCCTTTCTTCAGGTCCTCGCCCGCCAGCCTGCGGTTCTGCCCGGTCTCCTGTCCCGGGGGAAAGGTGACGCGGCTGCCCTCGACCTGGGCGATTTCCTGGATGATCACGGTATCGGTGCCGCGCGGCATCACCGCGCCGGTCATGATGCGCACGCATTGCCCGGCGCCGACCGCTCCGCGGAATTCCCTCCCGGCGAACGCCGCGCCGATTTCGGTGAGCGTAACCGGTACGCCTGCATTCAGGTCGGTGCCGCGCACCGCATAGCCGTCCATCGCCGAGTTGTCGTGCGAGGGGACGTCGATCGGCGAGACGATGTCCTTCGCGAGCACGCGGCCGAGCGCGGCGCGCACGGGTAATTTCTCGATGCCCGAGACGGGCTTGACGAATGATCGAATGACCTCGTTCGCTTTGGCGACCGGGAGCGCGTGCGGATCGTAGTCGCTGGTGCAGGAGATGACTTCTTGCAGCGTTCTCATGCGCGGAATTATCGCGCGTTTATTCTCGAAGGGGCGCAGTTGAATTTCCTGCCCTTATCCGTTTATCCTGCACGGGGATCCGTGAACCGAGGGGGGAATCCATGAAGCGTGCGGCGCGGGCGCCGGGTGCGGTGTGGGCTGCAGCGCTCCTCGCCGCCGGCGCGGCCTTGCCTGCCTTTGCGCAGGCTCCCGAGCCGGGCGGGCCGGCGGCCGAGGCCGAGACGCCGGCAGCTCCGGCTGCAGCTCCGGCGACCCCGACTCCGCGGCCCCGGCCTTACCGGGACGTGCTCAAGGACGCGAAGGCTTTGCCCGGGTTTTTCACGCTGTACCAGAAGGACGAAAAGGTCTGGCTCGAGATCCGGCCCGAGCAGCTCGAGACGCCGTTCTTCTTCTCCTACAACATCCCGCGCAGCATCGGGGAGCGCGGGTTGTACGGCAGTCAGATGGGACGCTCGCGCATCGCGTTCTTGCGCCGCATCGGCGATCGCGTGCAACTCGTCGCGCGCAACGACGAGTTTTTCGCCGCCCAGGGCACTCCGCAGGCGCGCTTCGTCGCGGAATCGTTCTCCGATAGCCTGCTCGCGTCGGCGCCGCTTGCGTCGCTGCCGGATCCTGCGACCAAGGTGGTCGTCGTCGAGGCGAACGCGCTGTTGTTCGCGGACATCCCGGGCTACCTCACGCGGCTCGAGATCGCGTTTCGATTGCCGTTCGCGCTGGACGCGAGGAACAGCGCCGTCGCGCAGGTCCACAACGGTGAGCGCCTGACCGGCCTGAACGTGCGGGTGCATTTCGCGGTGCCCAAGCTGCCCGCGCCGCCGCTCAATCCGCCGCCGGGCGCAGTGCCGCCGCCGGCGCCACCGAGAACCGTGCCGGACCCGCGCAGCCTCTTCGTGAGCTTTTACTACAGCTTCGCGCAGCTGCCCGCGGAGCCCTGGCCGCCGCGGCTCGCCGACCAGCGCATCGGGCACTTCACCACCTCGCGCGTGGACCATACCGAGGACACCGCGGTCAAGTCGCGCGTGCACTACGTGCAGCGCTGGCGGCTGGAAAAGAAAGACCCGTCGGCGGCGCGATCCGAGCCGAAGCAGGCCGTCGTCTATTGGCTCGACAGGAACATTCCGGAGAAATACAGGAAGGCGGTCGCGGCCGGCGTGCTCGAGTGGAACCGCGCCTTCGAGCGCATCGGTTTCAAGGATGCGCTGGTCGTGAAGCAGCAGACCGAGCAGGACGACTTCGACACCATGGACGCGCGGCACGCCTCGATCCGCTGGTTCACTGCCGCGGACGGGAGCTTTGCCATCGGCCCCTCGCAGGTCGACCCGCGCACCGGCGAAATCCTCGACGCGGATATCGGGATATCCGACGCGTTTGGGCGGAGCGCGCGCCGCCTCGTGGTCGAGGACGTCGGCCGGGCGGGCGAGCAGAACGCTGCGGTTCTCGCCGATCCTCTGGATATCCGCCGGGAAGCGCCGACTTGCAGCTACGCCGCCGAGGCCGCACACGAGCTGCATTTCGCCATGGACCTGCTCGAGGCTCGCGGTCTCGACATGGACGGCACGGAGGCCGAGGCCATCGCGCAGGCGTACGTGAAGTTCATCGTCATGCACGAGGTGGGACACACGCTCGGCTTGCGCCACAACTTCCATGCATCGACCGCGTACCCGCTCGAGCAGCTGCGCGACCCGGCGTTCACGCGCGAGCACGGCATCGCGGCGTCGGTCATGGACTACACGCCCTACAACCTCGCGGTCGCCGGCGAGAAACAGGGCGAATACGTCCAGGACACCATCGGCGCCTACGATTACTGGGCGATCGAGTATGCCTACACGCCGCTGGAGCCGCAGCACGAAAAGGCGGAGCTGGCGAGGATCGCGGCGCGCTCGACCGAGCCCGGGCTCGCCTATGGCACCGACGAAGACGCGGGAGACGGCAGGGCCATCGGCATCGACCCCGACGTCAACCGCTTCGACCTGGGACCGGACCCGCTCGAGTATTACCAGCGACGCATGAAGCTTTCGCGCGAGCTGTGGGACCGCATCGAGGCGCTGCAGCTCGCACCCGGGGAGAGCTACGAACGGCTGACGCGCAGTCTGGTGAGCGGCTTCCGCTCGATCGGCCAGATCGCGCCGCTCGCGGCGAAGTACGTCGGCGGCGTCTCGCACCGCCGCGACCTCGCCGGCACGGGGCGAGCGCTGTACGAGCCGACCCCGGTGGCGCGCCAGCGCGAGGCGCTGACCCTTATCACGCGCGATTTTTTCCGGGCGGACAGCTTCCGGTTCAAGCCGGAATTCCTGAGCCGCATCGGTATCGATCAATTCGAGCGGCCGGCGAATCCCATCGTCTCCATCGCCGACCCGGTGCTCAACGTTCAGAAGGCGATCCTCGATCACCTGATGTCCGACACCGTCGCGGCGCGGCTGCTCGATTCACAGGACAAGGTCGCGGACCGCAGCCGCGTGCTGCGGCTGTCCGAGCTCCACGAAACGCTGCAGGCGGCGATCTGGAGCGAGGCGCAGACCGGCGCGGAGACGACCACCCTGCGCCGTAACCTGCAGCGCGAGCACCTGCGGCGCGTTGCCAATGCCCTGACCAAGCCGGCCGCCTCCGCGCCCGCCGATGCGGCGAGCCTGTTGCGTGAGAACGCGCGGCGGCTCGCCTCCGCGCTGCGGGCGGCGCAGTCCCGACCCGGCCTCAGCAAGGAAACGCGCGCCCATTATGCGGCGAGCTTGAACGCGCTCGAAGAAGCGCTCAAGGCTCCGATGCAGCGCTCCGGCGCCTGATATGTAGAGCGACTGGGAAAGCGAGCGCTGCGCTCAAGCCGGCCGCGTGTCTTCCCACGTTTGCAGCTCTTCGCGGGTGTTGATGTTGGAGAACGCCTCCGCTTCGTCGTCGAAGAGGACCTCGACGACGTTCAAGCTCGCGTACCACGCGTCGATCTTGCGGCCGCCGCCTTTCAGAAAATCGGCGAGATGGTCGAGCACGCCGCGGCGCATCAGCGAGAACACCGGGTGCGGCTGGTCGCCGGTCTTCGCCACCGCCAGCTCCGCGCCGGTCTCATCGATGCGCGCATACAGGCGCGCGACCAGATCCTCCGGAAGGAACGGCGAATCGCAGGGCACCGAGGCGAGAAACGGGCGCTTGGAGACCGACAATCCGGCGTGAAATCCCGCGAGCGGACCCGCGAAGCCTCCGATGGCGTCGCTCACCACGCGCACGCCGAAGCTGCGGTATTCCTCGTGGTTCTGGTTGGCGTTGATGATGACCCCGCCCACCTGGGGGGCGAGGCGCTCGTACACGTGATCGACGAGGCGCTTGCCGCGGAAGGCCTGCAGGCCCTTGTCGACGCCCCCCATGCGGCTGCCCTTGCCGCCCGCGAGAATGAGTCCGGTGACCGAGGGGACCACGACGCCGAACGCTACGCGACCATCGTCGGCGCGACGCGCTTCCTGAAGCGATGCTTCCCGGTGAAGAGAAGGTAGTGCTTGCCGCCCGCGGCGCGGCCGATCATGGTGATGCCGGCCTTTTCCGCGATTTCGTAGCCCATCTGCGTGAGGCCCGAGCGCGACACGAGGAAGGGGATCCGCATCTGCACGGTCTTGATCACCATCTCCGAGGTGAGCCGCCCGGTGGTGTAGAAGATCTTGTCCGATCCGTCCACGCCGTCGAGCCACATCCGGCCGGCGATCGCGTCCACCGCGTTGTGCCGGCCGACGTCCTCGACGAAATACAGGATCTTCACCGCTGCGGCCGTGTTTGCCGCCAGGGCGCAGCCGTGCACCGCGCCGGCGGATTTGTAGACGGTCTCCTCGTGGCGGACGGCCTCGAGGAGGGCGTGCAGCGCGTCCTCGGTGAGCGATACGTCGTTGCGCAGCTGGACCGAATCGATCTCCGCCATCAGGTCCCCGAAGACCGTGCCCTGGCCGCAGCCGGTGGTGACGGTGCGCTTCTTGAGTTTCTCCTTGAGCGACTTGATCGGCTTGCGCGTGGTGACCGCGACCGACGCGGTCTCCCAGTCGACCTGCACCGCCTCGATTTCCTCGATCGACTTCAGCAGGCGCTGGTTGCGCAGGTAGCCGATCGCGAGGGCCTCGGGCGCCTGCCCGAGCGTCATCAGCGTGACGATCTCGCGCTTGTCCACGTAGAGCGTGAGCGGGTGCTCGCCGGCGATGGGCGTAGCCACCGCCTCGCCGCGCTCGTTGATCGCCTCGACCTCGAAGGTGAGGGCCCTGGACGCGCGGGTGAGCTTGGGGCGGAGCGGAGCTTTCATCCGCCGATGTAGGACATCTCGATCTTGCGAAGCTTCGCCGTCTCGGCGGTGCGCAGCTCGGAGTAGCGGTCGGCGCGGATGTGCCAGATGCCGGCGACGGTGTCGGAAATCTCGCTGTCGGGGGTGCCGCCGCGCAGCATTCCGCGCAGGTCGTAGCCCGCGGTCGCGAAGAGGCACGTATACAGCATGCCCTCGGTCGAGAGCCGCGCCCGCGTGCAGGTGCTGCAGAAAGCCTGGGTCACCGAGGAGATCACGCCGATCTCCCCCGAGCCGTCCCGGTAGCGCCAGCGCTCTGCGACCTCGCCGCGGTAGTTCGGGTCGGCGGGCTCCAGGGGCATGATGTCCCCGATCCTGCGCACGATCTCGGCCGAGGGGATGACGTCGTCCATGCGCCAGCCGTTGGTGTGCCCGACGTCCATGAACTCGATGAAGCGCACGATGTGGCCGCTGCCCTTGAAGTAGCGCGCCATCGGCAGCACCGAGTCCTCGTTCACGCCGCGCTTCACCACCATGTTGATCTTGATCGGCGCGAGTCCCGCCTGGGCGGCCGCGTCGATGCCGTTGAGCACTTCCGAGACCGGGAAATCCGCGTCGTTCATCCGGCGGAACACCGCCTCGTCGAGCGAGTCCAGGCTTACCGTCACGCGGTTGAGCCCCGCGGCCTTGAGCGAGCGCGCTTTCTTCGCGAGCAGCGAGCCGTTGGTCGTCAGGGTCAGGTCCAGGCCGGGTATGTCGGCGAGCATCTCGATCAGGTGCTCGATGTTCTTGCGCAGCAGCGGCTCGCCGCCGGTGAGCCGCACCTTCTCCACGCCGTGGCCCTTGAAGATGCGCGCGAGGCGCGTGATTTCCTCGAAGCTCAGGAGCTGGTCGCGCGCGAGGAACTTGTAGTCGGACCCGAACACCTCCCGCGGCATGCAGTACACGCAGCGGAAGTTGCAGCGATCGGTCACGGAAATGCGCAGGTCGTGCAGGCGCCGTCCGCGCGTGTCGAGGCCCGCGTGCAGGGGTTCACCCGAATTCCCTCTGACGGGAAGGGGCTTTGCCCGGCGTGCGTCGCTGATCGGGATGACGCGATCGGTCATGACTTGCGTAGCCGTATCATGAAAGGCAGTTCATAATCCAACGTTCGTCGAACCAGTATAGCCGGAAACAATGTCCTATCCGAGTCTCGCGGTCGCCGTCGTGATGGAATGCAAGCGTCTCGATAACCGCTGGCAGCCGGAAAAATGGGAGCCGATCGGCGTCCTTCCGGATGCGCAGGAAGAAACCGAGCCGCGGCTGCTGCGCGAGGATGCCGGAAACATGCAGTGGTTGCACCCGGGGTTCAAGCTGGAGCTATTCCATGACGAATCCGAGGGGTATTACCTGAACCTCGCTTCTCCGCACCCCTATGTGTTTGTGAACTGGCTCGATGAGTCGGGCGCAGGCGTGCCCAAGTCGGTGACGGTGAGCTATAACGAGGCAGCGCGCATGATGGACGGCGGCGCGCGCGTGGACGGCGTACTCATGCCCGCCGAGTGGATTCCCTGGCTCGAGCAATACGTGATGAAGCACTACAAGCCCGAGCCCAAGAAGAAGCGCAGTCGCCCCCCGTCGTTCAAGGGCGCGCGGCGCGACGAACCATGAGCCGAGAAGACAAGGAACGCTTCCTCTCGCGCTGGTCGCGCCGCAAGCTCGATGTGGCGAAGGAAGCTGCGTCGCCGAAGCCCGTTCCTCCGCCTCCGGCCGCTGCGTCGCCTGCGATCGTGCAAAACGCGGCAACGCCCGAGCTGCCTTCAGTCGAGACGCTGAAGGGGCTCGCGTCGGAGTACAAGGAATTTCTGCATCCCGATGTCGACGAGAAGCTGCGGCAAGCTGCGTTGAAAAAACTTTTTCACGACCCGCATTTCAACGTGATGGACGGATTGGACACCTATATCGACGATTACTCCAAGCCCGACCCGATACCCGAGGCCATGATGAGAACGCTTTCGCACGCCAAGGGCCTGCTGTTCGAGGAGAAGAAAGAGGAAACGCAGTCGGCCGAGGAAAAACCTGCCGATCCCGCGTTGCCCGAAACGCCTCCGGCGACAGACGTTGCCGCCGAAACGGCGCCGGCCGAACCGGTCGAGAAAAAGGAAAAAGCCTGAATGGCCCTCGAGGACCGCACGCTCAAGATCTGCAACTGCAACAAGACCATGGCGCTCGACGCCAAGGCGCTGGCGGGCGCGCTCAAGCTCAAGCAGCCGATCGAGATCCACACGGAGCTGTGTCGCAAGCAGGTCGCGAGCTTCCAGGGCGCGCTGAAGGACGAGAGCTGCGTGATCGCGTGCACGCAGGAGGCGCCGCTGTTCTCGGAGATCGCGGATCAGGCGGGCTCCACCTCGGAGCTGAAGTTCGTCAATATCCGCGAGCAGGCGGGTTGGTCGAAAGAGGGCGCGAAGGCGACGCCCAAGATCGCGGCCTTGCTCGCCCTGGCGGACCTGCCCGAGCCCGAACCGGTGACGGCCGTGTCCTACAAATCCGGCGGCGAGTTGCTGATCGTCGGCCCGGCGGAGACGGCGATTCCCTGGGCGGAAAAACTCGCCGGGCAACTCGACGTGAATGTTCTGATCACCTCGCAACACGGTGGTGAGCTACCGGCGGAACGCCGCTATCCCGTCTGGTCGGGAAAAGTGAAATCCGTGAAAGGTTACCTCGGCGAATTCGACGTCGCCTGGGACCAGGACAACCCGATCGATCTGGAAGTGTGCACGCGCTGCAACGCCTGCATCCGCGCCTGCCCCGAGCAGGCGATCGACTTCTCCTACCAGATCGACATGGACAAATGCAAGGCGCACCGGGAGTGCGTCAAGGCCTGCGGCGACATCCGCGCCATCGATTTCGACCGCGCCGACCGCGAGCGCCGCGAGCGATTCGA
>Ga0137409_10006108_pt1 | contig 12513 bp, 11 predicted proteins | sample CZODoug1_16funga_FD_122059 | JGI IMG/M metagenome (GOLD analysis project Ga0137409, IMG submission 122059) | Vadose zone soil fungal communities from Angelo Coast Range Reserve, California, USA - CZODoug1_16fungal (Hybrid Assembly) | ecosystem: Environmental > Terrestrial > Soil > Vadose zone...
TCACCGGCGGAACGATGGTCGATGGCAAACCGATCGCGGCTGACGAAATTCGCGGCCGCGTGATCAACGGGGGTGAGACTCGGAAGCTTGTTCCAGGGGACGCGATGATCATCCCTAACGGCGTGCCCCACTGGTTCAAAGAAGTGCAGGCCCCATTCCTCTACTACGTTGTGAAAGTACGCTGAGTTGGAGAAACGAAGATGAACTGGCGCCAATTGCTCCTGTCTTTCCTTTCAGGACTATTTTTTTGGGTCCAGCCGCTCGCGGCCCAAAACTGGGCCGCTCAGGCCCCGCCCTATGGGCGTCCGGACGCAACGATTGATCTCCGCACGAGGGAAGGAACGCAAGTTATACAGGGCAAATGGCGTTACAACGACGCAAAAATCGTCGAGGTCGATTCGAAAGGCCCGGGGCCAGACCTTAAGCCCTCCGGAGCTCCCGTGAGGACCTACGATTACACGCCCCATGCAGGCATCGCTGGCTTCGACGATTCCCAATGGCCCGTGATAGATCCCGCGACGCTCGATGCCCGGCGGGGCAACGGCAAGGTCAGCTTCAACTGGTATCGCATCAAAGTTACTCTGCCCGAGAGTGTCGGGAAGTTAGCCGTAGCAGGCTCGACTGTCTCATTCGAGATCGTCATTGATGACTACGCGGAAATCTGGGTGAATGGGAATCTGTCTCCAGTCCTGGGCCAAAGTGGTGGCTCAGTGGTGAAAGGCTGGAACGCGCCCAACAAAGTCATCCTCACACATAAAGGACAACCGGGCCAGCAATTTGAAATCGCTGTCTTCGGATACAACGGTCCCATCTCTCGCAGTCCAGAGAATTTCATCTGGGTAAAATCGGCTACGCTCGATTTTTACAAACCCGGCCGTGGCACCGGCATTCAACAAGTAGAGACAAAAATTCAGCGTGAGGATCCTGCACTCGACGCCATCATTGCGCAGGATGCCAAGATCGAAAAGCTAGCAGGCGGGTTCCTTTTTACGGAAGGTCCTGTCTGGGTCCGAGACGGCGGCTATTTGCTCTTCAGCGATCCAAACAACAACCTGATCTACCGCTGGTCAGAGGAAGACGGAGTCTCTGTTTACCGCACTCATAGCGGCTACACAGGAATGAACATCGGCGAATACGGCCAGCCCGGTTCCAATGGCCTCACGCTTGATTCCCAAGGGCGGCTCACCATCAACGAACACGGCAACCGCCGCGTCACGCGTCTCGAAAAGAACGGTCAGCTTACGGTCCTGGCTGATCACTATCAGGGCAAGCGTTTGAACAGTCCCAATGATCTCGTATACCGCTCCGACGGAGCGCTGTATTTCACGGACCCGCCGTTCGGTCTGCCGAAATTCTTCGAAGATTCGGGCAAAGAGTTGTCCTACAGCGGTGTCTTCTGCTTGATCAACGGTGAGCTAAAACTAGTAAGCAAGGACCTGACCGGCCCAAATGGTTTGGCGTTCTCCCCCGATGAGAAGTACCTCTACGTCGACAACTGGGATGAGAAACGCAAGGTCATCATGCGCTATGACGTTCATCCCGATGGCACACTTTCCGGTGGCCAAATCTTTCTTGATGCCACGAAAGAGCCGGGCGAAGACGCCTGGGACGGGATGAAAATCGATGTGAAGGGCAACCTGTATCTCTCGGGGCCGGGCGGCCTCTGGATCGTCTCGCCAGAAGGGAAGCATCTTGGCACGATTGTTGGCCCCGAGCATCCGCACAATCTCGCTTGGGGCGGGGAAGACCACAAGACTCTCTATCTTGCGGCGCAGACGGGATTGTATCGGCTAACCGTCAACATTCCTGGATCCGGATCTCCAAAGTAAGTCCCTTAGTTGCTCGGGTAATCAAATTCATATGTGAGGCGGCAAAAATAATATGGCGACATCACAAAAAAGTCCTATCTCAATAAAGGAATCCGTGTTGGTTGCTCCCCGACGTAACGCCAAGCTTGAATTCGGCCGAGAGACCTGTGGCTCTCTCGATATTGCAGAGCAGCGGGAGTGGCTGGTCACGAATGGAATTGGCGGATTTGCATCAGGAACTGTAAGTGGCAATCTAACGCGTCGCTATCATGGTCTTCTCATTGCCGCGCTCCACCCTCCCGGGGGTAGAACGCAACTTGGCGCAAAGCTGGACGAGACTGCTCACTATGCTGGCATCGAATATGCGCTTGCCACAAACCGCTGGTTGAGCGGCGCTGTTGAACCCAAGGGTTATTTGAACATCGAGAGTTTCCGGCTGGAAGGCACCACTCCCACCTGGCAATTCGCACTCGGAGATGCGCTAGTAGAAAAGCGGATCTGGATGAGCCAAGGTGAGAACACCACGTATGTGCAATACACACTCTTGCGGGGTGGCCAGTCACTTGAACTGGAGTTGAAGGCTTTGGTGAATTACCGTGACTTCCATTCGAGCACTCACGCGGGAGATTGGCAAATGAGAGTGAAACCCATCGAAGATGGCGTCCAAATCAACGCTTTCGATGGCGCTACTCCGTATTATCTTCTCAGCACGGAGGTAGAATTTGAGACGCGGCACGAATGGCATCGCGACTGTTTCTTACCCCTGGCGAAGTATCGCGGGCTTGACGATCACGAGGATCACTTGCTTGCAGCAATCTTCAGGACAAAACTCGCATTGAACGAGAGTGTGACTTTGGTGCTCACGACGAATGCGGATGCGCAGCTCGAGGGCAGTCGCGCATGGGAAGAGCACGCCGAACATGAAAAAAAGTTATTCGCGAAATGGGCGAGCCACGATGCTCAAGCGGCTTCCTCCGCTCCTGACTGGGTACAACAGCTCATTCTTGCCGCGGACCAGTTCATTGTAAAACGGAGCTTGCCGGAAGAGCCAGACGGGCGATCCATCATCGCCGGTTATCACTGGTTCGGCGATTGGGGCCGGGCCACTATGATCGCGCTGCCCGGTCTTACTCTCACGACGGGCAGACCGGATGTCGCGAGAAAGATTCTGCTCGCATTTGCTCGCTACGTTGACGGTGGGATGCTACCGAATGATTTTCCAGATGCTGGTGGACGGCCTGAGTACAACACGGTGGACGCGGCCCTCTGGTTTTTCGAAGCCGTCAGGCAGTATTTTGCTACCACCAAGGATACGGCCACATTGATGAAACTCTTTCCAGTTCTAGAAGAGATGATCAACGCACATCTGAAGGGCACACGTTACCAAATTCATGTCGACGAGGCAGATGGTCTGCTCTACGCCGGAGAGCCAGGCGTACAACTAACTTGGATGGACGCGAAAGTTGGCGACTGGGTCGTCACGCCAAGGATTGGCAAGCCAGTAGAGATAAATGCTCTTTGGTGCAACGCACTCGAGACCATGGCGGCGCTGGCACCCTCAGCTGGCAGGTCAGGTGAGCCATTTGCCAAGATGGCGGCGATGGTGAAGCGGAGTTTTGGCAAGTTTTGGAATTCAGCTTCGGGCTGTTGTTATGACGTAATCGATGCTCCCGGAATTGGGAATGACGCCTCTCTACGGCCAAATCAGATCTTCGCCGTCTCTTTGCCAGAGAGTCCGTTGACGCCAGAACAACAAAGAGCTGTGGTGGACGTTTGCGCGCGTCGCTTAGTGACGTCTCATGGGCTGCGCAGCCTGGCCCAGGAAGAGCCGGGTTATCAAGGGCGCTACGGAGGTGCCCCTCGCGAGCGCGACGGAGCTTATCACCAAGGGACGGTGTGGGGCTGGCTGATGGGACCGTTCGTCTTAGCTCACCTGCGGGTGTACCAGGATCGCAGGGCAGCTCTGAGTTTCCTCGAACCACTAGGAAAACAAATCACTTCGCATGGCCTCGGGACACTAAGCGAGATCTTCGACGGCGACGCACCATTCACACCTCGTGGATGCATCGCCCAGGCTTGGACAGTAGGAGAAGTCTTGAGAGCCTGGCGAGCGACTATAGTTTAGAGCTACCGCCTGTATGCCGGACTTACATCAATTTTGCTGCACGTAAAGGGGAGCGGAAAGCCTTAGAGTCGGCTTTCCATATATTTTTGAATCCTCCTTACGTTGCCTTCATCCAAAGGAGCAGTCAGGGGTGCCGGGCGAATGTTTGGTGCTATATTTATGGCCGAAAGAAGGGATGGACTGCCGGTTTGGGGGCCATTTAATACGTTGAGCGCTCCGAATCCGCATCCGCTACCGTCGACCATCGTCCGCGAGGACGAACACCTTCTCGTTGCCGCCGCCCGAACTGGGGACGCCGCTGCTTTCGAGGAACTTGTCAATCGCTACGAAGGCAAGATTTTCCGTCTCACAAGAAATATCACAGGAAACCACGAAGACGCCGAAGACGCCATGCAAGATGCCTTCTTAAAGTCTTATGCACACCTCCAAGATTTTCACGGAGAGTCTCGTTTCTACACATGGCTTGTGCGAATTGCTGCCAATGAAGCCTTGATGCGGCTCCGCAAACGCCGGCCCAATCAGTTCTCCTTGGATGAGCCAATCGAGGGCGACAATGACCTTCTCCCGCGCGAATTAGAGGAATGGGGGCCGACTCCCGAACAGAGATACGCCCAAACGGAGATGCAAAACATCGTAAGCGACGTAATTGACCGACTCGAACCCGAATACCGCATTGTCTTCCTGTTGCGAGACTTCGAAGAACTTTCAACTCAGGAAACTGCGGACGCGCTGGGTATCTCCGTACCCGCAGTCAAATCACGATTGTTAAGGGCACGCCTCAAGCTTAGGGAAAAGCTCAACCGTCATTTTCGCCAAGGTGGACCAAATTGAATTGCAAAGGCGTCATCCGCGAACTGTCGAACTACATCGATGGAGATCTCGATCCCATCGTGAAGCAGGAACTTGAACGGCATCTGGAACATTGCGAAGATTGCACGATGATCGTGGATCAGACCAAGAAAACCATTCAGATTCTTTGCGATTCCCAGCCTGTTTCGCTTTCAACAGATGTGCGCTCACGTCTCCACGCGACCTTGCGCGAGAAGACAGGTCAAAAGCCAACCTGAGATGCGCACCACGTAAGCACACAGATCCTCGACGGATTCTGTCCAGGTTCTCTCCATAGTTGTTGCCTCCGCAATTCTGCTATTATCCCTCAACGTGCTCGGCGGCAGCCTAAGGCCAGTCTTCACGCCCGCTGAGTTCCGCAGTTCGCCAGTGCCCGGAGGTTATCTATGTCTTGGGTCCCTCTCATTTCTGATGAGCAAGCCAGTCCTGAGGTGAAGCGCATCTACGACTACATTCGCGAGCGATGGAGCTTTGTGCCCAACTATTTCCGAGCCTTGGGCCACGACGCCCAATTGCTGCAGGACCAGACGAATCTCTACACGAATGCTATGTTCGACGACCGCGGATTGCCTAGGGTGGTCAAAGAACAACTCGCCATCGTGGTAAGCGGACTGAATATCTCCACCTACTGTTTGCCGGCCCACTTGGAAATCCTCGGCAAACTGGGCATGGACAAGGCTATGGGGCGCAAACTGGCGCTGAACTATCCAAGCGCTCCCGTTGAGCCCAAAGTCATGGAGTTGTTCCGCTTTGCAGACAAGCTGACCCGCAGTCCAGGGGAGATGGAAAAAGCAGATGTCGACCGCTTGCGGGAGGCCGGATGGAGTGACGCAGCCATTTTCGACACGGTGCTCGTCACGTCGCTGTACGCGTGCGCCAACCGCTTTTCCGCAGGTCTCGGCCTCATCGCAGACTTCTAGTTCGACCGCACGTCGAAAAAGGAATTCTGCGAGAACCGAATACCAATCTTGGTGCATGGCGCCACCATCCCAATACAGGTGATCAAAGCACGTTTCGAGTTATAGTCATCGGGCGCGGGGTTGTTCTCGCCTCGAGTTCGATATGTTCGTCCAGAAGAAATCACACATCGGAATCACGGTGATGGGCATCTTCCTTTTTTTCGGAGCAACCATGGCTTCGCTCGCCGGAGCCACGCTGATCTGGCGCGGCACCACTCTTGATCGCCTGTGGCTCCTCAACCCGCGTGCCTACAAGGAACTTGCCCCCCACGGAAAAGCCGTGGGCATCCTTTTCCTACTTCTCGGTATCGGTCTTGCCGTTGCTGGCACCGGTTGGTTCAAGCGCCGCCTTTGGGGATGGAGACTGGCAGTGTGCATTATCGCAATCCAGGTTTTAGGAGATCTCGTGAATGCCTTCCTGGGTGATCTCGTTAGAGGTGGCATCGGATTCATAATTGCCGGGGCTATGCTCATATATCTCCTGCGTCCAGAGGTCAGAGGTGCTTTTGCAAACGCCGTTGCGTGATGCGTTCTCTAGTGACTTGGAGCAGTTGGAAATTGATGCATTCTTGAGATGACGCCAACCTCCGGCATAGAATTTTGGGTTTGGCTGCTCATTGCCGCCGCGATCACGCACAATCTGACCGGCCTATGCAGCACTGGCCTTGGACGCGACCTTGCGGCCCAGGAAATCGCGAATGGCGCCAGCAATTTCTTGATGGTGGGTTTCCAGTGCGAAGTGACCCGTGTCGTAGAAATGCACCTCAGCGTTCGGGTTGTCGCGCTTGAACGCCTCAGCGCCAGGGGGCAGGAAGAACGGATCATTCTTGCCCCAAACAGCCAGCAGGGCAGGCTGCTTTACGCGGAAATATTCCTGGAACTTAGAATAAAGTGCAACATTGCTGGCATAGTCCAGAAAAAGGTCAAGCTGGATCTCGTCGTTGCCGGGCCGTGCCAATAGCAAGGAGTCGAGCTCATACGATTCCGGAGCCACTTGCGTCGCATCCTGCACGCCGTGGACGTATTGCCACTTGGTTGCTTCTGGCTTCAGGAAATCGCGCAATGCAGTGCGGTTCTCGGGCGTCGGGTCCTTCCAATATTTCTGGATCGGGTTCCAGCCTTGGCTCAGGCCTTCCACATAGGAATTTCCGTTCTGGGAGATGATGGCGGTGATGCGCTCGGGCCGAGCCAATGCGAGCCGGAATCCCACTGGCGCGCCGTAATCAAACACGTAAATCGCGAAGCGCTCCAAACCGATTGACTGGGTAAAGGTGTCGATGGCTTTGGTCAGGTTCTCAAACGTGTAGCGAAACTGTTTATGGTTGGGGGCATCGGAAAAGCCAAACCCCGGCAGATCAGGTGCAACCACATGGTAACGGTCGGCCAACGTCGGAATCAGGTTGCGGAACATGTGCGACGAAGTCGGGAAGCCGTGCAGCAAGAGAATAGCTGGGGCAGTCCTTGGGCCGGCTTCGCGATAAAAGATCCTATTGCCGTCGACAACGGCGTGTTTGTAGCTGATCATTTTGAGTCTCCTTGTAGATATAAAAGTCCGGTCTGACGAGGTGCTGTTCAGCGACGGTCACGCTTCCACGTCATTTGACGCGCTAACCGATAAAAGGTTACATTATTGGTGTTAGAATCTTGGTGGGTGTTGGCATGAGCAAGGCAATGAGTAAGTCGGATTGGAAAGATGGCTTTCTGTTTGTCGGAAATCAGCTAGCGCTTGATTTCCTGAATACCCGCCCGGTCCAGAACGGCGAGCCCTCGGAGCTGCTCCCTGACTTCAGCGCGCTCTTACGCTGGTTCCAAGCAGCCGATCTGCTAAATCCTCGCCAAGTCGTCAGTCTTCAACGTCAGTGGGGCGGATCGGCCAACGCCCAGAGGACCACGGAAGCCATGCGACAGCTACGCGAGAAACTGAGAAAGGATATCCTCGACTGGGAGCGTAGTGGTTCGGTTCAGCATTCCACGCAGGACCAACTGAATAAGCTCATGGCCGAGCATCCCATGCGTAGTCGGCTGAGGACGAACGGAAAATCGCACTTGACGGAACTATGGTTCGAACCGCGCGAACCCGAAGACCTGTTTGCTCCCCTGGCGCACAGTGCGGCGACATTATTCGTGACTGCGGATTGCGAGCGCGTCCGCAAGTGTGCTCAGTGCGTGCTGCATTTCTATGACACCAGCAAGAAAGGCACGCGACGCTGGTGCAGCATGCAATTGTGTGGGAATCGCCTTAAGGTCGCAGCCTACGCGACTCGCCGACGTCAGCGCGCCCACAAGGCCCACAAGAATGATACCGGTGTTTGATATTTCGCGGCCTGACGGCCAACGCCAACCCCGCGCGTGATTTTATCCGGCTTCTCACCGTCGAATTGCACTGAAAAGACAAAGAGAAAGCCGGTTTGCCAGGTTTGCCAATTAAGGGCCCCGTGAAAACAGCTAAGTGATTGTGGCGCCTTGCCTTAGCTTATTTTCCCCTGTGCCTCGCCAAAACTTAGAAGCACATTTGAAATCAACAAGATGCAAAAGAGGACATGTTACATGTGCCCTGCGGGAGCCGTAATGGGCCAGGACGAGGTTTTCGGTAGGCACAATAGTTCTGGGCGGATGACGGGCAACCCTTCCACAATCCGGTAAGGTAAGGGTTGCCGACCATCCGGGAGTTATCGCGTGGCGGCTCGAATCGTAATGCCAAATACAACCACTTCTACGGTTTGCTCGGTATACGGTCAAGTGGTAGTCGCCAGCAGAGGATGCACCTACCAGTTGACTGCTCGTGAGGGCAGATAGATGTCATTTCGGGACAAACTGACCTCGCGGGACCTGGCAGTCGCTCCCATGGCCGAACGATTCACGCCGCAGTTCCCGTTTGATAGTTCCGGAATCAACAATGAGCTCCTGCAAACAATTCCCACCGTTATCGAACTTGGAATTTCTCCGTCATTGCTGCGTCGAAGGCACGGCGAGGAAGCCGTGAGTATGGCCGCCGGAATCGGCGTATTGGCCAACAATGGCTCCGCTGGGATTTACGCCCATCGCGATGGTAGTGACGGAGTTGAATGGCGGCGTGCTAGGAACGTCAAGCGTTATCGGCGCCGATCCGTCCGGAAGTTGAAGAAACCCGTGTTGTTTTCCCGCGCTGTCCTTGTAGGTTCCCACCATTTCTTGGCCCGGATTGATGTCCCAAGCGACCGTCTGAGTACTATTGGGGACATCGTATGGCTGAAGGGCGCCGTTCTGCAGCACGTATCCGTGCTGGTGGTTAGTCATCATGTCAACGTAGAAGCCCACCATAGTGTTGCCGTCGGGAGTCGCACCGCCGTGCATGGAGTTCGGAAAGGATTTGCTGGGATCAGCCAACGCCCCGCCATCGGCCGCTATGCTGGTATCGCCGAAACGCGTCCACGCCGCAGAGAACATAGAAGCCATCACATCGAAATCGTGTAGACAGCCATACATGCGGCCATCAGGCGTAATGCGACCCGGTATCGCCCCCGGGTGGCCCGGGAACAATACGGTTGAGAATTTGCCGCGGCTGTAAAGAAAGCCTTTGGTGCAAGCTGCTGATCCAGCTGCTGGGCAGTAGGCCGGGGAATCGAAGCCAACACTCGTGCTTAAAGGAGGGTTGTACGGAGCTGCAAACTGTCCAACAATTTCTCCTGATGGACTGATTCCTCTGGCGACAGTGGGCAAGGTTCCGGTCGAACCGACGAGCGAGCCCGGAACATCAATCGTTGTAAATTGTCCGCCGCTCAACAGAAATCCGTTCGACTTGCCAACGGCATCCGTGTAAACACCAACGATGTCCCCGCCGGGATTGATTCCGCCGATCGCCGTTCGCCGGGCGATCCCGCCGGGACATGCATTGCAAGGTACATCGATAGCCACAAAATTAAACGATTGTGCGGCGGTCCGCGCGGGGAACAACGGGAGCGAGCAGCCGAGCGCGATAATCGCGATTTTTAGGTGTCTTCTCATCTCTATTCTCCTTGAGGCGGCCTGCCGAAATGACGCTGAATTTTCGACGTAGCCCGTTCGGGCGTGCAAAACAGGTTGTACCCTAGTGATGCCAGACCGGCGCGTCAATGAATGCAGGCTTGGGTTTCCCTAAATTTCCTATGAACGGGCAACCTGCTCAGGTGCCGGTACTTAGCGGAAATTTTGCCGGTCTTGTTTTCCGGATGCTATAATTCGCTCATTCCGCACGAAGGATGTATCCGTGTCTGCCCCGGCCGACAACCCGATTCTCTTGCGGTTCGGACCGTTCCGACTCGACCTCCAGGCCTGTGAACTGCGAAAGGGGGAAACTCTCCTTCACCTTGCTCCCCAACCCTGCAAAGTGCTTGGATTGCTCGCCTCGCGCCCGCACAAAGTATTCACTCGGCAGGAGATCCAGCAGGAGATTTGGCACGGTGAGACCTTCGTCGATTTCGAACAGGGTCTAAACGTCGCCGTCCGGCAAATTCGCGCCGCGCTGTGCGACGATGCAGAGACACCTCGCTACATTGAGACCCTTCCCCGGCGCGGCTACCGCTTTATCGCCGAGGTCGACGGACAACCTGCTGCAGTAGCAAGCGCTCCGCTTGCCCCTCCCGAGGCTCTTCGTCCTTCCTCTTTCCGCCGCCCGCTTGCTCTTGCAGTTAGTCTCGCCTTGGTTGTGGTTGCTGCAGTCTTGGTTTGGAGAATGGGTCGCATCCCGAGGAGAACCCCGCTGACGCATATTCAATCACTCGCGGTGCTTCCGCTGGAAAACCTCTCGCACGACCCCGAACAGGAATACTTCGCCGACGGGATGACGGACGAGCTGATTACCGACCTGGCGAAGATTCATGCGCTGCGCGTCATTTCGCGGAACTCCATGATGCAGTACAAGGGCAAGCACAAACCGACGCCACAAATCGCCCGCGAGCTAAACGTGGACGCGCTCGTGGAGGGCACCGTAATGCGCTCGGGCGACCGCGTGCGCATCACCGCGCAGTTGATTGAGGCGCCGAATGATCGTCATCTTTGGGCCGAAACGTATGAGGGCGATTTGCGCAACATTCTCGCTTTGCAGGGTGAAGTGGCCGCAGCTATCGCAAAAGAAGTAAAACTCAAGTTAAGCGCGCAAGAGGAAATTCATCTGGCAAACGCGCGCCCTGTCAATCCTGAAGCTCATGAGGCCTATCTCCGCGGGCAGTACCGACTACATGGGATGGCGGCTGAGGCCACCGACACTCTGAAATCCCAATCCATCGAAAAAGCCATCGACTATTTCCAGCAAGCTCTCAATCGCGATCCGAATGACGCACTCGCCTATTCCGGCTTAGCTGATGCCTACTCCGACTTGAGCACTCAATATCGTGCTCCTCTCGAGGTTATGCCCAAGGCCAAGGCTGCCGCCATCAGAGCCATTGAACTCGATGATACACTCGCCGAAGCTCACGTCTCGCTTGGCTATGTCGCACTAACCTTCGACTGGGATTGGGTCCGCGCGGAGCATGAGTTCCGAAGGGCGCTTGAGCTGAATCCTAGCTTGCCTCGCGCGCACGCCGGCTACGCAGAATATCTTCTCTTTAAGCTTGGCCGTGCCGATGAGGCGATTCAGGAGCTTCAGCGTGCCTACGCGGTGGATCCGCTTTTGCCCATAGCCCACGGCGACTTGGCGTGGCTTTCTTTCCTCGCCAGACGGTACAAAGAATCCATCGACACAGCCGAGAGATTTGGGCACGACGACCACATCCAGGCGCTCTCTTATGCGGAACTTGGCCGGCGAGACCAAGCGCTTGCCGCAGCAGACCGCGCCGTGAGTTCTACCCGGAATCCTGTGACCCTTTCCAAAATCGCCGCTGCTTACGCGCTGGCGGGGAGGGCGGATAAGGCCCGTGCGATGCTCCCCGGGATCGAGGGCTCCGCACGAGAGCGCTACGTTTGCGGATTCAACGTGGCTTGCGTCTATTCTGTGCTGGGAGACAAGGACCAGGCCTTCGCCTGGCTTGCGAAGGCATATCGCGACCGTTCGGATTGAATGCCCTCTGTCGGGGTGGATCCCCGACTCGACCCGCTGCGAAGCGATCCGCGCTTTGATGACCTCCTGCGCCGCATTGGCCTTACCAAGTAAGCGCTACTCCAAAGTTTTGGCCTCTCCCGAAGCAACCGTCGGCTTTCCGAAAACACTCGTTCCCGTAAGTGGCGGGGAGTCGTGCGGAAATGGAGCTGACACGACTTGGCTGTGTAGCCGGCTATGCGTAGAAGTGACTTCCTTCGCAGCCACTTAGCGATGCCTCTTAGGATTGTGCCTGGATCACGGGCTACTCTGAAGTTATCTGCCAGGTCCAGTGATCGTCGGACTCGTTTTGCTTCGCGGTTTTGTCCGAGGCGTTTGAGCGCAAAACTACAATTTTTCGCTCGTCGAAACTCTGGTTGACAAGTGTGATGGATTGCTGTTTTTCCGCAGCACCTTTCGCGTGAAGTTTTTTGCTCAGCTCACCCGGAGCGGGGCACGTACCGTCCCATACCCTTGAGTCCTAATTCATGCCTGGAACACGAAACACGGCTGCGGAGTAGATCAGAGGATTCTCGAAAATGACTTTGTCGTCGTTACAGGCACATGCACCGCCCGTGATTTTATCCGCCTTCTCACCGTCGAACTGCACTAGAAAGACAAAGAGAAAACCGGTTTGCCAGGTTTGCCAATTAAGGGCCTCGTGAAATAGCTAAGTGATTGTGGCGCCTTGCCTTAGCTTATTTTCCCCACTGTTCGCAATGAGGAGGCCGGGGGTTCGAA
>Ga0137409_10006109_pt1 | contig 12511 bp, 22 predicted proteins | sample CZODoug1_16funga_FD_122059 | JGI IMG/M metagenome (GOLD analysis project Ga0137409, IMG submission 122059) | Vadose zone soil fungal communities from Angelo Coast Range Reserve, California, USA - CZODoug1_16fungal (Hybrid Assembly) | ecosystem: Environmental > Terrestrial > Soil > Vadose zone...
TCGGTCGAAGGCGCAGACGCGCGTTTTTTGCGCGATCACGGGCTGGGTTTTGTACCAGACCACCGACCAGCTGAATATACCAGCCATCAGAATGACCGTAGGGCCGTCGGCGCCCGTGCAATGCAGGTTAATACGCCTGCCGCCGATATCAACCAGCTGACCCGGCTCGACGTAGGGCAGCATCCGCTGGTCCTCCGCGATGGCGGGCGCCGGCGTGGGCTCGGCAAGGACGATGCCACTGATGGAAAGCAGCAGGGCGGCTGCCAGGGCGGCCAGGATAGCGCGAAGTGCGAGGGTGGGCATGGCTGTCCTCTACCAAGTCGGGTGCGGCATAGTCTATCGTCGGATGCGAGAGATTTTCCGCCAAACAGAGATGTCTTCAGCCCTGCGTGGCCCCACATACCGCGAAATTCACACGCCCGTCACACGCCGGATCTGCCATCGCGCCAAGCTGCTTGTCTTGAAGCCCACCGAGGCCGCGAATGTCAGCTTTCCGGCGCTTCGAATGCGTTGAGAACATCTACATCGCTAAAGATATTGCTTAAGTATTAACTGACGCTATACTTAAGTACATGCTTAACAACAGTGTCCGGCTCGACCTGACCTTTCAAGCGCTCGCCGACTCCACCCGGCGGTCGATTTTGGTACAGCTAACTCGAGGACCGAGTTCAGTCAGCAAGCTGGCACGGCCGTTGGCGATGTCGCTACCAGCCGTCATGCAGCATCTGGCGGTGCTCGAAGGCTCGGGACTCGTGCGCTCGGTAAAAGTCGGCCGCGTCCGCACGTGTAGGATCGAGCCCAAGGCACTGAGCTTGGCCGAACAGTGGATCAACCAGCGACGTACGGAGTGGGAGCATCACTTCGACCGGCTCGGCGAGTATCTGAACACCCTGGTAAAGGGAGGAGGAGCCCATGCCAAAGACAAGTAACAGTTCGCGGCGCTCGGTGGTGCACGCGACGTTCTGCATCGAACGGACCTACCCGGCTTCTCCGGCGCAGGTGTTCAAGGCGCTGACCGATCCCGCAGCCAAGGCGAAGTGGTTCACGGGTGGCAACGGCTACACACTGCTCGCTCGCGAGATGGATGTGCGGCCCGGAGGTCGCGAGCATGTGAAGGGGCGCTGGGAGACTGGCGTCGTGTCGACCTTTGACGCCGTCTACCATGATGTCGTAGCGGACGAACGGATCGTCTACGCCTATGAGATGCACTTGGACGACCGCAAAATTTCTGTTTCTCTGGCTACGTTAGAACTTAAACCTGCAGGCACCGATACCCGTCTCGTGATGACCGAGCAGGGAGCGTTTCTAGATGGCTATGACGATGCCGGTTCTCGCGAGCACGGCTCTAATTACCTGCTCGATGCGCTGGGAAATTCGCTCAAATAGTGCATGGCCGATCACCGTTTCGGTAGTCCGCAATCGTTTGATAGTCCCAAGTGGTTTTCAAAGGGAATCTGTATGTCGTTGACTCTCTACGCTCACCCGTTCGCCGCCTATTGCTGGAAGGTGTTGATCGCTCTGTATGAGAACGGCCCGCCGTTCCGCTATCGTCTGGTTGACAATGCGGCAGTGTTTGCCGAGCTAGAAGGACTCTGGCCGCTCAAAAAATTCCCTGTTCTCAAGGATGGCGAGGCATCCGTCATAGAATCCAGCGTCATCATTGAACATCTGATGCTTCGGTACCCGGGACCAACGCGATTAATTCCTGAAGGAAGCGACGCAGCTCTCAAGGTGCGCTTTATGGATCGGTTCTTTGACAACTACGTCATGACACCAATGCAGAAGCTGGTTTCGGATCGCATGAGAGCCGATGGCGAGCACGACGCCAAGGGCGTCGCAGAGGCGAGGACGATGTTGGACAGCGCCTATGGGTGGCTCGAAAAGCAAGTTGCACCACAACTGTGGGCAGTCGGCAGCGATTTTACGATGGGGGATTGCGCCGCGGCTCCCGCGCTTTTCTATGCGGATTGGGTGCATCCAATCGGCGACCGATTCCCGGGCGTTTGTACCTACCGCGCTCGGCTACTTGCTCGGCCGTCTATCGCCCGTACAGTTGATGAGGCGCGACCCTACCGCAAGCTATTTCCTCTGGGCGCTCCAGATCGCGACTAGCAAACGATTTGAGAAAGGTCTCGATGCGGCCAAAATCGGTCGATCACCACACCGAGTTGATCGCCCTGCCGCGGTAGAATGTAACCTCTCGAGCGGAATCGTTGAGGGGAATCGAGTGGCACTGGTTGTTTTTCTGAGAGGAGTTAACGTCGGGGGCCACAGGACTTTCCGACCGACCAAGCTGGCCGAAGCACTGGAGCACCTCGGTGCCGTCAATATTGGCGCGGCGGGCACGCTAGTCCTTCGGCAGCCAATGACGCAGGCCCAAGCACGTGCCGAAGTGGCACGCAAACTTCCGTTTGTCGCCGAGATCGTTGTTTGCCGGGGCCGCGACATTGCGAGTTTAATTTCGAAGAATCCCTTTGAGGGACAGTCGGTGCGACGAGGTGTCGTCCGCTTCGTCAGCGTGCTGTCCCAGCGCCCTCGCATGACGCCGTCAACGCCCATGCGATTCCCGTCCAGTGGTCAATGGCTGATGAAGATCCTCACGAGACAAAACCGATTCGTCATCGGAATGTACAGGCGCCACATGAAGGTCATCGGATTCCTCGGTGCACTGGACCGGCTCTACGGAGTCTCAGTGACCACTCGCAACTGGAACACCATCGCGGCGATTGCCAGGGTGCTCCGTAACGACCTGTCTGATTGAACAGCGATCCCGGTGGCCGACGTGCCTGTTACGAATGAAATGCCGTACGCAGCGCCCGAAATAGACGCAAATTCTTTGGGTGTCACTCTGTTCCTGACCTGGCGGCACACCCGCTCGCCGGATACAGGAGAAGCGACATGACTAATTCAAAGTTGAGATTCGGATTTCCATTGGCGATTGTGCTCGCGACTGCAAGCGCGGCGGCGGTTGCGCGCGGGACATGTGAATCCAGTGGATGTTCCGGCGATGCGAAGATCACGACGAAAGTACAGACGTTGCTCGATCGACATCCCGATTTGGGGGCCCCTGGTTCAGTCACTGTGCAGACACGGGCTGGTGTGGTGTATCTATACGGTGAGGTCAGTACGGGCTTAGAGCGCGAAAGTGCCGAGTCACTCGCCGAGGAAACTCCGGGCGTGGTACGGGTCGTGGACTCGATCTTCGTTTCCCATTAGGCGGCCCACCAACGACATTGAAGACGACGATTGGACGTCGATCGTCACACGGTCGACGTCTACTCGTGCGCCCGGCAGGGCGGCACTCACTCGGAGGTGGAAATCCTCTACACGGCCGACATGGGCAAGTGTTAGCCGAAGGCAACGGTGCGCCAAATGTTAGTTGGACCCGTTGAAGGCATGGGCTACATCTAACGTAGCCAGTCCTTCTCATCGGATCTCTTCAGAACCCGAAGCTCAACGTGAGAAAATCCTGGCCGCGATTGGGCTGCTTGATCCAGAAATTCGACCAGTGGTGTATGCCCAGCTCGAGCAGCCTGCCGTGCGAGTCCAGATCAAAGCGCACCGCCACCAGATATGCGAAGTTCCACCGGGTAGTCTCGAGGTAGTCGATCTCAGACCGGTAGTTCGCGCCGAAACCGAAGTACAGCCTGCCCCGTGACCGGTGTAGCGCCTGCCAACGCCGCGTTGCGGTAAATGCCCAGTAAGGGTTGGTGGCGTGGTCGTTTTCGCGGTAGCGCTGCGCGTTCGTCATGCGGAAGGCGCCCAGCTCCCAGCGACTCTCATCCAACTCGAGCGTCAGAGGCACTACGACCCCGTCTGTCCAGCCGAAAAGGCGATACGTCGCTCCCACGCCAACCAGTAAGTTGCAGCGGGCACACAACCCAATCGAATCTTCCGCGCGTGTAATGCCTGGCTCGAACGCCACAAGCGCAGCCACGCAGATCAGGGTTAACCAGACCCGCGTCGGCAGCTTCGCGAAATCAAGTCGTACACTCACCCTGTGATCGCCTGCTGGTCACCATTACCCCGAGAGCAAGCACTGCATGACTGAGCCCAATCAACGCGCCACCGCTAACCCTTGCAAAGCCCCGGACAAGCACGCCTGGTAGAGCGTGAATCGCTCGTCTCCCAGGACGCAAGAATGAAGGGGGCCATTGTCGCCGGTTGCCAGCGCCAATGCACCCGCCGCGGCGCAAGCAACAGGGCGTTGCTTCTGAGGTCGATCGGGCTGCTCGCGCTTCTCAGAGCAGATCGTCCCACGCTCATGATGGGAACACGTGGGAATTCGGTGACGCCGCCAAGGGCGGTCTTCTAAGCGAAGGACATTTGATGCAATCGCTCCATCCGGTCTACACGACCCAAACCTACTTCCCGTAGGCGTGCGCGATCTGTCCGACCAGGACCGCGAACGGCATAGCAAGGGCCCCGTAGACCGCGCCTGCATCCGGCCGGCTGTTGTCTTTGAGGATCTCGACGGCCAACGTCGCATAATCGGACAGGATCACTCCAGCCTGCTGCATTCGCATCAATCCGGCTTCACGCTTGGTCTGGCTGAAAGTGCCGCAGGCGTCTACCGGGACATACGCGTCGTAGCCCCTTCCGACCGCCGTGATGGCCGGAAAGGCCGCGCAGACTTCCAGGGAGACGCCGGCAAAAATGAGTTTTTTTCGGCCCGTTGCTTCAATCGCGGCAGCGACTTTAGGGTCGTCCCAGGCATTTACGGTGCTCCGATCGATGATGTTGATCTCAGGGAGTGCCGCCACCAACTCCGGAAAGGTCGGTCCCCACATGCTGTCGCGGCTGGTCGTCGTGACGATGATCGGCACCTTCAGGATGCGCATCGCCTTGGCAAGCGACATCACGTTGCTCTTGAGCTCCGCAACGGTGATGTCCCGAACACCCGTGAGAAGGCCAACTTGATGGTCGACGAGAACCAGTGCTGCAGTATCCGAGCTCAGAGGAACATATGATGTGGTCTTTGCGCTCATGGATCGCTCCTTAAGAGACCGAGTTGAGGTTGCAGCCGCCGAAATCCCCGGTACCGCGGCGAGGGCCGATGCGGTCGCAGCGAGGGAAGCTGACTGAATGAAGTCGCGTCTATGCACCCGGCGTACGGTAACGGGTTGACCTGCACCCCAGAAGACCCCAGATTGCGAACCTATCGTCCAATACATTGGACGGACATGTGCAGGCGGTCGGATCCATGCTTGACTTCAACGACTTTTTCTACTTTGTGCAGGTCGTCGAACGTGGTGGCTTCACAGCGGCAGGCCGGGCCCTCGGCATGCCCAAGTCCACCCTGAGTTACCGCATCCAGCAGCTGGAAGCGAAACTCGGGGTTCGCCTCCTCAATCGCACCTCACGGCATTTCGGTCCTACCCAGGCGGGAGAGGAGTTCTATCGAGAAGCTCTGAACGTCGTGAGCGCCGCCGAGGCGGCTGAGTCCCTCGTTCGACAGCGAGTGAAGGAACCCTCCGGAGTCGTTCGATTCACAGCCGCAATCGGTACGGCTCAGTTCGGACTCAGGGATATCCTCATGGACTTCATCGAGGAACATCCAAAGATCAACCTCGTGGAGTATCTGACAAGCCGACAGATTGATCTGCTAGCCGAAAATTTTGATGTCGCTGTCCGCGCTCACTCGGGCGCGCTCGCGGATTCGACACTGGTAAGCCGCACGCTGGCAGTGGCGCCGTGGATCCTGGTCGCGGGAACCGACTTTCTGAAGCGAACGGGACATCCTAAGACGCCTGAGGACCTGAAGCAGTCCCCATGCCTTTTCGTCTGGAGAGCGAACACCACGCCTGCGTGGCGTCTCCAAGCACCGGAAGGCCGAATCGACGTGATTCAACCGCTGACGCCCCGATTGATCAGCAACGACATGTCCACTCTGAAGCGAGCGGCCTCCGCGGGAATGGGAATCGTCGCTCTGCCTGCCTATGTTTGCAAAGGGGAACTGCACAGTGGAGAACTGACCCGAGTGCTGCCGGGCTGGCTCGCTGGTGAATCCACCTTCACCGCCTTGCTGCCGCATCGCCGGGGACTGCTGCCCGCCGTGAAGATCTTCGTCGACTATCTCGCGCGTTATCTTCCCAACACGGTTTCGCGCGTACTTGCGTAGCGGATAAAGGAGAATTAATAATGGCCGCACCCAGCCAAATTGCGGACCCGGTCGCTAAATGCTGTGCGTTGGATCCTGCGACGTGGGCCATGGGTGCTCGGACTTGCCGCTGAAGATCGCCTGCATCTCGGCGCGCTTGGACGTCCAATCGTGCCGTTCGATCTCGGCTTCAAGCTGACCCGGCGCCCAGCCGGCATGGCCTAGGAAGATCCGCAGATTGTCCATGGGCTTGTTGCGGCCGAGCAGCTGGAGCAGCAACTCTCGGTCCGCGCTCAGGTAGACGCCATCACAGGCTTTGATCGCGTGCTCGGGCGGCGTAGCGGCGCGAAACAGAAACCACACGGACCCGAAGTCAACGGGTCCGCCGAAGTACACCCTGTCGCGCACCTGCGCGAGGCGCTCGATATCGGGAAACAGACGCGAGACAGGAATCGGCATCGGTCTGTTGATGATGATGCCGACCGGGCCGGGAGCGAGGTTGTTCATCACGAGCACAATCGAGTCCGCGAAATTGGAATCGGGCAGGTCGTCTCGCGCGACGATCATGATTGCGTTTAGAGGCTTCGTATCGGCGCCGGATGCTGGCCACGACGACCCGAACAGGAGCAGAAGAGCGCAGAGTCCTCCTGCCACGTAACGCTGAAGGTAGAAACTTCTCACTGGCGACATTCGCCTCCGTGTCATCGCAGTTCGTCTGACCGCTCTGAGAGAATATTACGCCCTCGACGGTGCCGGTGCGCGTCCGGAAACTTTACGCGCCCAACGTCCCGATATCGCACAATGACAGCGACCGGGTGGTTCGGAGCGCCGGTGCGATAGACCGGTTCCGGGCCGGGAGTCGCCCGTTGCCGTTACTGTGCCCTCGACCCCTGGTTGCCGGAATCGGACAACTCGACTCGATCAACTTGTTCATGCAGAGGCTCATTTCGAGGTACTGCGTCACGGATTGTTTGGCCTCGCCGCGTAGAATTCGTGCCTGCGGTGAAAGTCACTGACGAGAACAGGGATATGCTCGACGACAAGCCAGTGACGCAGAAGAAATCCGCCTCTCTTGGCGGGTTTCTGGGCGGATTTGGTGCTGCAGTCGCGGTGGCCGCCACGGCATTCATCGTGTGGCAGCGCGTGTCTCCCGGCTCGACGAGCACATATGGTGCGCATCCGGCCTCGTCGTTCGCAGCCCAGGTCGCGGATGAGACGGCGCAATTCGGCGTCAAGCCGCATACAGTTGTCTTGACGACCGACAAGGCGATGCAGGTTACTCAAGCGATACGGCGCGGCGATTACGCGGCCGCCACGACGCTTGCCAACGACGTTTTGGCACATAGCACCCTGCAGTCTTGGGGGTTCCGTCCGTTCAATTTACTCATGGGCGGCCTCTCGCTGCGTGGCGATCCAGCGCTGCTCAAGAGCCTCACTGCATGGGTTGAGAGTGATCCACAGTCCGCGCTTGCACACCTGATGCGTGCCAAATGCTATGAACAGACTGCCTGGGCTATGCGCGGGGAGGATTTTTCCTCGACAATCTCCGATGCTCACATGCAAGCGTTTCGCGATTACCTGGATATGGCGGACGAAGATGTCCGCAAGTCGATTGCGCTCAATCCGAACATTCCATGGAGCTATTGGCTATGGCTGAACGTGGTGTCTGGCAATGCGAATACACCGGAGATGGAGGACGCATTTCGGGCCGGCATCGAGCGCTTTCCTGACTACTACGAACTGTACCGGCAGCGGCTGTATTCCCTGACGCCCAAATGGGGCGGCTCGGTGGGCGCAATGGACCAATTCGTCAATCAGTACGCCGGGAACGCGCCAGAAGGCTCGCCGCTGAAATTGCTGTATCTGCAGCTGAGCGCCTATCTGCTCGACGCGGCCTGGGTCGAGTGCCGCTCCCTAACGCATGACGCCCTCACCGGGTGTATCGGCACGTACCTAAACCGACACGTCTCGACCAGCGTTACAGATGGTGTGGCGAAGGCAGTGGATATTTACAAGTCTTCCGACCCCATTCAGTACAGCAATGCACTGTGGCCGATTCTGCGCAAGATGGCAGACACCCCGGGCGACTCCACCATGCTGAACGCATTGCTGCAGGTGGTCGCTGACCCGTAAGTGCAATTTATGATCGTGGCAGTGCGCGGTCAGCCACTTGAATGTCTCGAATCTTGGCCCGTTGCATTTGTTCGCCGCTTGAGTAGTGGGCCCACAACATTGAAGAAAACGGGCCAAAGCAGATAGATCAGCACAACCAGGTAGATCACTTCATTCCCTTCGCTAAACGCCCACATGCCGCTGGACTGGTTCTGCCAGTCGATTATCGTTGCGACTGGCGTCCCGCTCATGAAGGATTCATAACTGATCATCAGGTCGCGCTTGAGCACCATGAGCTCGAACGCGAGAGACCACACCGTGACAAACGCGGCGATCTCGATCGGAACGCGCCAGTACAATTTCAGCTTCCGGATAAACTGCTGATAGAGGTCATAGGACGCAGGCGCCCGGTCCTCAAGCATGGCGATGACGATGAACCCGAACGGGCCGGCAACGGCCAGCAATAGCCACCCCAGGGAACGCTGCCGGGACTTGAGCACCAGATAGCAGGTGAACGCCCACAGGGCCAGAGCCAATCCAGCCATGGTCATCAGTGCGCCTGTTCGGGCGAGTTCGAGCAGCCGGTAGTTGCGCACGTAATCAGCGCTACCGCGCGCCATTTCCGGATCGATCAGACGGAACAGAACACCTGAGGCAATCACGACCGCAGGGATTAACAGGTAACAGAAAACGGCCAAGATGTATTGCCGTTTTGGCATGCGACACGCGTGGGTTGGATACTGTGGATTCATGCGCGTTCCATCACGTGGCGCAGGCCGAGCCAATAGCAGCAATGACGCCAAAGAGCTGAGTGCTTCGCATGACTCTCTCCTTGATTGTTGTGATCGAATCGTACACCGCATTCGGTATTGCCGATACGCCCAGCCGATTGCGTTGCAATATGCCCTGATCTGGAAAATCCAATCCAACAAATGACCGCAGTTGACCACGCGCAATCTGGGGGTGCTGCTCGAGCCTTAGTGTTCCACCGCACGGACCACGCGCGTCGGCGCGTGGTATACAGTTCGTCCCACTGCAGAGTCGGGCCTTGCGGGGCGGGTCGCGCCAACCGCAGGCGTATGGTCCACCATTAACATTCCACCCTGTCGAGTGGAAAACCGGAGGATTCAAATGAGACTAGCGTTAAGCTGCGCGTTGCTGGCCAGCGCATTACTAGGCCTGTCTGCCTGCAACAAGGCCGAATCTCCCGAGAGGGTTCAAGAGAACGTCGCCAAAGCCAAGAGCGATGCGGCCGCAGCGCCCGCCATTTACCGCAGGCGGTGAACGCCGTCCAACTTGGCGAAATTCCTGTCAAATGTCGCGACCGGCAAGTGCCCGGCTTTTCTGGCGATCTCAAGTACCAGGCAATCTGAGAAATCGACCGCCGACCGCGTACGGTAGTGATCCAGTGCCGAGGTGACTACTTCGGCGTCCTGAAGGGTCAGATCCCGATGATTGAGCAGCATCTCGACAGCGGTTGCGATTTGCTCGCGCGAAAGCTCGTACACGGAGTCGAGAACCCAAAGTGTCTCAGCCAGCACGAGATGGGATATCCAAGCCCCCTTGCTGACGAACTGTTCAGCCGCGCTAACTTGATCCGCATTATCTCGCGCCACGAGGCGAACAAGGACGTTCGTGTCAACCGCGAGCATGCCGCTGTCGAATGTGCCTTCGGATTGCGGCCTTCACGTCAGGCACCGGCTTGGCCGTTGGGATGCCCTTTGGAAACAGAACCTGATGCATGTCGGACGAGCTAAAACGGCCCGCCCTCCGGACGACTACACTGCCGTCCTGGTCATGCCACTCGAGCACGGAGCCCGGACCTATGCCAAGTTTCTTCCGCACCTCTGCCGGAACCGAGATCTGGCCCTGAGCAGTGACTTTTGATTGTGCTATCGTCATCAGTTCACATTACCCTGGTAATGTAACTTTGTCAACCCGCCTCGCACGGGCTTGGGCTCCCTTCCGCGGCGCTCGCGACTCGCTGCGACCGGTCGAATCCAGTCCAAAACGCGCCCGATATGCAGACGGGGGGTACCGATTTGGAATCAGCTCGCCTTCGCCTCTGTGTCGCGCTTTCGGAAGGCGGCTTCTCCAGCGTCGGACACCTCGACCCACTTCGTGTCGGGCGAGGCCTCGGCGCCGTAGTTGTCGTGCCAGTTCCACCACTTGTACGGCGGTGTCTGGGGGTAACCCTCCGGCGAGTCCTCCCAGGTCTCCTGCCGGCCGAGCGGCGTGATGTCGAGGTAGCTCCAAGTGGTCCCCATTGCCTCATCGCCGCGGCCGTTGACGAGGTATGTGCGGAACACCTTGTCGCCGTCGCGGATGAATGCATTGTGGCCGTGCCACTCGTCTACGCCGAAGTCGGCGTCGAAGCTGTCGGTGATGGTGTACCAGGGCATCTTCCAACCCATTCGCACCTTCAAGCGCTCGATATCCTTCTGCGGCGCGCGCGAGGCATACGCGAGCGTGGTGTCGCGGACGTTCAGATGGGCCAGGTGGGCGACCTGATCGGCACCCAGGGAGCAGCCGCGGCAGGCGTGCTCGGGCCAGCCGAACACCCCGGGCTCGAAGAAGGCGCGATAGACGATCAACTGACGGCGGCCCTCGAACAAATCGAGCAGGCTTACCTTGCCCTTGGGTCCGTCGAACTCGTACTTCTTGTCCACAGCCAGCCAAGGCATCCGCCGGCGTTCGGCGGCCAGCGCGTCACGGGAGCGGGTCAAGGCTTTCTCCTTCACGAGGAGCTGCTGGCGCGCAGCCTCCCACTCCTGCTGCGACACGATCCGGGGTGTATTCATCGCGACACGCCCTTTCCCGTGTTCGTTGGCTCTCTCTTTGCTTGTTGCCATCTCATTTCTCCTTTGTTTTCTGAAACAGACCGAGACGATTCGCTCTGAAAAGTTTTCTGAACTTGCCGATGCACACCGCCAGAATTCCTCCCGTGGATCCGGCTCCGGCGATCATTACTGCTGTGCTTGCGATGCATGCTGGGCACATATGTCCCTCCTCATTTCGAGTTCTCCATTTCCAAATCTTCGATCTTCATCGCTTTCTCTCCTTTCGTCCGGTGTCCTTCGTCGTTCGTACCGTTCTTGATATCGCGTGCTGGTGGTGGTCGTGAGATAGATTAGGACCGGGCCATCGAATAGTGGGAGTGACAAGTGTGGCGGGATTCAGATGGAGGCGTTAATCGCGGCCGCCGCGCCCTCCGCCCTCAACGGACGCTGGCTGGCCGCCGACCGGCCGCGAACCCAGGCATCCATTAGGTTCGGCAAGTCCGAAGACACGCAATTCTGGCCGGCGCCGCACTACGCGACAGCGCGATCTCCTCACAAGTATCGATCGCGCTCTCGCGCTTGAGATTCTAAAAAAGCTCTGAGCTCTCGCGGTCGAGCGGACTGAAGTCGCAGAGGGGCGCCGTTATCCCTGAGCAGTGGCACGAACAATAATCTCGCCCACATCAATCTCGGGTGGCTGCTCAATCGCGAACGCGATGGCGCGAGCGATGGCATCCGGCGGCATCGCGAACTTGTCCATTGACGCGACGATCTGGGCCTTCACTTCCGAATCCGTCATGGACTCTGCAAAGTTTGTTCGAGTGAAGCCGGGTGAAATGACCGTCACCCGCAGCTTGTCACCGGCCTCTTGTCGCAAACCCTCGGAGATGGCGCGCACGGCGATCTTTGTGCCGGCATAAACGGTATATGCACGCCGATATAGCGCGACGTTGGAAGATCGAGGAACTCGCGTCATCCGTCGCGATGTCGCGTACGACGTTCACCGAGCGCTTCAAGTCGCTCGTGGGAATGCCGCCGCTCAGCTACCTCATACGATGGCGCATGGCCGTTGCCGGCGCCGCGCTAAGGACGGGCAAGAGTCTTTCCGCGATCGCCGAAAGCGTCGGCTATGGCTCAGACGTCGCGTTCAATTCAGCGTTCAAGCGGACAACCGGTCGAAGCCCTGGACGCTATCGATCGGAGAACGACGAAAATGTGGCTGGGTTATCGGATCTCCCCTAAGGGGTGTTATCTGGCAAAGGGGCTTGGGCGCTTTGGCGCTCGCGTCGTTGCATAGTCCGCGGGGTTGAACGCGCGTCTCTGGCCCCGCAGCGGGCCGCCGTCGATGCGCTCGGCCAAGCTCTCGAGATCCGACTTCGTGACGCCGCACGCAGCAAAGTGCTTCCGCCATCCGTCAACCGCCCTTGTGACACGAACGACTTCGGCAGCGGCCTGCGCCGGCGTGTAGCCAAAGAGCTCGCATTGCAACATGGCGTTGGAAAGTGTTGAATCTCGCTGA
>Ga0137409_10006110_pt1 | contig 12510 bp, 13 predicted proteins | sample CZODoug1_16funga_FD_122059 | JGI IMG/M metagenome (GOLD analysis project Ga0137409, IMG submission 122059) | Vadose zone soil fungal communities from Angelo Coast Range Reserve, California, USA - CZODoug1_16fungal (Hybrid Assembly) | ecosystem: Environmental > Terrestrial > Soil > Vadose zone...
ACTAGAATTTTCTAGCCTCTAGCCTCTAGCCTCTAGCCTCTAGCCTCTAGCCTCTAGCCTCTAGCCCCTCGTCACTAGTCACCAGTAACCGCTCTGTCCGCCAGCGTAGCGTCGTTAAAAGGTGTCGCCGTCGCCGCCGTGAACATGTGCGAGCATTCCAGTCGCCGAGGCACGCACCGGCGGCCGGCGGCGTATGCGGTAGACAGATGCAGGCGGCATGTTGGCCAGCGCGCCGCCGATACGGACCGCCTTGAGTCCGAACCGTTCGAGAATGGAGCGGCGCACGGGGCAGCGCGGGCCGTAAGTGAACTGGTAAAACGCACCGTCGGCGCGCATGTGCGCGAATGCGCCGTCGAGGATGGCGGATACCAGATGTGCAGGCATCGACAGCAGCGGCAGCCCGCTCACCACCGCGCCGACGCGCTCGCCTCCGAACAGCTCGACCGACTTCAGGCGCGCCGCGTCCATGCGCAGGACGTATGCACGCGGGTAGCGGGACTGGAGCATGCGCGCGAAGTCGGGCCCGTACTCGACCAGCGCCAGCTTGTCTTCGGGGACACCTCGCGCAAGCAGCGCTCTGGTGAATACCCCGGTGCCGGGCCCGAGTTCGATGACCGGGGCCGAGACCGGTGTGATCTCCGCGGTAATGGCGTTGGCCAGCGCCGGGCTCGACGGCGCGATAGCCGCAACGCGCCGTGGATCGGCGAGCAAAGAGCGGAAGAACGTGAAGGCATTGGTCATTTATTGTCGGGTTGTCCGCAGGCAAAAAGGATCGCGTTCGCAATGTACTTCAAATCGGGGGCGGTGCGCGAGCAAAAGAATTGCGGGCCCGGCTTCGGGTTCGCAGCTGACGCACGCCGGCAGGAGGGGTAGGATTCATCGCTGTCGGGGGAGCATTGCCGACGACTGTCAAGGAGGAGGTTCGCAATGGTTTATAAGAACGCGTATGCAATGACGGCAGCGGCCTTGGGGTTGGCGCTGGCTTTCGGAGTGGGGGTTGCGGTCGGTCAGAATGCGCCGACCGAAAACAAGGGGGTGAACATCAGCCCGCCTACCGCGCTCGACCTGGGAGGGGAGATTGACGGGGTGGCAGGCCGGCAACTGCGGCTGCGGGTAGTTACGCTGGAACCCGGCGGTGTGGTCGGCGTCCATAGTCACAACGGCCGGCCCGGTGTGGCCTACGTTTTGCAAGGCACGCTCACCGAGCACGTCGACGGCAGCGGCATGCACGAACGCAGCGAGGGTGAAAGCTGGACCGAAGGCAAGGCCATCACCCATTGGGCCGAGAACAAGGGCCGCAAGCCGGTCGTGGTCATCGCCGTTGATGTATTCAAGCCGTAAAGACTGCGGTGACGAGTGGCGGGGAAAAGCAAGGATGTTGGCCGTTCACTGAGTCCCGGGTCCAATATCTCTTAAATTTTGACGTTACGTCGGTGAGGCGTCTTCGCCGAGCGCGAATCGGTCGGGCTCACGATGCGGGCGTATGTCGATGCGAAAGTTTTCACCGCTATCGTCCGCGCGCACCGCGCGGATTACCCCGTGCCCGCCTGAAAACCTGCGCTTTGAACATCGGCGGGGCGGGCCGGTTTGCGGCACCCGGCCGGGGCGCTTTTGTCACTGAAATTCGTTTGCCGCAGTCGCCGCACTGATAATAGTCAGGGTGCTGCAGCGCATGGCTTTGGATGGCTTCGGGGGCCGGTGCGACGTTCTGGCTCTGGCAGTATGGGCAGCGCATGAGCAGAATTTTACGCCGCGGCCGGGACAGGCGCCACAGCTCACCCGGAGCACTCGAAGCGCCTGTCGCCGAGCGGTGGGTGCCTGTCAGTGCAATTGCGGTTTTCTGAGGAAATCGTTGCGATCGGCGGAGCGCAGCCGCGCACGCACCAGATCACCGTCGCGCCCCAGCGTGAGCGGAATTTCGGTGCCCGCGGGCCCCAGGCTCCACACCTTGCGAAACAGATCGGCGAGCGCGGTGACTCGGATACCCGCGACTTCGAGAACCAGATCGCGCTGGCGCACGCCGGCACGGGCCGCCGGACCGTTGTCTGCAATCCCGGCGACCACGAGCTGCCCGTTGGCTTCCATCGTGTACATTCCCAGCCACGGACGCGGCGGCCGGTTAGTGCGGCCGAATTTGAGCAGGTCCTCGAGTATCGGTTCCAGCAGATCGATCGGCACGGCCATGTTGCCCTGTACCTTGCGGCCGCTTTGGCTTTCCTCGATCACCAGCGAACCGATGCCGAGCAGCCGTCCGTCGCTGCCGACCACCGCCGCACCGCCCCATTGCGGGTGCGCCGGCGCAGTGAACAACGCTTCGTCGAGCACGTACTCCCAGTAACCGGCGAACTCGCGTTTGGCGATGACTTTTGCTTTCAGCGCGTGCGCCCGCCCGCCGTGGCCGATCACGATCAGGTCGTCACCGGCCGCGCACGAGGCGGTCGAACCGCGCTGCAGGAACGGGGCATCGAGCCGGCCGAGCGGCTGCACCAAACCGAAACCGGTTACCTGGTCATAGGCCAGCGGATATCCCGCGACCGCCGCGCCGCTGTTGGTCGTCAGCCATACCGCGCGGGCCTCGGTGATGAGATAGCCGATGGTGAGCACCAGCCCGTCCTTGCGGATCACCACGCCGTTGCCGATGCGCTCGGTGCCGAGAATCGAGGCGGTAAACGCGTCCTCTGGAATTTCTGCACGCAGCATGACCACGGCGTCCAGCGCCGCCTCGAGGTCGAAGCGGATCTCTGCCGGGTTCGGTTGCGCGGCCTCGGGAAAGGCCCAGTTGCCCTGTTCTGCCATGTCTGATCGAAGGGACGCGAAACGCGCCTGCTGATGCCGGCGGTTTGAGGTTAATGTTACGCGATTGGCGCGCTACCGTAGCAGCCGACCCGGGAGCGCGCCGGTATGCTCGTCGTCGCACAGTGTTTCGGTGCCCGCTACGAACGTGTGGCTGTAGCCGTGCGCCCGCTGCACGAGGCGCCGTCCGCCAGCAGGCAGGTCGTAGACCACTTCGGGCTTGCACAACCGCAAGCGTTCGAAGTCGATGACGTTGAGGTCGGCGCGATATCCGGGCGCGAGGACGCCGCGATCATGCAGGCCATAGGCCGCCGCTGTGTCGCGGGTCTGCTTGCGCACCAGGAATTCCAGCGGCAACTTCTCGCCGCGGCTGCGGTCGCGCGCCCAGTGGCTGAGAAGGAAAGTGGGCGAGCTCGAATCGCAGATGGTACACACATGGGCGCCGCCGTCGCCAAGCCCCATGATGGTGGCCTCGTCCACCAGCATTTCGCGAATCACTTCGAGGCTGCCCTCGGTGTAGTTCTCGAAAGTGTGCGTCAGCAGGCCCTTGCCGTCATTCGCCATCAGCGCCTCGAGCGCCAGCGCCCATGCGCTGCGATTCTGTGCCTGTGCCCTGGCAGCGAGGCTGTTCGAAGTGTACGGTTCATAGTCGTACTCGTCATCCAGGACGTAGGTGCGAGCGAACGCCTGCCCGATGTTGCGGGTGTGCTCGTCGTCGGGAAGCTCCTCCACCAGCACGCGCTGCAACTGCAGATCGCGTTTGAGCCGCTCGAAGCGCAGGGCGGGCGAAAGGCCGTCCATTGCGGTCCAGGCCGGATGGTTGGAAAACGGGTGTGCCGTCGTTTCCAGTCCCATCATCACGCCGATCGGCCGGCACCCGACCTGGCCGTTCACCGAGAGGCCGGATTTGCGCGCTTCATGGATCTGTGCGCGGGTTTCGCGCCACAGATCAGGCGCGTTGTTGACCTGTAGCAGCAACACCGAGAGCGGCCGGTTGGCGACCGCCGCTACCGCGCGCAAGGTCTCGAACTCGCCCTGACCGAAATCGGAATTGACTTCGATGACGCCGCGGCCGGCACGCTTCATCGCCGCCGCCAGGCCGAACAGTTCCGGCGCGCTGGCAGAGAGTCCCGGTGTGAGCCGGCCGTCCCGTGCGCGGTGCTTGATGGTGCGCGAAGTGGTGAGCCCGAGTGCCCCGGCGTGCAGCGCTTCCTCGAGCAACACGCCCATGCGGGCGATTTCCGCGTCGGTCGGCCCTTCGGCATGGTCGGCCCCGCGCTCGCCCATCACGTAGAAGCGCAGCACCCCGTGCGGCATCTGCGCGCCGACGTCCATTACCTTGGGTGCCGCGGCCAGAACGTCGAGGTATTCCGGGAAGGACTCCCAGTCGAAACTCACCCCCTCGGCGAGTACCGTGCCGGGGATGTCTTCCACGCCCTCCATGAGGTTGATCAGATACGGCGCGGTTCCCGGGCGCACCGGGGCGAAGCCTACGCCGCAGTTACCGAAGATGACCGTGGTCACACCGTGCCAGGATGAAGGCGTGAGATATGGATCCCATGTAGCCTGGCCGTCGTAATGGGTGTGGATGTCGACGAAGCCCGGGGTGACCAGCATTCCCCTGGCGTTGATTTCGCGGCGTCCGCGGCCGATTCCCGTGCCGATCCCGGTGATCGATTCACCGTCGATCGCGACGTCCGCGGTGCGGCGCGGCGCGCCGGTGCCGTCGACAACGATGCCGCCGCGGATGACCAAATCATGCATGCCGGATTCTCCTCAGTTGCAAGTGTAGGGCGGTTGCCGCGCCATATCAAAGACGGTGACGGTTGAACGTTCCTCTCGCTGGCCGCCGGCCAGCCGGTTCATTTGCGGCAGTCAGCACGCGGCCCCCGATTCTTTTCGGTCGTCGTACCTGATATGGGCGCCACCAAGTTCAATCTGAAATTTTTCGTGACTGTGTCTTGTTTGTCCACGGACGGCCGGTTATAAGGTCAACCTTTCCCTCCCACATCTGCTGCCTTCGGGAACACGGTGCGTCAACCATCAGGACTACAGTTCTCAATTGCCGGCATGCTGACTCTGGCCGTCGCCATCGGCATCGGTCGTTTCGCCTTCACTCCGATCCTGCCCATGATGCAGAAGGATGCGGGCTTGTCGCTCGCCGCGGCGGGATGGCTGGCGTCGGCCAACTATGTCGGGTATTTCATCGGCGCGCTGTCCGCCGTCTGGATCCGCGCGCGATCGGCCGCCATCGTCCGCGGTTCGCTGGTAGCCATCGCATTGCTGACGGCGGGTATGGGCGTGACCGACAATCCGCTTGCATGGCTAACGCTGCGGGCGCTGGCGGGCATCGCCAGCGCGTGGGCGCTCGTGTTCGGCTCGGCGTGGTTGCTGCCACGGCTCGCGGCGATGGGCAGCCACCGCTTCGGGGGAGTGGTTTTCGGCGGGGTGGGGCTGGGCACGGCACTGGCGGGCGGACTGTGCCTGGTGTTTCTGCAACTCGCGTGGTCTGCCGACCGGGCGTGGATCGCAATGGGCTCAGTCGCGTTGCTGTTCACCGTGATGATTTGGCAGCGATATACCGGCGCAGCCGCACCGGTGGCAGCGGGTACCGCGGCTGTTGCACCGCTGCACTCGGGCGGGCACATGCGACTGATCTGGTCGTACGGCTGCTTCGGGTTCGGCTACATCATCCCGGCGACATTCCTGCCGGCGATGGCAAAAGACATAATCTCCGATCCGGCGATCTTTGGCTGGGCCTGGCCGATTTTCGGCGCGGCGGCGCTCCTCTCCGCACTGGCGGCGGGCTGGCTCTCCACGCGCCTGAGCTACCGCACTCTCTGGATCGCCGCGCATTTCGTCATGGCGTTCGGGGTCGCCGTACCAGCCGTCTGGCCCGGCATCGGCGGCATCGTGCTGTCCGCGCTTTGCGTCGGCGGCACCTTCATGGTCGCGACCATGGCCGGGATGCAGGAGGCGCGCCGCGTCGCGCCGGACAACGCCTCGAGCCTGATGGCGGCGATGACTGCGGCATTCGCAATCGGGCAGATTCTCGGTCCGGTGCTGGTGAGCATCGTCGCCGGTGATCCGCGCGGCATGAATCTGACCCTGATCGCGGCGTCGGTCGTGCTGATTATTGGCGCGCTGGTTTTGTTGCCGACGAAGTTCATGGCTCTTCACTTGTGACCCATGCAGGTCGGCTGCCATCGGCCTTCTACGTCGGTGTCGAAAAACGCTTATCGTGGCCCCGACCGGCTCTTGCCGTTTTCTGGTAAACAGGATGAATAAACCGAAGGATCTTCTCGAGGCGTACCTGGAGGCGAAAGACCTTGATCGCCCATCCCTGATTCTCGAATGCTATGCGCCAAACGCGGTTCTGACTTACTCCATTGCGACGGACACGATCTCGTTCCCCAGCAAGGTACTGGGAGCGGATGCGATTGCGCAAACCCTGGTGCGGGACTTCCGAAAAAAATTCGACCGTTGCAAGACCTATTATGTGTCCGATTCGATAGTCGATCGCAGCCTGCGGATCGACTTCATGCCGTGGCTGGTGATCATGAGGGAGGTGTCGAATTCAGCGCTTCGGGTCGGGAAGGGCTATTACAGGTGGCAGTTCGAATCCGATGAAACCAGGATGCGGGTATGCGCGATGCACATACACATCGAGAGAATGGACATCATCGAGCGGCGCGATGGCAAGACGCTGGATGCTCTCCAATCGGAGTTGCCTTACCCGTGGCTGCCGCGGGCGACGCTGCTCGAGACTTTCGAGCGCCTGATGAAGCAGGCCCCTGGCTTTGAATTCCTTGACGTCTTCAAGGTGCCAGTCGGGAAACAAGAAAGAACGGAGCGACCGGCGTAGCAAGCGGGCACAATGGAGGTGCAGGTCATCGACCTCTCCGCACCATGCCTGGGCAATGGTCCGCGGATTCCAACCAACGAAGCGTTCAAATACAAACGCAAATTAAGTTCTTTGCTTTGGCACGGATTGTGCTGAAACTTCGCGCGCGAGGCCACGCTTGGCCCCTGGCTTCGTTTTTGAAGCGCCGATAGCGGAGACGTTGGAACCGGTGCCGGCTTCTTCGAAAACGGCGTGTTCCAGGGCGGTCTTGGCATTGTGAAGATGCGTCCTCATCGAGCTTTCAGCCCGCGCCGGATCGCGGTTCCTGATGGCCTGGTAGATGTCGTTGTGCTCCTCGAATGCACCACGGAAGCGGCCGGGTGCGCGAGCAGTGGTGGCTACCAGCAGGCGGATCTGGACGCCAATGAGTTCGCCGACTCTGGTTGCCAGTGAATTATTCAGGCTGTTCCAGATGACGCGGTGAAACTCCAGGTCGAGGTCGCTGAATCGGGATGTGTCGGTTTCGCGCAGAGACTGCCGGGATTTCTGGAGGATTTCTCTGAGTTGCCCTATGACGGTTTTGTCGGCGTTTTTCGCGGCATTGCGAACGGCGAGCAATTCGAAAGCCTCTCTGACCGAGTAGGTCTCTTCGATATCTTCCGGGGTAACCGTGCGCACGAAATAGCCGCGGTGCGGCGAATAGGTCACCAGACCTTCCCGCTCGAGCCCGGCCAGTGCTTCGTTGATCGGGGTGGCGGATAGCTTGAGCGCTTGAGCGAGAGCGGCAACAGCCAGCTTGGAACCCGGCGCCAGGACTCCCGTAATGATGTTTCTGCGAATCGCCTGATGAGCGGCTTCGCTCAGAGTCGTGCGCTTGACCGATTCGGCCGCTATTTTTTTTGAAAAAGTTTCGGGCATGCTGTTGACAAGTAAAAGTCTATATTTTATAGATGTGCGCGCCGGACAGCCATCCGACATCGTTGAAGCTGGTGGATTCGGGTTCGGCGCGGGCCATGGTGCCAGTCTAATTGCCAGAGCCCTTAATAACTAAGGAGAAAACAATGGCCAAAGATATCCTATGTGCGTTCGGTGTAGACGTGGATGCGGTTGCGGGCTGGCTGGGTTCCTATGGGGGCGAAGATTCTCCGGACGACATCTCCCGCGGACTGTTCGCCGGCGAAGTCGGCACACCGCGTTTGGTCAACCTGTTCAAGCGCCTGGGCGTCAAGACCACCTGGTTCATTCCCGGGCACTCCATCGAGACCTTCCCGGAACAGACGGCCATGGTGGTGGAGGCAGGGCACGAAATCGGCATTCACGGCTATACCCACGAAAACCCGATCTCGATGACCCGCGAGCAGGAAGAGGCGGTCCTCGACAAGTGTATCGACCTGGTGACCAAGGTTTCCGGCCGGCGCCCAACCGGCTATGTCGCGCCGTGGTGGGAGTTCAGCACGGTCACCAACGAATTGCTGCTGAAAAGGGGAATCAAGTACGACCATAGCCTGATGCACAAGGATTTCGAGCCCTACTACGTGCGGGTCGGCGACACCTGGACGCTCATCGACTACTCGAAGAAGCCGCAGGAATGGATGAAGCCCCTGGTGCGCGGCGTCGAGACAGACCTTATCGAGATTCCGGGAAGCTGGTATCTCGACGACTTGCCGCCGATGATGTTCATCAAGAAGGCGCCCAACTCCCACGGTTTCGTCAATCCCCGGCACCTCGAGGAAATATGGCGCGATCAGTTCGACTGGGTATATCGGGAAATGGATTACGCGGTTTTCACCCTGACCATCCATCCGGATGTATCCGGCCGCCCGCAGGTCTTGCTGATGCTGGAACGCCTGTTCAATCACATCATCCGTCATCCCGGCGTGAGGTTTACCACCTTCGACGACATTGCCAACGACTTCGCCCGGCGCAGCCCGCGCAAGAAAAAATAGGCGCCACAACACCAGTCAGGCGAACGCTGCCGGATCGAGGACACCGCAAATGCAAAGTTGGCGCAACCGCAAGACCCTTATCCTCGGCCGCACCGAGATGATGGGATTGTTGACCCCGGCGGAATACAACCAATGCGTGGAACAGGCGTATCGCATGCACGGTGAGCGGCGCTTCTACATGGACCCCAAGGGCCACATTGTCCTCGCCAAGTATCCGGGTGAATGGGAAGCGATGCCTTCCTATATCGAAGAACCCGAGGCCGCGGCGTGCAAGTGGGTGTCGATCCGCGAGAACAACCGCAAGAACCACGATCTGCCCACGGTATTTTCGATCCTGATCTATACCCATCCTGAAACCGGATTCCCGCTGGCGATTTGCGACGGCAGCCACCACACTGTCATGCGCACGGGATCGGCTGCCGCTGTTTCAGCCAAATGGCTGGCGCGCAAGAACTCGAAGGTGCTGGCCATCGTCGGCGCGGGGCATATGGCCGCCGGCGTGCTCGCCACCTGCAATGAGGTCTTCCGCTGGGAGGAGGTCCGGGTCTGGAGCCGCTCGCAGGCAACGCTGGACCACTTCGTCAAGGAGCAGCAGCCGAAATATGAGGGCTTCAAGCTGACCGCTACCACCAACCTGGAAAAGGTCGTGCGCGGCGCCGACGTAGTGGTGACGGTAACGCCGGCACGCGGGGCCATCGTCAAGAACGAATGGATCAGCGAGGGCATGCATATCGCCGCATTGGGCGCCGACAAGGGCGGGGACCAGGAACTGGAAGCCGCGATCCTGAAACGCGCGCGCATCTTCGTGGACGACATCCGCCAATGCCGGACCGATGGAGAGATCAATGTACCCTTGTCGCAGGGTGTGCTGAAGGAAACGGACATCGCCGGGGAAATCGGCGAAGTCATCATCGGGAAAAAGAAGGGGCGGAATTCGGACAAGGACATCACCCTGTTCGACTCCACCGGCATTGCACTGCAGGACTCGGCCACCATCCCGCTCGAGTACGAGAGGGCGCTCGCCGCCGGCGTGGGAATCGAGAAGAAAATGATCTCGACTTGACTTGTACTTCCATCGTAAACAGAGGAGATGACCATGTTGAAGAAGGGTAAAGCGAAGACAGCGGGACAGCGGGCCAGGACGCAGACCTCGACGGGACGCCGGCGCTTCCTCAAGACCGCCGCGCTGACGGCAGGCGCCGCGGCCACGACGGGTTTGATCGACGGGTTCCCACTGGTGTGGTCCCAGAACATCAAGGACGTCAAGCTGATGCAAGTGGGCGGTTCCTACTCCGCCATTAAAGATATCGCGGACCAGGCCACCAAGGACCTGGGCTTCAAGGTGGAGATGCAGACAGCCGACCATTCAGCCCTGCTGAACCGTCTGGTCACCCAGCCCCAGACCATCGATATTGCTGATATCGAGTATTTTTTCCAGTTACACCTCATCAAGCGCGGCACGCTTCAGCCCATGGCCGTGGAGAAGATCAAGTTGTGGGACAAGGTCGTACCGATCTTTACCAAGGGCACCTATCCCGACGGCAGAAAGGTGTCCGCCCAAGGCGTGCTGCCCTACAAAGTGCAATACGTAAGCGGACCGGGCGCGAAAGAGTTCGCCAAGGGGCCCACCAACTGGATTACGGGGATCCCTACGGTTTACAACGCCGACACCCTGGGCATTCGACCCGACCTGGTCAAGCGCAAGATCGAGAGCTGGTCCGAGTTGCTCAATCCCGAGTGGAAGGGCAAGACGTCCATCGTATCCGTGCCGGGCATCGGCATCATGGACGCTGCCATGGCCATCGAAGCGCGCGGCGACATCAAGTACGGCGACAAAGGCAACATGACCAAGGCCGAAATCGACAAGACCATCGATATTCTCAAGGCGGCGAAGAAGGCGGGCCAGTTCCGCGCCATGTGGGCCACCTTCGACGAGTCCGTGAACTTGATGGCGGCGGGCGAAACCATCGTTCAGTCCATGTGGTCGCCGGCGGTCACCGCGGTGCGTTCGCGCGGGATTCCGTGCTATTACGCGCCGTTAAAAGAAGGTTATCGCGCCTGGGGCAGCAATATCGCTCCCATGGCCCACCTCAAGGGCCTCAAACTCGACGCGGCCTACGAGTACATCAATTGGTATATGTCTGGATGGCAGGCGGGCTTCATCGCCAAGCAAGGCTACTACAGTTCCGTTCCCGAAGCCGCCAAGAAATTCATGACCGAGGATGAGTATGGCTATTGGTACGAAGGCAAGCCGGCCAAGGGTGAAATCAAGGATCCCTACGGCAACGTCATGGAGAAAGCCGGTTCCGTGCGTGACGGCGGAGCCTTCTGGGACCGCATGGGTAAAGTGGCGTGCTGGAATACCCTGATGGACGAGAACCAGTACATGGTCAAGAAGTGGAACGAATTCCTGGCTTCCTGAAATAGGGGACCGGGAGCAGGATTTAAGGGATAGGGGGCGGAGATTTTTTCCTCCCTCTACCTCCTGCCCTTTTCCCTACGCGCAATCACCTGACAGAACAAGAGGCGCACGCCCGTGAAAGTGTCGTCTACCCTCACGTCTTATCTCCAGATCGGTCCGTTGTTGCTGGTGCTGCTGCTGTTTTTCGGCATCCCTTTGCTGGTGGTCGTCGCCTATAGTTTTTTTCAGTTCGACGGTCTCGACTCGGTTCCCGCGTTCGACTTCGTGAACTACGTCGATGTATTGACCTCCCGCGTCACGCTGTCGCTGTATTTGAAAACACTCTACTACGCGGTGGTGGTATGGGCGATCACGCTTCTGATCGGATTCACCGTTGCCTACTTCCTGGCCTTCCACGTGCAGAGCCTGATCTGGCAGATGGCGCTGTTACTCCTGTGCACCGTGCCTTTCTGGACGTCCAATATCATTCGTATGATCTCGTGGATTCCTTTTCTCGGCAGGAACGGAATCTTCAACAACGCGCTCATAGGCGCGGGCATTACGGACAAGCCCCTGGAATTCCTGCTGTTCTCCGATTTCGCGGTCATCATCGCCTACGTGCACTTGTTCACGCTGTTCATGATCGTGCCCATCTTCAACGCCATGGCGAGAATCGACAAGGCGCTCATCGAGGCGGCACGCGATGGCGGCGCCAGCGGTTGGCGCATCATCTGGGACATCGTGGTGCCGCTTTCCAAGACCGGTATCGCCCTGGGGTCGATCTTCGTGGTGACTCTGGTGATGGGGGATTTTTTCGTGGTCAAGGTCATGAGCGGCAGCCAGTCCGCCTCGATCGCCATGGCCATGTCGAACCAGATCGCGATGGTGCAGTACCCACCGGCGGCGGCCAGCGCCGTGATCTTGCTGATCGTCGTGAGCCTGATGGTGGCGGCGATCCTGCGTGTTGTCGATGTTCGCAAAGAGATCGCGGGATAAGCCATGCAGAAACTACAGACCGGCAAACGTCCCCTGAGCTTTTACGCCCTGAGTGTTTTTTTCGTTCTGTTCGTTCTCTTCCTCTACGGCCCCATGTCGGCCATTTACATCCTGTCGTTTCAGGGGCCCTCCGGCGGACTGACCTTTCCCATGCGAGGCTGGTCGTTGCGCTGGTTCGACGCGCTCTTCAGCCAGCAACGAACGGGCGATTTCGCGGGCGCGTTCACGCGCTCCATGATTCTCGCGGCGATGGTTTTGCTGCTGACGGTGGCCATTTCGGTGGTCGCCGGGCTTGCCTTCCGGCGGCGATTCGTCGGGGCCGCCTTCGTGTTTTATTTGGCGGTCGCCAGCCTGATCATGCCGGGATTGCTGGTTGGCCTGGGCGTGGGGCTCACCTTCCAAACGCTGGGGGTTCAAACCAAGTGGTTCGCCTCGGCGCTGGGCGCGCAGCTCACCTGGACCTTGCCCTTCGGCTGAAAAGTAGGATTGCAGCGGCCTGACTTCAAGTTGACCACCCATCAGCGCCTGGA
>Ga0137409_10006112_pt1 | contig 12510 bp, 8 predicted proteins | sample CZODoug1_16funga_FD_122059 | JGI IMG/M metagenome (GOLD analysis project Ga0137409, IMG submission 122059) | Vadose zone soil fungal communities from Angelo Coast Range Reserve, California, USA - CZODoug1_16fungal (Hybrid Assembly) | ecosystem: Environmental > Terrestrial > Soil > Vadose zone...
CCCAGATCACGCGGCTCAAGGCGGCGGGCTGCGACCTCGTCGTGCTGGGCACCATCGTGCGCGACTCGATCGTGCCGTACGCCACGGCGCGGAAGATCGGCTGGACCGACGTGGACTTCCTCGGCTCCGCGGCCAGCTACGACCTCTTCGTCGCCGCCGCGCAGGGCGGGGTCACGGAGGGCCTGTACGCGATGGGCCTGACCGACATGCCGTACCGCGACACCTTCGGCCCGGCCGCGCAGGCCTGGTTCGATCGCTACAAGGAACGCTACAAGAACGACCCGAACATCGGCGCCATCTACGGCCACGTCGCCGCCGACCTCACGGCGCTGGGGCTCGAGAAGGCCGGCGCCGATCTCACGCTCAACTCTTTCGTCAAAGGGCTGGAGTCCATCCGCGGTTACCGCGACATCTTCAACGGCCCCGAGGCGAACTTCGGCCCCGACAAGCACCAGGGGGCGAACTCGTCGTTCCTGGCCGTGGTGAAGGGCGGCCGCTGGGTGCGCCTGACCGACCCGCTGAGCTTTTGAACATGGGGGCCCCGAGATGGCCCCCAAACCCCCCATACGCTCGGCCCGCCGCGGCGAAGCCGCGGTGGTCCTCGATAACCTAGGCGGCCCGCCGGTCCACACCGGCGGGTCGCCGCCCTCGCTCGCCGGAAAGGCGGCCGCATGAATGTATTCCTGCACTACGACCAGAAGGCGCTCGACGCGGAGTACAACAACCGCGCGAAGGTGAAGGACGCGATGGACTGGATCGCGCGGTACGGCGCCGAGAGCGCGCGCGTCCGCGCCGAGCTGCCGATGCGCTTCGACGTGCCGTTCGGCAGGCATCACGCCGAGCGGCTCGACGTCTTTCTTCCCTCGGGGGCCGGGCCCGGTCCCGCCCCCGTGCACGTCTTCGTCCACGGCGGCTACTGGCACCGCCTCGACAAGGCCGACTTCTCGTTCGTCGCCCGCGCCTTTCGCGAGGCCGCCACCGTCGTCGTCAACTACGCGCTGGTGCCGACGGTGGACGTGGACGAGCTCGTGCGCCAGGTGCGCGCGTCGGTGGCGTGGGTGCACGCCAACGCGCGGTCATTCGGCGGCGATCCGGCGCGCATCACGGTGTCCGGCCACTCCGCCGGCGGCCACCTGGTCTCCATGCTGCTGGCGACGGACTGGCCGCAGTTCGGGGTCCCCGCCGACGTCGTGAAGGCCGGCTGCGCCATCAGCGGCCTCTACGACCTCGAGCCGATACGTCTCTGCTATCTCAACGACGTGCTGGGGCTCACGCCGGAGTCCGCGCATCGCAACAGCCCGGTGCATCTGAAGCCCACCGGGCGCGCGCCGCTCGTGCTCGCCGTCGGCGCCGACGAGGGGCCCGAGTACCACCGCCAGACGAACGATCTCGCCGCGGCGTGGCGCGCGCTCGGCGCCCCCGTCGACATCGTGGACGCGGCGGGCCTCGACCATTTCTCGATCGTGGCCGAGCTGGAGCGGCCGGACAGCGCGCTCGCCCGCGTGATCCGCACGCACATGGGGCTGGCGTAACGATGAGCGCGTCGGCGGCTGTGAGCATCGAGCATCCGGAACTTCGCGCGGCGCTCGATCTCTTCGTGGCATGGATCGAATACCGGCTCGCCTACTGGTCGCTCCCGAGCTTGGCCGTGGCCGTCGTACACGATCAGCGGCTGCTCTGGTCGCGCGCGTTCGGGGAGGCCGACGTGGAGAGGCATATCCCGGCCACTCCCGCCACGATCTACCGGATCGGCTCGGTCACCAAGCTCTTCACAGCCACGGCGGTCATGCGCCTTCGGGACGCGGGCGCGCTGAAGCTCGACGATCCCGTCGCCCAGCACCTGCCGTGGTTCAAGATCGCGCGTGAAGCGGCGCACGAGGGTGTCGAGCTCACGGTACGTCAGCTCTTGTGCCACACGAGCGGCCTGCCCCGCGAGGCGGCCTTTCCATACTGGGAGACGATGGACTTTCCGTCGATGGTCGAGGTGCGTGACGGGCTTGTGCGTCAGTCAAGCGCCCTGCCGCCGGAATCGCAGTGGAAGTACTCGAACCTCGCCGTGGCGCTCGCGGGCGAGATCGTCGCTGCCGTGTCGGCCATGCCTTACGCGCGCTACGTCGAGCGACACATCCTGGAGCCGCTCGGGATGCGCAGCACCTTCGTCGACGGGATGACGGCCGACGACGCGCGGCTGGCGCGCGGCTATGGACGTCGGTTTCCGCGAGCGCCCAGGCAGCGGCGAGAAGTGGGCGACATCGGGGGCTTGATCGCCGCTGGCAACATGGCCTCCACCGTGGAGGATCTTGCGCGCTTCGCCATGCTCCAGTTCCGCACGGGGGCCAACGCTCAGGATCCGGTGCTGGCCGGCACAACCCTCAAGGAGATGCAGCGAATGCACTGGCTCGAGCCGGGCTGGCAGGCCGGCTGGGGCCTCGGATTCCGGGTCTATCACGAGGATGGTCGCACGTGCATCGGGCACGGAGGACTGGTGCCGGGCCACGCCGCGGAGCTTCGAGTCCTTCCGGCGGAGAAGATCGCGGTCATCGTGCTCTCGAACGCCGAGGACACCTGGCCGGTTCTCTATGCGCAGCGTGCCACCGCTTCGCTCGTGCCCGCGATGGCCGCCGCCAGCAGCGGGCGGCCCCCTGCGGCCGAGCTCGATCCGGGCCTGTCACGCTACCTCGGACGCTATCGCAACGCCTGGGGAGACTCTCAGGTCTTGCTCGGCGTGCGGGGCCTTCGGATCATTGCGCCCGCCATGCTCGACCCGACGGAGGGCATTGACACACTCGTTCCCGTCGCGCCGCACATCTTCAGAATCGAGTCGACCAGCGGTTATGGCGCGCCGGGGGAACTGGTGACCTTCGAGCTTGGACCGGATGGCCAGGCGACGGCCCTGAAGGTCGGTGAGCATCGGCGCTATCGCGTGGCCGAGTGGTAATGTAGGAACGCCTATGAAGACCACGATCAAGCTTTCCGACGATCTCTTCGTGGCTGCGAAGAAGCGTGCCGCAGAATTGCGATGCACGCTGAGCACGCTCATCGAGCGCAGCCTGCGAACGGAACTTGGGAAGCCGCGTGGTGTGGCGCGGCGGCGCCGGCGCATCCGATGGGTCACCGTCCACGGTGGTCTTCCGCCGGGGATGGACGTCGCCGACCGCGAGTCGATGTACCGCTGGATCGGCCGGCGATATTGATCGCGCTCGACCGCGGCTAGGCGGTCGGATCGATCAGCGCCAGGCCGGTCTCGGGATCGTGGCGCTTTCGCAAGTGGCGCGGGGACGCGACCAGCACGACCTCCAGCGTCGGCCACACGTGCGCCTCCAGCAGATGGCCGCCGCGCGCCTCGCCGTCGGCGCGCCCGACGACGACGTGCGTGTGGACCTTCGGCTCGCCCTTGTCGAGCGCGACGTCGCCGATGAGCGAGAGCACCTCCACCTGCTCGTGGAGCGGGATCTTCTTGTAGTCGCGCTTCGCGCGGTCGAAGTAGCCCAGCGTCACGTCGCTGAACGCGCCGATGGCCGTGAAGTGCGCGGCGCCGAGCTTCTGCGCCTTGGCGAAGGCCGTGAGCCCGGCCACCGGCTCGTCGCCCTTGTCGAAGATCAGCGCCCAGGTCCGCGGGCCCGTGGCGTCGAGCAGGGTGGACTTCATCGCTAGACGACCTCGCGCACGCGGTCGCGGAGCACGGTGAGCGCGATCTTCTCGCGGTTGGGCTCGCCTCGGACGAGCGCCTGGGCGAACTTGGCCGCCTGCTCGAGGGTGATCTTCGGTGGCAGCGGCGGCTCGAAGGGATCCACCACGGCCTGAACCACCACCGGTCCCGCCGTGCCCAGCGCGCGGTCCAGCACCTTGCCGCACTGGGCCGGGTCCTCGACGGTGAGGCCGGTGGCGCCGCACGCCTCGGCGACCATCGCGAAGTCGATCGGCTGCAGGTCGCAGCCGTACTCGGGGTTGCCGAGGAAGACCATCTGCTCCCACTTGATCTGGCCGAGCGTGTTGTTCTTGATGACGACCACCTTCACGGGCAGCCGGTAGCGCACGCACGTGGCCAGCTCGGCCATCAGCATCGACAGGCCGCCGTCGCCGACGAAGGCGACCACCTGGCGGTCGGGATACGCGAGCTGGGCGGCGATCGCGTAAGGCAGCCCGCAGGCCATGCTGGCGAGGTTGCCGGACACGGAGTGCAGCTGGCGGCGGCGCGCGGGGATGTGACGCGCCCACCACGAGGTGATGGTGCCGCTGTCACAGGCCACGATCGCGTCGTCGCGCAGGCGCCGGCCCAGCTCGGCGGCGACGACCTGCGGCTTCATGGGAACATCGCGCCGCGCGGCGCGCTCGTCCATCAGCGCGTTCCACTCCTTCATGCCTCGCTGGGCCTTTTCGAGAAACGCGCGATCACCCTTGCGGGCCAGGAGCGGCAGGAGCGCCGCCAGCGTCCGCCGGCTGTCGCCGACGAGGCCGACGTCCACCGGATAGCGGAGGCCGATCCGCATCGGGTCCAGCTCGATCTGCACGCCGCTCGCCTGGCCGGGCTTCGGGTAGTACTCGATGTACGGAAAGGAGGTGCCGACGATGAGCAGCGTGTCGCAGGCTTCCAGCGCCTCCTGCGACGGGCGCGTGCCGAGCAGCCCGATGGCGCCCGTCGTGTAGGGGCTGTCATCTCGCACCACCGCCTTGCCGAGCAGCGCCTTGACGATCGGCGCCGCCAGCAGATCGGCCACGCGCTCGAGCTCGTCCCCGGCGCCCAGCGCGCCGCGCCCGGCGAGGATCGCCACCGTGCCGCCGGCGTTCAGGAGCTCGGCGGCGCGACGCAGATCCTCGTCGGCCGGCAGCCGCGCGCTGCGCGCCGCGACGTCCGAGGTGTGGTGCGGGACGTTGCGCTTGGAGCGCAGCTTGTCGGCCTTCATCTCCTGCACGTCCACCGGGATCGTGATGTGCACGACCCCGTGGTAGGTCAGCGCCGTGCGGCAGGCGAGGTCGACGACGTTCTCGACGTGCGAGGGGCCCATGACGCGCGCGTTGTACTTGCACACGTCCATGAAGAGGCGGTCGAGCTCGACGTCCTGCTGCGTGTGGGTGCCGATCAGGTCGTGATAGGGCAGCCCGGTGATCGCGAGCACGGGCTGGCCGTCGAGCTTGGCGTCGTAGAGACCGTTCAGCAGATGGATGCCGCCGGGCCCCGACGTCGCCAGGCACACGCCGAGGCGTCCGGTGAACTTCGCGTACCCGCACGCCATGAACGCCGCGGATTCCTCGTGACGCACCTGCACGAAGCGGATCCGATCCTGGCGCGTGCGCAGCGCCTCCATGATCCCGTTGATGCCGTCGCCGGGCAGGCCGAAGACGACCTCCACGTCCCAGTCCAGCAAGGTCTCGATCAATACGTCCGCCGCCGTCCGAGCCATGGTGTCCTCCCCGCCTCAAGCCCAGAGTGGCCGCTGCATCGCGGATGCCAGTGAGGGGACGCGGCTCGGCCGGATCAGGCAGAGATCGGCGCGCCCGGCGGCCAGCACCGAGTCGGCGTCGGGACGCGTGTCCACGCCGGCGCCGACGAGCGTGGGGATGCCGGCCTCGTGACGGATGCGATCGCTGAGCGCGATCGCGGCGAGGTCGGCCGCCGCATCGCGTCCGGCGGCGAGACTCAGCAGGTCGCAGCCACGCGCCGCGAGGACGCGCGCCAGCTCCACGAGCGCGTCGGCGTCCTCGCCGGCGGCGAGCCGGACGGCGATCGGCCGCGCCATTGGCCAGACGCCGCGCGCGGCATCGAACGCGCGGAGCGTCGCTCGCGGATCGTCCGCGACGTCCAGCTCGAGGACGTCGATGCCGGATTCCGCGGCCGCCCGTGCTCCGGTCGCGAAGTCGCCGGCGAGGCGCAGGCCGAGCCTGGCGCCGTGCCGTCGCGGCTGGTCGGGCGCCGTCAGCACCACGAGGCCGATATTCGCCGGCGCGGCCGGGCTGTCCGCGACCAGCCGGTTATCGAGCACGACCTCGCGCAGCCGGAACGGCATCGACATCGGCGGCGCCGTAACGACGGCTCGGCCGCTCTGGGCGGCCGCACGCGCGGCGAACCAGTCCTCCACCGCCGCCACGAGCTTGGGGTCGCGGGTCCTCAAGTTCTCGTGGCTCACGCGGAGGCTGCGTGTGAGCAGGCTGTAGGCGAACTGCAAGGGCTCGAGCCGGCCGTGATAGCGCTCGGTCTCCTCGAACCACTCGAGGCTGGTCTGCGCCGCGCGCTGCAGCCCCTCCACCAGCGGCCGCCGCTCGGCCTCGTACGCCGCCAGCGCCGTCGCCACGTCGCGGCGGACCGAGACGTGGTGCGCCAGCGCGATGGCGTCTTCCATCGCCAGCTTCGTGCCGGAGCCGATCGAGAAGTGCGCGGTGTGGGCGGCGTCGCCCACCAGCACGACGCGCCGGTCGTGCCAGCGCGCGTTGCGCACGGTCGGGAACTGCCGCCAGACGGAACGGTTCGTCAGGATCCGGTGCCCGGCCAGCTCGCTCGCGAAGAGCCGCTCGGCGAACGCGGCCGTCGCCGCCTCGTCCGCGCGGTCGAGGCCGGCGCGGCGCCACGTGGCCTCCGTCGTCTCGAGGATGAAGGTCGAGTGCTCGCGGTTGTAACGGTAGGCGTGCACGCGCCAGAGCCCGTGGGCGTCCTCCTTGAAGATGAAGGTAAAAGCGGAAAACGGAAACGTCGTGCCGAGCCAGACGAAGCGGTTCGGCCGCCAGTCGACCTGCGGGCCGAACCGGTCCGCGTGGGTCGCACGCGCCCAGGAGTTGGCACCGTCGGCGGCCAGCACGAGGTCGGCGTCGGCATAGCGCGCGAGGTCGTCCACCTCCGTCGAGAAGCGGAGGGTGACGCCGAGCGCGGCGCAGCGCGTCTGTAAGATGGTCAGCAGCGTCTGGCGCGACATGCCCGCGAAGCCGTGGCCCGTGGACCTGAGAATCTGGCCGCCGTAGTGCGTGTCGATATCGTCCCAGTGCGCGAAGGCCTGCGTGATGGCGGTATGGGTCTCGCGGTCGGCCGCCCGGAAGTTGTCGAGCGTCGCGTCGGAGAACACGACGCCGAAGCCGAAGGTGTCGTCGGCGCCGTTGCGCTCGACGACGACGATCTCGTGCGACGGGTCGGCCTGCTTCATGAGGATCGCGAAGTAGAGTCCGGCCGGGCCACCGCCGATCGAGACGATCCGCATCGCGCGCATTGTAGCGGAGGGACTGGGCGGCCCGGGGATTGCAACCGCGTGCGCACATGACCGAGTTGCTGCGCGAGTACCCGACGCTGGTCGGCGGCGTGGACGAAAACGCCTACGTCGCCCAGATCTGGGGGCATGAGCGCGACGATGGTCGCTGGCAGGCGTGGCTGGTCTTCGTCCCCATCACGCGGGGGGAGCCCCGTCGCACGGATCGCGAGACGACCCAGTCCAGCCGCGACGCGGCGAAGTACTGGGCCTCGGGGGTGACCGCGGTCTATCTCCAGGGCGCGCTCACGCGCTCGGTTCCCCTGCGCGTCTCCGCCGCCTGAGCGCCCTGGGCGCGCCGGGTACAATGGGCGGACATGCCTGAGTTTCTGCCGTTCGTCCGTAGCTGGTTCGACGCGACCTTCACCGAGGCGACGCCCCCGCAGCGCGACGGCTGGGACGCGATCGCCTCCGGACGCGACACGCTCGTCGTCGCGCCGACGGGCTCCGGCAAGACGCTGGCATCGTTTCTGTGGGCGCTCGACCACCTGCACCGCCTCGGGCTGGAGCGCCGGCTCGAGGACCGTGTCTACGTCGTCTACATCTCGCCCCTTCGCGCGCTGAACAACGACATCGAGAAGAACCTCCGTGCGCCGCTGGCCGGAATCCGCGCCGCCGCCGAGGCGCAGGGGCTCGACCTGCCCGAGGTCCGCGTGGCCGTCCGCACGGGCGACACGCTGGCGGCGCAGCGGCAGGCCATGACGCGGCGGCCGCCGCACATCCTCATCACGACGCCGGAGTCGCTCTACATCTTGTTGACCTCGGCCGGCTTCCGCCCGGCGCTGTCGCGCGCGCGCTTCGTCATCGTGGACGAGGTCCACGCGCTGCTCGGCAGCAAGCGGGGCGCCCACCTGGCGCTCTCGCTCGAGCGGCTGCAGGCGCTGGTGCAGGAGGCCGGCGAGCCGCGGCCGCAGCGCATCGGCTGCTCGGCGACCGTGCGCCCGGTCGAGGAGGCGCTGGCGTTTGTCACCGGCACCACCGCGCGCGAGCCCGTGATCGTGGACGCCGGCTTCTCGCGCGACCTCGACGTGGCCGTGGTCTCGCCGGTGGACGACTTCCTCACTGCGACGAGCGACACGGTATGGGACGCGACGCTGCAGCAGGTGGCCGAGCTGGTGCAGGCGCACCGCACGACGCTGGTCTTCGCCCAGAGCCGCCGCTCCGCCGAACGACTGGCGCGCGACCTGAACGACCGCATCGTGGACGGCCGCGTCGCCGCGCACCACGGCTCGCTCTCGCGCCGCGCGCGGCTGGAGGCCGAGAACCGGCTCAAGGACGGCCAGCTCAAGGCGCTGGTGGCCACGTCCTCGCTCGAGCTGGGCATCGACGTCGGCGCCATCGACCTCGTCGTCCAGCTGCAGTCGCCGCGCAACGTGGCGGCCGCGCTGCAGCGCGTGGGCCGCGCCGGCCACGCCCTCTCGCGGGTGTCCAAGGGCCGCATCGTGGTGACCAAGGGCGAGGAGCTGGTGGAGGCGGCGGCGGTCGTGCGCTCGATTCACGAGCGGACGCTCGACCGCATGACCATGCTCAACGCGCCGCTCGACGTGCTGGCCCAGCAGATCGTGGCGGCCGTGGCCGCCGAGTCGATCGACACCGACGCGCTCTGGAAGCGCTTCATCAACGCGGCTCCGTATCGGACGCTGACGCGCGAGACGTTCCGCGAGGTCGTCCGCTCGGTGGCCGAGCCCCTGCCCCACGAGGTCAAGGGCGTGGCGCCGCGTGTGCTGTGGGATCAAGTGAATGACCGGTTGCACGCTCGCCGCGGTACGCGCTTCCTCGCCCTGACCTCCGGGGGCACCATCCAGGACGCCGGGCTCTACGACGTCTACGTGGCCGAGACCGATCTGAAGGTCGGTACGCTCGACGAGGAGTTCGTCACCGAGTCGCTGCCCGGCGACGTCTTCCTGCTCGGCTCCAACGCGTGGAAGATCCAGAAGGTGCGCGCCGACCGCGTGCTCGTGGAAGACGCCCACGGCATGTCGCCCACGATCCCGTTCTGGAAGGGCGAGCATCCCTCGCGCTCGTTCGACCTGGGGCTCGCCGTCGGCCGCCTGCGCCGTGACGCCGCCGGGCGCGTGGACGATCCGGACTTCGCCGACTGGGCGCAGCGTGAATGCGGCCTCGAGCCGCGGGCGGCCGCCGCGCTGCGCGCCTGGCTCGTGAAGGCCGGCGAGGTGCTCGACGGTGTGCCGGACGATCAGGGCATCGTGGTCGAGTCGTTCGCCGACGAGATGGGCGGCCGCCACGCCATGATCCACTCCGTCTTCGGCATGCGGATCAACGGCGCCTGGGGCATGGCCCTCAAGGAAAAGGTGCGCCGCGCGTACGGCCTGGTGGCCGAGGCCGCGCACGTGGACGACGGCCTGCTGCTGTCCTTCGCGCCCGGCCAGATCCCGCCCATCAGCCCCGAGCGGCTCGCCACGCTGGTGACCCCGGAAGAAGTCGACGACCTGCTCGGCCGCGCGCTGATCGGCTCGCCGCTCTTCGGCACGCGCTTCCGGCACGCGGCCGTGCGCTCGCTCTTCATCCCGCGCACATATAAAGGACAGCGCACGCCCGCCTACCTGATGCGCCTGAAGGCCGACGCGCTGCTGGAGGCCGTCGGCGGTCTGCCCGACTTCCCCGTGGTGGCCGAGACGCTGCGCGAGTGCTTCGAGGACGCGCTGGACGTGCCGCGCTTCAAGCGCATCCTCGCGCGCCTGCACGACGGCGAGATGTGGACGCGGCACGTGGACACGCCGCTGCCCTCGCCGTTCGTCTACCCGCTGCTGCTCGCCTGGGACTGGGCGTACCTCGACGCCGGCCACGCCGAAGAACGGCGCAGCGACGCCGTCTCGATGCGCAAGGCGTGGACGGTGGCGCCGGGGCCACTGGATCCCAAGGTCGTCGCCGGCGTCGAGGCCGAGCTGCAGAAGACGGCGCCGGACCGCCGCGCGCGCGACGCCAACGAGCTGGCGGCGATCCTCGATGACCTCGGCGACCTCACGCGCGAGGAGATCGCGGCGCGCAGCGCCGCCGACGCCGATACACTCATCGACGCCCTGCGCGCCGAGCGGCGCATCACCGAGGCCGAGTTCGCGGGCGGGCGCCGGGCGTGGATCCCGACGGCGGACGCGATGCACTACGCGGCCCTGGCCACGGATGCCGGGCTCGAGCGCGTCGCGCTGCGGCTGCTGCGCACGCGTGGCCCCGTCGGCGCCGACTGGCTGGCGCAGCGCTACGGCATCTCGCGTGACGAGGCGACGGCCACCCTGGATCGGCTCACCGCGCGCGGCGTCGTGCGCCGCGGCGAGTTCGTCGCCGGTGCGCCGGGCCCACAGTACGTGCACATCGCGGTGCTGGAAGAAGTCCAGCGGCGGCAGGTGCACGCGCGCCGGCTGCCGCGTCCGGTGGCGACGGCGGAGCAGTTCTCGGCGATGCTGCTCCGGCGTCATCACCTGCATCCCGATCACCGGCTCGCCGGTCCGACGGGCGTGCTCGCCGCCGTCGAGCTGCTCCAGGGCGAGGACTTTCCCGCGCGCGTCTGGGAGCAGGATCTCGTCGTCCCGCGCGTGGAGGATTATCAGCGCGAGTGGCTCGATCGGCTCGGGCTGGCGGGCGAGATCGTCTGGACCGTGTTCGAGCCGCGCGAGACAGCCGCCGCGCGCCCCGGCCGCGTCGGCCTGGCGTTGCGCGAGAACGCCGGCTGGCTGCGTCCGGCGCCGACGCCGCGGGCGGAGCTGGACCCGCGCGTGAAGAACGTGCTGCTGCATCTGCAGCTGCGCGGCGCCTCGTTCGCCCAGGACCTCGCCAAGGTCGCGGGGCTCGACACCGCGGCGACGCTGAGCGCGCTCTGGGAGCTGTTCTGGGCCGGGCTCGTCACGCCCGACACGTTCAGCGCGATCGCGGCCGGCGTCGCGCAGCCCCGGGCCATCTCCCCGCCAGGCGCAGCGACGCGGCGCGGGCGCCGGCAGCGCCGCGGCGCGCGGCGTGCGCCGCTGGCCCGGCTGCCCGTCATCGGCCGCTGGAGCGCGCTGGCGGAAGAAGAAGGACTCTCGCCGGAAGAACGCGAGGAGGCGCGCGCTCACCTGCTGCTGGCGCGCCACGGCGTGCTCTCGCGCGAGCTGGCGCAGGGTGACTGGTCCACGCTGCGTCACACGCTGCTGAGGATGGAATACGGCGGCGAGGTCGTGCGCGGCTACTTCGTCGAGGGCCTTTCCGGTGAGCAGTACGCGCTCGAGGACACGCTGCGCGAGCTGGAGACGCCGGCCCGCCGCGCCGAGCCCCACGTGCTCGTGACCATCGCCGATCCCGCGAACCTGTGGGGCCGCGTGTTCACGCTCACGCGGCGCGACGGCCAGCGCGCGGCCGCCGCGCGGATCCCCACCACGTGGCTGATCACGCGCGCCGGCCGTCCCGTGCTCCTCGTCGAGGGCCAGGGCCGCTCGCTCACACCGCTCGCCGGCTGGGAGGCCGTGGACCTGCCCGGCGCGATCCGCGCGCTGCAGGCGGTCGTCGAGCCGCCACTGCCACTGCGCCGCGTGCGCCGCCTCGACGTCGAAGAGTGGGAGGGCCGCCCGATCCGCGAGAGCGAGGCGTTCGACGCCTTCGTCGCCGCCGGCTTCAGCGTGGACGGGCCGCGCCTGTCCTGGGACGGCCACCCCGGCCCGCGCTGGCGGTAGTCGCTCGCCTGGCACGAACCGGCACGTCCACTTTCGGTGACATTCCGAGCACTTTCTTGCGTAAGCGTGGACGGGCGCGCTATCGTCGCTCATGCTCGCCGTCCACGAGACGCCGGCGACGTATCCGAAAGCCACGCCTGCTCGATCGCGTCCGCGACGCCATCCGCGCTCGCCATTTCAGTCGCCGCACCGAGGAGGCCTACGTCGCGTGGATCAAGCGCTACATCTTCTTCCACGACAAGCGGCACCCGGCAGAGATGGGCGCGCCGGAGGTCACGCGCTTTCTCACGTCGCTGGCCGTCGACGGCCATGTGGCGGCGTCCACCCAAAATCAGGCGCTGAGCGCGCTGCTATTTCTCTATCGCGACGTGCTCGAGGTCGATCTTCCCTGGCTCGACGGAGTCGTGCGCGCTCGTCGCCCCGAGCGCCTGCCGGTTGTCCTCACACGCGACGAGGTGCGCTCCGTGCTCCAGCGGCTCGACGGCGCGCCCCGGCTCATGGCGTGCCTGCTCTACGGCGCCGGGCTCCGCGTCCTCGAATGCTGCAGGCTCCGGATCCAGGACGTGGACTTCGCGGCCAACCAGATCGTCGTCCGCGGAGGCAAGGGCGACAAAGACCGG
>Ga0137409_10006114_pt1 | contig 12505 bp, 11 predicted proteins | sample CZODoug1_16funga_FD_122059 | JGI IMG/M metagenome (GOLD analysis project Ga0137409, IMG submission 122059) | Vadose zone soil fungal communities from Angelo Coast Range Reserve, California, USA - CZODoug1_16fungal (Hybrid Assembly) | ecosystem: Environmental > Terrestrial > Soil > Vadose zone...
ATGCCCGAATCCCTGCAGCGCCTCGGTGCGCTCACCGGCACCGCTCAGGTGGCGCGCACCCGCGCCGCCGCACTGACCGCGCAACTCGCTTCGATCGAGGCGCGCTACCGTGGGCGGGCGCCGTTGCGGGTGCTGTATCAGATCTGGGATCGGCCTATCTACACCATCGGGGGCCGGCACGTGATTTCCGATGCGTTGCGGCTGTGTGGGGCCACCAACGTCTTTGCGGATCTCGAGACCGCCGCGCCGGCAGTCACGCGCGAGGCCACCGTACTGCGCGACCCGCAACTGATCATCGCGTCGGCGCCTCCGGGCGTGACCGAAGAGTGGCTGGCCGAGTGGCGCAAGTTTCCGGCGTTGAGCGCGGTGCGCGATGCTCATCTGTCGAGTTATTCCGATGAGCGCATCGATCGGATGGGGCCTTCCGTGATCGACGCCACCGCCAGTCTGTGCGAGCTGATCGATCGCGCGCGGGCCGTGCCGGCCCTGCAGTAGCCACACCGAGGCGGCGGCATTACGTCGCATCTGTACGGCATCCCATCGGCCGGGTATCTTCCCGACCCGTCGGCGCGGAATCTTTTTCCGCATAGCACGGTCACAAGTACGGCGCAGGGTGCGCCAGGGAGAAATACACATGAAAACGATCACGTTAGTTTTGTGCGCGGCGGCGACCATCGCCGGTTGCACGATCAACGGTTCCGAGCCGATCACGGCGTGGGGCAAGCAAGGCGTATCGATGGTCGACTACCGCACCGACGGTGGTCAGTGCGCCGTGCTCGCGGCGACGGGCAATCCCAACACCGGCGTGACGAATTCCGCAGGCGGCGTCACTGGATCCAACAGCAGCGCGCCAACCACCGTGTCCTCCGGCTCCGCTAACGCTGGCAGCGCCGGCGCCTCGACGGGCGGCTCGAATATTCCGGGCGGCGGCAGCACCTATCGCGAAAGCGCGTCCGCGGATTTCGTCAACCGCGCCGCCATGGAGCAGCGCTCGCATGAAATGAACGAACAGCGTGCCCGCAGCGACGCCCTCAAGTCCTGTCTCTCGAACCGCGGCTACACCGAATTCGCGCTCACGGCTGCGCAGCGCGCCGAACTCGCCAAGCTGCCGCAGGGCAGCGAAGAGCGCCGTGCGTACCTGTACAAGCTCGGTACGGATCCCGCAGTCCTCAACGGTCAGAACATCAAGTAGCAGGGTAGCTAGGCGGGGATCACGTCGAAGGCGGCCGTGAGGCGCGGACCGCCCGCGGCGAACGCGACGGTGCCGTGCCACATATAAGACGGGAACAGCACCAGCATTCCCGCTGCGGGTTTCACGAAATGCTCGGGTGGACATCCGGGGATACTCACGCCGGGTTCTCCGAGCTTGAGCCAGCCCGCGCGCGTGTCGGCGTCCGCCACGTCCGGCAATGAAACGTAATAGGCCGAGCTCAACCAGCCGCGTGGATGCACGTGGTTGAGATGGAATCCGCCCGGCCGCAGCTGCACGGACCACGAACCCGAAATGCGATAGCCGGTACGCGCGCGCCGGTCGACCGGATGGGTCTGATCGCCCGCGCGCAGCTCGCCTGAGTATTCGCGGATGGGCGCGTCGAGCATCGCGAAGAACGCCGCGAATACCGGGTTGTCGCGTGGCAGATTGCGCTCGGTCTGCGAGCCGCCGCGCAGTGATTGCTCGAGCGGATGTTGCGTCCCGCGGTGCAGCGGCGCGAGTTCGCGGGCGAAGATCGCGTTGAATTCCTCGAGGCTTCCATACGGCGCCGGCGGCTGCAGCGAGTACACCTTCACGAGGCGCGCATAGTCGAACAGCCGTGCGTATTCGGGATCGCCGAGCAAACGCAGCGCGGTGGCGCGCTGCGCGATCAACATCTGATCCAAAGGAAAACGCACCAGCAATTCGTCGCACAGCGCCAGCGCATCGCGTAGCGCGCCGGTGCGCAACAACGCGGGCACCAGATTTCGCGCGGCCGCGGCGGACTGCGGCGCAAGTGCGCGCGCCTCGAGCAGGTGAGGCAGCGCCTCGTCGAGGCGATCCATGCCCTCGAGCAGCGTGCCGATGGAAGTGCGAAACGCCGCGGAGTCCGGCGCCAGTTTCAATCCGTCCTCTAACAACGCAAGCGCCGCGTTCGCCTCGCCGGCGCTGCGCAATTGGTCCGCGGCCACGAGCCGCAGATGCAACTCACCCGGTAGTTGGACGATCGCACGCTCGATCGAGCGGAACGCCGCGACACCTGCGCCGCGTTGCCAGCGCAGCCGCGCCAGCTGCGTATGCAACGCGGCGTCGGCGGGCCAGGTGTCGAGCGCTGCGACCAACGCGCCTTCCGCTTCGTCGACGCGCCCCGCGTATACGAGCTGTGCCGCGAGATGAACTAACAACTGCGGCGAGTCACGGGCGTCACGCGCCAGGGCCTCGAGTTCGACGAGCGCCGCGTCGTCCGCACCCGCCTGTTCGAGAAGCAACGCGCGCGCGAAGCGCAGGCGGCGCGAATTCGGGTCATGTTGCAGCGCAATTTCGATATGGAAAATGGCCTCGTCCCAGCGTTGCAAATTTGCCTTGACCTCGCTCAGCAACCGCCACGCCTCGCTCGCGACATTTCTATCCGGGAGCGCGCGAGCCATCGCCACGGCGGAATCAAAATCCCCGTTTGAGGCAAGTGAAACAATGAGTTGTAGCTGCTCGGCGTTTCCTCCGCGGGCGGTTTCAATTTCGGATTTCTCACTCATGACGCGACATTTCATGACTCGACGAGACATGCGGCCCGGTAACAACTATTGACGAAACGGGTCTTGCTTGTCGTTGCGATCTCGCTAAACTCCAAAAAATACTAACAATCGATTTTCGAATTACTCGTCTCGTCGAGCGACATTTAAAAACAGGGGGGGCATTGCAGTGTCCAAAGCATCAAGAAGGCTGCGGCGTGAAGCCGTAAGCGCGATCAAGTCGCGCGTAACTGAATTATCCATCTTTGCCGTCGGCGCGACCTTGCTCGCGCCGTTTGCATACTCGCAGGAGCAGGAAGCAACCAACACCGCGGAAAAAACCGCGGCGGCGACCAATCCGGACGAGAAACTCACCGAAGTTGTCGTGACCGGTATCCGCAAGGCCCTGCAGACTTCGCAGGAGCTCAAGAAAGACGCCGACACGGTGATCGATTCGATCACCGCCACCGACATCGGCGCTTTCCCGGATAAATCCGTGGCCGAAGCGCTGCAGCGCATGCCAGGTGTGGCCGTCTCGCGCTTCGCAGCGTCGGGCGACACCTCGCACTTCTCCGCTGAACCGTCCGGCGTCGTGATCCGCGGCCTGCCGCAGGTACGCAGCGAATTCAACGGTCGCGACAGCTTCAACGCCAACAGCTCGCGCGGCCTGTCGTTCGGCGACGTCTCACCCGAGCTGATGTCGGGCGTCGACACCTACAAGAATGCCACCGCCGACATGATCGAAGGCGGTATCGCGGGCACGGTCAACCTGCGCACGCACGTTCCCTTCGACTCGGAAGGTTTCGTTGGCGCATTCTCGGCCGAACTCGGCTACGGCACGCTCTCCGGAGCAACCAAACCCGCCGGCTCGATGCTGCTGAGCAATCGCTGGGACACCGGGATCGGCGACCGCGTCGCGGACTTGCCAGACGGCCTCGTCGTGCGGGCGATCAAACAGACCTGGCACCGAACGCAGACCCTGATCGCGTCGCTCGCCGGGGTCGGCGTCAAGGCTTCAGACATCCGTTACGTCGCGATCTCGCACATTCATCCCGATCACAGCGGGAATGTCGACGACTTTCCCGACGCCACCCTGATCATTCAGAAGGCGGAGTGGGAGTTTGCAAAGACCCAAGCGTTGCCCTTCAACGCCAACCGCAAGCTGCAACTGCTTGAGGGCGACAAGGATCTGTTTGGCGACGGCAGCGTGGCGTTGCTGTCGACGCCGGGCCACACGCCCGGCCATCAGTCGCTCCTCGTCCATCTCAACAAGACGGGCTATGTCGTGCTGTCCGGCGATGTCACGCATTTTAAGTCAAACTGGGATGCGCGCCGCGTGCCCGTATTCAACACCGACAAGGAGCAGTCGGCCGCGTCGATGGACAAGATCGCGCATATCATCGAAGAGAAACACGCCCAGTTCTGGATTAACCACGACAAGCCGTCGAGCGACGTGCTCCGCCACGCCCCGGACTTCTACCAATAGGTGTCACGAAGTTGCGAGCGATCCCGCACCTGTGGCTCCCGCACTTGACTGGTACTTTCCAGTACTCCATATTCGGCCCTATGGTACGGGATGGTACCAAGTCGGATGCTTATTGACGCCTGGTCGCGCATGGAGAACACGATGTTGAGATTAGCCAGTATCACCTCCGCCCTGTTGATGCTCACGACCGCGGCCTACGCCGCCGACCTGACCGTGACCGTCAACGGGGTGAAGAACTCGAGCGGCTCGGTCGCGGCTGCGATCTTCAACGCCGAGGCCAATTTCCCACGCGGCGCACCGATGGGCGGCTTCCGGATGAAAGCATCCGGTGGACCCGTGACCTTCACGTTTCGCAATCTGCCGTCCGGCAAATACGCGTTGACGTCGTTCCATGACGAGAACGACAACGGCAAACTGGACGCCGATCCGACCGGCCTGCCGACCGAAGGCTACGGGGTCTCCAATGACGCCCGCGAGGTACTCGCGCCGCCGCAATGGGCCAAGGCATCGTTCGACCTGACCGATCAGGGCAAGTCGATCACGATCAATTTGAGTTACTAGCTCAAGGCTGGCGCCGCGGCCGCCAGGGCGGCGGCGCAAGCCTCATGAATGCAACTGCAGAAATTTCTCGGTGGCGGCGCGCGCCCTTTGTTCGATAGCTTGCGGACCGGGTGGATCGATCAGCCGCAACAGCATCTGTATCATCAGGTCGCCGACAAGAAGCGCAAGGAAGTCCCTCGCCATTTCGTCTGGCTCTCCCTGGCCAATCAGGCCGTCGGCTTGCGCTTGGGCAAGCGTGCGGGCGAGCGCGATACGGCCTTGGTCGCGTCCTCCCTTGAGCGCGCGCGCAACTTCCGGGTCCTCGACGGATTCCGAGATCACCAGACGGAAGACTCCTCGCACCGCCGGATCACTCAACCCTTTCAGAGTTGCAGTCCCGAACGATCGCAGGGTTGTCGCCAATGTCTTGCGATCGGTCGCCGCGGGAACTTCCAGCGGCAAGCGCATTCGGCCAGCCCGTTCGGCAATGGCTTGGCGCAGCAATCCGGTCTTGTCAGCACAGATCTGATAAAGCTCTCGCTTTGACACCTTCGCACGTGACGCGATCTCGAGCGTGCTCGTGGCATTATAGCCCTTCTCAACAAATGCAGAAAAAGCCGCATTCAGGACGCGCTCCCTGACCGGCGCCGGAGGTGCTGATCGCGCCGAGTTTCGTGCCTTGCGTCGGGTCTTTTCCATCTCAACTCCATGCTGCTGTTGACGCATCAAAGTGCATCCAAGCGGACACAGCGTCGTTCAATCTCAATGTCGTGATCGGGCTCGTCGGGCCGGAAAAAGTCATTGACATTGGTACCAATCAGTTCCAACTATTGCAAGCGAGGTACTTAGTGGTACCACCCACCCAACTCTGTGCTATGGCTCGGTCGCGCACCCCAGCTGCGCGGCGACTGACCGTGCCACGGTCGGCAATAGCCTTCGCAACGTCGCTTTCCAGGGAGGGACACATGAGAATGATTGGCCCCGAGCATATGGCTCAGCTGTCGGTGGCAGAGGACGCCGCCCTGCCGACACCGATCCCGACACAGATCATATCCAGCGACGAGTACTTCCCCGCGCCGCAGAGCGAACAGCAGCGCGAGGTCGAGGCCAGGCTACTCGACCTCGGCTCGTCGCTTGCGCGCAAGCAGGGCATGAGCCGCCGCCGGTTCTTTCAAACGGCGGCGGGTATGGCCGCATCCTATCTCGTGATGAACGAGGTGTATGGAAGGCTGTTTGCCGTCAATGAGGCCGAGGCCGCAACCCCCGGGCTTGCCGACCAGCGCGCGAACGGCCTCAAGGGCCAGATGGTCTTCGATGCGCATACCCACTTCCTGCGCGACGATCCCGCACCGGAGTACGGCGATCCGAACCGCGCCGGCAGCCTGCTGTGGCAGCGAAAGATCGCCGCCAAACTCGGATGGAGCAAGCTGCCCGACGGCCGCGAACCGACCATCGACGATCTCCGCTTCGACAGCTACTTCAAGGAAATCTTTCTCGACAGCGACACTAAGGTGGCGCTGTTGACCAACGCGCCGTCGGACGCGCCGCAGGATTGGATCGTGCCGCAGGAAGCGGTGTTCAGCGCGCGCGACCAGATCAACAAGGAGGCGGGGTCAAGGCGCGTGCTTGCGCACTACGTTCTTACTCCTGGACAGTCCGGTTGGCTCGAAGGCGTCGACAAGGCCATCGAAGTGCACAAGCCCGTCGGTTGGAAGGGCTACACAATCGGCGACGTCATCCTCTCCCACGGCGGCAAGACCGCCTGGCGGCTTGACGACGAAAAGCTGATGTATCCGTTCTACGAGAAGGCGGCCAAAGCCGGCATCAGGAGTGTCTGCATCCACAAAGGTCTGTTTCCCAAGGCCGCAGAGGAGCGATTACCGCATCTCGCCGCGTTTGCGTCGGTCGCCGATGTTGGCAAGGCGGCGAAGGATTGGCCGCAACTCAACTTCGCGATCTATCACTCGGGCTTCCGTCACGTCGGCGGGCCGCCGACCGATGGACTGGAGGAGTGGGAGAAGACCGGCCGCCTGTCGTGGGTCAGCGACCTTGCCGAGATTCCGGAAAAATTCGGCGTCAAGAATGTCTATGGCGATCTCGGCGCCATCTTCGGCTGGACCGTAATCGCGCAGCCGAAGGTCGCGGCTGCGATGATGGGCATCCTGATCAAGGGGCTCGGCGCCGATCACATCATCTGGGGAACCGACTCGATCTGGACCGGATCTCCGCAGTGGCAGATCGAAGCGATGCGGCGGCTGGAAATCCCCGAGGACATGCAAAAACAGCACGGCTTTGCACCGCTCGGTGCGGCTGATGGTCCAGTCAAGAACGCTATCTTCGCGGAAAACGGTTTTCGGCTGTTCGGCTACAAGAAAGACGCCGAGCTCGCGAGGCCGGACCGCTTCACCGAGATGAAGGCGCAATACGAACTCGACGGCATCGAGCCGAGCAATTTGAGATACGGATATGTTCGACGAAGCTAACTCATCCGAGCTGCGTGAGAATTCGATGATCGCTGCGGTCCGCAACCGCTTGGCAATTGACCGTCGCGACTTGCTCGCTGCAGGCGCCGGCGCTGTCGCCGCGGCTGTTGGGGGAGCAAGTGCTGCACTGGCGCAGTCCGCTGCGCCGAGCGGCCAGCAAGCACCGTCGAGCCGCAGCGTCAATCAACAGGGCCTCAAGCTCGAGAAGCAGGGCGCCGTCTTCCTGATCGGCATCAATCGGCCGGAGGCGCAGAACCGCATCGATTTTCCGACCTACGTCGGCCTCGGCCAGGCTTATTACGAGTACGAGCACGACGACTCACTGCGCGCGGCGGTGCTGTACGGCGTCGGCGCGGATTTCTCCCGCGGTCTCGATCCGCCCTCCTGGGCGAAGGCGTTCAGCTCTCCCCTGCCCCAGGGTAACGAATTCCTCGACCCGCTAAGCGTCACCGGCGCGGTCCGTTCGAAGCCGGTGGTGGTCGCGGTGCAGGGACAGGTCACGCGCATTGCCCACGAATTGTTTCTTGCCTCCGATATTCGCGTCGCATCGAGCGACGCGCGCTTCAACCAGGGCGAAGTATTCGGCGGCGCGTTCCCGGGCGGTGGCGGCACCATCCGTTTCGTACGCGAAGCCGGCTGGGCAAATGCGATGCGCTACATGCTGACCGGCGAGGATTGGGGCGCCGAGGAAGCGCGCCGTTTCGGCCTGGTGCAGGACATCACCGACCCCGGTAAGCAGGTGGATCGCGCGATCGAGCTGGCGAAACGTATTGCAACCGGCGCGCCGCTTGGAGTGAAGGCGACGCTTGCCTCAGCGCATCGGGCGCTCAGCGAGGGCGAAAAGGCCGCCTTCGCTGCGCTGCAGCCGGAGTTCTTCAAATTGCTCAGAAGCGAAGACCGGCAGGAGTTTCTCCGCGCGACACAAGAGAACCGCGCGCCTGTATTCGTCGGGCGATGACATGAGCGCGGTTGCCAGACGGACGAGGTTATCACCTGCCCGCGCGCAGACCCGAAAAAATCGATCCCGGGCAACGGAAGCGTGAAAGTGAACCTCCTTTTGAAGCACGCGATCCACGTCGCCGCGGCGTTTGCCGCTGCTGCGACGGCGTCTGTGTTGGCGCAGCAGCCGTTTCAGCCGAACCTGCCGCTATTTGCGCTGCCCGATGACGTCAGCCTGCGCAAGGCAACGATCCTGAGCGACGGTAGCCGGCTCGGCGCCTACGTCTACTCGCCGAAGTCTGCCACGGGAAAGCTGCCGACCATCATCATGGCCTATGGCTGGGGTGGCACCATGGAACGGTTCCGCACGGAAGCCGCGAAGTTCGCGCAAGCCGGCTATCTCGTCGTCATGTTCGATTATCGCGGCTGGGGCGAAAGCGAGGGACGCGTCGTGCTCTCCGGCGCCGCGCCCGAGGAACGCAGCACGCATCGAGGCCCTGATGCGCCATTACGGCGATCTTCGGCTCGCCGCTTTGCCGGAACAGCGCGGCGAGATCGAGCAATTGCGCCGCGAGATCGCCCGCGTGCTGGTCAAGGGCGAGGGCGGCATCGAGCACCTCGCCAAGGCGACCGGCACCTCGGTGCGGACGCTCCAGCGGCGGCTGAAGGATGCCGGCGTGAACTACTCCGACCTGCAGAACGACGTGCGCAAGACGCTGGCGCTGAACCTCTTGGAGAACGAGACTCTGGCGCTGGCGGAAATCGCCTTTTCGCTCGGCTACTCCGAAGTCAGCGCGTTCAATCATGCCTTCCGGCGCTGGGTCGGCCAATCGCCGGGCGATTATCGTCGACATTTGCTTCGTTGATGGTGAGTCAACTAAAGGCAGCGATCGCTGTTTCGATAGGAAGAAACAGCGTGCGGCTATCCGCTGGATACTCGATGAACTCTGCGCAGGCCATATAGAAGCCCTTCGCCGCATCGTCCTTGGCATGCACGAGCACGGCGCCGATGCCGATGCTCTGGGAGGCGACCGCGATGCGGCGAAGCGCATCGGACAGCAAATCGGCCCCAAGCCCGCGGCCCGCGTAATCGCGGCTGACCGCCAGACGCCCGATTACCGAAATCGGAATCGTATCAGGCGCATTGCGCCGCACCTTGCCCGGAGCGGACGCCCGCTCAACAGCCCCAGCGGAAATGCAGAAATAGGCCACGCCCCGATTGCCATCGCAAACGACATAGGTACGGGAGAACCGACTCTCATTCTTGAGAGCGCGCTGCTTTAGCCAGTCATTCAAAGCGGGCTCACCGCAGTCGAAATCGGAAAGATCGTGATCCGCCGTCAAAGGAACGGGCGCCGAAAGCTTCTTTTGTTGGCTCTGCGGAGTGGGAGTTATTTTTCCCATGCCGGGGCTCGACGCAACAGGGACCGCAACTTAGGCCCCAGCGCCGGGGGATTATCGAGCGCATGGACAAAAGCGTCGTATCGCTCCGGATCGAGCACGAACAAGCGCTGATCGAGAAGTACATCGATCGCAACCTTCCGGGCACTGTCGATCATGAACTCGGTACGTGTCTTGCCCAGGACGGCAGCCGCGTCGTCGATGAGCTGGCGGGTATGGGTCTCGATGCGCAAATTGATGCTTCCCTTCGTATCCGCAGCCGAAGGACGCTCCGCAACCGTCACGGTTCCGGCGCCCGGTCTGCTCGACGATGTGGAGCGATGCTTTGCCATGAGCCATATATTGGCGGTCGTATCCACATTGTCAATACAGCTATGATCAAAGCGTATTTCCACCATTCCTCGGGCTGCTGCATGCAGATCTTCTTGGCCAGTACGTTGAAGAGGAACTCTCTTTCGCCAATACGAAAAAGGAATCGTATCGCTTGCCGAGCGGGTGACCTGCCCCTTCATGCTTTGGCCCGGCAATTCGCGGCGCTGCGAAATTGTGAGGTAGTTCACACCGCGCGCCGCTCCAATACGATATCGTCATTCTCCCGATCGCAGCTGCAACAGGTGCGAGCGCCCTTCACAATCCAGCGGCGGACACGGCTTCAGTTCTACTGAAGAACAGGCGCCATCGCTCGCGGCTGCCGCGGATCCATCCGGTGGGAAGGAGCCGATCATGTCGTCGTCATCGTACCAAGGCCTGCTCGCGTCAATCTGCGCGACGAGCGTTCTGGCGCTCACCGCCGCGTCATCGCCAACGGCCGCCCAGATCGCCAGTCTCCCGAGCTACAATGTCGACATCAACCAGACCTCGGTTTCCGGCCTTTCGGCCGGCGGTTACATGGCCGTACAGTTCGACGTCGCGTTCTCCTCGACGTTGCGGGGAGCAGGGATCATCGCAGGCGGGCCGTTTTATTGTGCGCAAGGCAGCGTTCTGACGGCGACATCGACATGCAGTTGCGCCCCGTTCGGTTGCTTCGGGCAGAGTTCCACCAACGTCGCCCAGCTTATCGCGATCACCGACCGGGATGCCGGCCGCGGCCGCATCGACGCCACCGGCAACTTGGCTCGGCACAAAATATGGCTGTTCTCCGGCAGCAACGACACCGTGGTGCCACAGCGGGTGATGGACGATCTCTCTACCTACTATCGTCACTACATCGATGCTGGGAATATCTCCTACAAGAACGACATCGCCGCCGAACATGCGATGCCGACCGACTTCTTCGGCAATCCATGCGCGACCCGGGCCGATCCATTCATCAGCAACTGCAACTATGATGCCGCTGGCCAATTGCTGCAGTGGATCTATGGCAATCTGCACCCCAAGAACACCGGTCAACTCGGGGGCTCGTTCATCAATTTCAATCAAAACGAGTTCATCGATCAGGCGACCAGTCATGGCATGGCGCCGGACGGATGGCTTTATGTTCCGGCGACTTGCGGCAACAAGGAAGGCTGCAAGCTGCACGTCGTCTTTCACGGCTGCAAGCAGTACGAGACGTATCGCTACTCCTCGCCTTCGGGGCAAACGACCTTCGGCACGACCTACGTGCGCAACACCGGCTACAACAAATGGGCTGACGCCAACAACATGATCGTGCTTTACCCACAAGCGACCGCCTCCGGTTCCAACCCAAACGGTTGCTGGGATTGGTGGGGTTACGATGATCCGGACTATGCGGTGAAGACCGGGCGGCAGATGACGGCAGTCAAACGCATGATCGACCGGATTGCGAGCGGCCACGAGGGTTTGCCTGCGCCCGCCGATCTGCACGCGACCGCCGTCGCCGACACCACCGTTTCGCTGTCGTGGAGCGCGGTCGCGCACGCAACCGGGTTCAACGTTTATCGCGACGGCGCAAAGGCGACGAGCAGCCCTGTCCCGGTCACTTCCTTTACCGATGCCGGTCGCTCGCCGGGCAGGACCTACAGCTATACGGTGAAGGCCATCGATTCCACGGGCGCGGAAGGCGCTGCATCTAGTCCGCTCGATGTCACGACCACCGGAACACCTACCATACTGGCTCCGACCAACGTGAAGATCGACGCGGTCGGGGCTGCATCGGTGACGCTATCCTGGACGGCGCCGGCGGACGCGACCGGCTTCGACGTGTTCCGCGCGGGGACATCGGGGGGTCCCTTCGCGAAGGTCAATCCGAGCCTGGTCACCGGGACGAACTTCACCGATACCGGGCTGACAGGGAGCACGACGTATTTCTATGTCATCAAATCCGAGGGTGCGGGCGGTGGACTGAGCGGCCCCTCCATGGAAGTCAGCGCCAAGACCGAGGCCCCGCCGACCTGCTTCACCGCCACGAATTTCGACCACGTGGTGGCCGGTCGAGCGCACGACAACTTTTTTTTCGCCGAGGCCAACGGCTCGAACCAATTGCTGGGCCTCGACAACGTGTTCATTGTCACCACGCTGAAGCAGACCGGCCCGAATTCTTACGTGATCGCCTCCTGCCCTTGACGCTTCCGCGTAGCGGGCGGGCTAGCTAGTACCGCAGCTCGCCGCCAGGAACGCGACGGTCACCTTCGCTCCATCCTCCTTTTTGGTTTGGGGCAGGCCGCTCCTCGGAAGGCAGCTTGACAACTTTGTTTGTCTAACATACAAATAAAAAACCGAGCAGCTACCAGACGTTTGTGCAGCGACGAGGCCGTATGAAAGGCACTTCGACCAAAGAGCGTTTGAGCGATCCCAAGCACGCCGCACGGGCTACGCGCACGGCGGGCCGTCAAATGCGCTCGCGTCTGCTCGATGCGGCGAGCCGGCTGTTCAAGGAGCGCGGGCTGGCGGCGATTTCGATCGCCGATATCGCCGCAGCGGCCGACGCCTTTCCGAGCCAGATCACCTATTATTTTCGCACCAAGGAAGCGCTGTTCGTCGAGGCGGCATGCCGTGA
>Ga0137409_10006117_pt1 | contig 12504 bp, 8 predicted proteins | sample CZODoug1_16funga_FD_122059 | JGI IMG/M metagenome (GOLD analysis project Ga0137409, IMG submission 122059) | Vadose zone soil fungal communities from Angelo Coast Range Reserve, California, USA - CZODoug1_16fungal (Hybrid Assembly) | ecosystem: Environmental > Terrestrial > Soil > Vadose zone...
CTCCTCGATCGCCCGCCGGGTCAGCGCCTCGCTGGCGCCGAGATTGATCATCAGGACGCCGACGCGGGCCGGCGGACACGACGGATCGAACCGTCTGGCGTAGGCGATCCACGGCATCCAGCCCGACGGTGAGAGGCGCGGCAGGCGCTGCGCCTCGTCGGTGACGTCGACCATCTCGCCGAGTTCGGCCGGCGAGAAGCTGCGGAAGGGCGCTGGCGGCACGGGCCGGGGCGGCACCGCGAGCGAACCGACCTTGGTTGGCGGAGCGGGTGGTGAGGCCGGGGCCGGGGGCTGGGCGATGCGCGGCGTCTCGCCGGCGACGCCCGACACGACCGCCACGCCGCCGCCGATCAGGCAAAGGACGAGCAGGCAGGCCGCGACCAGCCTGCCATGCCCGTGTTTGCGTTCGGCCGGGCTCTTCCCGGCCGAACGCTGGCGGGCCGACACGACGTCGTTCCCGCGGGCGCGGCTCAGTTGGAGCGGCTGCTGTAGAGCGAGATGCCGCGGATCAGGTCGGCCGCGCGCAACAACTGGTAGTCGGCCACGGCGTCCTTGGGCGGCTCGTCCGGATCGCCCGACGGGGTGGGCGTGCCCGGGGTTGCCGCAGCCGGCTTGTCTTCCTTCTTCTCGCCCGGCTTGGCGGCTTCCGGCTTGGCGTCGGCCGGCTTGTCGGCGGGCGGCTTCGCGTCGGCGGGCTTCTCGTTCGGATTGGTGATCGAACGGCGCAGGTTCTCTTCGCGGAAGCCGGCGCGCGCCGCCAGGTTCTCGATCTTGGCGGGCTCGACCTCGATGTCGGGCTTGATGCCCTCCTTCTGGATCGAGCGGCCCGACGGCGTGAAGTAGAGCGCCGTGGTCAGCCGGATGGCGCCGCCGCCGGTCACCTGCATGATGGTCTGCACCGAGCCCTTGCCGAACGAGCGGGTGCCGAGAATGATCGCGCGCTTATGGTCCTGCAGGGCGCCGGCCACGATCTCCGAGGCCGAGGCCGAGCCGCCATTCACCAGCACGACGATCGGCAGGCCGCCCGCGACGTCGCCCGGCTTGGCGTTCCAGCGCTGGACGTCCTCACTCTTGCGCGCCTTGACCGAGACGATCTCGCCCTTGTCGAGGAAGGCGTCGGACATGGCGATCGCCTGGTCGAGCAGGCCGCCCGGGTTGTTGCGCAGGTCGAGGATGTAGCCCTTGAGCTTGTTGCCGGCCTCCTTCTTGAGCTTCTCGACGGCGTCGAGCACGCCCGAGGTGCTCTGCTCGGTGAAGGAGGTGACGCGGATATAGCCGATGTCGCCGCCCTCCAGGCGGTAGCGCACCGACTTCACCTTGATCATCTCGCGCGTCAGCGAAACGTCGAACGGATCCTTGCCGGCGCGGCGCACCGAGATCTTGATCGAGCTGCCGACCTTGCCGCGCATCTTCTCGACCGCCTCCTGCAGGGTCAGGCCCTGCACGGGCTCGCCGTCGAGCGCGAAGATCAGGTCGCCGGACTGCAGGCCGGCCTTGGAAGCCGGCGTGTCGTCGATCGGCGACACCACCTTGATGACACCGTTCTCCATCGTGACCTCGATGCCGAGCCCGCCGAACTCGCCCTTGGTCTGGATCTGCATGTCCTTGTAGGTCTTGGGATTCATGTAGCTCGAGTGCGGGTCGAGCGCGGCCAGCATGCCGTTGATGGCGTTCTCGATCAGGGTCTTCTCGTCGACCGGCTCGACATAGTCGCGACGGACGCGCTCGAGCACGTCGCCGAACAGGTTGAGCTGCTGGTAGAGCTCGCTCTTGTCGCCGCCTTGGGCCTTGGGATCGGCCTTGTCCTGCGACCAGGCGGTTATGCCCACCGGAACGGCCAGGAAAGCCATGATCGCGGCGACGGAGGCGATGCGTAAACGGGTCATTGGGGTGCCTTCAGGGGATGCCGCCGGACCAACGGGTCCGGCGAGTCGGGGTTTTCGGGCGGTCGGCGGAAGATACAGGAGCCTCTTTGGCAGGATCAAGGCGAGGTGCGCTCCCCGCCCGCGCAATATAGGGCTTCACAATCAGGCCGAAGCGGCGGCCGATGCATGCGGCGCGGCGAGCACGGCCGGCCGGGAAACCTCGGCCAGCAGCGTGCGGCCGGTCATTTCCCTGGGCTGCGGCACATGCATCAAATCGAGCATCGTCGGGGCGATGTCGGCCAGCTTGCCGTCGACCAGCGAGTGGATGATGGCCGGGGCGTTGAACAACAGCGCCGGCACGCGATTGAGCGTGTGCTGGGTGTGTTTCTGGTGCGTCGCCTCGTCGTACATCTGCTCGGCATTGCCATGGTCTGCCGTGACCAGCAGCACGCCGCCCGCCTTCTTGATCGCCTCCATCAGCCGGCCCAGGCAGGTGTCGACCGCTTCGACCGCCTTCACGGCGGCTGCAAGGTTGCCGGTGTGGCCGACCATGTCGCTGTTGGCGAAGTTGCAGATGATGGCCTGGTAGCGGCGGCTCGTGATTGCTTCCACCAGCTTGTCCGTTACTTCGCGGGCGCTCATCTCCGGCTTGAGGTCGTAGGTGGCAACCTTGGGGGAAGGAACGAGCATCCGCTCTTCGCCGGGGTAAGGCTGCTCCACGCCGCCGTTGAAGAAATAGGTCACGTGCGCGTACTTTTCGGTTTCGGCGATGCGCAACTGCTTCAGCCCCTTGCCGGAGATGTACTCGCCGAAGCCGCCTGTGACGCTCTGCGGTGGAAACGCGGCTGGAATGTGGGCGAAATCCTCGCCGTAGCTCGTCAGCGTGCAGAAAAAGCCGAGTTTCGGGACATATGCCCGGTCGAAGCCCTTGAAAGCAGGGTCGGTCAGGGCGCGTGTGAGTTGCCGCGCGCGGTCGGCGCGAAAGTTCATGAAGACGACCGCATCGCCGTCTCCCATGCGTTCCGGCGTTCCGATCACAGTGGCCTTGACGAATTCATCGGTCTCGCCGCGCGCATAGGCTGCGCGCAGTGCCTCGGCTGCAGTCGTGGCGCGGTATTCCGCCCGGGCCTGCGTGATGAGGTCGTAGGCGGACTGCACGCGCTCCCAGCGGTTGTCGCGATCCATCGCGTAGTAGCGGCCACAGATCGACGCGATGCGGCCGGCCTTGAGCTCATCGCATTTTTTCTGGAGGGCGGCCAACGAAGCTTCTGCGCTCTTCGGCGGAGTGTCGCGGCCGTCCAGGAAGGCGTGCACCCGGATGTCCTTCACGCCGGCTCGCGCCGCCATTGCGAGCAGCGCATGAATCTGCGACTCGTGGCTGTGCACGCCTCCGGGGGAAAGCAGACACAGAATGTGCAGCGCGCGTCCGGCGTCGCGCGCGGTGGAGGCTGCTTTCGCCAACACGGAGTTTCTGGAAAACTCGCCGGTCTCGATCGCGTTCTCGATCCGGGTGTAGTCCTGGTAGACGACGCGCCCGGCGCCGATATTCATATGCCCGACCTCGGAATTGCCCATCTGGTCCTTGGGCAACCCCACCCATTTCTCCGACGCATCGATCGTGGTGTGCGGGTAGGTCTGCCACAGGAAATTCCAGTGCGGCTTGCGTGCCTGGCAGATGGCGTTGTGCTCGCATTCCTCGCGGTGCCCGAAACCGTCGAGTATGATCAGCAGGACCGGGGTTACTTTCATGATTTCACGGGCATCGTGGCGTAGCTTTGCCTGCCGAGCATTCTAAACTATTTGCGCGTGGTGGCTTGCCGCTGATCAGGCGGATGTCGTTGTTGGCGTTCCAGCAGTTCTGCCACCATTTTCCTTCCACCGGCGTCTGCGCAAGTGGCCTGCAGCTCGAGATGCTGCCGCGCGAAAACTGGTGTGTTCGCGCCACTGCTAGAATTATCGACGATGCAATTAACCGGGCTTTCCGCGTGCAGGATAATCTTATGAGCGACACGAGAGCGACATGATTGGCGCGGCGGCCGGCGCGCCGCGCCTCACGGCGGCGCATTTCAGCCTTGCGGCAATCGGGCTGATGTGGACGCTGCCGTTCCTGCAGCCGTTTCACCAGTTTCCGCTGACTTCGTTCTACGGCGAGTGGCTGGCCCTGGTCCTGGGCCTGCTTGCATTGGTGCCGCTGGCCGCCAAATCGTTCTGGCGTGCTGCGCCATTGCCGGTGGCCGTGCTGCCATTGCTTGGATTCGCCGCCGTGTTAGTCGTACAGCACGCGGTGGGCCGTGTCGCCTACGGGGGGCAGGTGATGGCCGCGGGTCTTTATGTTGCCTGGGCTGCGCTGCTGATCGTGCTTGGCAGTGGACTTCGCCGCACGCTCGACCTGGACGGAATTGCCACGGTGCTGGCATGGTTCGTGACCGTCGGCGGCACGCTGGGCGCCCTCTTCGCGCTGATGCAGCATTACCAGATATCGGATCTTCCTCTCTCGTTGATCTTTCCCAAGAGGACGTCCGCTGTCTACGGCAACATCGCGCAGTACAACCATTTCGCCAGTTACAGCACGCTGGCCCTGGCCTCCCTGGCTTACCTTTATGCCGGGGGCCGTTTGCACTGGACGGGCGCCGCCGCCGCCGCGGCTCCGCTGATTTTCGTGATCGGGCTGTCCAGTTCGCGCAGTGCGGTGTTGTTTCTCGCGTTCATGCTCATCCTGTCACTCCTGTATGCATGGCGGCGCGGTCCGGGCGGAAGGCGGCTGGCGGTTTGCGTCGTTTTGTTCGTCAGCGGCTTCGCGGTTGCGCAGTGGCTCGCAATCCTGCCGGGACTCGAATCCAGCGGCGGGACGGAAACGGTCTCGCAGAGACTCGTCGGCGGGGCGGGCAGTTCGGGCGCGACCAACATCGCTCATCGTCTGCAGATCGCGCGCGAGGCCTGGGAGATGTTTCTGCAGGCGCCGTTCCTCGGCGTCGGCTGGGGTCAGTTTCCTCTGAATGATTTTGAGTACCGGGCTTTGCACGGGAGCACGCTCAACACCTGGCCGTTCAATCATGCGCACAACATTGTGCTGCACCTCCTGGCCGAGACGGGGTTGGCTGGCACTCTACTCGTCGCGGGCGCGGCTCTGGTATGGCTGGTGGGGCTGAAGCGAGCAACAGTAGACCTGCCGCACTGGTGGTTGCTCGCACTGGTGGGCGTGATCGCGGTCCACAGCCTGCTCGAGCACCCGTTATGGTTTGCTTACTTTCTCGGAATCGGCGCTGTCGCCCTTGGCCTGATTTCAGGTCGCAACCTGACGACGCGGCTCGAGCATGTGGTGCCGCCGCTCGTGGTCCTGCTACTCGCGGCGAGCGCGCTATATGCCGCTTCCGTGCTTTACAACTATCGCGATTTCGAGCGGCTGTTCGCGCCGGGCGCTGCCCAACCCGGCAGCGGCGAATTCGCCTCGATCGTATCGAGGGCACATCGCGAGCCATTGCTCGCACCCTACGCCGATCTCGCCATTTCAGCGGCGATGGGGCTGGATCGCGAGCGCCTGAACGAAAAACTGGAGCTCAACAGTCGCGTAATGCGATTCGCTCCCATAGCCAGCGTCGTTTACCGGCAGGCAGCGCTGCTCGCGCTTTCCGGAGAGCGCGAAGCCGCGGAGAGCCAGCTGGCGCAGGCGGCGCGCGTCTACCCGGGCGACCTGGAAATTGCGATCAGGAACATGAGCGCAGCGGCCGCGCGGAATCCCGTCGAGCTGACGCCTCTGATAAAATCGGCGGGTTCAAAGCTCGCTGATTGGCGGGCGGTCCAGAGCAAGCGCTAATACGACAGACAATAAAGGGTAACGCAGTGGAACAGTTCCTGCTTTTTTTACAGAAAAGCCCGTATCACATGCTTTTGTTCGGGCTGGCGGCGTCCTCGGGCGGCATGCTCCTGTGGCCGCTGATCTCGCGGCCGTTCCGACAGACGCACGAGATCGGCGCGTTCGAGGCGGTGCAGTTCATCAACCGGCGCGATGCGCTGGTGCTCGATGTGCGCGAGACCGGAGATTACGCGGCCGGGCATGTCACCAATGCCAGGCACATTCCCGAAGCTCAACTGGCCGAACGCATGAAGGAGCTCGACAAGCACAAGTCACGCCCCATCATCGTGTGCTGCCGCACCGGGACCCGGGCACCCGCGGTGACCGGCAAGCTGCGCAAGGAAGGTTTTTCCGAGGCGTTTGCGTTGCGCGGTGGCGTCGCGGCCTGGCAGCAGGCGAGCTTGCCGCTGGAAAAGTAGGCTCCCGAATGGCCAAGATCACGATGTACAGTACGGGCGTCTGCCCGTTTTGCCAGATGGCCGAACGGCTGCTGCGATCGAAAGGGGTCTCCGCGATCGACAAGGTCCGCGTGGACCTGGAGCCGGAGCGGCGCGTGGAAATGATGGAGAAGACCGGCCGTCGCACCGTTCCCCAGATTTACATCGGGGAGACGCACGTCGGCGGCTACGACGACCTGGCGGCGCTTGACCGCGCCGGCCGGCTGGACGAACTGCTGCAGGCGGGCTAGCCCGCACTAGCACTAACCCACGAGCGAGACTATGAGCGAACAGCAGCAGGCGGTATTTACCATCGAGAAAATCTATCTCAAGGACGTGTCGCTCGAGATTCCGAACGCGCCGCAAGTCTTCGCCGAGCGAGAACCGCCGGCCATCGACATCAAGCTGCACAACGAGGTGCGCGCGATCGAGGGGGGTCTATATGAGGTCGTGCTGACCGCCACCGTTACCGCGAAACACAACGACAAGACGGCATTCCTGGTCGAAGTGGCACAGGCGGGCATCTTTCAGTTGCGCAATTTCCCGCAACAAGAACTCGAGGCGGTCATCAACGTGATCTGTCCCAAGAACTTGCTGCCCTACGCGCGGGAAGCGGTTTCGAGCATCCTGGGACGGGCTGGATTCCCAATGGTGATGTTGCCCCACGTGGGCTTCGAGGGCATTTACCAGCAGCGTCTCCAGGAAGTCCAACAGCAATCGCGGCAGCCGCAACCCGCTGCGGCACCGGTGCTCAAAGGCTTATGACTCGCCGCTTGGTTCTATGGGCGCTCGCCTGTATCACTTTTGGCGCTGCGGGCGCCGCGGCGGCCGACTTTCGGTCGGTGGCCGAGAACGCGGCAGTACTCTACGACGCGCCTTCGGCCCGGGCGAAGCGCCTCTACGTCGTGAACCATGGCTATCCGTTCGAAGTGATTGTGATGGTCGAGGGCTGGTGCAAGGTGCGTGATGCCAGCGGGGATCTGACGTGGATCGAAAGCAAGTTGCTCGCGGACCGGCGCACGGTGCTGGTCAAAGCGCCGCTGGCCCAGGTCAGGGAGTCCGCCGACGACAACGCGGCGGTGGTGTTTCAGGCCCAGCAAGACGTGCTGCTCGATCTGCTGGAGGTCGCGGGCGGCTGGCTGCGAGTTCGCCACCGCGATGGCCAGATTGGCTTCGTCAGGGTCACCCAGGTCTGGGGCGCCTGATATCCAGTGACTGGTGACCCGTTCCGGTGACCGGTAAATTTCGTAGCCCGACTCTTCTATGAAGATCGCGGTACTTGGCGCAGGTGCCTGGGGCACGGCAATCAGTCTCGTCCTGTGCGCGCGCCACGATGTGCGGCTGTGGGCACGCGATGCCGCGCTAATCGATGCGCTGCGCGCGAATCGTGCCAACCGGCGTTATCTTCCGGGGTTCACACTTCCAGCCGCGCTTGACCTGACAGGCGATCTGCGTCGGGCCCTGGACGGAGTCGAACTCGCGCTGGCGGCTGTGACCACCAATGGGTTGCGCGCGACATTGCGCCAGGTACGGTCCTCGGGGCAGAGCGTGCCGCTGGTGTGGTTGTGCAAGGGGTTCGAGAGTGGCCAGGCGCGGCTGCCGCACCAGGTCTGCGCGGAGGAGCTGGCGCCAGGTGTGCCGCGCGCCGTGCTATCCGGTCCGAGTTTCGCGGAAGAAGTGGCGAGAGGGCTTCCCGCTGCGCTGACGCTGGCCTCGGCCGACGGCGGGTTCGCGCGCGACGCGGCGCGCGCCCTGCACGGCGCCGCCTTGCGCATCTACCCAAGCGGGGACGTGGTCGGCGTCGAAGCCGCGGGCGCAATCAAGAACGTGATCGCGATTGCTTCCGGCGTCAGTGACGGGCTCGAACTGGGCCTTTCTGCGCGCGCCGCGCTGATCACGCGCGGGCTTGCCGAGATGACGCGGCTCGGTGTGGCGTTGGGCGGGCGGGCAGAAACGTTCATGGGACTCGCCGGGGCAGGCGACCTGATACTCACCTGCACCGGTGACCTGTCCCGTAACCGCCGCGTGGGGTTGGCGCTCGCGCGCGGCGCAACGCTCGACGAAGTGCTGGCCGGTCTCGGCCATACGGCGGAGGGCGTCCACACCGCGCGCTCGGTGGCCAATCTGGCGGGAGAACTGAAAGTCGAGATGCCGATCACGCAGGCGGTGTGCCGCGTGCTCGATGATTCCCGGCAGGCACGCGCGGCCGTGCAGGAACTGCTGTCGCGCGAACAGCGGACAGAATATTGAAGCATGAGCAGTGACAGGCGCCACGTCCTGTCACGTAGGTCCGCGTAGCGGCGTTCCGCCGCGAGCCCGGCGAGCGCAGTGCGAAAATTCACCAGTGCCCGATTGGGCGGCAAATCTGAATGGCGAATCACGCCACCGGCCCGCCTGACAATGCCATTCCCGCCATGCAGAATAGTCGACGATTTGCGTGCACGAGGGGCCTGGGCAATCCCCTGTAATCCGGGATTGGCAGTCTGTGCGACATTTCACGAATGCCGCAACGATAGCTGATTACAAACAGTAAGTTATAGATTGGCAGCAGGATGCCACACTGGTAAAATGCGACATTCTCCTTAGGATTACCTCAGACACTGCGGGTACGAATATTGCGGTAGAAGCTAAGGGTTAAGGGGTTGCAACCCCTTATTTTTTTGGAACGCTTCGCCGCAAAATGAAAAGCATCAAGCACAATCAAGGGCAACGCCGGCTCATTGCCACTGCAGTGGCGGCCTGCTTTGCCACGAATCTCGCCTACGCGAATCCGGTCGGACCGGTAGTCGTCCACGGTCAAGCTGCGTTCTCGACCCAGGGCAACCTGCTGTCCGTTGCCAATTCCCCTGGCGCCATCATCAACTGGCAGCAGTTTTCGATCGGCGCCAGCGAAACGACGCGATTCATCCAGCAATCCGCAGCCAGCTCGGTGCTCAACCGCGTCACCGGCGTTGATCCTTCTTCGATACTCGGCGCGCTACAGTCGAACGGCCGCGTATTCCTGATCAATCCCAACGGCATCCTGTTTGGCGCCGGCGCGCGGGTCGACACGGCAGGGCTGGTCGCCTCAACGTTGAATATCTCCAACGAGGATTTCCTGGGCGGACGCCTGATCTTCACCGGCGATCCAGCGAAATCGGCCGCGGTCGTCAATCAGGGACGCATCACCGCCAGCCCGGGCGGAGCCGTGTACCTGATCGGCAGCGCGGTAGAAAACCAGGGCGTGATCACGGCGCCTAATGGCGATATCGTGCTTGCCGCCGGGAAATCAGTGCGCGTGACCGACGATGTCGCGGGACGGTTGCAGGTGGAGATCACTGCGCCTGTCGACCGTGCAGTCAACCTGAGCGATGCCACCTACGGGTCCAGCGGCATTTACGGCGGCCTCGTGCGAAATCGCGGCGTGATCAGTGCCGATTCGGTGGTGCGCGGCGCCGACGGCAGGATTCTACTCAAGGCCTCGAGTGATGCCGTGCTCACCGCCGGCAGCAGAACCACCGCCAGTGGCACCACCGGTGGCACGGTGACGGTGCAGGCAGGCGATGCCGTAACCGTGGCGGGTGCGGTAGAAGTGAACGGGGGCACCGGCGCTGGAGGTAGCATAGCGCTCGCAGCCGCAACGGACCTGACACTGAATTCGGGGAGCAGCGTCACGGCGAATGGCGCAAGCGGCGGCACGGTTTCGCTGCTCGCGGTAGGAACTGCGGGCGTCTCGGGCGCGATCGAGACGAAAGGCGCAACGGGTTCGGGCGGACGCGTCGAGGTCCTGGGCGATTACACCGGACTGTTCGACGGTACGCGCGTGAATGCCTCGGGCACCACCGGCGGCGGCACGATCCTCGTCGGCGGTGATGCGCATGGCGGTGCGATTATCAGCGGCGGAACAGTACTGCCCAATTCGCGGCGAACGTTGGTCGGGCGCGATGTGGAATTACGCGTCGACGCGATTGCGTCGGGTGATGGCGGCAAAGTCGTTGTCTGGGCGGACGACAGCACCCGCTACTACGGGAGCATTAGCGCGCGCGGCGGAGCCCGTGACGGCAATGGTGGCTTCGTGGAAGTCTCCGGGAAAGATTCGCTCATCTTCAAGGGCACGGTTGACACGCGCGCCCTGCTGGGCAGGACCGGAACGCTGCTGCTCGATCCCGCGAATATCGTCATCTCCGACGGATCGGGAGACAGCGCCAACGATACCGGCATTTCGACGACCTCGTTCGCCGGTTCCGGGAGCGGCACCGGGGTGGTCGTATCCGGTGACAATCCGGTGGGCGGCACCTTGACGCTGTTCCGGTCCGAGCTGGAAGGTATTGCGTCCACGACCAATATCTCGCTCCAGGCCACCAGCGCCATCACCATCAACGACCTTGCCAGCAACAACCTGAATCTGGCGCAGGCGGGCGGAAATTCGGTGTCGTTCAATTCCGCGGTGTTCCGCATGGACGCGAGCGACACGATTACTACCGCGGGCGGCGCGCTGAACATCACCACCACGGGCGGCGCGACCGTGGGCGGATTGAGCACCGGCGGCGGCGCCATTACGTTGAACCTTGGCGGCGCTTCGACGGCGAGCGGAGTCATTGCCGGAACGGGCACGACGCTGACCAAGAGCGGTGCAGGCACGCTCACGCTGTCGGGCGCCAACACCTACACCGGTGTGACCAACGTGAACGCCGGTGTGTTGAACATCCAGAATTCTGCGGCGCTGGGCTCGACCGCGGCGGGCACGACGGTCGCGAGCGGCGCCGCATTGGAATTGCAAGGCGGCATCACAGTCGGTGCCGAAGCGCTTTCGATCACGGGCACGGGCGTCGGCGCCAACGGCGCACTGCGCAACATAAGCGGCAACAATACGTGGGGCGGCACCGTGACGCTGGGGGCGGGCGGGTCGAAGATTCAGTCTGACGCCGGCACGCTCACGCTCAATGCCGCGACCGCAATTACTGCGGGCGCGGCCCAGCCGCTGGCCTTTGACGGCGCCGGCAACGCTACTGTCAGCGGCACCATCGTCACGCCGGTCAGCACCCTGACCAAGAGCGGCACCGGGACGCTGACGTTGTCGGGCGCCAACACCTACACCGGCGTCACATCGGTGAATGCCGGCGTGCTGAACGTCCAGAACGCGACGGCATTGGGCGCGACCGCAGCCGGCACAACGGTCGCTTCCGGCGCGGCGCTGGAATTGCAGGGCACCATCGCGGTGGGCGCCGAGGCGCTTACTCTGAGCGGCAGCGGAATCAACGGTAACGGCGCGCTGCGCAACGTCAGCGGCGCCAACAGCTGGGGCGGCGCAGTCACCCAGGCGGCCGCGTCGAAGATACAGGCGGACGCGGGTTCGCTCACGCTGGGCAGCACGGTGGGCGGCGCTTTCGCGCTGACGGTTGACGGCGCGGCCAACACCACGATGAGTGGCGTCGTCGGCGGCGGCGCGGCACTCTCGCTGATCAAGAACGGCGCCAGCACGCTCACGCTGTCCGGCGCCAACACCTATACCGGCGGCACGACCGTCAACACCGGCACGGTGCTCGGCACCTCTGTTGCCGCAAATGCCTTCGGTACCGGCGCGATCACGCTCGGCGACGGCACGGGCGGCAGCAGCGACGCGACGCTGCTGGTGGGCACTACCGGCCTGACGTATGCGAACGCGATCGTGCTGTCGCCCGCGACCAGCGGCACGCTGTCCATCGGCAACAGTGGCGCCGGCGTCTCGACGACTTTCAGCGGCGGGGTGACCGGCGCCAACGATCTGACGATCAACAGCGGCGGCGGCGTGGGCACGATTACGCTGTCGACAGTCGCGGTCAACAACACCGGCAAGGTCACCAATATCGGCACCGGCTCGGGTACGACCACAATCAGCGCCGCGGTCGGCGGCAACGTTACCGAAATCGTCGAGAACAGCGCGACCTCGGCGCTGACCGTGAGCGGGGCGGTGACGGCGGCGGGCAGCAAGACCTTCAGGAACTCGAGCGGCGGTTCGGTGCTGACGGTATCGGGTGCGGTCGCGGGCACGGGCGCGGTGGTGCTCGACAACGACAGCGCGCTTGCCAACGGCGTCACGGTTTCGGTCGGCGGTCTTAACAACACGGGCACCGTGGCCAACCTGGGCAGCGGTGCGGGCAGTGCGCTCGTCAGCGCCGTCATCGGCGCCAACGTCAATACTGTGACCCAGAACAGCAGCACTTCGCAATTGAACCTCAGCGGTGCCAATACGTTCACCAGCGGCCTGTTCATCAAAGCGGGCACGGTGCTCGGCACTTCGGTTGCCGCGAACGCTTTCGGCGCGGCCGCGAGCATCATCACGCTCGGCGACAGAGCGGGCGGCAGCAACAATGCGACGCTGCTGGCGGGC
>Ga0137409_10001035_pt1 | contig 12502 bp, 12 predicted proteins | sample CZODoug1_16funga_FD_122059 | JGI IMG/M metagenome (GOLD analysis project Ga0137409, IMG submission 122059) | Vadose zone soil fungal communities from Angelo Coast Range Reserve, California, USA - CZODoug1_16fungal (Hybrid Assembly) | ecosystem: Environmental > Terrestrial > Soil > Vadose zone...
CTGCACGGCGCGTAGTCGAGCAGCGTCTTTCCCACCGACCCGCGCCACCAGCGCGACGCGAACGACGCCCGCTGCTGGTGGCCGACGACGATCACGTCGCACTTGAGCTCGGCGGCGAGGCGGCAGATCTCCTCGACCGGCTCGCAGACCGCGAGGTGCCCGCTAATGGTGAAGCCGCGCTGCTGGAGCTGCGCGGTGCCTTCGTTCAGGATCTTCACGATTCGGCTGGATCAAGGCGGGCATCGGCTCTGCCCCGCGTCTCAGCCCGGCGGCCCTTCGCTCCGCCTATAGGAAGTGATAGGGCTCGCACACTTGCGCGTGCGAATCAAGACGCTAGCCCGACTATGCTAACGGACTACCTCTCCAGTCGAAGCTAATCGACTCTTTCCTGAGCGGATGAGTCGAACGTAATGCTCGAGCGCCGAGCGATCCGCGCGATCTCTCTTCTTGTCTGAGGAATTTTCTTGTAATGTCCGACAACAGTTTTGGAGAGAGGCGGTCGCTTCATCACGCGCCGCAACCGCGCCCGTAGCGCCACACGAGTATTGCGCCGAGACAAGCATGGATCGCAACGCATGAACTATCTCGTCAAGGCGATCAACGACCGCAGCGAAATCATCACTCTCGAGCTGCGCGCGTCGGATGGCTCCTCTGCGAGACAGCTCGTGCAACGACAAGGCCTGCGAGTCCTGTCACTGCGGCGCGCCTATGCCCCGCTCCTTGGCGTGTCGCTGGCCGGGGCCCGATTCTCGCCGACCCTACTCTCCATTGAGCTGCTGTCGCTGCTCGACGCGGGGCTCAACCTGGTGGAGGGAATCCAGGCCCTCACCGAAAAGGCTTCGCATCCGGAGACGCGCCGCGTGCTGGAGCATGTTCTGGAGAGCATGCGCGAGGGCGTGTCGTTCTCCCAGTCGCTGGCGCGCCTTTCCGACTATTTCTCGCCGCTCTACATCGCCACCGTCAGGTCGAGCGAGCACACCGGGAATGTCAAGGAGGCGCTGTCGCGCTACGTCGCGTACCAAGAAGAGATCGACCGGGTGCGGAAGAAAGTCGTCGCCGCGCTCATCTATCCGGCGATCCTGGCCGGCGTCGGCGGACTGGTGCTGTCGTTCCTGGTCTTCTACGTCGTGCCGCGCTTTGCGCGCGTCTACGAGGACATATCCAAGGACCTGCCCGCCTTCTCCAAGGCGATAGTCGCGATCGGCCGGGCGGTTTCGGTGCACGGCTGGTCGATCGGCGCGTGCCTCCTCGGACTCTTGGCTGCCGTGGTGTACGCCGCGCATTGCCGCGGAGTCCGCTCGGCCGTGGTCCGGAGGTTGTGGCGCGTACCTAGCATCGGCGAGAGGATCAAGGCCTACCAACTTGCGCGCATGTACCGGACCCTGGGGATGCTGCTGCGCGCCGGGGTTCCCTTCGTGCGCGCGGTCGGCATGGTCGAGAATCTCATTTCGGAGCATCTGCGCGCCCGCCTCGCTCTGGCGAGAAAATCGATCGAGGAAGGGGTAGCGGTTTCCTCCGCCTTGACAGCCGCGGGGCTCGCCTCGCCGGTCGCGACCCGGATGCTGCTCGTGGGCGAGCGCGGCGGGCAGCTCGGAGACATGCTCGACCGCATCTCGCGCTTCTACGACGAGGAGACGTCCCGCTTTGTGGACTGGTCCACCCGGATTCTCGAGCCCGCCCTGATGGCGGTCCTCGGCCTCTCCGTGGGCGGGGTTGTGGTGCTGATGTACATGCCCATATTCGAGCTGGCGGGCGCGATCCAATGAACGCGGTCGCGAGCCCGACGATCGCCGTGCTGACCGCGGGAGAACTGGAGCGCGCGCGCGCAGAGCAGGAACGCACCTCCCGGCTCCTCGTCGACTTGCTGTACGAACAGGCGCAGGCGACGCCTGTGGACTTCATGCTGCGATTGTCGGAGACGTTCAGGATGCCCTGCCTGAGCCTCGACGAGATCCGGGCCGGCAAGCCCGACTTCGATCTCCTGCCTTTCGTCGAGGCACAACGCCGGAACTGCCTTGCCCTGCGCGACCCGGAAGGCGAGCTCCAGCTCGTGCTCGGGGATCCGTTCGACGTCACCAGCCAAGACTGGCTCGACGAGGCGATTCGCGAGCCGGTCCACTACCGCCTCGCTTTCCGCCAGGACCTGCTGGCCTACCTGGCACAGCAGGAGGCCGGGCTGCGGGCGATGGACGACGCGATCACGGCGTTCGGCGCCGGCGAGCGCCGCGACGAGAGCGCTGAGGAACTCTCCATCGAGTCCATCGCCGATAGCGACAGCGCCGTCGTCAGACTGGTCAACTCCACGCTGTACGACGCGCTCAAGGCGGGCGCCAGCGACATCCACTTGGAGACCGGGCCGGGTGGCCTCGCCATCAAGTATCGCCTCGACGGCGTGCTGGTGTCCGTGGAAACCATAAACGGCATCGAGTTCGCCGACCAGGTCATCTCGCGCATCAAGGTGATGGCCGAGCTCGATATCGCGGAGCGGCGCGTGCCGCAGGACGGCCGCTTCAAGGCGAGGCGCAGCGGGCGTGACGTCGATCTGCGGGTGTCGATCATGCCGAGCATCTTCGGCGAAGATGCGGTGCTGCGCATCCTGGACAAGCAATCCCTCTCCGACGAGTTGAAGGGGCTGACGCTGGACCAACTTGGCTTCGATCCCGGGACGATCAAGACGCTGAGGCACCTTGCCGGACAACCCTACGGGATGCTGCTGGTGACGGGACCGACGGGAAGCGGCAAGACCACGACGCTGTACGCGGTGATCACCGAGGCGAACAGCGGCTTGGACAAGATCATCACCATCGAGGACCCGGTGGAATATCGGCTTCCGGGCGTGCTGCAAATCCCCGTCAACGAGAAAAAAGGGCTGACATTCGCGCGAGGGCTTCGCTCCGTCCTGCGCCACGATCCGGACCGCATCATGGTGGGCGAGATCCGTGACCCTGAAACCGCCGAGATCGCGATCCAGTCGGCACTGACCGGGCACCTCGTATACACGACCGTCCACGCGAACAACGTCTTCGACGTAATCGGCCGTTTCCTGCACATGAAGATCGACCCTTACAACTTCGTGTCGGCTCTGAACGGGGTCATGGCGCAGCGGCTGCTGCGCGTGAATTGCCCGCAGTGCAGTGCCGAACTGTCTCCGCAGGTAGAGCTGCTCTCGGAATCGAGACTCTCGCCCGAGCAGAGCGCGGATTTCCGGTTCAGGAAGGGACGTGGCTGTTCCCACTGCCGCGGCACCGGCTTCCGCGGGCGCAAAGCGATCGGCGAGCTCCTGGTGATGAACGACGAGTTCCGCCAGATGATCGCGAGTCGGATCCCTGTCCGCGATCTGAAGGAGGCGGCCCGGGCTGCCGGCACCTGCACCTTGCGCGAGGTCGCGCTCATGCTAGTCCGCTGCGGGGAGACTTCACTGGAGGAGGCCAACCGTGTCACCCTCGTGGCATGAATCGATCCGACTCGGCCTGTGTCCGGACCGGGTCGTCTTCGCGGTCTATGGGCGCGGACTACGCCCCGCGGTTCTCGAGAAAGGCACGGTGCCGGTTAAGCCGCATGGGCAGGAGCCGTGGCGGGCGCCCCTCGCGGCGCTGCCCGACGTTCTGAAGGAGCACGCCCCTCGCACCACAGAGGCAACCCTCGTCGTTTCGAACCATTTTGTGCGCTACCTGCTGCTGGATGCGAACCCTGACCTCTCGGGCCGCAGGGAGTGGCGCGAATATGCAATGCATCGATTCGAGAAGACCTACGGTGCGAAAGCCGTGAGCTGGGACGTCGAGGTCGCGGAGACGCGCTCACCTCTTCCGCGGATCGCGAGCGCCGTAGACCGGGCTCTGATCGAGGGGGTAATCGCCGCATTCAACGGCAGCCGCGCCCGTCTGGTGTCCATCGAGCCCTACCTGGCCACCGCGTTCAACCGGGTGCCCGCGGCAATGACCGGCTCGTCGTTCTGGTTCGTGCTCCAGGAGCCCGGGCGGGTACTGCTCGCCCTGATCCGCGAGGGCGTCTGGCAATGCGTGCGCGGGCGCCGCGCGGGCGCGCGCTGGCACGAGGATCTTGCACGGATGGTGGAGCGCGAGCGCGCCCTGCTTCGCCGCACCGAGCTCTGCCGCGAGATCCTGGTTTCGGCGATCGGAGCCGAGCAGCCCGCGGCGATGGACGCGTTGAATCTGACCTTGCTACCGTCGGGCCTGGCGGCCGGCGAGCGAGCCTTCGCCATGGTGTGCGGATGAAGGCCATGCGCCTCCAGCTCGACCACCTTCGCGATCCGGCTGGCCCCAGCAGGGCGAGCTGGGCGCTGCTCGCCATTGCGATCGCCTTTGCCGCGGACGTCGGGCGTGCGTACGTCGGCGTACAGGCCGAGGTCGAGACGAGAGTCAGGCAGCTTGCCGAATCGCGCGCTCCCGTCGAGTCGACCTCCGCCATTCGACCGCTTTCGCCCGAGGAATTCGTCGCCGCCCAGGGCACGATCCTGCGCCTGTCCACACCCTGGGACAACGTGTTCCGGGCGCTGGAATCGGCGCGCTCAGAGGACGTGGCGCTGCTCTCCGTCGAACCGGACGCCGGCTCGGGCTCGCTCACCATCAGCGGAGAGGCCCGCAGCTACCCCGCGGCCCTGACCTACGTCGCCTGGCTGTCGGCGGAAAAGACTCTGAAGAACGTCCGCCTTTCAAGGCACGAGGTCGTACGCAGCGAACCGCGCCGCCCGGTGCTCTTCACCGTGTCCGCGGACTGGAAGGACCTGCGCTAGGACCATGCCGCACACCCTGAGATCGCTCATCGCGAAGCCGGGCTGGCCGGGGATGGCGGCCATCGCCCTGCTCGCTTCGACGGCGGTTTTCTATCAGGTCGCGCTCAAACCTCTCGAGGCCCGGAGGGAAAGCCTCGAGCGTTCATACAGTGGCATGCGGCAGCCGCGCCCCGGGGATCCGAACCTCTTGCGCACGGCCACGGCATCGTCGAAGCTCGACGCGTTCTACCGCTTCTTCCAACGGGAAGAATCGACGACCGATTGGCTCGCCAGGCTCTACGCAATCGCGGACAAGAGCGGCGTGAGCCTGCAGCTCGCCGAATACCGGTTGACCAAAGGCCCCGGCAGGCTCGATCGCTACGAGATCGCGCTTCCTCTCGCGGGCGACTACTCCCAGATCCGCGCGTTCCTGGAGAACGCCCTGATCGAGATCCCGGTCCTATCACTCGACCAAGTGAACTTCCGGCGCAAGCGCGCCAACGACCTCGCGGTCGAGACGGACGTGCGGCTGACTTTGCACGTGCTGCGGCCATGAGGCTGCGAGTTCCCGATATTCCCCTCCGAGCGGCGGCCGTCGCCCTGGCGTTCGCTCTCATCGCCAGTATCGTCTCGGGCGTCGAAGGCCCGTCTACGGAGACGAAGGCGCCTGCGCCCGAGGCGACGATCTCCGGCGCAAATGCGCAGTTGGTTCCCGATCTGGACCTGGACAAGCTGAACCGCGTCCGCGAAAGCAAGGGGGTGACCGACCTGTTCACCTCCCGGACCCCTGTCGCGCCTGCACCGCGTCCCGTCGCCGGCGCCGCGGAGGCGCCGGCACCGCTGCCATCGCCGCCAAGCGCCCCGCCGCTGCCGTTCCGCTACTTCGGCAAATGGATCGAGGGAAACCGCACCTTCGTCTTCCTGTGGAACGACGCCGAGGGCTACAGCGCATCGGTCGGCGACACTATCGCGGGCAGCTACCGCGTCGAGTCGGTGACCGACACGGCGGTCGACTTCGTCTACCTCCCTCTCGGCAGCCGGCAAACGCTGCCGATCACGGCACCCAACTAGGCGGACCATGCCCAGACTGCTCGCCCTCGCGCTCGCCGCCCTGGTCCTCGCCGGCTGCGCGGCGCAGCGCACGTTCGACGAAGGCCGCGAGCTCATCGAGGCCGGCAAAGTGCCGGAAGGGCTGGCGAGGATCGACGAGGCGTATCGCCTCGCGCCCGAGAAGAAGTCCTACCGCGAATACTATTTCAGGCAGCGCGACCTCGCTGTGCAGCGCGCACTCGTATTGGCCGACAAGGCGCGGCTCTCCGGCCTCCTCGGCGACGCCGAGGCGGCCTACCGGCAGGTCCTGGCGATCGACCCTTCCAATCCGCGTGCGGCCGACGGGCTGGAATCGCTGCGCATCGACCGCCGCCACCGCGTTCTGCTCGCGGAGGCCGAGGAGAGCCTGAAGAAGGGCAACGACCAGGAAGCCCAGGCGAAGGCGAAGCTCGTACTCTCGGAGAATTCCGGCAACCGCGACGCGCAGCTGCTGGTGCGCCGGCTGGAGCAGAAGAACCTCCGCTCTGCTGCGGTTTCGCCCCAGCTGGGCGCCGCGCTCAAGCGCTCGATCACCCTCGAATTCCGCGACGCGCCTCTGCGCACGGTGTTCGAGATGATCTCGAAGAACTCCGGGCTCAACTTCCTCTTCGACCGCGACGTCCGGCCCGATCTGCGCACTACCCTGTTCGTGCGCAATACGAGCATCGAGGACGTGATCCGCTTCATCCTGGTCACCAACCAGCTCGAGCGCAAGGTGCTGAACGAGAACACCCTGCTCGTCTATCCCAACACTCCGGCGAAGGCGAAGGACTACCAGGAACTGATGATGCGCAGCTTCTTCCTCGCCAACGCCGACGTGAAGCAGATGGCCAACATGGTGAAGACGCTGGTCAAGACCAAGGACCTGTACGTCGACGAGAAGCTGAACTCGCTCGTGATCCGCGACACGCCCGAGGCGATCCGCGTCGTCGAGCGTCTGATCGCGAACCAGGATCTTGCGGAGCCCGAGGTGGTACTCGAAGTCGAGGTGCTCGAGGTGAGCACGAACGTGCTCACGCAGCTGGGAATCCGCTGGCCGTTCCAGGCGAGCGCCAGCATCGCTGGCGCGGGGGGAGCCGGAACGCTCACCCTTCCCGAAGCGCGCGGCCGCGACCCCAACCTGGTGCGGTTCGCGTTCACCGATCCCCTGATCATCGCCAATCTCCAGGAGCAGGTCGGCAAATCCAACCTGCTCGCCAACCCGCGGATCCGCGTGAAAAACCGCGAGAAGGCCAAAGTCCACATCGGCGACCGGGTTCCCGTGATCACCACGACCGCGACCTCGACCGGCGTGATCTCCGAATCGGTGAACTACCTCGACGTGGGCCTGAAGCTCGAGGTCGAGCCCAGCGTCTTCCTCGAGGACGACGTCGGCATCAAGGTGGGGCTGGAGGTGAGCGCGATCACACAGCAGGTCAAGAGCGCCTCCGGCACGGTCACCTACCAGATCGGCACGCGCAACGCCAACACGGTGCTGCGGCTCAGGGACGGCGAGACCCAGGCGCTCGCCGGCCTGATCAACGACGAGGATCGCCGCATCGCGGACAACATCCCGGGGCTCGGCGACCTGCCGGTGGTCGGGAGGCTGTTCTCCAGCCACAACAACAACTCCACCAAGACCGAGATCGTCTTGCTCATCACGCCGCGCATCGTGCGCAACGTCGCGCGTCCCGAACTGCGCCTGGAGGAGTTCGCCTCCGGCACCGAGTCGGTCATCGGCGCTCCGCCGCTCGTCCTGCAGACCCTGTCTCCGGCGGAAGGCGGCGCGGCGCCGGCGCCCGCCGAGTTGCCCGCCCCGGGCGAGGCCGCGAAAGGTCCCGGTCCCAAGACGCCTCCGGTGACGGTGCTGCTGCAGGCTCCGCCGCAGCTCGTTCTGGGGCAGGAGTTCGCGATCCAGGTGACCGTGGAGGGCTCCGCCGACCTGAAAAGCGGCGCTTTCGACATCGCTTATGACCCGTCGCGCCTGAGGTTCGTGCGGGCCGACCCCGGCAAGCTGCTCGAAGGGGCGCCCGACGCCGGGTTCCGCGCTAATTCCCCCGAGGGGATGGGGCGGCTCAACCTGAGCGTGTCCGTTGCCTCGGGCGTGAAGGGGACCGGGGAGATCGCCCGGCTCACTTTCCAGGCCATGGGCGCCCCGGGCACGCCCGGCGTGCGGCTGGAGGCTGTGACCCTCACCGACGCCGCAGGAAAGACGCTCTCGGCGCAACTGCCTCCGCCCCTCAGCCTGCTGCTCAAACCCGCATCGCCATGAAGCGCGCGCGCGGATTCACGCTCATCGAGCTGCTCGTCACCGTGACCATCGTCGGGCTGCTCGCGTCGATCGCGCTGCCGCTCTCGGAGCTCGCCACCAAGCGCAACAACGAGCAGGAGCTGCGGCACGCGCTGCGCGAGATCCGCGAGGCGCTCGACGCCTACAGGCGCGCGTCCGACGAGGGCCGCATCCCCCGCTCGCTCGAACAGTCCGGCTACCCGCCGACGCTCGCCGCGCTCGTTGACGGGGTGACCGACGTGAAGAGCGCGTCGGGGTCGAAACTGCGTTTCCTCCGGCGCGTTCCCCGCGATCCACTCTCCGCGAACGGCTCCGTCTCCGCCGAGTCCACCTGGGGGCTGAGGAGCTACGAAAGTCCTATCGAGGCGCCCCGTCCCGGGCGCGACGTGTTCGACGTCTATTCGACGAGCGAGGGCGCGGGGCTCAACGGCGTTCCCTACAAGGAGTGGTGAGGTGTCGCGTCTCCTCCACCGTTCCGGCTTCACGCTGATCGAACTCCTGGTGGCGCTCGCCGTGATCGCCCTGCTCCTGTCGATCGTTTCACCCCGCTATTTCGGCAGCGTGTCCAGGACCGAGGAGACCGTCCTGCGGGAGAACCTGCACCTGATGCGCGACGCGCTCGACAAGTTCTATTCGGACGCCGGCCACTACCCCGAGGCCCTCGACGAGCTGGTCTCCAAGCGTTACCTGCGCGCGATCCCGGACGACCCCATCACGCACAGCAACGCGACTTGGGTGGTGCTGGCCCCAGCGGGTACGAAAGGCGTCTACGACGTTAAAAGCAGCGCCAAGGGCGCCGGGCGCGACGGGAAACCCTATGAGCAATGGTGAGCGGGCCCAGCGCGGCTTCACCTACGTGGTTGCGATGTTCGCGGTCGCCATCGCTGGGGTGCTGCTCGCGGCGGCGAGCGAGGTCTGGTCCCAGTCTCGGCAGCGCGAGAAGGAAAAGGAGCTGATGTTCGTTGGCGCACAGTTCCGCGAGGCCATCGGCCTCTACTATCAGCGCACGCCCGGCATGGTCAAACGCTATCCCGAGAAACTCGAGGAGTTGCTCGACGACCGGCGCTACCTCAGCCTGCAACGGTACCTCCGCAAAGTCTACGCGGACCCGATGACGGGAAACAATCGGTGGGGTACCATCGCAGCGCCGAGCGGCGGCATCATGGGTGTGTACAGCCTCTCGGAGAAGAGCCCCATCAAGTCGGCGAATTTCGACTCGAAGAACGAGGGCTTTACGGGAGGTTCACGGTATTCCGATTGGCGGTTCGTGTACGAGCCTCCCGCGGATATCGTCCTCCAGAACGGACTTAAAGGCGGTTGATTCAAGCGTCCCTGCGCGCACGGGATTCGGGTGGCAGCAGGGATCAGTGGCATTCCCGCGAAGACGGGATTTTCGTAAGCAACGCCGGTCGTGACTCGTTCCCCGCCAACGCGGGAACGCACTGCCGTGCGCGCGTCTTCGGGGGAGGGAAATGATCGGCAGCACTTGGTGGCTCAGGGCGATCCTGTCGGCGAACTCGCTGGCCGGCCTGCGCCAATCGCTGCTCGTGAGCGGCCAGCGGCTGGGGTTCAAGTTCTTCATGCTGTGCAGTTGCGGCCCGCAGCTCGACGGCTTGCAGGAGATCCGCCTCGACAACTGCCCGGCGACGTGGCTGGAGTACCGGTCCCAGCGCAAACTCGTAGGCACCCTGGACCCGATGCACCGTCGCGCCCTGCAGGAAACGGCACCCGTGCTGTGGCGCGAATACTCCGCCCACTACCCGGACTATTTCAGCGCCGCACGGAAGTTCGGCCTCATGACCGGCGTCACCCACCCGGTGCACGGACCGGTCGGGGACCGGACCTCGATCAGCTTCATCAAAGGTATAGGCGGAATCCAGGCCGAGCGCGAGATCGTCGCAGCGCTCGCCGAGTGCCAGCTGGTCGCCTGCTACGCCCACCGCGCTATCGGCCGCATCATCGAGAAAAGCCCGGAGGCTTCGACCGCGAGCCCGCAGGCCCAGGCGGTGGTGCCGGTACTGACCGCGCGCGAGCGCGAATGTCTCAGCTGGGCCGCCACCGGCAAGACGGCTGCGCAGGTCGCGGCGACGCTGTCGTTGTCGGAAGCGACCATCATCTATCACCTCACTAAGGCGCGCCGGAAGCTGGCCGCCGAGAATTCGCGCCACGCGATCAGCAAGGCCATCTCGCTGAAGCTCATCGCGCCGAACTAGCTTCATCGGCATTCCCTAATATGGCGCCCGCCGCCCGCTCGTTAATCGCCTCGAGCGTGCGAGCGCGCCGCTGAAAGAACCGTCGCGCCATTCTCCATTCACGCGTTCCCCTATAAGAAGTAATAGCGATTCCTTCGGCGCGATGCTCGCGACGTGTTCGATGCCCTGCCCTTTCCCTGTCCGCGAAGTCAGTTAGCGAAATTTCCTCGACAAGATTCTGCGGTGATTGCTGCCCCGAAGAGCGAGTACGTAACTTACGGGCTGAAACAACCAACGGGTGCGCGAACACAAGTGCGCGCCGAAGGTTTTCGTTTCCAGGGAGAAAGTTGTGCGTGGACCCGGCGAGATCGCCGCGCCAGAGCGTGCTCCATCCGTGCGGACAAGAACGGTCTGCATCGCGTCAGCAAGCGTCGCAATCGCTCTGAGCGGGATGCTCGCCGCGGCGCGCGATGCTCGAGCCGAGACGACGGTAGCCGGTTTCACGCCGGGCGCGTTTCAAGTCGGCCCCAGCGGCGCTGCGACTTACACCATCCCCATCCAAGTGCCTCCCGGCGTCGCCGGCGTCGAACCCAAGCTCGCCCTGACCTACAACAGCCAGGGAGGGAACGGCGTGCTCGGCGTGGGTTGGGTGCTCTCCGGGCTGTCTTCGGTCAACCGCTGTCCGCGCACCATCGCGCAGGACGGTATCCGCGGCGGCGTCAACTACGACGGCAACGACCGCTTCTGCCTAGATGGGCAGCGACTCATGCCCGTTTCAGGGACGGTCACCGATCCGAACTGCTCGGGCACCGAGTACCGCACCGAGCTCGAAACCTTCACGCGGGTGATCGCCTGCGGCACAGCAGGTAACGGGCCGGCCTGGTTCAAGGTCTGGACCAAAGCCGGCCAGATCATGGAGTACGGCAACACGCCCGACTCGCAGATCGAGGCAATCCCAGCGGCCACGCCGGTACCCTGGCCCCTTGCCACAGTGCGCGTCTGGGCGCTGAACAGGATCTCCGACCGGAAGGGCAATTACCTCACTGTCAAATATTCCGAGGACGCCATCAACGGAGACTACTACCCCGTCGAAATCGACTACACGGGTAATGGAGCGCAGGCACCAGGAAATTCCATCCAGTTCCAATATCAGCCTCGCACCGACGTCGTTCCCCTGTACGAGGGGGGCGCGCTGATACGCAGCACGCGGCGCGCGTCGAACGTGAAGACCTTCATCGGCACCCCAGCCTCTGGAGCGCCCGTGAAGGACTACCGCATGACCTATGACAACAGCTACTTCGCGCCTGCCCGCTCTCGCCTTAGCACCATCACGGAGTGCGACGCAGCCGAAGCCTGTCTAGCTGCGATAAGTCTCGGCAAACAGGACGGCGGAACAGGGGTGACGAACCCCAACCCGAACAGCCCCGCTCTGCCCGCGAGCGTGGGCGGCTATCCGGCGTACACCTCCAGCCCTCAGAACGAGTACTTCGGCGACTTCAACGGCGACGGCAAGCTCGACTTCGCGTGGATTCCAAACGGATACACCTTCTGGTTGATCGCCTATGGCACCGACACCGGATTTACCCTCCCCGATCCCACCCACCCGGCCCTGCCCGCGAGCGTGGGCGGCTACCCGGCGTACGCCTCCAGTTCGCAGAACGAGCATTTCGGCGACTTCAACGGCGACGGCAAACTCGACTACGCGTGGATTCCAAACGGATACACCTTCTGGCTGATCGCCTATGGCACCGGGACTGGATTCATATTGCCGGACCCGGCGCAGCCCGCTCTGCCCGCCAGCGTGGGCGGTTACCCGGCGTACGCCTCCAGTCTGCAGAACGAGTTCTGGGGCGACTTCAACGGCGACGGCAAGCTCGACTACGCGTGGATTCCAAGCGGCTACACCTTCTGGCTGATCGCCTACGGCACCGACACCGGATTTACCCTCCCCGATCCTACTCACCCGGCCCTGCCCGCGAGCGTGGGTGGTTATCCGGCGTACACCTCCAGCCCTCAGAACGAGTACTTCGGCGACTTCAACGGCGACGGCAAGCTCGACTACGCGTGGATTCCAAGCGGATACACCTTCTGGCTGATCGCCTATGGCACCGGAACGGGTTTCACTGTACCCAACCCTACGCAGCCCGCTCTGCCCGCGAGCGTGGGCGGCTATCCGGCGTACACCTCCAGCCCTCAGAACGAGTACTTCGGCGACTTCAA
>Ga0137409_10006118_pt1 | contig 12502 bp, 8 predicted proteins | sample CZODoug1_16funga_FD_122059 | JGI IMG/M metagenome (GOLD analysis project Ga0137409, IMG submission 122059) | Vadose zone soil fungal communities from Angelo Coast Range Reserve, California, USA - CZODoug1_16fungal (Hybrid Assembly) | ecosystem: Environmental > Terrestrial > Soil > Vadose zone...
GTCGTAGATGCGCGCCGCGAGCTTGGTCACCGGCTTGAACACGGCGACCTGGTCGATCTCCTGGAACGCCTCCATGCCGAGGAACACGCGCGGGCTGGAGCCGCCGATCGCCACCATCGGCGCGCAGTCGGTGAACGCGTTGGCGACGCCCGTCAGCAGATTGGTCGCGCCCGGGCCCGAGCAGCCCATGGCCACGGCGGGCCGGCGCATCACGCGCGTCCACGCGTGGGCGGACAGTGACGCTATTTTGTGGTTCTAACGCCAAAGCCAAAAGCCACCTTGACGTGCGGCTTCATCGTCGCTGCGGATCGTAGCCGGCGGCAACGTTGTTAACCGTTTGGAGTTGCCACCTCCAAGCGCTACATACTCCACCTGCAACGCATCCTTCAGATGCTCAACAATATCGAAGACCTTCTTAGTCCACTTCTTCTCTCCGACTCGCTCCAGAGCCGCAGCGCCGACTTGTTGTTCAAAACTTCCAGCATTCTTGTAGGGAAGGTGCGCCAGTTCCAACGGTTCCAATACGCCGTCGACAATCAGCGTTGAACCCAATCCCGTACCCAGACCCAGAAAGAGCATGCGTCCACCACGATAAGTACCGAGCGCTTGCATTGCTGCGTCGTTGATTATCTTCACCGGGACGCCGAATGCTTTAACGAAATCGAATCTGACCCAGCCTTTGCCGAGGTTAGCTGGATCTTTCTGAGGCTTTCCCTCCAAAATCGGTCCGGGATAACCGATCGAAATCGCATCGTACTGCCAACCATCGGTTGCTTTCTTTACCGCCCTCACGAATTGCCTTGGCGTCATTGTCGGACCAGACGGAATCTCTAGCCGTTCGCAGCCCGTAGCGTAGATCTTCACGAAGGTACCGCCGATGTCGAGAACGAGGAGTTTCTTAGCTGTATCTGGCACACTCTCTTGCGGCATGTCGAGCGCTATTTTGACGATGTAGTCTTTGCCTTCCCAGCGGTTCTCTTCCGTCCATAGAAACGTAAACCGTATCGGACCATCCTGCTGAGGCACCTGAATGTCTACGAAATCGATACCAAGCGTCGTAGCCGTTGAGCGTGTGTCAGTCGAACTCTGCCATCCATCGCTGGTCCAATGGAGCAGGAAGGGCTTGTCCGCTTGAATGCGAAGCAGCGTTCCCGCCGGCACCTTCGGCACCTGACGATTGAATTTCCACACCTCGATTGGATTACGTTCCAAACTTCCGGCCACGTATCGATCGTAGACATCTTCAATTTGGTCAAAGACTTTGCCGTCAGCGGCGGAACGTTGGAGCTTCACGTATTCAGAGTGCGCCCACAAGAGCGGCATTGCCGCATTAGTCGGACCACCGAAATGGAGATGCTGCAAAGGCGAATCTGGACCATCCCAGATCTGCTCTGGAATCAGGCCGATACCCTGCGCGAATTTCTCAATTGCGTGCAGGAATGGCCTGGAGGCATGGCCGGCGGCGATTTCGTAGTGACCGCGCTCGCCGGTCAACAACGGCCATGGACGGCCCTTTCCCCAACCGGTGTACGCTCCGCCGTCTTCTCGCTGGCCAAAGCCGTCATGGTTGTAGCGACGCCAGCAGGGTCCATACGGCGTGTCCACTTTGAGCACAGCATCGACCACCTGCAGCGAATCCTGAATGATCGGATCGTGCGCGCTGCGGATGCCATAACGAACTAGTTCAAGAAAACCAGCATCGACAATCTCTTTTGCGGGAAACTCAGTGCGCGCGCCAGGAGGCTGATTTGCAAGTACCAGCGTCCCGTGATTTGGATCCTCATCCGTACAGTCAACTGCTCCGCAGGGATTCACGCGGATATAGTGCCGGGTTATGCCAGGCACTAACGTTCCTTCCGTCGTCACCGTCCATCGTTCGATGTGCGATTCAAGAAAGTCGGCATAATCACGAACGAATGTGGCCGTGACGTCGTCGCCTCGATCGGCGAAGAACTCAGCCGCGCATACAAGAGCTGCGATGTGTGCCGCAAGTGTTGATGGCGAATACCCCCTCGCTTCCTCCCAACGGTCTTGCGGAGTAATCGGTCCCTCGCGGATGAGGAACGCACAGGCGCCGCGAACCATCTCAAAGGGATCGAAGTTTCCCAACGCGTCGTGTTTCCAGAGTCGCCACGCCAGCAGCACCGGGAAGGCCACCTCATCCAACTGAATACCAGACCAGTATGGTCGACCATCGATCCAGAAATTCTGATAGAACCCGCCATCCTCGCGTTGCGACACCGCGAGATAGATAAGCGCGCGCAAAGGGGTGCTCAAATCGCCGACGGCCAGCAATGCGGTGACCGACTTCACCAGATCACGCGTCCATACCAGATGATAACCGCCGGTTGCGTCATCGCTTTGTTCGTCACCCCAGGGAATACTGAGCGACGCGATCATGGCTCCGGGGTAGGTCTTGTCCTCATGGGCCAGAAGTAGATTGACGCTGCGCTCGAACAATTTGGAATCGGCTGAGACCGCTCCCAAAGCAAAGCGCTTTGACGTTCGCTCCCATTGACGAACAAACGACTTATGCGTCTCTTCGAACGGGATACTCAAGGACTGTGCGAGGGTGCTGAGCGCGTCGTGTTGAGTGGTGCCAAATGCCAACCCGACTGTGAATTCCGTGGTTCGGGAAAGATCGAGCCCACCGGTTAAAGCAATGTTGCCATCAAGCGCTGCCTCGTATTGCCAATCGAGACGATAGTTATCAGCCAGGTCGGTCCAGCCGTCATTTACACCAACGTATCCGCAAGAGAGTTCGTTGAAAGGAACGGTGGCGGCAACCGCCAACCACGTGTTTCCCTTTTGCGCGCCGAGATACTTGCGGCGGCCGACATGGAGGACGTAACCGTTGTTGTGCCATCCGCCGATTTCAAGATGAGGCGCGCAAAGCACATACATGCGGAGCTTCGGTAACAACTCGGGCGGAGCTTCCAGACGAACGCGCACCAGGAGACAGTTTTGATGTGGATCACCGACGATTGTTTTGTAGATTGTGTAACGGCCCTCTTTCTCCCGATTGATTACTTCAAAGCCAAGCGCCGCTTCTGAAACACAGTCGATCTCGCCAACAAAGTTCCTGCGCTCATCATGAAAAAAAGTTTCACCATCGGTTATGAGGAATTGCAAGTCGCGAATTTGTGGCGAGTCGATGGTTGGAAAGTAAACCTCGGTGATGCATCCATGATCGAGCGTGTACCACACGCGGCTGGAAGTTGAGTATGCAGTACCAACCGCGACTTTGGCGCCGCGAGTCCAGCGTGGCTCGATACCGGGGCCGCTCGGCGCGACAGTTGGAGAACCTGGATTGGGCATCATTTATTTTGCGTCGTTCGCTCCGCTTGGATTGCTAGTACGCCGCCTGATGGATGGTCCAACACCTGTGATTTCCTCAAACAGACGTGGAACGTCGCGCATCTTGCGCAACCAGGAGGGTACGATTCGATTGCGCATTAAGGTTTCGATCACGCGAACAGGATTGCCTAAATCGGCCCATCCCGAAACTTCGTCTTGAATCACTAATAACCGACGGTGATTCTGGCTCAATATATGTTTTGAAAAGTCGATCGCTTCCATATCGCGATAGGCGGCCTCCGAGTCTCCTTGCGTCAGCGCCTTTGAAATTTCAGAAACTGCCGACGGCACGGTATCGGTTAACAGTTTCAAAAATGCACTCCCATATCCGATCGTAACGAATGTGTTCCAGAGGCCACCAGTCTTCATCAAGTGGCGCGCTTCGGCAAGTGGAGGCTTTTCCCAAAATCGGTTGACGTTGAATAATGGCTTCCCGCTCCCGCTCGTCATCGAAGCTCCGGGTTCAATCCAACCATATTCGACTTCGGGCCATTGGGGCTTCGCGCCGAGCAGCACTATTGAATTGGCGTGCTTTCGACTGACTTCAATCGCTGAACGAACTGTCGTTGCAAATGCTGCGTCGTCAGCGAAGTAATGATCAGATGGAAAGAAACCGACGATCGCTCCAGGCTCAGATTTCAACAATTGGAGCAGGGCCGCGATAATTGCGACGCCGGTTCCCCGATTCGATGGTTGTGCCACAATCCGTGAAGCGTCGACGTCAGCAAGTTCGTTCGAGTAAAACCGCTCGTGACTTCTTATCACTACAAACGCAACCTGGTCATCGGAAAAGATCGGACGCAGACGGTCTCTCGTATGAGTTAGCAAAGTCTTGCCGCCGAAAATTTTGCTGAACTGCTTCGGTCTTCCATCACCGTCGATCTTGTGCGTCAAGCTTTGCAGGCGAGTTCCGTCGCCCCCGGCCAACACGAACGCCCGGAGGTCCAAACCATCTCGCTCTGCGATAGAGCGTTGCTTAAACATTATGCCCATCTCCTCTGTCTCGCCAGCCATTGTTGCAACAACGCTTCAACCAAAATGGCGCCGGCGCTGTCTCGCGCGCGATTCAAATGGTCGGCAAGCAGCCAGGCGCGGTGGAATTCTCGCGCTCTCCGAATCCGCCGATTGCTCGGCGCCTCTTTTTTCATCGTCACCCACATTGCGAAGGCGCGGATAAATCTCGTTGCTCACTCACTCGTAAACACCGCGATACCACGCTATTGCCGCAGTCAACACAAGCAGCACGATTGCGGAAATCGGAGGCCGGCCAACGATGAACAGATGCGTCCCAATTGCAGCAATCATTATTGCAGTAAGGACCGTCGCGGCCAGCGCAGCCGTTCTCGGCGCCATGATCAAAATCGCGCCGATCATTTCCAAACCTCCGATGAAATACCGGAACCATTGGCCCAGTCCGATCTCTTCAAAGTTCGCGAGATTTATTGGTCCCGCATGTTTAGTCGCGCCCGGGATCAGGAATGCTGCCGCTGCTAAAAACTGCAGCAGCTCGAACGTGATGTTAAGCGCCTTTGACCGTCGCCTTTGCTGCGCGTAAAAACCGATTACCGAGTTGTCCGACACGTCAAACATAGCTGGTTCTCCTTCCATCGAAGCCGTTTTCCACCAAGGCCGCGGAACTCTGTCACCGAACTCTTACCAAGTTGCTCCGACAAAGTTTCGTCGTTACTCAGCGAAAGATTTCTGCTCCTTCGCGGATTGGCACCAGTGCAACGGGTATTCCAATCTGGTTTTCGATTGAAGGGAGGCTGAAAACGAGTGAATTCATTGAGGACCGGTTGTGGATTTGGCTGGGACTTGAGTGAATTCAGCCGGCCGCGCTCCTGACGGCCTTCGTGATTTCGTGAACGCAATCGCAAAATCACGAAGCGTTAGTATCGGGTGAGCGAGCATCGGGCAGGCAGCAGCCAACGGCGGCAGGATCTTTCTTGACGAGATCACAGAGCTGAGTCTGGGGATACAAGTGGCGCTCTTGCGGCTCGGCACACAAAAAGAAGTCGGTGGCTCTGACACCACCGACCTCACAATGTGCTACCAGTGAAATCCGCGTATTCCGCGCCTCCTCAATTTGCAGCCAGCGGTACGGATTGCGACTCAGGCGCTTTGTTATTGCTCGCCAGTCCGCGTTCCATTCTGCGTTCCTGCTCAGAAGGCTGCAGCTCACGCGCGATTCCCTCGTACCGCGACGTGATCTGGGCAAGGAAGTAGACGTCGCCATAGCGGTGAAATACTAGCGCGCTCTGACGAATCGAGTTCACATCATCGACTAGAGTCGTAAGGAAGATTACCGCCTCCCGACGATCGTCAACGTTTTGAATGTAAAGTAAATACGGACCATCGCCGATTCGCCTTACTTGATACATACCTGCGGGAAGCGTTTGCTCGCCGACGATAAAGTCAAATGGGATCTGTGCGCTCGTCCTGGTTCCAGGCAATTGCGCCGATGCAGTCGCCACGGTGCCGATCGTTAAGATGGATAGAGCTAAGATTGTGTTAAGAATTTTCAATCGCATGACCATTTCTCCCTTTGTGGGTCAGCGATCGAAGCGAATCGCCTTCCGGTATTCCAAAGGAGCCAGCCATCGCCGGCTGCTTCGCCCTTCAATGAAGAACTATTGACACAGTTCATCGTTACTCAGCGAGGACTTCTCGTCCTTCGCGGATTAGCACCAGTGCAATGGGCATTCCAATCTGGCTCTCGATTTAAGAAAGGCCTGGAAACGAGTGAAGTTCAATAGACAACCGATTTTGATTTGGCTGGGACTTGAGTGAATTCAGCGACCAGCGCCTCTCACTGCGCTCGTGATTTCGCGAATGCAATCGTAAAATCACGAAGGGTTGAAGACACCGAAAAGCTCAATCAATCGGTTGCAGTCATTCCTCGATCACTGGTAGTCTCCGCCCATGAGTTCGGCTCGCCCTGAGACAACTGAAGCCAACGCGCAAATCATTCTTGAGGTCGCCAAGGCGATCGGCGCCCACCTTGAGATGCCGGAAGTGCTCGCAGCTCTGAATGAAACACTTGAGCCGATAATTCATTTCGATGCGGTTGGTGTCAGCGTAGTCGACGGTGATCTCTTAAAACCATATTCTGCGCATATCGAAGGTTTTCCACGGAAGCCGGGCGAATCCCTAGCCAGCCTCATAAAGCGTTTCTCTCCGAATATTGATGACCCGTTAAAGCATGATGTGTGCGAACATCCGGTAAGCGAGATGTTCGCGTCACGCAAACCTTATGTTGCTACGGACCTCAAAACTCGACGCCGCTTTGCCTATGATGAAACTTGTTTCAGTAATGGATTTCGCAGCTACATAAGCCTCCCGCTGCTCAACAATGGTGGCGAACTGTTCGGCGATCTAATCTTTCTCTCAAAAGAAGAGGGGAGTTACACCAGCGAGCAATTAGATTTGTTGCAGAGCATCGCCGAAATCGTGTCGATCGCAGTCGCAAACGCTTTAGCTTATGAAGAAATCAAGCGGCTCAAAGAACAGCTACAGTTAGAGAATCGCGCCCTTCAGGAAGAGATCGTTCAGCGCTCGATTTACGAAGAGATTGTCGGTTCGTCGAGTTCGTTACAAAAAGTCGTAGCCGCAATTGAAAAGGTCGCGCCGACTGACTCAACCGTCCTGATTACTGGTGAAACTGGAACCGGCAAAGAATTGGTCGCGCACGCCATTCATCGCCGCTCTGATCGTTCTGCTCGGGCCCTGGTCAAGGTGAATTGCGCGGCATTGCCGGCTGAGCTGATTGCCAGCGAGTTGTTCGGGCACGAGAAAGGCGCTTTCACCGGCGCGATGCAACAACGGATTGGCCGGTTCGAAGCGGCCAACGGCGGCACGATCTTTCTTGACGAGATCGCAGAGTTGAGCTGGGAGATACAAGTGGCGCTCTTGCGGGTGCTGCAAGAGAGGGAGTTTGAACGCGTCGGGGGAAACCGCACGATCAAGACGGACGTTCGGGTCATCATAGCTACCAACAAAGATCTTGAACGGGAAGTTAACGACGGTCGATTTCGCATGGACCTTTTTTATCGGCTGAATGTTTTTCCAATTGAGGTTCCGCCCTTGCGCGAACGCGTTAATGATATTCCGGTGCTGGTAGATTACTTCGCGACGCGGTTGGCGGCGCGCATGGGAAAGAAGGTTAGCCAAATCGAGAAGCGTTCGCTGGAAACTATGCAGCAATATTCGTGGCCGGGAAACATTCGAGAATTGCAGAACGTAATCGAACGTTGTGTGATTCTCGCCGAAGGTGGAGTACTGCGTCTCGAACCAGGTATGCTTCAGAGCAAAGCGCAACCTGCAACCAATACTGCTCCGCAGGAAGCAATCAACGGCGGTCACGATCGTAAGGGTCAGATCGAATCAGTCCTGCGCGAGACTCATGGCCGCGTCTATGGACCAAGCGGCGCCGCCGCTCGACTCGGCCTGCCCGCGTCGACCCTCGAATCCCGCATCCGTGCACTGAAAATCAACAAGCACCTGTTTAAATAATACTCATGGCACGCGACATGCCCGGAACCTCCAGCGGAGTTAACGCTAAGGAGTTCTGAGCGCGTGTTAAAGATTAAGACGGATAACGAAACCCCCGAATTCATTAAGGTCAATCTTTGTGGTCGTTTCACTGGCGAGTATGTTCCAGAAGTTGAGAAGGCGTTGTCGCCAACCGATGCGAAGCCGAAGAAACTGGCTCTTGATTTGGCTGAGGTTACTCTTGTAGATCGCGCGGCAATCGCGTTTCTCTGTGCCGCGCGCTCCAGGAATATAGCTATCCACAATGCTCCTTTGTACGTCCGACTATGGATGGAGCAGGAGGGCTGCAAAGGTCCTCTTCACTTAGACTGACTAGACTCCGCTGCTCTTCTTTTCCTGCAAAAGTTAAGAATTCGGTCATCAGGTTTTCGCGAATGTGCTTCGTGAAATCATGATGTTTATCTGGCCTTACACGCTCGCTGAAAAGATGATTCGCTAGCCAGCGCCCATATCAAGGAAGAACACTTGGATAGCCACCCAAGAGGGCTTGTCGTTTTGACGACACCTTCGGGCTCCAATTCAATGTGGCGATTCTCACGCTTGGAACGCTTGTTGCCCTCATTTGTCGAAGGCGCTACTCAGATTGAAAAGGTTGAGAGAGTAGAAATGTCGGTCAATGCAGCGATTGAAACGAAAGAGAGTGACACTCATGGCAACTAGATTTAGATTAGTGCTGTTGCTCAGTTTCCTGGCCCTTTCAGGGATACGAACAACTGTTTACGGTCAACAGCTTCGCGAGGCGTTTCGCAAGGTCCACCAGTCAGTTGTAACCGTCAGAACCAAGGAGATCGACGTGTCAAACTCCTCCAACCAAGTAATTTCCATCATCGACGGCTTGGGATCAGGAGTGCTGATTTCCGCTGACGGAAAAATCCTGACCGCAGCGCATATGGTGCAGACCGCTGATGTTGCATCAGTCGAATTCCCAGACGGCCAGCAAATCATTGCTCGCGTAATTGGCTCAGATGTGCGGTCCGACGTTGCCTTATTACAGCTCAAACAAATACCGAGCGGTATCGTGCCTGCGCCGCTGGGCGACTCAAACAAGATAGAAGTTGGAGATCAAATTTTCGTAATTGGCGCCCCGTATGGGATCAGTCAAACGCTTACTGCCGGGCATCTCAGCGGGCGGCACTGGCTTAATAAGAATGATGAGAGTTCCATATCAGTCGAATTCTTACAGACAGACGCGGCAGTGAACGGCGGTAGCTCTGGCAGTCCGGTGTTTAATTCGGATGGTGAAGTAGTCGGAATTGTCAGCCGCATTATGAGCCGCTCCGGAGGCTCAGAGGGGTTGGCGTTTGCCACTGCTTCGAATACCGCCAAACGCTTCCTGCTTGATCGCCGCCCATTCTGGTCCGGCATCGACGGTTTACTGGTGACAGGCGATTTGGCGAAGGCCTTGAACTTGCCCCAGCCAGCGGGCTATTTGGTTCAACGCGTGGGCGATGGCTCAGTTGGTTCGAGTCTTGGCCTCAATCCCGGAACGATGCGCGCCACCATACAGGGAACAGACATAATACTTGGCGGTGATGTAATTCTCAGCATTAACGAAATTCAAATTACGGCCTCCTCCACAGCCGATCTATTTGGTGAACGTGCCGGCGATGACTGCTATCAGCGCATTTTTAGCAACCTGGGCGCGCTCAAACTGGGAGATAACCTCTTTGTGAAAGTCCTACGCGAAGGAAGAGTGGTGACGTTGTCGGCTCCAGTAGAACGATGAGCCTTGCCTTACGAAATCGTGATTTCACGAACGTCTTCACGAAACCACGAAGCTTCAGCGCGTAATTGATGAATCACCAATAGTACCTCCAAAACCTCTCACTCATCTTCTTCAACAAATCCGGTATCCCTCGGAGAAATGAAGCCTTCGAAGAGGCATGCTTGTGCACGTTGTCTCTGGCAAAGCTGTTGCACTAGTGAGCAAACGGCAGAGTAAAACGGAGGAGGCGACAGACCATAAAAAGACGAATTGAGGAAATCAGAAAGAGATTAGCGGAACAGCGAAGGTTATCGCGTCACAACAACACGCAGCATCGATGGTTCGCCGATACAACGACGTGGGAACGGCTCGGTATCAAGATGATTTCTGACACCACACACTGATTCAAGACGTCAGACGTTAGGAGATGGTCCAAAGATCATCCCTCTACGCGTGACACCTTGTCGCGAGAAAGAGAATCGGCATGAACAACGGATTGGCGGTATCGGTTCTCGACCTGGTGGGTATGCACACGGGCGACAGTCCTGGCAGCGCGATTGCGCGATCGGTGGACCTGGCCCGGCACGTGGAGGCTCTGGGCTACAAACGCTTCTGGCTCGCAGAACATCACTCGGTTGAAGGGCTGGCTTGTTCAGCAACGTCGGTGCTGATTGGGCACGTGGCCGGCGCAACCACAACCATTCGCGTGGGCAGCGGGGGAGTCATGTTGCCAAATCACGCCCCACTGGTGGTGGCGGAGCAGTTCGGAACGCTGGACGCGATGTATCCGGGGCGGATTGACCTGGGGTTGGGGCGAGCGCCTGGTGGTGGATCTGCGGCGATGCGCGCTCTGCGGCGCGGCTTGAATCAAACCGCGAAAGATTTTCCCGCGCTGCTAAAGGAATTGCGTACTTATCTTGGTCCGGCGATGCTGGGAGAGGTGGTGAAAGCGATTCCAGGGCAAGGCAGCAATGTACCGATCACGCTGCTTGGGTCCAGCGGTTTCACGGCGCAACTCGCGGCGATGGAAGGTTTGCCGTTTGCTTTTGCGGCGCACCTCGCTCCGGATTACCTGCAGTGGTCCACGCGACAGTACCGGGATGGTTTTCGTTCCAGTCATGCGGTTCTTCGGCCTTATCTGATGGTCGCGGTGCCGGTGATTGCGGCGGACACAGACGATGCCGCGCGGCGACTGTTTACCACGCCACAGCAGCGGTTGCTGCACTCGATCCGTAACCAGTCGGTGGAGCTATTGCCGCCGGTGGACTCGATGGAGCCGCTGTGGAATGAGACGGAGCGCGCGCTGGTGATGGGCAAACTGGGGGCGGCCATAGTGGGATCGAGCGCGACCGTAAAAGCCGGATTGGAAAAGCTGGTGAGCGAGACTGGAGCAGATGAAATCATCGTGGTAACGGACGTGTACAGGCATGAAGATCGGCTGCGATCGTACGAGCTAGTGGCGGAGGTGGCGAAGGGGATGACAGTGAACACGCACTTCAAAACGCATGAGATGATCGACACTGGCCATGTCCGCGGAAAACTGGAGCTCAAGGTCGCCGAGCTTGCTCTTGATCGCGTAGTGTCGAATCCTGATCTCCGCAGCTAACCCATTCACAAAACGTGACCATGAGTGAACATCGTTTTGATCTGGTAGTCATCGGCAGTGGGCCTGCGGGTCAGAAGGGCGCGATTGCCGCAGCCAAACTCGGCAAACGCGTTGTGATGATTGACCGCCGCGAGATGACGGGCGGAGTGTCACTGCACATGGGTACCATCCCCAGCAAGACCCTTCGCGAAGCCGTGCTCTATTTGACCGGTTACCGACAGCGCGCCTTTTACGGCCGCGATTACAAACTCAAACAGGAGATCAGCGTCGCCGATCTGATGGAGCGGGTGAATACAGTCGTCGTCCGAGAGACGGCGGTCATCAGAGAGCAACTCGCACGCAACGGAGTGACAATGATCGATGGCACTGCCCGCTTCACCGGCCCGCATACTCTGGAGGTTGAAGGGAAACAGAGGGGACAGATCGTGGAGGCAGACTATGTTCTGATCGCCTGCGGCACGCGCGCGGCACACCCGCCCGAGATCCCGTTTGGCGACGGCGTGATCGACGCGGATCAGGTCGGTCAGACCAAAAGCATCCCGCGCGATCTGATCGTGGTGGGTGCCGGTGTGATCGGACTTGAGTACGCCTCAATGATGACGGCGCTCGGTATAAGAGTGACGGTCATCGACCAGCGGCCCGCCATGCTTGACTTTGTGGATCACGAGATTGTGGAGGCCCTGAGCTATCACATGCGGCGACAGGAAGCCGTCTTTCGTCTGGGCGAAAAGGTCACCACGGTTGGAGTCGATGAGCGGGACTTGGTGCAGGTTGGGCTGCAGAGCGGCAAACACCTTCATGCGGAAGGACTGCTTTACGCCGCCGGACGGCAGGCCAATACGGATCTGCTCGATCTGGCGGCGGCCGGCCTGGAGCAGGACTCGCGGGGGCGGATCAAGGTCGACGAGCATTTCCAGTCCGCCGTCGACCACATCTATGCGGCAGGCGATTGCATCGGCTTTCCGGCTTTGGCCGCCACGTCGATGGAACAGGGGCGGCTGGCGGCCCTTCACATGTTCGGCCGGCCTGCCCCCCGCCACGAGTCGCTGTTCCCTTACGGCATCTATACCATCCCGGAAATTTCGATGGTCGGCCAAACTGAGCAGGAGTTGACCCGCGCCGGAATTCCTTACGAGACGGGAGTCGCAAGGTATGAGGAGATCGCCAAAGGACAGATAATCGGAGACGAGACAGGGATGTTGAAGATTCTGTTTCATCCCGACTCGTTAAAAGTACTGGGCGTTCACGCCATCGGGGAAAACGCCACCGAAATAATTCACATC
>Ga0137409_10006120_pt1 | contig 12499 bp, 13 predicted proteins | sample CZODoug1_16funga_FD_122059 | JGI IMG/M metagenome (GOLD analysis project Ga0137409, IMG submission 122059) | Vadose zone soil fungal communities from Angelo Coast Range Reserve, California, USA - CZODoug1_16fungal (Hybrid Assembly) | ecosystem: Environmental > Terrestrial > Soil > Vadose zone...
CTCGAACATCAGGCGGTCGGGCGCGACCTTGTACATGCTGAGCTGCCCGCCGACGAATTTCAGGAACTCCGGATCGGCGAGCGTCTGGCCGGAGAGATTGACGGTGAAGCGCGGAATGCGCGAGCCGGCGGCGAGCCGCTTGATGGTGTTGCGCACCACCCAACGATCGAGCTGCGGCATCATGCGGTAATGCTCGAACGCCGGCAGGAAGTCCCCCGGCGGCAGCAGCGCCTTCTCCTCCTCGCGCATGCGCACCAGGACCTCGCCCATCGGATAGCCGCCCGCCGGGCCCAAGCCGAGGATCGGCTGGCAGTAAAGCGCGAACTCGTCCTTCTCGATCGCCTGGCGGAGCCGCGCCACCGGGTCGGCCCACCCGGTGAGCTCCGAATCCATCCGCTCGAGGAACTTGTCGTCCATGACCCAATATTAAGTAAGATCGCCCGGAAGGACGGCGCGATAAGTCCATGTCCGCAGAATTTTTCAAAGTCGAAAGCCTCACCAAACGCTTCGGCGGCCTGACCGCCGTCAATGCGGTGAGCTGCGAGCTCAAGCGCGACGAGCTGGTCGGCCTGATCGGCCCGAACGGCGCCGGCAAGACCACGCTGCTGCGGCTGATCACCAAGATCCTGCGCCCCGACTCGGGACGGATCACCTTCAACGGCGAGGACATCACCGGCCTCGCGCCGTGGCAGGTGGTCGACCGCGGCATCGCCGGCACGTTCCAGAACATGCGCCCCTTCCGGCACCTGCCGATCGTCGCCAACGTCATGGTGCCGCTGGTTGCGCCGCGAGCGCGGCGCAGCGGCGAGTGGGTGAAGCGCATCGAGGCGAAGGCGATGGACGCGCTCGAGTTCGTCGGCATCTCCGACATGGCGCTCGAACCGGCCTCGGCGCTGTCGCAAGGCGATCTCAAGCGTCTCGAGGTCGCGCGCGCCATCGCTACCGAGCCGGAGCTGCTGCTGCTCGACGAGCCGCTCGGCGGCCTGAATTCGGCCGAGTCGGATCTCCTCGCCCGCTCCATCCGGCGGCTGCACAAGGGCGGCCGCTTCGGCCGGCTGCACTCGGAAGGCCCGGCGGTGCTGATGATCGAGCACAAGCTGAAGGAGCTGATGTCGATCGTCGACCGCGTGATCGTCGTCGACTACGGCGAGATCATCGCCGATGGCCCGCCCGCCGAAGTGGTGAAGAACAAGCGCGTCATCGAGGCCTACCTGGGAACCGAACATGCCGCTGCTTGAGGTGCGCAACCTCTCGCTGCGCTACGACAAGGCGCAGATCCTGAACGGCGTCTCGCTCAGCGTCGGCGCCGGCGAGCTGGTCGGCCTGGTCGGCCCCAACGGCGCCGGCAAGTCGACCCTGCTGCGCGCCATCTCCGGATTGGTGCGCTTCGAGGAGCGCATGAAGCGCGGCACCACCGGCGACATCGTCCTCGAGGGCGAGGTGCACTTCGACGGCCAGCGCATCGACAACCTGCCGGCGCACGAGATCCGCGCCCGCGGCCTGGTGCATTGCCCCGAGCGGCGGCGCCCGTTCCGCGAGCTCACCGTGCTGGAGAACCTGCTCGCGGGGGCGTTTCTCTCCAAGGACAGGAACGAAACGCAAAAACGCCTGGAGCATTGCTTCGCGCTTTTTCCCCGACTCTCCGAGCGCAAGGCGCAGATCGCGGGCACGCTCTCGGGCGGCGAGCAGCAGATGCTCGCCACCGCGCGCGCGCTGATGTTCGAGGCGAAGCTTCTGGCGATCGACGAGCCGTCGCTCGGCCTCGCGCCGCTCATCCGCGAGGAGTTGTTCGGCGCCATCGCCCGCATTCATGCCGAGGGCGTGCCGGTGCTGCTGGTCGAGCAGGAAGTGAGTCAGGTGTTCCGCATGGCCAACCGCAACTACGTGCTGTCGCAGGGCCGGATCCTCGCCGAAGGTCCGGCGAAGCTACTGATGGCCGACGAGACGCTGCGCGCGGGCTACCTGGGCCTGTAGCGGCGCGCTGCACAAACGGCAGATCTTCCGCCAGACGCCGTTTCTTTGCTTGCAGCGCGGGCATTGCGCTTCGATCTTGTCGCGCATCCACGGCGCCAGGCCGCGCGGCATGAACAGCAGCACCAGCAGCACGATCACGGCGAAGATCAGCAGCCGCAGCTCGCCGAATTCCTTGAAGCTGCCCAGCCACTCGGTGAGCGGATAGAGGATGAACACCGCCACCACCGGTCCATAGATCGTCGCCACGCCGCCGAAGATCCCCCAGATCACCACCTGGAAGGAAAGCGCAAGTCTCAATGTGTCGGGGTCGGCCCCTCGCATGTAGTGCGCGTAGACCGCACCCGCGAAGCCAGCCGCCGCGCCGGAGATTGCGAATACCATCATCTTGTAGCGCGGCGTGTTGATGCCCGAGGCACGAGCGGCGACCTCGTCGTCGCGGATCGCGTGCAGCACGATGCCAAAGCGGGAGTCGGCCAGCTTCCACAGCCCGAACAGGATCACGAGCATCGAGATCGCGGCGACGTAGTAGTTGGCAGTCGCACCGCTGGTCAACCGCTGCAAGCCAGAGACGCCGAGCTCGCCACCCGAAAAATCGGGAAAGGCAAACAGCAGCCCCAGGACGATGAGCGGGAACGCGAGCGTGGCGAGCGAAAGATACGAGCCGCGCAGCCGCAGGCACAGGTAGCCAACGCCGAAACCGAACAGTGCCGCCACCGCTGCACCGGCCCAGATCGTCAGCCAGGGCGAGACGCCGAGCTTGAGCGACAGCAGCGCCGAGGTGTAGGCGCCGGCGCCGAAGAACAGTGCGTGGCCGAAGTTCACCTGCCCGGTGTAGCCGGCGAGCAGATCCCAGCTCGCGGCAAAGATGGCGAAGATGCAGGTCATGGTGAGGATGCGCAGCACGTAGGCGTCGCTGTAGGCGAGCGGCAGCAGGACCAAGCCCGCGGCCCAAACTAGGACCAGCGTCCGCGACGGCAGCACGAACACTTCGTTGGTCATCTCCGCCCAGGCGCGGCGCAGCAGATACATCAGCGCTCTTCCTCGAACGCAACGCCGAACAAGCCCTCGGGGCGTACAAGCAGGACGATGACCATGATGAGCAGCGCCACGGCCCCTTTCAGATAGGCACCGGCGGGTAGAGCGAACACCGTAATCGCTTCGACGTAGCCAATGATCAGCGCGCCGATCACGCTGCCCTTGAGACTGCCCAGGCCGCCAAGGACGACGATGGCGAGCATCGTAACCAACGGCGCAAGCCACATGAACGGGTCGACCACGAATACCGGGGAGACCACCACGCCTGCGACCGCAGCGAGCGCCACCGAGATGGCAACCGTCGCCATTGCCACGCGATGCACGTTCATGCCCATCAGGTTCGCGACCTCGAGATCGTTGGCGGTGGCACGCACCGCCAAGCCGAGCCGTGTCCGGTGGAGAAAGAACCAGGTCGCGACCAGCATCAGCGCGGCGACGATAAGGATCAGCAGTCGCTGGTAGGGAATGCTCACGCCGAGCACTTGCACCACGCCCTCGATGGCCGAGGGCACCCCGAGAAAATTGCCGCCGTAGGCGGCAAGCATCAGTTCTTGAAAGATGAGGCCGAGGGCGATGGTCGAGATCAGCACCGCCGACTCGTGCTCGCGCACCGGCTCGATCACCAGCTTGTAGCAGACGAGCGAGAGCAGGGTCACGGCGACGACCGCGGTGATTCCGGCCAGGGCGAAGCCGACACCGCCCTTCGTGAGCAGCGTATAGAAGCAGTACGCCGCCAGCATGTAGAAGGCCGTGTGCGCGATGTTGACGATGCGCGCGACACCGAAGATCAGCGAAAAGCCGATCGCCAGCAGGGCGTAAACCCCGCCGTTGACCAGGCCTGTTACGAGAATGTCTTGGAGCAAGCTGGCGCTAGCGCGCCGGCATCTTGAAGGGCTGCATGCCCTTTACGTTCGGCGGCCAGAACGGGACCTTCTTGCCATCCTGCCACTGCACCGCGATGCCCGAGGTCTTGCCGACCGCCCACACCAGGTCATGACGCTTGTCGAAGGTCGCGACCGAGCCGGTGCCGACATGCTCGACCTTCTCGATGTAGGCAACGATCAGGTCCGCGTCGGTGCTGCCCACCTTCTCGATCGCGTCCTTCAGCAACATGATCGCGTCGTAGGTGGCCGCGGTGTAGGTCGGAGCCTTCCGAAAGCGCGCCTGATACGCGCGCACGAACGGGATGGTCTTCGGCGTGTACTCGACCTCGGAGTAGGTATCGAGCGTGGAGACGAACTGGGCCTTGCCCGCCGCCGCCTGCCAGAACTCCTCCTTCTGGCCCTCGACGTTGATGCCCCAGGCCACCGCCTTCATGCCGCGCTCGCCCATCTGGCGCCCGACCGAGATGCCGACCGGGCCGGACAGCATGGTGAAGACGATCTGCGCGCCGGCGCGGTCGATGGCGGAGAGCTCCGCGGTCACGTCGGTCGCAACCGCCGAGGGTTGCCACAGGCCGACGACCTCCATCTTCATCGCCGGCAGGTTCTTCTGCGCGGCGGCGACAAGGCCTTCGGTCCAGACCGCCTTCTCGGCGAGGATCGCGACCTTGGGTGTCTCGGTCTTGAGGTCGGTGCGGATCTGCTGGCCGATGCTATTCAGCACGGCGAACAGCGTGCGCGCGAGGTCGACATCCTTCGTCGGCGAGACACGGAACCAGTATTTGTAGCGGTCGTAGTTCTGCTCGACGTTCAAGCCGAGCTTGGAGTGCGCCGCACCCACGCCGAGGAACAGCTTCTTGTTGTCCATCGCCACTTCCTGCATCGCCAGCACCGCCTCCGAGCGAAAGCCGCCGATCAGGAAGTCCACCTTGTCCCGCGTGATGACGCGCTCGATCGCGTTGGTCGCGTCGGGCACCGATTGGATCTCGTTGGTGTCGGCGCGGACCAGCTCGATCTGCCTGCGCTTGCCGCCGACGCTGACGCCGCCGGCCTTGTTGATCTCGTCGCGCGCCATTTCCGCGCCGTTCCAATGATGCTCGCCTTGCACGAAGCTCATCGGCCCGAGAATCGCGATCTTGATGGTTTGCGCCAGCGCCAGAGGCGCGGCCAACAGCAGGATGACACCTAGAATGACGCGGTGCATGTGATTCCTCCTCTTCGACTAGACTTTATCTTCTTGTAACAATTTGATGTTGCCAGCAATTTTCCGAGGCGTCTAGGATGGCCAGAGAGGACTTCGTGTGCGCGCACCGCCTGCGGGTGCGCTGGGCCGAGGTGGACATGCAGAAGATCGTCTTCAACGGCCACTATCTGACCTACATCGACACCGCGATCGCCGAGTACTGGCGCAAAATCGGCCTGCCCTACCCGCACGGCTACGTCGAGCGCTACGGCAACGACGTCTACCTGCGCAAGGCGACCGTCGAATACCTGGGCTCCGCCCGCTACGACGACGAGCTGACGATCTACTGCCGCGTGGCAAAGCTGGGGCGCAGCAGCATGACGTTCGCATTCGAAATCCACAGGGAAGATGCGACGGCACCGCCGCCGCTCGTCACCGCCGAGCTGGTCTACGTCAACGCCGATCCGCAGATGCGACCGGCGCCGCTGCCCGACGAGGTGCGCGAGAAAGTGCGCCGCTACGAACGCATGGCGCCGCAGTCATGATGTGCTGGGAGGATTTCGCCGTCGGCAGCGTGAATGAAATGGGCACGCACACCTTCACCGCCGAGGAAATCGTCGCCTTCGGCCGGCAGTTCGACCCCCAGCCCTATCACTCCGATCCGATCGCGGCGAAAAGCTCGCCGTTCGGCGGCCTGATCGCGAGCGGCTGGCACGTCTGCGCGGCCGGCATGCGCATGCTGACCGAGCAGATCCTCGGCCGCGCGAACAGCCTCGGCTCGCCCGGGGTCGAGAACGTGCGCTGGCTGAAGCCGGTGCGCGCCGGCGACACGATCGCCTACCGCGTGATCGTCGCCGATGCGCGCCCCTCGGCAAGCAAGCCTGGCGTCGGCCTGGTGAAGCACCGCTGGGAGGCGCGCAACCAGGCCGGCGAGCTGGTGCTGACGCTGGAGGGCTGGATCCTGCTGCGGCGGCGCGCGTCATGAGCGGCGCGCAGATCGAGCTGCAGCATAAGATCCACGTCCTCACCAAGAAGGAAGAGCTCGACTCGATCCGCGTCCAGGGCAAGGTGGTGATCGTGCTCGACGTGCTGTTCGCCACCACCACCATGGTCGCGGTGCTCGGCAACGGCGCGCGCGAAGTGGTGCCGGTGATGGACGAGGCGGCGGCGCGCGCCTGCGCGCAGGGGATCGGCGAGTGCGTGCTCGCCGGCGAGCTCTACGCCGAGACGCTGCCCGGCTTCGCGCATCCGGCGCCGCTCGCGCTGATCGAGCACGGCGTGCGCGATAAGACGGTCGTGTACTCGACCACCAACGGCACCGTCGCGATGACGCAGGCCGCCGGCGCAGCACGGGTCTACTGCGGCTCGCTCCTCAACGCGCAGCGCTTGGTCGAGCACATCCTGGAACGACATGCGCGCGAGACGGTGCTGATCCTCTGCTCCGGCTCGGGCAACAATTTCAACTACGAAGACTTCTACGGCGCCGGCTGCTTTGTCGATCATTTCTCAAAGATGATGGGAAGCATCGATCTCTCGGACGCGGCCAGAGCAGCGCGCGACCTCTACCGGCAGGCGCGCCTGCCCGATGCGCTGCTCGCATGCCGGGTCGGCGCGATGATGGTCAAGCGCGGGTTGCGGCGCGAAGTGGAGTACGCGTGCCGCGTCGACAGCCTGCCGGTCGTCGCCGCCCTCGAGGAGGGTCGGGTACGCCTCGTCAGTGATAGCGCTCCAGGCCGAACAAATTGATCAGCGAGCGCGCGATTCCGTAGTCCAGCCACATCCGTAGCCGCATCAACAGCGACTGCCGGCGCCACTGACGCGGCGCCAGCCGCGCACCGCCGGTGAGCATCGCCTCCTCGAGGCTTCGGCAGAGCTGCTGCGCGAACGTTGCGTCGTCGATGAAGATGTTCGCCTCACGGGCGAGCAGCAGGCTGAGCGGATCGATGTTCGACGAGCCGACGCAGGCAACCCGCTCGTCGAACACCGCCACCTTCGCGTGCAGCAGACTGCGGTGGTACTCGTGGATCTCGATGCCGGCGTCGAGCAGCACGCCGTAGAGCGCGCGCGACGCGTAGTGCACCAGCGCGTACTCGATCTTGCCCTGCAGCAGCAGCCTGACGCGCACCCCCCGCGCCGTGGCAGCGACGATAGCGCGGCGAAAGCGCCGTCCGGGAAAGAAGTAGGCGCAGGCGATGACGATATCGCGTCGCGCCGAATGAATGTAAGCGAGGTAGGCGTCCTCGATATCGCTGCGATGCCGCCAGCTGTCCCGGATGACCAGCGCCGCGCGCTGATCCCCGGCCGGCAGCGGCGCCGGCGGGGGCAGCAGCAGCGGCGCGCCACGACGCATCGCTGCGCGCGCAACGCTCCGCCACAGCCGCGCAGCCGCGGCGCGCACGTCGACAGCTAGCGGTCCCTCTACGCGCACTGCGTAGTCGTGGCGCGGCCGGCGCTCGGCCGGGCTGTCGAAGTCGTCGATGATGTTGATGCCGCCGACGAACGCCGTAGCGCCGTCGATCGCCGCAAGCTTGCGGTGCATGCGCCGCAGCCGGCCGCGGCGCAGGCGGAGCCGCGCGAACTCCGGCCGGAAGGTCAGCACCTCGGCGCCGGCGTTGCGCAACGCCTGCCGCCAGCGCGGCGCGAAGTCGCGTGCACCGAAGCCGTCGATCAGCAGGCGCACCCGCACGCCGCGCGCCGCGGCGCGCGCCAGGGCATCGGTGACCAGGCTGCCGGTCTCGTCGTCGGCGTAGATGTAGCTCTCGAGGAACACTTCGCGCTTCGCCGCGTCGATCGCCGCGACCAGGGCGGGGAAGTACTGCTCTCCGTTCCTGAGCAGCGTGAGGCGATTGCCGCCGATGTACTGCATCGTCTCAGCCGCGCCGGATCTCGGCGCTCACCGCCAGATGATCCGACAGCAGCGACCACGGCTTGCCCCGGTGCACCTGGGAGGTGACGACCTTGAAGCCGCGCACGTAGATGCGGTCGAGCCGCAGAAACGGCAGCACGCTCGGGAAAGTGCGCGCCGCGCGGCCGTGGCGCGCGAGCGAGACCTCGCTCATGCCGAGCCGCCGCTCGAGGATGGACGAAGCGCGGTGGCGCCAGTCGTTGAAGTCGCCGGCGACGATCATCGGCAGGTCGCGCGAGGCTAGCTCTTCCAGGCGGCCCGAGATCGCCTCGAGCTGCCGGCTGCGCCCGCGCTCGTGCAAGGACAGATGGACGCAGACGCAGTGCAGGTTGCGCCTCCAGCCCGGGACCGCGACCACGGTGTGCAGCAGGCCGCGACGCTCGAAGCGGTGGTCGGAGACATCCTCGTTCTCGAACGAGACGAAGGGGAAGCGCGACAGGATGGCATTGCCGTGATGCCCGTGATCGTAGACGGCGTTGCGGCCGTAGACGTGCCGCCAGCGATCGCCGGCGAGGAACTCGTGCTGCGCGCCGGGCCAGGCGGCAAAGCGCAGCGCGAAGCGGTCGTTCAGCCCCTGCACTTCCTGCAGGAAGACGAGGTCGGGGTCGAGCCCGCTCAGGCCGTCGCGCAGCTCGTGGATCACCATGCGGCGGTTGAACTGCGACAGCCCCTTGTGGATGTTGAGCGTGACCACGCGCAGGGTCTCGCTCATTTGGCCTTCCCCACGAGGTCGAGCTCGAAGCGCCGCTCGAGGAGATCGGCGTCGTCGAAAGGGCGGCGGCCGATGAACGCGGTGGCGTGCCGGCCCCATTGCCGCATCGCGCCGGCGGAGGCGATTCCCATCGGCCAGTAGAGGAAACGCTCGCCGCGCTCGGTGCCGGCGATCAGGCCGTCGCTGCCGAAAACGCTGCGCCGGCGGCCGTCCATCCGCGAAAGCGAGCGCAGCTCGTCGTAGTGGCGAAGGCTGTAGTGCACCAGGCTGTCGGCGCCGCTGACCGCGCCGACGCGCTCGATGAAGTGCGTCGCCGAGGCGATGCTCACCACCGGGCGCTCGCCGTCACGCAGCCGCGGCATGCCTTGCGGCGCGAAGGCCCATTCCTCGCTCGCGTCGGGCGCGGCGCGCGGCTTGGCACGCGGCGAAGGAAAGAACCAGTGGTAGCAGCCGCAGGGGTGGATCGAGTCGTGCATGATCGGCTCGCCGTCCGGCGCCAGCGTCACGCGCCAGACGACGCCATCCAGGCGGCCCGCGAGGATATCGAGCGACGAGGTCATCGGGCGCTCCGGGAACCACAGCGTATAGACAATCTGCAGCAGCACGCTGTTGCCGTAGCGGGCATACGCCGACTGCGCGTACACCACCGGTTCGCTGGCGTCGATCGCCGGCGCGGACTCGCCACGCCGCCAGCGCAGCGCGCCGAAGCGGTCGTGGTCGCCGGCGACCGCGATGTCGAAGCTCGGGGCATAGGTCAAGGCGAGCGCGTCGAGCTCGCGCCCGGAGATAAGCGGCTGGCCGAGCGGATCGAACTGCCCGCGCGCCAGAAGATCCCTCACCGCCTCGCGCGACAGCGGGCGTCCCGCGGGCGGCGCATAGCGCACGCGATTCGACGCGGCGGGAGGCTCGGCGGCAAATGCGCCGCGGATCTCGTCCTCGAAGCGCCGCACGCCCGACGCAAAGGGGATGCGCGCCAGCGGGTAGAGGCCGAAAGCGCGCATCGCGCTCGAATAGTCGTCGGGGACCCGTGCCGCCGCGACGAGCGCGGCGCGTCCCGACGCGTCCCGCAGGTCGGCGGCGACGAGCTGCATGCCGCAATCCTGGGTGCGCTGCAGCGCGTCGGCGCGCGTGCGATCGAGCGCGGCGTCGGGCAGGTTGTCGACCTCGTGGCGGCGCGCGTCGTAGTCGAGCGCGCGCATGCGTCCGGCGAGCGTGACGAGGGTGTCCGGACGCTCGGCCGCCCGCCCGCTCAGCGACGCCAGCAGGCGGTCGACGCGCAGGTAGGGAAAGCCGGCGACGCGCGCGTGCTGCGCGTCGCGCACGCCGGCCGCGTCGACGCGCTCGTCGAGCGCGGCGAACCACTGCGCGCACTCGCGCAGCGCCGGCGACTGGAGGTGGCCCGCGAGCCGATCATCGAAGGTCGCGCAGCCCGCCGCGAGCAGGAGCGCGGCTACACCGAGAAATCGCCGCACCCGGCTAAATTATCACAGCGCTTTTTCGCCCAGCATCAGGATGGCGTCGCGGTTGGACCAGGAGAAGCACTTCTGCGCCGCTTCCCGCCAGGGCAGCCAGGCGAACGCCGTATGCTCGGCAGGCGACACGCGGACCGGTGGCCGGGCTTCGAGCCTGAGGCCGAAGACGTGCTCGGTGTTGTGCGTGACGCCCGGCGCGAAGCGGTGCCGCCAACGCGCATAGATCTCGAAGGTGTTGGCGACCGGCCAGCGCGTCAGCGTGCCGCCCGCCGCGTCGATGCCCGTTTCCTCGGCCACCTCCCGCGCCGCCGCCGCCGCGAGCGGCTCGTCCACGCGATCGAGCGAGCCGGTCACCGACTGCCAGAACCCGGCGCGCGATTCACGCTCGAGCAGCAGCACCTCCAGCGAGGCGGTGTGTACGACCACCAGCACCGACAGGGGGAGCTTCACTCGCGATGCAGCGGCGGCAGCGTGAGCCGCGCCTGCGGGTCGATCAGCACGGCGAAGAACGGCCTGCCGCGCCCGGACCAGAACTCGGCGCTCGAGCGCAGCACGTCGACCAGCACGCCGAAATCGTCGCCCGTCATCGCCTGCCAGTTGCGAAAAACCAGCACGTGCCCCTCGCCCGAGCGCCAGGAAAGATCGCCGAGGCAGTCTTCGAGCGCATCCCAGTTGCCGCCGAACCAGTCGGGAAAGCGCAACGCCTTGGCGATGGCGCGCAGCGCGTCCCCGCCCTGCAGGTCGATGTCGGCGCGATCGAGCGCCGCGCCGCGCAACGCGTCGTCGATCGCGTCGGCCGCCGCCACGCGATAGACACCGGAACGCACCGGGTCGCGCAGCCGCTCGAGGAGCTTGCTCATGGCTGAATGATGCGCCGGAAGCTGTGGTAGTGGTCGTCGGTGTAGTAGTACTCGCCGGCGCGCCCGGCGACGATGCGGCGGGCGCCGCGATCGTTCGCCCCCGGCGTCTTCACCGTGTACTCCCGGTAGTAGCCTCGCTCGCGCTTCGGCAGCAGGCCTTCGCGGTTGCCGAATACCGCGCCGTCCCTCTGATAGGGAAACGGACCGTTCTTCTGGATCAGCGCGAGCGCCTGCCGCGCTTCGCTCGGCAGCTTCTGGACGGCGATGTCCCCCTGGAAAGCAAGCGCCGTTGCCAGGAGAAACGCTGCGAGGCTCACGACTGCGGCGTGTTCCTCAGCCGGATATGCAGGTCGCGCAGCTGCTTCTCGGTCACCGGCGTCGGCGCACCGGTGAGCAGGTCCTGCCCGCGCTGCGTCTTCGGGAAGGCAATCACGTCGCGGATCGCCTCGGTGCCGACCATCAGCGCCACCATGCGATCGAGGCCGAAGGCGATGCCGCCGTGCGGCGGCGCGCCGTACTGCAGCGCGTCGAGCAGAAAACCGAACTTGGCGCGCTGGTCCTCTTTCGAGATCTGCAGCGCGCGGAACACTTTCTCCTGCACCTCCGGCCGGTGAATGCGCACCGAGCCGCCGCCGATCTCCCAACCGTTCAGCACTACGTCATACGCCTTGGCGTACGCCTTCTCCGGCGCCGACTCGATGTATTCCTCGTGGCCGTCCTTGGGGCTGGTGAACGGGTGATGGCGCGCCTTCCATTCCATGCCGTCGCGCTCGAACATCGGGAAGTCCACGACCCACAGCGGACGCCAGCCCTTTTCCGCGAGGCCCATCTCGTGGCCGAGCTTCTGCCGCAGCGTGCCCATTACCTCGCTGGCGATCACGGCCTGGTCGGCGCCGAAAAGAATTAAGTCGCCGTCGTGCGCTTCGCACCGCCGCAGAACCTCCGCAATCGCCTTCTCGTGCAGGTTCTTGACGATCGGCGATTGCAGGCCGGCGGCGCCTCTCGAGCGCTCGTTGACCTTGATCCAGGCGAGGCCCTTGGCGCCGAGCGTCTTCGCCATCTCGCCGTAGCCGTCGACCTGGCTGCGCGGCAGCGCGCCGCCGCCCGGAAGCCGCAGCGCGCAGACGCGGCCACCGGCACTGTTCGCCGGCCCGGCAAAGACCTTGAACTCCACGTCCTTCATTACGTCGGTCAGCTCGACGAGCTTCAAGGGCACGCGCAGGTCAGGCTTGTCGATGCCGTAGTCGCGGATCGCGTCGTCGTAGCGCATGACGGGAAACGGATCGGCGAGCTCGATGCCGGCGGCGGAGCGGAACACCTCGCGCACCATCGCCTCCATCAGCGCGCGGATCGACGCCTCGTCGAGGAACGAGGTCTCGATGTCGATCTGCGTGAATTCGGGCTGCCGGTCGGCGCGCAGGTCCTCGTCGCGGAAGCACTTGACGATCTGGTAGTAGCGGTCGAAGCCCGCCGCCAT